>Ga0302314_10011980_pt1 | contig 15057 bp, 14 predicted proteins | sample III_Palsa_N2_3_FD_200533 | JGI IMG/M metagenome (GOLD analysis project Ga0302314, IMG submission 200533) | Peat permafrost microbial communities from Stordalen Mire near Abisko, Sweden - III_Palsa_N2_3 | ecosystem: Environmental > Terrestrial > Soil > Palsa > Peat permafrost | place: Sweden...
CCACGGACCGAGCCGGCAACCTCGGTGTCGCCGAACAATTGTCCCGGCCCCGATACGACCCCGCCCATGGCCACCGTGAGGCCGTAACTTTCGTCGTCTCCCGCCAAGCTCACGGTCACGCCGCTGAGCACCGTGGCGTAGCGCAGTATGACGTCACCGCCGCTCGAAACCGTCACGCCGTCGACGACCGTCTTGCTCTTCGCCCGACCGGCGGTAAGATTGCTGGTCAGGTTCCCGTCGAAATAGAGCGTTCCGCCGCTCTGCACCGTCACGTCGCTGGCGGTTCCGCCGGCCTCGAGGAACAACACGCCGCCGCTTTGCACCGTATCGCCGGAGCCCACGCCACCGCCTTGGATGACTTCGTCGCCGTCGAATCCGACCACCGTGCCCGTGGCGCTGGCGCCGTATTCGATCACTAGTAAGCCGCCGGCGCCGGAGACCGTCACGCCGCTGGCGACCGCCCCGGTCAACAATTCGAGGGAGCCTTCTGTCCCGACCGTCACGCCGCCCACCGAGCCAGCGACCGTGCTGGAGCCGCCCAGTCCTCCCGACCCCAGTAGCTTCGCGCCCTTGTCGACCGTCAGGCCGTCGACGCTCGTTCCAGATCCCAGGCTCAGGGTCACGCCGCTGAGCACCGTGGCGCTCACCAGTTCGATCCCGCCGCCGCTCGATACCGTCACGCCGCCCAGCACCGCCCGGCTTGTCATGGCGCCGTAGAGATAGGTGAAATCCTGGGTCAGGTTCCCCCCGAACACGAGCAGCCCGCCGCTCTGCACCTTCACGCCGCGCGCCGTCCCGCCGGATGACAACATCAGCACGCCGGTGCTCTCGACGACGCCGCCGGAGGCCACGCCGCCAGAGTTGATATCTTCCTCGCCGCTTTCGAGCACCGTGCCGGTGGCGCTGGCGCCGGCGTCGATCTCGATTCCGCCCTCCTCGACCGTCACGCCGCGCGCGACCCCACCGGACGACAATACCAGCGTGCCCTCGACCATCACCTGGCTGACCGTGCCGTAGACCACGGCGCCTTCCAGGTCGCCCAGCCCCAGCAGCACCCCGCCCTTCGACACCGTCAGGGCAAACCCGACACCGCCCGACGCGAGCGTCGCCGACCCGCCGCTGAGGATCGTGCTGGAATCGACCTGGCCGCCGGAGAGCACGACGAGCGGGTCGCCACTCGAGATGGTCAGGCCGCTGCTCGTGACGCCCTGGGAGACGGTGATGGTCATCGGTCATTCCTCTGGGACGATTGGCGTTAGAAGGCAGGCTTCTGTGCGCGCAGCTTCACGTTAGGTGGGTTATGGCCCGGTCACAACCGCATCGGGCGCGGTGCGTGCCCGAGGGTGTGGCGTCAGTGGAATGTCCGGTTCCGGGAACGCCTTCAGCGGCGAGTTCCCCGCTCGCGGACGTTCGGGACGGCAGCAAGGCTTGGTCCGGCAGGAATTTCGTATCGTGTCACCGTTACCCTGGTTATCCCCTGCGCGGTAACAGGCCGTGTCCTCCGACGCGGTGCGCCGGACTTAGGCAAGCCTGGGCGCTGACGAACTCGCGACCAGCGTCGTCACCTCGTGAAGGCTTTGGGCCACGCAAACGCAGAGGGCGCTGATTTCCGCGGTCGGGGGGAGGAGGTCGGGCACCATGATCGTCATCATGCCTGCCGCGGATGCGGAGCGAACGCCGCCATGGGAGTCCTCCAGCGCCAGGCAAAAGCCGGCGGGCATGGCCAGACGCTCGGCCGCCACCAGGTAGGGGTCGGGCGCTGGCTTGGAGTTGCTGTAGTCGCCATGGCCGATAACCGCATGAAAGCGATGGGTCAGCCTATGCGCGGCTAGGTGGTCCCGTACGGTCTCGTGAGCCGATGAGGTTGCAATGCATCGGGGAAGATCGAGCTCGTCCAGCAGGTCGAGCAATTCGAGCACGCCCGGCTTGAGCCTCAGTTCGGTCGCCGACAACGCCTCAAACCGATCCGTCATGCTGGTGTAGTAGTCGTCGATGGGAAACCGCTCGCCAAGCTGCTGGAGCAGCAACCCGCGACCCCGCACCCAGGGCACACCGATTGTCAGCCGGACAACGTCAGCCGAGACGTCATAACCGCCCAGCCTGGCCGCTTCGAGGTACGCCTGTTGGTACAGCGCCTCGGTGTCGAACAGCAGCCCATCCATATCGAAGATGACGGCTCGAGGTGCGTGGGGCAGCGGCATGGTTTGACGTACAGTACGTCGACGATGGCTCCCAGCGCCTTAGCCAAAGTCCGTGTGCAGGATTGAAGTTCGCCTGCTGATTGGTTCGGGCTCTGAAGTGGTGTGTCGTGCGTTCAGGAAAACTGGAGATCGGGTTCCACGGGACAGGTCGTCTCTGCCTTGGTGCGGGCGGTCGGGGTCGAACCGACACTCTGTCACCAGAACCGGATTTTGAGTCCGGCGCGTCTACCAGTTCCGCCACGCCCGCAACGGAGGACGCCGGTTAACGTCTCACGCGGCGCGCGTCCACTCCCCAACGCCGGCTATCGCGGCGCGACGGTCTGGTCGATGGCGCCGAACAGGGAGTGGCCCACGGCGTCCAGCATTTCGATCCGCACGCGGTCGCCGGGTTGCAGGAAGGGGGTGGCGGGGGCGCCGGCGAGCAGGGTCTCGACGGTGCGCAGCTCGGCGATGCAGGAATACCCCGCCCCGCCGTCGGCCACCGACTTGCCGGGGCCGCCGTCGGCGCCGCGGTTGGAGACGGTGCCGGAGCCGACGATCGTGCCGGCGGCGAGCGAGCGGGTGCGGGCGGCGTGGGCGATCAGCGCGCCGAAGTCGAAGTTCATGTCCTGGCCGGCGTCGGCGCGGCCGAACGGGCGGTCGCCCAGGTCGACGCGGAGCTGGCCGTGCAGCTTGCCATCCCGCCAGGCGTCGCCCAGCTCGTCGGGGGTCACGGCGAGCGGCGAGAAGGCCGAGGCGGGCTTGGACTGGAAGAAGCCGAACGACTTGGCGAGCTCGTCGGGGATCAGGCCGCGCAGGGAGACGTCGTTGACCAGCATGACCAGGCGGACGGCGGCCAGGGCGGTGTCACGATCGGCGCCCAATGGTGTGTCGCCGACGATCACCGCGACTTCGGCCTCGAAATCAAGGCCCCAGGCAGGGTCGCCGGCAGGGATCGGCGCGTGCGGATCCAGGAAGCCGTCGGAGCCGCCCTGGTACATCAGCGGATCGGCCAGGAAGCTCGGCGGCATCTCGGCGCCGCGGGCGCGTCGCACCAGCTCGACGTGGTTGAGGTAGGCCGAGCCGTCGGCCCACTGGTAGGCGCGGGGCAGCGGGCTAGCCGCCTCGGCGTCCGCGAACGGGCGGCGGGCGATGTTTCCGGCGATCAGCTTGCGATCCAGCGCGCGCAGCGCCGGCTCGGCGCGGGGCCAGTTGTCGAGCGCGGCCTGCAGCGTCGGGGCGATGTCGGCGGCGTGGGCGCACCAGGCCAGGTCGCGGCTGACCACCACCAACCGCCCGTCGCGGCCGCCCTGAAGCGAGGCGAGCCTCATGACACGGGCCGCCGAATCACGCCGCCGGCCCGCGCGCCTTCGTCCCAGCGGGTCTGGCCGCCGTAGACCACCACCTCGCAGAGGATGTCGCCGCCGTCGGCGGTGGCCCACAGATAGCCGCGCTCGACCGTGACCTGCCGACCGGCGGGGGAGAAGCCGTCGTACGAATCGCCCCAGGGAATAATCTTCGACAGCTCGCGCCATTGCAGCGTCAGCGCGCGCTCCAGTTCGTCGGCGGCCATCGCCGCCAGATCGTCCTTCAGCTCGGTCATGCGCCCTTCGGTCGGCCTCGTTTTCGCGCCTGCGACAACGCTAACGCGTCCGAAGCGCTCCCGGAAGCAGGCGCGGGCGAGACAACGGCCTCAGTCCCTGATACCCGAGCGCCATGTTGCGACGCCTCTATGAATGGATGATGCGGCTGGCCGCCTCGCCGCGCGCGCCGCTGTGGCTGGCGATACTCGCCTTCGCCGAAGGCTTCTGCTTCCCGATCCCGCCGGATGTAATCCTGATCCCGCTGGTGCTGCAGAACCGCAGCAAGGCGTGGCGCTACGCCTTCATCACCCTCTCGGCCTCGGTGCTGGGCGGATCGATCGGCTATTCGATCGGCTTCTTCCTGCACCCGGTCGGCATCTGGCTGCTGTCGCTGACCGGCAGCAATCCGCACGAGTTCGAGCACTGGTACAAGCAGTGGGGCGTGCTGCTGCTGGCGCTGCCGATTCCCTACAAGGTGAGCGCGATCGCCTCGGGGATGTTCAAGGTGCCGTTCCCGCTCTTCTTCGGCGCGTCGATCGTGATCCGGGGCATCCGTTTCTGCCTGGTGGCCGGGCTGGTGCAGCGCTACGGCGAGGCGGCGAAGGCGTTCATCGAGAAGCGGCTGGCGCTGGTGGTCAGCGGCGTCGCGCTGGCGGTGATCGGCGCCTTCCTCGTCTGGCGCTTCGCGACCTGAGCCGGGCGCGCTATAGCCGCGCGCATGACTGCTCTCGATCAGGCGCTGAAGCGCTGGCCGATCTTCGCGCTCGCGATCTCCGCGGCGATGCTGGCGATCGCGCATGCGTTTCAGACTTTCGGCCATATGGCGCCCTGCCACCTGTGCTTGAAAGAGCGCGAGGTCTATTGGGCGGCGATGGCGATCAGCGCCGTGGCGATCGTCGCCGGCTTGACGCCGCTGAAGGGGATGGGCACGCGGATCGGCTGCGCCGTGCTGGTGCTGGCGTTCGGCTACGGCGCCTATCTGGCCGGCTTCCATGCCGGGGCGGAGTGGAAGTGGTGGCCCGCGCCGGAGACCTGTTCCAGCACCGGGCCGGTGGGCATGAGCGCGCTGAAGGCGCTGTTGGCCGGCGGCGGCGCGCACCAACCCGCGTGCGACCAGGCCGCCTGGGTGTTCCTTGGCCTCTCGATGGCCGGGTGGAACTGCCTGATCTCGGTGGGACTGACGCTCGTCAGCCTCGCCGCGGCGCTGCGTAAAGGAACCACCCCATGAGCGAGCGACCGATGCCCCCTCGCCCCGGCGTCGGCGCCGTCAAGGCGCGGCTGGCGCAGATGCTGCGGGTCGATCACGCCGGCGAGGTGGCGGCCGGCGCGATCTATCGCGGGCAGCGGGCGGTGCTGCGCGCCTCGCCCCGCGCCGGACGCACCCTGGCCGAGATCGCCGACATGGAGGCGCAGGAGGACGTGCACCTGGCGCGGTTCGACGAAATCCTGATCGAACGCCGCGTGCGGCCGAGTCTGCTGACGCCGCTCTGGCGCGCAGCCGGCTTCGGCCTGGGCGCCGCGACCGCCCTGATCGGCGAGAGCGCGACGCACGCCTGCACCGAGGCGGTGGAGAGCGTGATCGAGTGCCACTACGCCGCCCAGATCGCCGAGCTTGGAGACGCCGAGCCGGCGCTGGCCGCCGAGCTCACGGGCTTCCGCAACGACGAGTTGGCGCACAAGGAGGCGGCCGTCGCCAGCGGCGCACACGATGCGCCGGCCTATCCGCTGCTCACCGCCGTGATCCAGGCCGGCTGCCGCGCGGCGATCCGCATCGCCGAGAAAGTCTAGCCGGATGGACGCCGAGACGGTCCGGCGCGAGGCCGAGTCGCCGGTGCAGGGCCTACCGGCGGATGTCGACGAAGTGGTGCAAACCCTCACCGACGCGTTCGCGGTGGATCCGCACATGGACTGGTTCATGCGCGCCGACGGCGGACGCGAGGCAGCCAGGCTCGCGTTCTTCCGTATGCTGATCGGCCGCGAAGCCGCCAAGGGCCGCGTCGACCGTCCGGCGGGCGGCGGCGCGGCGGCGGTGTGGATGCCGTTCGAATGGCTGGGCCCGATCCCGCTGAGCTCCGAACTGCAGCTGCTGCCGATGATGCTGCGCACCACCGGCCTGGCGCGCTTCGGCCGGCTGATGGCGATCCGCGCCGACATGGACAAGCACCACCCGATGGACCGCCCGCACGCCTATCTGTGGTTCCTCGGCGTCGCCCCGGCCGCGCAAGGCCGCGGCGTCGGCTCGGCCCTGCTGCGCGCCGCCGGCGCCCGCCTCGACGCCGCCGGCATGCCCGCCTACCTGGAGACCGGAACTACCCGCAACGTCGCCCTCTACGAGCGCCACGGATTCAGGGTGCTCTCCGAACACAAAGCCCGGCCGGACGCGCCGACGATGTGGAGCATGTGGCGAGAGCCGGGCAGCTCGACAGGTGTATGAAAAAAAATACGCTTTCTGTCAGACAGCCGGGATCGTCCTATCTGTCCCGACCTGGGCTCTTTCCGGCGCAAGCTGGGGCGGTCGGCGTGTCTTCGCCGAAAATTCGGCGGAGCGACGGAACCGGCGCCACGAAACCGTGTTTACGCGTGCAGGTGGGTCCCTCAAATGCGCAACTTTCGCGGCTTGGCCGTATTGCTGCTTGCCGGCTGGTTTCTTTCGGGAGGCGTGGCGCTCGCGCGTTGCCCGGGCGGATTGGCTCCGGCGGGCGCCTTGATCCACGGACCGGTCCTTGCGATTCCAGACGCCTCAAGCCTGTGCCTAGCGCAGGGCGGCGCACTGTCATCGTGGATCGAAGTGAAGCTCGCTCAGCCAAGCCCCTCCTATCCGCTGCTAATGGCGGCGGCGTTCGGCAAGGACGCGATTTGTGTCGTCGATGGCTATGGCGCCGCCTTCTGCGACATTGAGGACAGGCCGCTGGCCGTCGATCTGCAGAGCTCGGCCGCGATAAGGGCATCGGCTTCGTGGCGTTGTGAGGCCACGGCAAACACCGGGACTTGCCTTGACCGCGCGCAGCCGTCCGAGATTCTCGCCAGCCTGCCTCAGTCAGGCACGGCGCATCTTCCGCCCGCTGAGTGAAAGTCCTCCCGACAAAGAAACCGCACCTCGCGGCGTTTGATCTCTCGGAGTCACAGCCGGCAGGCAGGACCCAAGTGACACCGGCGGTGAGACTTGCATGTCGATGACCGAACCCCGCCGCGCGCCGGGCGCCCGGTCGGCTGTGGAGGCATGGACAACGGTGGGCCTCGCCGCCATGCTCGCGTTCTTCCTAATCAGCGGCGGCATCGCCTATCTGAACATCCAGACCTTGCGGGAAGACAACCAGAAGATCCTGCATTCGCACACCGTGATCATCGCAATCGATGAGTTGCTCTCGACCGTCCAGGATGCCGAGACCGGACAGCGCGGCTACCTCCTGACCGGGAAGGACAGCTATCTGGAGCCATATGAGAACGCCGTCAGCGCCGCCACGTCGCGCATCGACTCCGTCGCCTCGCTGACCCAGGACAACGCCACGCAGCAGGCCAACATTGCGCAGCTCAGACGTCACATCGAGGCCAAGCTCACCGAGCTGAAGGAGACGATCGACCTCCATCGCAGCGCGGGAAATGCAGCGGCCCTGGCGGTGGTGACGACCGACCGGGGCAAGGTCGAGATGGACGCTATCCGCGCGCAGCTCGAGGTGATGCGTCAGGAGGAGCTCCGCCTTCGCCAGATCCGACTCGCCGAGATGGAGAACGCCTACAAGACCGCTGTCGCCGTCGGCGTTCTGTCCGGCCTGCTCGGGGCCGTCCTGACGATCGTGGTGTTCGTCCTTATCCGCCGGAACGCCCGGGCCCGCGCGCGCCAGCAATGGCTGCAGTCCGGCCAGGTCGGCCTCGCCGCCGTGATGATGGGCGACAAGGCCGTCGAACAGCTAGCCGACAGCATCCTCACCTTTCTCACGCGCTACCTCGGTTTCCAGGCGGGCGCGCTCTTCAGGGCGGAGGGCAATCACTTCCTTCGCGCGGCCACGCTCGGCGTACCGGCGGACGCCGATATTCCGGTTCGTTTTGCGCGGCGAGAGGGCCTGTTGGGTCAGGTGGCCGCTGACGGCAAACCCATGGTCATCCACGATCTGCCGGAGGGCTATCTGACCATCGGTTCGGCGCTGGGACGCGACAAGCCCCGTCATCTGGTCATCGTCCCCGCGCTCGCCGACGATGTGGTCAGCGGCGTGATCGAACTGGGATTTCTGCAGCCCGTCGACGACCTGGCGCTCGCCTTGCTCGATCAGGCGTCGGCCTCCATCGGCATCGCCCTCCGATCGGCGCGCTTTCGCAGCGAGCTGCAGAGCGCGCTGGAGGAAACCCAGCGCCAGGCCGAAGAGCTGCAGGTGCAAAGCGAGGAGCTGCGGGTCTCCAACGAAGAGCTTGAGGAACAGGGCCGCGCGCTTAAGGAATCGGCGGTGCGCCTTGAGCAGCAGCAGGTCGAACTGGAGCAGACCAACAGCCAACTCGAGGAGCAGGCGCAAGCGCTCGAAAGCCAGCGGGACGACCTCGAGCGCACCAGCGCAGCAGTGGAGCTGAAGGCCCGCGAGCTTGAGCAGGCGAGCCAGTATAAATCGGACTTTCTGGCCAACATGTCGCACGAGCTGCGCACGCCGCTGAATTCCCTGCTGATCCTATCCAAGCTGCTGGCCGACAACCCCGACGACACGCTCTCGGACGAGCAGGTGAAATACGCCCGGACCATTCAGTCTTCCGGAAATGACCTCCTCACCCTGATCAATGACATCCTCGACCTGTCCAAGATCGAGGCAGGCCATATCCAGATGCGGCCGGAGACCGTGACGTTGCAGCGATTGGCGCGCGACATCCGCCCGGTGTTCCAGCCGGTCGCGGACGAGCGCAATCTGGCGTTCGAGATCGCCGTGGCCGCCGACTGCCCGGCGACCCTCGAGACCGACCCGCAGCGGCTCGAACAGATTCTCAAGAATCTGCTCTCCAACGCCTTCAAGTTCACGCAGAACGGCAGCGTCCGGCTTTCGGTCGGGCGCGCGGGCGCCGACAGCCTCGCCTTCGCGGTGACCGACTCCGGGATCGGCATCGCGGCGGAGCAGCAGGAGAGCATTTTCGAAGCCTTCCGCCAGGCCGACGGCACGATCAGCCGCAAGTACGGCGGCACCGGTCTTGGGCTCTCGATTTCGCGCGAACTCGCCCGCCTGCTTGGCGGAGCGATCTCGCTCGAAAGCCAAGCTGGCGAAGGCAGCACCTTCACCTTCACCGTTCCGATTTTCTACGATCCCGCCCGCGTCGCGGCCCGCGAAACGCCTGAGGCACCCAGCATTGAACCGGTCCAATCGCCCTCCCAGCCGCGCAACCCCAGGCCGGCGAGCCTGCCGCGGCAGATTGAGGACGACCGCGACCAGCTCGCCGGCGCTCGCCGCCTGCTCCTGGTGATCGAGGATGACGAGGGTTTCGCCGCTATCGTGCGCGATCTGTCCCGAGAAATGGGTTTCCAATGCATCGTGGCCGGCACGGCCGAAGAAGCGCTGGTGCTGGCCCGCCAATACAAACCCAGTGCGATCGTGCTCGATGTCGGACTGCCCGACCAGTCCGGTCTCACGGTGCTGGATCGCCTGAAGCGCGATGACCAGACCCGCCATATTCCGATCCACGTGGTTTCCGGCGCCGATCACAGCCAGACCGCCCTTTCACTGGGCGCCATCGGCTACCTCGTAAAGCCCGTCAAACGTGAAGAGCTTGCCGACGTGCTGCGAGGCCTCGAGTCGAAGCTGACCAGGACCGTGCGGCGGGTTCTGATCGTCGAGGACGACACCGTTCAGCGCGACGCCATCGGCAGGCTGCTGGCCTCCGGTGACGTCGAAACCGTCGGCGTGGGCACGGCCGCAGAGTGCCTCGAACAGCTCGAGCGGCAGACCTTCGACTGCATGGTGCTCGATCTTTCCCTGCCGGACGCCTCGGGCTTCTCCCTGCTGGAAACCCTGAGCCACGGCGACCACGGTTTTCCGCCGGTCATCGTCTACACGGGTCACGACCTCTCGGCCGACGACGAGCAGCGGCTGCGCCGCTATTCCAACTCGATCATCATCAAGGGCGCGAAATCGCCCGAGCGCCTGCTCGATGAGGTGTCGCTCTTCCTGCACCAGGTCGTCGCCGAGTTGCCGCCGGAGCAGCAGCGGATGATCCAGAAGGCGCGCAATCGCGACGCCGTGCTGGAGCGCCGCCGCATCCTCATCGTCGAGGACGACGTCCGCAATGTCTACTCGCTGACCGGCGTGCTCGAACCCCGCGGCGCCATCGTCCAGATCGCCCGCAACGGCCAGGAAGCGATCGACGCCCTCGACAACTCCCTGCAGGACCCGGCGGGCGCTATCGACCTCGTGCTGATGGATGTGATGATGCCGGTGATGGATGGTCTGGTGGCGACCCGGAAAATCCGCGGCGATCCGCAATGGGCGAAGCTGCCGATCGTCATGCTGACCGCCAAGGCGATGCCGGACGATCAGGAGCGCTGCATCGAGGCGGGCGCCAACGACTACATGGCCAAGCCGATCGACGTCGACAAGCTGCTCTCGCTCGTTCGCGTATGGATGCCGCGATGAGCGTGCTCCGTGCGTGACGGCGTCGACGACCTAGAAATCGGGCTGCTGCTGGAGGCGCTCTACCATCGCTACCACTATGACTTCCGCCACTACGCTCGGGCGTCCATCAAGCGACGCTTGATCCAGGCGCGAGAGCAGCTCCATCTCAGCAGCATCTCAGCCATGCAGGACAGTCTTCTCCACGACCCCTCCACCCTGCCGCGGCTGCTGGACTATCTCACGGTCCAGGTCAGCGAGATGTTCCGCGATCCGTCCTATTTTCGGGCGATGCGGGAAACGGTGCTGCCGCACCTGCGCACCTACCCGTCGCTGAAGGTCTGGATCGCCGGCTGCAGCCATGGCGAGGAGCTTTATTCGCTCGCGATCCTGTTCCGTGAAGAAGGTCTCGACCAGCGTACGGTGTTCTATGCGACCGACATCAACCCAACCGCCCTTCGCGCAGCGGAGGCCGGCATATATCCGCTCGAACAAGTTCGGAAGTTCACCGCTAACCACCAGAAATCCGGCGCCAAATCGTCGCTCTCGGACTACTACGCCGCCGACTATGGACGGGCGGTGTTCGACAAGACGCTGCGCAGCCGCGTCGTCTTCTCGGACCACAGCCTGGTCACCGACGCCGTCTTCGCGGAGATGCATCTGATCTCCTGCCGCAATGTCCTGATCTATTTCGACCGGCCTCTGCAGGACCGGGCCATTGGCCTCTTTCGGGACTCGCTCGCCCGCAAAGGCTTCCTCGGCCTCGGGTCGAAGGAGAGCCTGCGCTTCTCCAAACACGACGCCGCCTTCTCGGACTTCGTCCGTGACGAGAAGATTTATCAAAGGGCGGAGCCTTGAGCGACCCGCGGATCAAGGCGGTGGCGATCGGCGCCTCAGCCGGCGGGGTGCAGGCGCTGCTGCAAATCCTGCCATCGCTCCCCGCCAGATATCCGCTGCCCGTACTGGTCGTCGTTCACGTCCCGCCCGATCGCAGCAATGCCCTGGTGCCGCTCTTCCAGTCCAAGTGCCAGGTCGAGGTGAAAGAGGCCGAAGACAAGGAGCCGGCCCTGGCCGGGGTGGTTTATTTCGCGCCGTCGGACTACCACCTCCTGGTCGAGGCGGACGGCTCGCTCTCGCTTTCTTCGGACGAGCTTGTGAACCATTCGCGTCCATCCATCGACGTTCTGCTCGAAAGTTCGGCCGACGCTTTCGGGCCGGCGCTGGCGGGGGTCGTCCTTACCGGGGCGAACTGCGACGGCGCCTTGGGCCTTAGGGCCATCCTGGACGCGGGCGGCGTCGCCGTCGTTGAGGATCCGGAAACCGCCTACGCCTCGATGATGCCGGCCGCAGCGCTTCGAGCGTGTCCGTCCGCGGACGTCATGAAACTGGATGCGATCGCGCCCTACCTGCTCAGTCTGGGAACGGCATGACTCGTTCCGAAGATCCGATCAACTTCCTGCTGGTCGACGACCTTGAGGAAAACCTCCTGGCGCTCGAAGCCCTGCTGCAGCGCGACGGCCTCGCCTGCCTGAAGGCGCGTTCCGGCGAAGAGGCGCTCGAACTTCTGCTTGTGCATGACATCGCCCTGGCGCTGCTGGATGTGCAGATGCCGGGTATGGACGGCTTCCAGCTCGCCGAATTCATGCGCGGCTCGGAGCGAATCCGGCACATCCCGATCATTTTTCTCACAGCCGGCAGCGCCGACGCTCAGCGCCGGTTTCGTGGCTATGAGACCGGCGCCGTCGACTTCATCCAAAAACCGATCGAAGCGGATATCCTGCGCAGCAAGGCCTATGTGTTCTTCGACCTGCACCAACAGCACCTACAGATACTCACCCAGCGTGACGAGCTCTCAGCCTATTCAGCAGCCCTAAAAACCGCGGACCGACATAAGAACGAGTTTCTCGCGGTTCTCGGCCACGAATTGCGCAATCCGGTTATGGCGCTCGGAGCGGCCCTCCATCTGCTGAAACGGCGTGAGCAACCTGAGCTGGCTCTGGAAATCCGCGCGCAGATGGAACGTCAAGTCTCCCACCTGACGCGACTGGTCGAGGATCTCCTCGACATCTCTCGCATTGATCAGGGCAAATTATCGCTCAGAAAAGAGACGGTCGCGCTCCAGGCCGTCCTCGAATTGGCGGTCGAGGCAAGCCAGCCCCAGATCGACGCCAACCAGCACGCACTCACGATCGACATTCTGCCGGAACCGACGTGGCTCGACGCCGATCCCACCAGGGTCGCGCAAGTCGTCAGCAACCTCCTCAGCAACGCCGCCAGGTACACGCTGCCAGGCGGACAGATCAGACTTTCCGCACGCGTCGTGGACGGTTTCGCGGAAATCGAAGTCGCCGACAATGGCGTCGGTGTTCCGGAGGATATGAGGTCCAATATCTTCCAGTTGTTCGCGCAGGTGAAGAGTCCCGCCGAACGTGCGCAGGAAGGTTTGGGTATCGGCCTCGCCCTCGTCAAACATCTGGTGGAGCTGCATGGTGGGTCCATCTCGCTTCAGAGCAGCGGGCTGAACATGGGAAGCAGCTTCCAGGTTCGCTTACCGATCCGGGTCTAGCGTCTCTTGGCCGGACTTCAAGCCATCGCCAACTTCCGCCGTGACAACGGGCCGGCGATCCGGGCGGCGTGCGCGCGGTTCACCGGGGGCTCGAAGCTTTGCTACTATAATGAGCGATCTGCTCCGCGTCACAGGTCGGTCGCCTTCTAGGGACCGTCGAATCGCACCAGTAAATTGGACAAGTCCGCCTGACGCGCGTCGCGCGTCGATTGTTCCCGGCCCGCCGTGCGGAGTTCGCGGGCGGCGGCGCGAGCCACAAGACCGATGACGGCCGCCGCCTGAGTGCCCGTCACCTCTCCCCGCTTCATGTAATAGCCGACTGACTGTCGCGGCACGCCGAGCGCCTTGGCCATTTCTCCTTGCCAAGCGGCGCCGTAGAGAGCTTCGCCGATCTCACGCAGATCTGAAGAAGTCAGGATTTGGTGCGCGGCCATTTGGTTTAATCGTTGATAACACGCAAATGAAAGCGACGACGATAATTCGTCCGCCACCGTTGGACGGTCGACGAATTTTTCAATCCACATGACAAAAACTTGGACTCTTGGCACACAGGTGTGCCTAATCGTCCGATCGTCGACAACGAGATTTGGGCGCCGGCGGCCGAGAGGCGACTCCTGCGCACTCCCGCCCTCCGGCCGGGGCCGCCAATGTCGAACACCCTCTCGATACAGATGTTCAGCGCGCGAATCGACGAAATCGGCCACGAGCCGTACTCGCCGCGATCCTTCGCTCCTGTCGTCCACAGAGACGCGGCCGTTGCGGCGTGGAAGACCCTCACCCATCGTCAAAGCGAAATCCTTGCTCGGATCGTGGCCGGTCAGGCGAACAAGATCATCGCGGCCGATCTCCACATCAGCCAACGGACCGCCGAAAACCACCGCGCCGCGATCATGCGAAAGATGGGAGCCTCGTCTATTTCGGGCCTGATCCAGATCGCGATCGTGGCGGCGGACGCCGATCCTAATGACGCGGACGCCTTGGCGGCGGACGTGGCCGCCATCGGCATGATCGAGATCGTTCCCAAAATCCTGGAGGTGGCTTGCAGCTACACCGGACTGCGGTTCGCCGCGGTGGCGCGTGTCACGGAGGACCGCTGGATCGCTTGCGCCGTGCGAGACGAGATCGAATTCGGACTGACGGCGGGCGGCGAACTTCGCGTTTCAACGACGATCTGCAACGAGATTCGAGAGCATCAAAGGCCGGTCGTGATTGAGCATGTTGCTCTGGACCATGCTTTCCGGGACCACCCAACTCCAAGACTTTACGGTTTTCAGAGCTACATTGCCGTGCCGATCAGGCGCCACGGCAGATTCTTCGGCACCTTGTGCGCGCTGGATCCTCGCCCCGCGCCGCTACGCGCGCCCGACGCTCTTCCATTGTTCGAAATAATGGCGGATCTGATCGGTTGCCATCTTGACGTTCATGCGCAGCTAGTCCGGGCGGCGCCCTAGAGTTGGCGCTTCGTAGCCGTGCGGGATCGTAACCCATGACCAAGACCAGGGCGATCTGCCTGGCGCTGCTCTCCGCGGCGTTGTTCGGTGCGAGCACGCCCGCCGCCAAGGCGTTGCTCGGCGCGCTCAGCCCGTGGCTGCTGGCGGGGATGCTCTATCTGGGTTCGGGGATCGGGCTGTCTGCGGTGCTGCTCGGCCGAAGGCTGCTGCGGCGCGAGGTCGACGAAGCGCCGATCCGAGCCGCCGACCTACCCTGGCTGGCGGGCGCCGTCGCGTTCGGCGGCCTGATCGGACCGGTCCTGCTGATGTTGGGGCTGGCCACGACCGCGGCCTCGACGGCGGCGCTGCTGCTCAACCTCGAAGGCCTCGCGACGATGGCGATCGCCTGGGTGGTGTTCCGCGAGAATGTGGATGGTCGCCTGCTGCTGGGCGCAGGGGCCATTCTGGCGGGCGCGGCGCTGCTGTCCTGGAACGGCGGCGCGCTTGGCGGACTGCCGGTTGGGGCGTTGTTTGTGGCCGGCGCCTGCGTCGCCTGGGGCGTCGACAACAACCTGACCCGCAAGATCAGCGGCGCAGACCCCCTGCAGATCGCCGCGGCGAAAGGCATCGTCGCCGGCGTGGTCAATGTCGCGATCGGGCTCGCGCTCGGAAGGGCGGCGCCGGCGGCGAGTGACGTCGTTCTCGCCGGCGTGGTCGGCTTTT
>Ga0302314_10011981_pt1 | contig 15057 bp, 18 predicted proteins | sample III_Palsa_N2_3_FD_200533 | JGI IMG/M metagenome (GOLD analysis project Ga0302314, IMG submission 200533) | Peat permafrost microbial communities from Stordalen Mire near Abisko, Sweden - III_Palsa_N2_3 | ecosystem: Environmental > Terrestrial > Soil > Palsa > Peat permafrost | place: Sweden...
AACGAGGCCCAGCGCTCCAGTCGCTCCTTCACCCGCGCCTCGGCGCCCTCGCCCTTCGGCGCATAGAACACCCGCCGCTCCGCGCCTTCGGGGAAATAGTCCTGGCCGGAGAAGCCTTCCTCGGTGTTGGGGTCGTATTTGTAGCCCTTGCCGTAGCCGAGCTGCTTCATCAGCCGGGTCGGGGCGTTGCGGATGTGGGCCGGCGGCATCAGCGAGCCGGTCTCCTTGGCCATCTTCGAGGCGCCGCCGAACGCCGTGTAGACCGCGTTGGACTTCGGCGCGGCCGCCATGTGCACGCACACCTGGGCCAGAGCCAGCTCGCCCTCGGGACTGCCGAGGAAGTCGTAGGCATCCTTCGCGGCGATCGCGAGGATCAGTGAAGTAGGATCGGCCTCGCCGATGTCCTCGCTGGCCATCCGCACCAGCCGCCGGGCGATGAACAGCGGGTCCTCACCGCCCTCGAACATCCGCGCCAGCCAGTAGAGCGCCGCGTCCGGGTCGGACCCGCGCACCGATTTATGCAGCGCCGATATGAGGTTGTAGTGCTCTTCTCTATCCTTGTCGTAAGCCGGACTGCGCTTCTGCAGCACGCCGGCCAGCTCGGTGGTCGAGAGCGGCTTCGGCGCGGCGATGGTGAACAGGGTCTCGGCCAGGGTCAGTAGATAGCGGCCGTCGCCATCGGCCATGGCGATCATCGCCTCGCGCGCCTCGGGCGTCAGCGGCAGGTCGCGCTTCTCGAACGCCTCGGCCTTGGCCAGCAGGCTCTGCATCGCCTCATCGTCCAGCCGGCGCAGCACATAGACCTGCGCCCGCGACAGCAGCGCGCCGTTGAGCTCGAACGACGGGTTCTCGGTGGTCGCCCCGACCAGGGTGACGATCCCCTCCTCCACGAACGGCAGGAAACCGTCCTGCTGGGCGCGGTTGAAGCGGTGGATTTCGTCGACGAACAGCAGCGTCGCCTGCCCCGCCAGCCGCCGCCCGCGCGCGGTCTCGAACGCCTTCTTCAGATCGGCGACGCCTGAGAAGACGGCCGAAAGCTGTTGAAACTCATAGCCGGCTTCCTTCGCCAGCAGCCGCGCGATGGTGGTCTTGCCGGTGCCGGGCGGACCCCAAAGGATCATCGACGACAGCCGGCGCGCGGCCGCCATTCGCCGGATCGGTCCTTCGGGCCCAAGCAGGTGGTCCTGCCCCACCACCTCGTCGAGGCTCTGCGGGCGCAGCCGGTCGGCCAGCGGCCGCGGCGCCTCCGGCGTCAGCCCGGCGGCTTGGAAAAGATCGCTCATGGCGCCAGGGTACCCTAAGAACGCGCCCGCGAGCACCAAGCTTGGAGACCTCCATGGCCGATGCGCCCAGCCTGCCGCCGCCGACCCCCCTCGGCCTGACCCCCTACCTCACCATCCGCGGCGGACGCGGCGAGGAGGCGGTGGCCTTCTACGCCAAGGCGTTCGGGGCGACCGAGCTGTTCCGCAACATGGCCGAGGACGGCAAGCGCTTCATGCACGGCCGCCTGCTGATCGCCGGAACCGTGGTGTTCTTCTCGGACGACTTTCCGGAATTCCGCGGCGGCGTCGAGGCGCCCGCGCCCGGCGGGATCGGCCTCCACCTGCAGGTCGACGACGCCGACGCCTGGGCCAAGCGCGCGGTCGAGGCCGGCGCGGAGATCACCATGCCCCTCTCCGACATGTTCTGGGGCGACCGCTACGGCCAGGTCCGCGACCCGTTCGGCCACAGCTGGTCGATCGGGGGTACGCTAAAGACGGCGTAGGCCGCTCCTACCCGCCCCGCACCTGCGCCGTGATCGTCTGGCCGTTGCGTTCGATCACGATGGTCCAGACCTGGACCGGGGTCGCGACCGCGGCGACCAGGCTGCCGACGGTCGAGATCGGCGTGCCGTTGACCTCGCGGATGAAGTCGCCGGGCTGTACGCCGAGCCGCGCCGCATAGCCGCCACCGACGCCGGTCACCACCACGCCCGTGCCTGAGAAGGGATCGAGGCCGAGTTGGTCGGCGGCGGCCGGCGAGAGGTTGATCACCGTCGCGCCGTTGAACGGATTCGCGCCGCTGAGCGTGTGCTCGTCCTTGGCCGGCGTATCGGGCGGCGTCGCCAGGCGGACGCTGACGGTGCGTTCCGCGCCGCCGGCCTTGCGCACCGCCAGCGTGACCGACGCGCCGGGCGCCAGGGTGGCGACGGCGTAGTTGAGCGCAGTCGGGTCGTTCACGCCCACGCCGTTCACCGAGACGATCACGTCGCCGCGCGCCACGCCGGCCTGCGCCGCCGGGCCGTTGGGCCAAAGGTCGGCGGCGAGCACGCCCTGCGGCGAGGCGAGGCCCAGGCTCTTGGCCATATCGTCGGTCAGCACCTGCGGTCGCAGGCCCAGCCACGGCCGCACCACCGCGTGGGCGCCCCCGAGCGCGGTCGACACCACCTGCTTCACCAGCGCAGCCGGAATCGCGAAGCCGACGCCGGACGAGGTGCCGGAGCCGGAAAGGATCGCGGTGTTCACCCCGATCAGGTCGCCTTTCATGTCCACCAGCGGCCCGCCGGAGTTGCCGGGATTGATCGCCGCGTCGGTCTGGATGAACGACGAGAAGCTGTTCACGCTTGTGTCCGAGCGGGCCAGCGCCGAGACGATGCCGTTGGTGACCGTCTGGCCGACGCCGAACGGGTCGCCGATCGCAAGCACCAGGTCGCCCACCTGCACATCGCTGGTGTCGTCGATGGCGATGGCGGGCAGCCGCTCGGCGCCCGGCTCGATCTTCAGCACCGCCAGGTCGGCGCGCGGGTCGTCGAGCAGCACCTTGGCGGGCCACTCGCGGCGATCGGCGGTGACCACCTTGATCTCCGTGGCGCCGGCGATGACGTGGTGGTTGGTCAGGATCACGCCGTCGGGGCGCACGATCGAGCCGGAGCCCAGCGACTGGGCGATCCGTTCCTGCGGCACGCCGCCGTTCTGGAACATGCCCCAGAACGGATCGACCTGGGTGCGCACCACGCGCTGGGAATAGACGTTCACCACCGCCGGCGCGGCCTTCTTCACGATCGGCGCAAAGGAAAGCCGCATGGTCGCGGCGTCGCCGGGAACCTCGCGCCGTTCGGGCGCGGGCAGGTTGGCCGGCTGCGACTTCGCGCAGGATGCCGCGCCGGCGCCCAGGCTGAGCAGGCAAAGCAGCAGGATCGGTTTGGATGAGATCGTCATGGCTCGTGAAACTATCGAGGTTCCTGGCGCAATGATGGCGTCAATGCTGGGCGGGAGCCAGCGGCGGTTCGGTCAGCGGCCGGGCGCCCACCGGCGTTTCCGGCGGTCGCGCATAGCGGATCGCGAGCACAACGCCCAGTACGATCACGCCCGCGCCGACCATCATCGACAGTCCCGGCTCGTTCCAACTCTTGCCCGCCCCGATCGACCAGGCGAACACATTGCTGAAGATGATCGGGCCGATCAGCTGGGCGAGGCCGAACAGGATCGCCAGCGCGCCCTGCAGCTGCCCCTGCTGGTCGACATCGACCCGCTGCGACAGCAGCGACGACAGGTTCGGGAACGAGATGCTGGACAGCATCACCACGGTCAGCCCGGCCCAGAACAGCGGCGCGGTGGGCGCAATGCCGATGGCGATGAAGCCCAGCACCCCGAACGCCATGCCCAGGATCACCGCGCCGCGCTCGCCCAGTCGCTTCGCCGCCCAACCCGAGACGAGGCTCTGGATGATGATGTTGCCGCCGCCCAGGCCCATCAGCAGCAGGGCGATCTGCGGCGGACCCCAGCCGTAGCGATAGTGGGTGTAGAACTGGAAGATGCTGTTGAACGACGAGCCGGCGAACTGGGCCAGGAACAGGATCATCGCCATCCCGAGCAGTCCCTTGCGGCTGATCAGCAGCGCCCCCGCGCCGATCGGGTTGGCCCGGCGCCAGCGGAACGGCGCGCGGCGCTCCCGCGAAAGCGACTCCGGCACCAGGAAGAGGCCGTAGAGGCCGTTGACGAGCGCCAGGGCGGCTGCGATCCAGAACGGCGCGCGCGGGTCCCAGGCGCCGACGAAGCCGCCCAGGGCCGGTCCCAGCAGGATGCCCGCGTTGGCGGCGGCCTGGAAGCGGCCGAAGTTGCGGGCGCGGTCCGCCGGCGTCGAGATGTCGGCGACGTAGGCGCCGGCCGCCGAGCCGCTGGAGGCGGTGATGCCCGAGATCACCCGGCCCACGAACAGCCAGGCTATGGTGGGCGCCACCGCCATCACCAAATAGTCGAACGCGAGGCCGAACATCACCACCAGCAGCACTGGCCGGCGGCCGTAGCGGTCGGAAAGGTTGCCGAAGATCGGCGCGAAGGTGAGCTGCATCAGCGCCCAGACCGCGCCGAACACGCCCATGATCTGCGCCGCCCCGGCGTCGCCCTGGCCGGTTAGGCTCTTCACCAGCGTCGGGAACACCGGCGCGATCACGCCCATGGAGATCGTGTTCATCATCACGGCGGCGTAGATGAACCCAAGCGCGGCCGGCTTGCCGCGCGGGCCGGGCATGGCGGGCGCAGTCGGAATCGCGGGCGTCGTTTCGCTCACGACGCCCTCCCCTTTGATCTTATCGACCGCCGTTCGCCAGCTTTAGCAGCTTGCGGCGCGCGCCAGAACCTGCGGCTTCAGTGAATCGCCGGTCCCGTCGCCACCGCGGCGGTCGGGTCCGGCCGCGCGAAGACGTAGGCAACCACCATCGCCACGCCCAGCAGCGCCGCGGCGATCAGGATCGGCAAGCCGGGCAGCCCAGGTATGCTGCGCAGCGCCCAGGCAAAGGTCAGCGGGAATACGGTGGGGCCGACGATGGCGGCGATGCCGCCGGTCGACTGGTTGGCGCCCTGCAGCCGGCCCTGCTGCGAGCCTGTGACGTGCTGGGTCATCAGCCCCTGCAGCCCCGGCTGCATCAGCCCCATCAAGGCGAACACCGGCATGCCGATGAAGTAGATCGTGGCCGTCGGCGCCAGGGCGTAGATCAGGAATCCGGTCAGCCCCGCCAGCGCTCCGGCCAGCACGGCGCCGCGCTCTCCGATCCTCTTCACCACTGGGGCGACGACGAAGAACTGCACCAGGATGCCGAGCGCCCCGGTGATCGCGAAGGTCACGCCCAGGAAGCTCAGGCCCCAGTGGTAGCGGAGGGTGGTGTAGAGCACGAACACGTTGGGCAGCACCTGCTGGGCCAGCTGGAACAGGAAATTCACGAACGCCAGCGGCAGCAGGTCCTTGTGCGAGTGAAGCAGTTCCAGGCTCGCCAGTGGATTGGCCCGGCGCCAGTCGAACGCTGCAATGCGCCGCTCCGGCGGCAGCGACTCCGGCAGCACCAGCAGGCCGTACACCCAGTTGATGGCGCACAGCCCGGCCGCGACCAGGAACGGGGTGCGCAGCGGGCTGAGCGCGAAGGCGCCGATGTGCACCGCGTGGGTCGCCAGCACCCCGCCAAGAGCCGGTCCCAGCAGGAAGCCGACGCTGAACGCGGCCCCCATCCAGCCGAAGTTCTTGGCCCGGTTCGCGGGCGTGGAGATATCCGCCAAATAGGCGTTGGCGGTGGAGAAGCTGGCGGCGGTCAGGCCGTTGAACACGCGGCCCAGCAACAGCCAGACCAGGCTGGGCGCCAGCGCCATCACCAGGAAGTCGAGCGCCAGGCCGAGGATAGAGATCAGCATCACCGGCCGCCGGCCGAACCGGTCGGACAGCATGCCCAGCACCGGGCCGGAGATAAACTGCATCGCCCCCCAGGTGACGCCAAAGATCGCCTGCCACTCGGCCGCCGACGCTGTCGAGGCGGCGTCGACCTGACCGAAGAACGAGCGGATCAGGTTCGGCAGCACCGGAATCATCAGGCCGAACGAGACGGCGTTCATCACCGCCGTGGCGAAGATGAAGCCGAAACCCGCCCGGCGCCCGCGCGGGCCGGCGGCGGAGCTGTCGCCGCCCACAACGTTCTCGGCCAATGCATTCATCCCTGCAGCCCCAGGTCCGCCTTGTACGACGCCAGCAGCCGTTGCCACCACTCACCGTGACGGGTGAGGAAGACCGCGTTGGCGAAGCCGTGCCGCGCGACGTGCGCCGCCGGCACCGAATCCCAGCCGGTATGCTCGACCGTGATCCGCGTCTCGTCGCCCACGGTCTCGAACCGCACCTCGACCTCGGTGTCCTGGTCAGGCGCGAAGCTCGCCTGGCGCCAGCCGAACACCAGCCGCCGCGGCGGCTCCCACGCGCGGATACGGCCGATCTCGAACACCTTGCCGTTCGCCAGTGTGCTGACCAGCCGTCCGCCCTCGCCCGGCTCGAACGCCACCACGCCCGGATCGCGCGGGGTGAAGGCGAACAAGGGGTTGGGCCGCCACCACGCGCCGATCTGACCGACGAAGGCGTCGAACGCCCGATCCGCCGGCGCTTTCACGCGCAGGGACACCAGCACCTTGGAACTCACGCCGGGTCCTCAACCTCCAAGCCGTCCTCCAGGTGCGCCTTGAACGCCAGCAGCTGCTCCGCCCACATCCGTTCTGTCTCTTCCAGCCACGCCTTCAGCTCGTCCATCGCTCCAGCCCTCAAGGCATAGACCCTGACGCGCGCATCGAAGTCAGGATGTGACTCCTGGATCAGGCCCGAGCGCCGCAAGGTCCGCAGATGGCGGCTCATCGCCGGTGGCGCCAGGCCGACCGCCATGGCGATCTCGCCGGCGGGCCGGGGGCCAGTGCGCAGCACCTCGACCACGCGGCGCCGATGCGGATCTGCCAGGGCGGCGAACACGTCGTCGATCCGCTCGGCGGCGGCGCTCATGCCTGGCCGGCGTCCAGCAGCTTGACCATCTTCCGGGTCGCCACCGCACGGTAGCTCTGCACGATCCAGCCTTTGATCGTCTCGATATCGACCTCCTCGCCGTCGTGCTGGCGCAGCGCGGCCCAGCCGCCCTTCCAGAGCCCATGGCCGGCCGGGCTCATGTACGGCAGCGTCAGCGCCATCTCGTAGGAGATCGGCAGCTTCACGGTCAGCGATATCTCCCCCGGCGACGAAGCCGCGCCGCCGAAGAAGACGAAGATCTTCTTGCCGACCTTCATCACCGTGTGCTCCCAGGGATGGTCCTCCCAGGCGCCTGGGAACGTCGCGGCGAAGGCGATCAACTCGGCCTCCGCCGCCTTGGCGTCCGTCGTCGCCATCAGGCGCCTTCCAGCGAGGTGGCGATCTTGTGCCCGGTGGCCTTGGCCATCTCGCCGGCGCTCAGCGCCGCCAGGGTCTGGCCGAACGACCAGCTGTGTCCCTCCGGATCGAGGCAGGTGAACACGCGGTCGCCATAAGGCTGGTCGGCCGGTTCGCGCTCGATCGTGGCTCCGGCGGTCCGCGCGCGTTCGCACAGCGCATCGAGGTCGCTCGGGACCTGCACGTGCACCGAGCCGGTGCGCCGGCCGTCGAGATCGAGCGGCGAGGCCCATTTGCCGCCCGGCGGCCCGGAGATCATCACCACATGGCCCTCGAACGTGCTCTCCGAGTGGATCACGCCGCCCTGCCCGTCATCGACCATCAGGCGGGTCTCGAACCCGAACGCGCGCTCGAGGAACGCCAGCGCCGCCCTCGGGTCGCGGTAGAACAGCAGCGGCGTGATCGGTGGAAGGTCCATGCTCGGTCTCCTACAGCGAAGACTTGATGGTCAGGCCGCTGGCCTTTTCCATGTCGGCCAGCGACAGGTCGGCGATGGTCTGGTCGAAGTTCCAGACGTGGCCTTCGGGATCGAGCGCCCGATAGACCCGCGCGCCGTAGAACTGATCCGCTGGCCGCTGGGTGATCTTGGCGCCCGCCGCCTCGGCCTTGGCGCAGTGGTCGTCGATCCCGTCCGCCAGCGTAATGCGGATGAACTGGGTGCCGACGCCGTCGATCGAGGCCGGACTGCGCATCTTCGCCGGTCCGATCAGCGCCGACGCACCCCACTCCTCCCCGACGCCGATGTGGCCGTCGCCGTAGCTCATCTCCGCGTGCCCGACCCGGCCGGCGTCATCGGTGACCAACAGGCTGGTCTCGAAGCCGAACGCGGTCTCAAGCCATTTGAGCGCGGCCTTCGGGTCGCGGTAAAAGACGACGGGGGTGAAGGTGGCCATGGCGCAGCTCCGTTGCGGGTGGAGCAATATTTAACGCACAACGCAATTATATCGTCAAGCCGAAGTCCCTCTCGGCCCCATAACACGGTCATCGCCGGGCGTAAGTCCCGGCGACCTATGAACGCGGAACGGCGGCCAGCCGTGCTGAGCACGGCTACGGCAGGCAGGGTGTTCCTGGCTCGCCGGGACTGACGCCCGGCGATGACCGAATATCGGTGGTTTCGGAACGCCAGACCGCGCCGGAACTTAGTCCTCGGCGCTGGCCGAAGCCTGGACCGGACCGGAGTCCTTGCCCTTTTCCTTCACGTCGCGGTCGACGAACTCGATCACGGCCATCGCGGCGTTGTCGCCATGGCGATACCCGGCCTTGAGCACGCGGATGTAGCCGCCGTTGCGGGCGGTGTAGCGCGGGCCGAGCGTGGCGAACAGCTTGCCGACCTGGTCGACGTCGCGGACGCGGGAGATCGCGATGCGGCGGGCGTGCAGGTCGCCCTTCTTGGCCAGGGTCACCAGCTTCTCGACGAAGGGCCGCAGCTCCTTCGCCTTCGGCAGGGTGGTGACGATCTGCTCGTGCTTGATGAGCGAGGCCGCCATGTTCGCGAACATGGCGGTGCGGTGGCTCGTCGTGCGGCCCAGTTTGCGGTGCGCGTAACCGTGGCGCATGGCGATCTATCCTCTTTCCTTAAGCGCGGGCCGTCTCGCGACGGGCCAAAATAGCCTTAGATTTGGTCTTCGAACTTCTTGGCCAGCTCTTCAATGTTTTCCGGCGGCCAGTTGGTGACGTCCATACCCAGATGCAGGCCCATGTTCGCCAGCACTTCCTTGATCTCGTTCAAGGACTTGCGGCCGAAGTTCGGGGTCCGCAACATCTCGGCTTCGGTCTTCTGGATCAAGTCGCCGATGTAGACGATGTTGTCGTTCTTCAGGCAGTTGGCCGAACGGACCGAGAGTTCCAGCTCGTCGACCTTCTTCAGCAGCGCCGGGTTGAACGGCAGTTCCGGCTTGGCTTCGCCTTCGAGCTTCTTCTTCGGTTCTTCGAAGGTGATGAACACCTGCAGCTGGTCTTGCAGGATGCGCGCGGCGTAGGCCACCGCGTCCACCGGCGAGACGGCGCCGTTGGTTTCCACTTCCATGATCAACTTGTCGTAGTCGAGGCTCTGGCCCTGACGGGTCGGCTCGACGCGGTAGGCCACGCGGCGCACCGGCGAATAGACCGCGTCGACCGAGATCAGGCCGATCGGCGCATCTTCCGGACGGTTGCGCTCGGCCGGAACGTAGCCCTTGCCGGTCTGCACGGTGAATTCGATCCGCACCGAGGCGCCTTCATCGAGCGTCAGCAGCACGTGGTCGCCGTTGAGGATCTCGATGTCGGACGGCGCTTCGATCTGGCTGGCGGTGACCGCGCCGGGGCCGGTGGCCCGCAGGGTCATGCGCTTGGGGCCGTCGGAATGCATCCGCAGCGCCAGTTGCTTGATGTTGAGCACGATGTCGACGACGTCCTCACGCACGCCTTCCAGCGACGAGAATTCGTGCACGACGCCGTCGATTTGAATCGCGATCACCGCCGCGCCTTGCAGCGACGACAGCAGTACGCGACGCAGGGAGTTGCCGAGCGTCACGCCGAAGCCTCGTTCGAGCGGTTCGGCGACGATGCGCGCCTTGCGCACGCTATCAGCGCCAGACTCGATCTGCGGCTTCTCGGGGCGGATGAGCTCGTTCCAGTTACGTTCAATCACAGGCGGTTTTCCCTCAAACGGGGTATCGCCGGCAGCATGGCTGCGCCGCGCCGGCGATGGGGCAAATTGGGGCGGATACTCTAGACGCGCCGACGCTTAGGCGGCCGGCAGCCGTTGTGCGGGATGGGGGTGACGTCGCGGATGGTGGTGATGGTCATGCCAGCGGCCGAAAGCGCGCGCAGCGCCGACTCGCGGCCCGAACCCGGGCCGGATACGTTGACTTCCAAGGTGCGCACACCGTGCTCGGCGGCCTTCTTGCCGGCGTCCTCGGCCGCCATCTGGGCGGCGTAAGGCGTCGATTTGCGCGAGCCCTTGAACCCCATCATGCCGGCGCTCGACCAGGAGATGGTGTTCCCTTGCGCGTCGGTGATGGTGATCATGGTGTTGTTGAACGAGGCGTTCACGTGCGCCACGCCCGAAGTGATGTTCTTACGCTCGCGTTTTTTGACGCGCGCCGGTTCCTTGGCCATTTACGTCTCTTATTTCTTCTTGCCGGCGATCGGCTTCGCCGGACCCTTGCGGGTGCGGGCGTTGGTGTGGGTGCGCTGGCCGTGGACCGGCAGGCCCTTGCGGTGACGCAGGCCGCGGTAGCAGGCCAGGTCCATCAGCCGCTTGATGTTGACGGCGGTCTCGCGCCGCAGGTCGCCTTCGACCTGATAGTCGCGATCGATCGTCTCGCGGATCTGCAGCACCTCGGCGTCGGTCAATTGATTGACCCGCCGGGCGTCTTCGATGCCGACTTTGTGGACGATCTCCTTGGCTTTGGCCTGGCCAATGCCATGGATGTACTGCAGCGCGATCACGACGCGCTTATTGGTGGGTATGTTGACGCCTGCGATACGGGCCACGCGTATTCTTCTCCTGGGTCACGCCAACAAGCGCGTAGCACGCGCCCGGCTTCCGCGCCATGCGAGGCGCGGCGCCGGCGCGTGAACGCGCCCTTTCGCGGAAGGGTCCCCATATAGGGATCGGAGGGTGCGCGTCAATGCCGAACGGGCAATAGCCGCTATCTAACGAGCGCTTTCTTTAAGCACTTCCACGTAGGCGGCCAGCGTCTCGGCGAGCCGTCGATACATCAGATCGCGGAAGGGTTCGAGATCGTTCTCGACCGAGCCGGTCTCCAGCGCGCGCAAATAGTCGGCGCGATCTTCAGGTCGTACGGGCAGCGGCGGATAGCCTGCCCGCAGCAGAACGAGATTCATCAACAGCCGTGCGGTCCGGCCATTGCCGTCGCCGAACGGATGGATCGCCGTCAGCCGAAAATGGGCGTCGAAGGCGATCGCGGGCGATGGCTGCGCCTGCGCCAACCACGATCCGAACGCCGCCATCAGGCTCGGGATCTTGACTGGGTTCGGGAAGATCGGGGGCGAGCCCGCGACGCGGCGCGGCAGGTCTGAGTAGACACCGGCGATATCCGGCCGGCTGCGCGCGACGATACGACGATGCAGCTCGCAGACGACCGCCTCATCGATCGGCCCGACGCCCGACGCCAGCGCGCGCATCCACTGCAAGGCGTCGTAGTGGTCGAGTGCTTCCAGGTGATCGCGCAGCGACTTGCCGCCGACGGTTACGCCGTGCTCGATCACTTCGGCGGTCTCGCGCAGGGTCAGCGTGTTCCCCTCGATCGCGTTCGAGGTGTAGGTCAGCTCGACGTCGTAGTGCTTCTGCAGCTGGGCCAGCGTCGCCTGGCCGAGCGGGCGCAGGGCGTCCAGCTCGGCTTTCAGCGCCCGGATGCGGTGAATCAGGTCTTCGGCCACGGCGATGCCTTATAGACCGGCGCCGCGGACCGGGCCACGCGTGGCTAGACCCTGGGTCCGTCGATCGCGGCGTCGATGGCTTCGGCGACTTCCTCGATCGAGCCCATCCCGTCGACTTCCACCAGCTTGTTGTGGCGCTGGTAGTAGGGCAGCAGCGGCGCGGTCTGGTCGTTGTAGGCGCCGAGGCGCACTTTGAAGCTCTCGGGATTGTCGTCCGGGCGGCCGGATTCGGCGAATCGCCCCGCCACCCGCTGCATCAGCGCCGCGTCATCGACCTTGAGCCGGATAACCAGGTCCACCGGACGGCGGCGGCCGTCGAGCATCATGTCGAGCGCCTGGGCTTGGGCGATGGTGCGCGGGAAGCCGTCGAAGATCGCTCCGCCCACGGCCTCGGTTTCGGGCAGGCGCGATTCGATCAGCTCGATCACGATCTCATCGGAGACCAGGTCGCCACGCTTCATGATGCCGTCGACGCGCTGGCCGAGCTCCGAGCCCGAGGCGATCGCCGCGCGCAGCATGTCGCCCGTTGAAAGCTGCACCATGCCTCGGGTTTCCACCAACCGCTTGGCCTGGGTGCCCTTGCCGGCCGCCGGTGGGCCGAACAGGATCAGGTTCATCGCCCCCCCCTCGTACATTCTTGTTCTCACCGCCGCGCTCCCGACGCGGCGTCGCCGACCCTAGGTCGGCATGTGTTCCCGATTCCTTGACCTGACGCGCCTGTCCGTAGCGGCAGGCAAGCGGCCGCGGCTATTTGCGGCCTCCGCGCATCTTGGATTTGCGGATCAGCCCCTCGTACTGGTGCGCCTGCAGGTGCGAGACGATCTGGGCCACCGTGTCCATGGTCACGGAGACGACGATCAGGATCGAAGTGCCCCCGAAATAGTAGGTGCTGATCGAGTTGCTGGCCATGAGCGCCTCGGGCAACAGGCAGACCGCGGTGATGTAGATCGCGCCGATCACGGTCAGCCGCGTCAGCACGAAGTCGATGTACTCGGCCGTGCGCTTGCCGGGCCGGATGCCGGGCAGGAAACCGCCGTACTTGCGCAGGTTCTCCGCCGTGTCCTCCGGATTGAACACCACGGAGGTGTAGAAGAAGGTGAAGAACAGGATCATCAGGCCGTAGGCGACCATGTAGGCTGGCCGGCCGTGGTTCAGCTCCGCCGCGGCGCCCGGCAGCCATTGCAGCCAGCTCGGCAGGCTCGCCTGGTTGAGGAAGTTGGTCAGGGTGTAGGGGATCGCCAGCAGCGACGAGGCGAAAATCGGTGGGATCACGCCGGAGACATTGATCTTCAGCGGCAGGAAGCTGGTCTCGCCGCCGAACATGCGGTTGCCGACCTGGCGCTTGGGATACTGCACCAGCAGGCGGCGCTGCGAGCGCTCCATGAACACGATGAACAGGATCACGCCGACCGCCAGCGCCAGGAAGAACAGCAGCGTTCCTGCCCCCAGCGTACCGTTGTGGGTCTGGGTGAAGAGCTGGAACAGCGCCGTAGGCAGCCGGGCAACGATGCCGGCGAAGATGATCAGCGACACGCCGTTGCCGACGCCGCGGCTGGTGATCTGCTCGCCCAGCCACATCAGGAAGATGGTGCCACCGGTCAGCACCAGCACGGTGCTGGCGACGAAGAACGGCCCTGGATTCAGCACCGCGCCCTGCTGCGACTGCAGCGCGACAGCGATGCCGCCGGCCTGGAAGATCGCCAGCGGCACGGTGAGATAGCGGGTGTACTGGTTGAGCTGCTTGCGGCCGGCCTCGCCGCCTTCCTTCCGCAGCTTCTCCCAGGGCGGATACATCGTGCCCAAGAGCTGCACGATGATCGACGCCGAGATGTAGGGCATCACGTTCAGGGCGAAGATCGCCATCCGCGACACCGCGCCACCCGAGAACAGGTTGGCCATGCCGAAGATGCCGTTCTGCTGATGGTCCATCAGCGAGGAGATCGTGGCCGAGTCGATGCCCGGGATCGGGATGAAGGTCCCGAGCCGGTATACGATCATCGCTCCCAGCGTGAACAGAAGTCGCTTGTGGAGCTCCGTCGCCTTGGCGAAGGCGCCGACATCGAGATTGGCGGCAAGCTGCTCGGCGGCCGAAGCCATCTAGAACCCCTTAAGGAGATGCGCGGCCACTAGATAGGACCTCGCGGCTGCTTCGTCATCCCGGCAGGCGATCGAAACGGCCGGGTGCGACGCTGGCGCTTCAGGCTTCGGCTTCGACGTCCGCCGGCTTGGTAGCCGTCAGCGTGCCGCCGGCGGCTTCCACGGCCGCGCGGGCCGAGGCGGTGGCGGCGTAGACGGTGATGTCGAGCTTGGTCTTCAGTTCGCCCTTGCCGAGCAGCTTCACGCCGTCCCAGGCGCGGCGAACCACGCCCGCGGCGATCAGCACCTTGGCGTCGATCGGCTGGCTGGCGTCCAGCTTGCCGGCTTCGATCGCCTGCTCAAGCCGCCAGAGGTTCACCTCGGCGAACTTCTTGGCGAAGAGGCTGCGGAAGCCGCGCTTGGGCATGCGCATGTGCAGCGGCATCTGGCCGCCCTCGAAGCCGTGGATGGCGACGCCGGAGCGCGCCTTCTGGCCCTTCACGCCGCGCCCGGCGGTCTTGCCCTTGCCGGAGCCGGGGCCACGCCCGACGCGCATGCGGTTCTTGGTCGAGCCCGGTGACGGGGCCAGTTCATTGAGCTTGGTCATATGCCTTCTCCTCGGAGATCTACGCCGGACGAGCGTCCGACTCGGCTTTGATTTCGCCACCCTCCCCTTGTGGGGAGGGTGGCTGAGCGAAGCGAAGCCGGGTGGGGATGTCCGAGGACGCGCGTTGGCCCGTCGGACTCCCCCTACCCGATCGCTTCGCGATCACCCTCCCCGTAAAGGGGAGGGAGGAATCTCGTCTACTCCACCACCTCGACCATGTGCGCGAGCTTGGCGATCATGCCGCGCACGGACGGGGTGTCTTCCAGCACCGATGTGCGGCCGAGCTTGTTGAGGCCAAGGCCGATCAGCGTCGCGCGCTGGTCTTTCTTGCGGCGGATCGGGCTGCCGGTTTGTCTGACAGTGACTTTCGCCATGACTTAAGCCTCCGCGTCCGCGCCGGCGCCGTCGGCGCGGCGGCCGATGATGTCGGCGACCTTCTTGCCGCGCTTGGAGGCGACCTGACGGGGCGAGGACTGCACCTTCAGCGCTTCGAACGTGGCGCGCACCATGTTGTAGGGGTTGGAAGAGCCGAGGCGCTTGCCGACCACGTCCTGCACGCCCAGCGCTTCGAGCACGGCCCGCATCGGACCGCCGGCGATGATGCCGGTGCCGGGAGGCGCCGCGCGCATCATGATCTTACCGGCGCCCCAACGGCCCGCGCCGTCGTGATGCAGCGTGCGGCTTTCGCGCAGCGGCACGCGGATCATCGACTTCTTGGCTTCCTCGGTCGCCTTGCGGATCGCCTCGGGCACCTCGCGGGCCTTGCCGTGGCCGTAGCCGACGCGGCCCTT
>Ga0302314_10011982_pt1 | contig 15057 bp, 11 predicted proteins | sample III_Palsa_N2_3_FD_200533 | JGI IMG/M metagenome (GOLD analysis project Ga0302314, IMG submission 200533) | Peat permafrost microbial communities from Stordalen Mire near Abisko, Sweden - III_Palsa_N2_3 | ecosystem: Environmental > Terrestrial > Soil > Palsa > Peat permafrost | place: Sweden...
CCATGGGCGCGATCCCCGTGGTGCCATCGCGCAAAGGCGCCAAACAGCCGCAGCCATGCCCCGCATACATCTACCGCCATCGCAATTTGATCGAACGCTGCTGGGCGCGGCTTAAGGAGCGACGGGCCATCGCCACTCGATACGACAAGACCGCTCTTTCCTACGCCGCCGGCATCGCCATCGCTGCCACGCTCGACTGGATCAAATCCTCGCTCTGACAAGCATTCAAATGCGAACAGGCCCTAGCTACCACCAGCATGCCGGAGACATTTCGCGGCCGAAGACGAGAAGAGTCCGTGAACCCTTGTCGGTGGTGCGCTACGACATTTTGGCAACTTCCTCCGAAGGGGAAGGTCGCACGTTCGAGTGGTGTCGGGTCCGCCAAGATTTTCAAAGAGTGGGCGCGAGACGGGCGAGCGCTCCAAATACTCCGGGTAACACCCGGTTAACGGCAACGGTAGCACTGCGCCCTCGGCGCGAGCCGTCCGTATGCCTCACGGATTCGGCGCCGCCACAATCACCGGTAGCCCGTAGCGGCCGCCGCCTCGACCTGCCGGATGATCGGCGACGCGTTGGTGCCGAAGGTATATCGGCGGTGGCCCTGTCTGCGCCGGCGCCCTTGGCGCCGAGCGAGGCGGGATCGCTCGGTTCGCCTGGTGTTCGTCGGCTGGTTGTCCCCGTCAGATCATGAGGTCTCACCCGCATCGCCCGATCTTGCGCGATCGCCAAACCTGCGCGCACGATCGTTAACGATTCGAACTCACAGACACGCAACGACCTTGCCCGCTCTGGCGACGAACCCCAATTGCAGCTTCCTTAGCCGCTACGACGCCGCGCTCGTCAGAGTGGCGACGTTAGTGGAGCGCTACTTCCCGGACGACCCGGTCACCGCGCTCATGAAGGTTCGCCAGTTCGGCGAACTCTTGGCGCAGCAGGTCGCCGCGGACGACCGCGCGCAGCGCGGTCACCGGCGGCAGGTCGAGCCGGGCCGCCTCGGCCGCGGTCAGGCGCGCGATCGCGAGATCGTCGACCAGCAGCATGTCCTCGTCATCAAGGGCGGTCCCGTCGAGGAGCAGCCGCTGGCACAGGTCGGCGCCGGCATTGCCGCAGAGCGCCCTGGCGCGGAACGGGATCGTTTCATGGCCCGCGCCGAGGCGGAGTTCGGTACCCGATGGCGTCGGTGTGATTTGGAAGGAGGGTTTGTCGCTCATCGGGGCATGTAGTCGGCGGGCCATAAGCGAAGCCCGAGCTTGTTGAACAGGAGTTGCGCAGCGCAGCCTTGCCACAGACCGCCTGGTCCGCTTGATGCGATCTCGTCGCACGCGTGTTGCGCGGCTTGGTTGAATCGGGCCGGCGATCTGCGCTGCCACAACGGCGTTCGCGGGTGCCCGCTTAGCCATCGACATCGGCCAGCACGTCGGCCACCGGCAGTCGGTGCAGCGAGGCCCAGGCGGGTTGTGCCATGTCGGCGATGTGGGCGTGGTGGGTGAACAGAATTGTCTGCGTCACGGTGCCGAATTCGGCCAGCACGTGCAGCGCGGCGTGGGCGCGTCGGTCGTCGAAATTGACCAGCAAGTCGTCGGCGATGAACGGCAGCGGCTCGGCGCGGGCGGCGTAGCTTTCGATCGCGGCAAGCCGCAGCGCCAGATACAGCTGGTCACGCGTCCCCTCGCTCAGCCGGTCGGCCGGGCATTCCGAGCCGTCCGGGCGGACCGCGACGATGAACATCTGGCCGTTGTCGGCTTCCTCGACGCTGAGCCGGTGGTAGCGGTCCTCGGTCAGACGGGCGAACAACGCCCCGGCGCGGCCAAGCAGCGGGCCCTGCTGCTGGCGGCGGAAGCGGTCGATGCCGGCGCGGAGTAGCGTGTGGGCGAGGCGCAGCCGCACGTAGCGGGCCGCGACCTCCTCGGCCTCGGCGAGCGCATTGTGCATCTCCTGCGCCGACCCGGCCGCGTCGTGGCCGCGCTCCATGCCGTCGAGCGCCACCCGGATTTCCGCGAGTCTGCTGGCAAAGCCCGCGTTTTCCTCGGCGATGGTCCGCAGCCGTTCGTCGATCGCCGCCAGCCGCGCCGGCAGCGCGTCCAGATCACTGCCCTCGGCATCGGCCGCAAGGTCCGCCGTCGCGCGATCCTCGCGCGCCAATTCGTCGTCGCGTTCGGCGATCTGCCGCGACAGCGCGGCGTGCTCGGCGGCCCGCGCGATCGTCGTTTGCAGGGCGGCGTCGTCGGTCACGCCAGCCAGGGCGCGCAGGCCGGCGAGCGTGGCCTCCGCCGCGTCATGCGCCGTCGCGGCGGCGGCAACCGCCCCGCGCAACTCCTGTTGTTCCTTCAGCTTGCGGGCACGCGCCGCCGCCACGTCACGCGTCGCGGCCAGCCGGGCCGCCAGGGCGCGCACGGCGTCATGCGCGTCCGCGTCGGCCAGCTCGGGCGCGAGCCGGCCGGCCAGCGCCGTGACGGCGGCGACGAAGCCGTCGATGGAACGCGTCATCTCCGCCACCCGCACCTCCGCCGCGCGCCAGTCGCGGCACAGCCCGGCGATCTCGTTCCACAGTTCGAGCGCCAGTCCGCCATCCTCCGCCGAGGCGGACTCGGTCAGCCCGAGCGACGCCGCGACAGGCGCCCATGCCGCCCGCCATGCCGCGAGGTCGACCTCCAGCCGCGCCCGGTCCCGCGCCGCCGCGCCGGCCGCCTCGCGTGCCTCCGCCGCCTGGGCCTGGGCGTCCGCCCGGGCCTTGCCGGCCTGCTCGCGCTCGGCGCAGATGCGGGTGGCGGTGGCCAGCAGGTCACCAAGGCGGCCCGGTTCCGGCGCCGCCTCGGCCGGCAGCAGGGCCGCCAGCGCGCCCCAAGCGGCGGCAAGGCGGGCCGAAATGGCCGCAAGCGCCCGGCGCGCCTCCTCCTCGCGCGCGAGCGAGCCCATCACCACGGCGCATTGGCGCACCCATTCGCGCATCGTGGCCGGGTCTTCGGCGGTGATGCCGGCTGGCTGCCAGATCGCCTGCCATGCCTGAAGCGCCGTCGCGTAGTGCCCCTCCGCCTTGGCCTCGGCGGTTGCGGCGGCCTCGCGCAGCGCCTGCTCCCGCGCCTCGCGGGCCCGCAACTGGTCGAACGCCACCACCCGTTGCGTGTCCGTGGCACGCCGATCCGCCAGCAGGTCGGCGGCGCGTAGCAACTCGTCGAAGGCGTCGGGCAGCGCTGCCGGCGGTAGTCCGAGCAGTTCCGCCTCGGTGGGCGCGGCGCCGCCGTCCAGCCCGTGCCGGCGGATCAGCCGCCACGCCCGGTCGCGACGGTGGCGGGCGTCGGCAATGGCCTCGGTGGTCGGCAGGTCGCCGGCGGCGGCGACGCCGCGCAACTCGGCCGCAATGTCCTGCAACGTCCGGTCGCAGACGGCGCGTTGCTCGCGCGCCGTGCGCAGCGCGGCTTCGGCGTCGGCCAGCGCCTGGGCGCAGCGCGACGCCATCGCCTCCAGCGGGACGGGGGCGGCGGCCAGGGCGGCGGCGGTGCCGGACCACAGTGGTAAGGCAGCCAGAACCTGCGCCGTCGCGGCGGTGGCGGCGTCCAGCGCCGCGCTGGCCCGCGTCAGCTCGCCGTCGATGCGCCCTTCTGCGCGCGCGGCGTCGATCGCGGCGCGCAGGCCCGCGAACGGCGCGGCCTCGGCGGTCTGCGCGAGCGCCGCCTCGGCCTGGGCCAGCTTGCGCTCGACCGTCTCGCGCGTCTCCCGCGCCGCGTCCGTCCGGGGGGACAGGCGGGCGTGCGCCTCGGTGGCCCGCTGCGCGGCCGCGCGCGCCAGCGTGTCCGGCACCCTGGCCGCCAGCGCCGCCGCCGCGACATCGAGGCCCAGGCGCCGCCCGGCGTCCTCCACGTCGCGTTGTCGCGCCTCGGCGACACCTCGCTGCGTCTCCCGGTCCCGGCGCTCGCCGAGGATGCGGTTCTGATCGGCCGCCAGCGCGTCGATCGCCTCGCCCTCGGCCAGCAACGCGGCGTCGATGGACAGTTCGGCCAGTTCGCGCGCCAAAAACTCCTCGCGCGCCCGGTCGCGTTGCAGGTCGTGCGCCGCCCGATCGCGCGCCAGCGTCGCCGTCTGCCGCACCGCATCGGCATCGGCGGGCAGCGGCGGCACCTCGCCCATCGCCGCCCGCTCTGCCAGCAGCCTGGCACGGGCCAGCAGGGCGGGGCCGGTGCGGCGGATGCGTTCCAGCCGCGAACGTTCGCCGTGCAGCGCCTCCGCCTCGCGCGCATTGGCCGCGCGCGCCTCGGCCAGCCGGGCCTGCGCCTCGCGCTGGTCCTTGTAGGAAGCCGGTTCGACGCCGCGATCTTCCAGCGTCTGCCGCGCGGCCTTGAAGGCGTCGGTCGCTGCATGGAACTCGCGCTGGCCGCGCCGGTCGCCGAACAACTGGCCGGCGCCTTTGCCCAGCCGCTCGACCAGCGCGCGGAATCCGCCGATGCCGGTATGCGCTTGCAGAATGCTTTCGCCGACTTCGCCCTTGCCCTCCAGGATGGCCGCGCCGCCCTGGCGCAACTCGGCGGCGTCCAGGCCAAAGACGTGGCTGAACCGCTCCCGCGTCGCCCCGCCAAGGAAGGCGGCCAGCGCGCTTTCCGGCAGCGGCCGGTCCTGCCCGTCGAGCAGGTCATCGCGGCGCCGCTTCAGCCGGACGAAGGTTTCCGTGCGGCCGTCGCGGGCGCGCAATGCCAGCGCGACCCGCAAATCCCTGGTGTCGTGCAGAAAGGCGTAGTCGGTGCGATGCGGAAAACCGAACAGCGCGTCGCCGATGGCGGCCAGCGCCGTGGATTTGCCCGCCTCATTGGCGCCGAGCACGATGTGCAGCCCACGGTCGGCCCGGAAGGCCAGCGTCGCGTCGGACAGGTGCCCGTAGCGGTGCAGCGCCAGCCGGTCGATCCTCACGGCCCAGCGTCCCCCGCCAGCGCCTGCGCCACCAGCTGCCACGCCTCCGGCGCCAGCGCCCGCAATTCCTCCGGCGTGGTCGGCAAGACGGGCGCGGCGCGGCCCGGCACGCGCGGGATCTGGCCGGCAAGCGTCCGAAAATCCTCCAGCAGCTGGGCCTGGATCTCCGGGTCGTCGAGCCCGGCGAGGAATGGCGCCTCCAGTTGCGCCACGGCCTCCAGCTCGGCCGCTGCGCGCGCCGCCGGCATGCGGGTTTGCAGCTGCACGCGCTCGATATGCAGGTCGCCGCTGATGGCGGCCGCCGCATTGCGGCACTCGGCGTCCAGCGCGTCCGGGTCCGCCAGCAGGGCGGCGTGTCGGTCGGTGGCGCCGGTCAGCGTGAGGCGGACGATCAGCGGGCGCCCCTCGGCCGACTGCTGTGCCGCGCCAAGCCCCAGGCGAATGCGCGCGGCGAGGTCGGCCATGCTGTCGGCACCGGCGGCATCCACCGCCACCTGCGCCCAGCGCAACACGTCGGTGGCGCGGAATTCGGGCTGGCCCACGATGCGCCCGTCGCGCGCCTCCACCAGCATGACGCCCTTGGCGCCGGTCTCGTTCGGGTGCCGCCCCTGGATGTTGCCGGGGAACACCACGAATGGCCGCTCGTGCAGCACGCGGCACTGATGGATGTGGCCGAGCGCCCAATAGTCGTAGCCCTTCGCCGCCAGCGCCTCGACCGTGCAGGGCGCGTAGGTGGCGTGCTCGCCGGGGTCTTCGGCGGAGGTGTGCAGCACGCCGATGTTCAGCAGTCCCGCGACCGGCGCGGGATAACTCGGCAACAAATCCCCCGGCACCTTGCGGTGGGGGAACGAGCGCCCGTGAATCGCCACGCCCAGTTCGCTCAGCGTCGCCGTCTCGGCTTTCAGCGCCGAAAACACCCGCACATTCGGCGGCGGCTCCAGATTGCGGGTGATCACCGAGTCCGCGTCGTGGTTGCCGCGCACAACGAAACACGGCCGGCCCAGCCGGCGCATTTCGCCGGCAAAATGCAGCCCGGTGGAGAAATCCTTCCAGTCCGCGTCATACAGGTCGCCGGCGATCAGGACGAACGCCACGTCCTCGGCGATGGCGAGGTCGATGACATTGGCCAACGCCCGCCGCGTGCAGTCGCGCGTGACATGCGCCGGGATCGCGCCCGCGCGCCGCAGCCCCGACAACGCGCTGTCGAGATGGATGTCCGCCGCGTGGAGGAACTTCATGCCGGGACGCTACAGGGCCGCAGGGTATAACGGAATGGGTGGTTGCCACCCTCGTGGCTGTGAGCTGGCTCCGCAACCCGGACAGGCGGTTAAGCTCGGTTCGCTCTGAGAAGGACGAACCGGGATGCCGGGCAAGCGGAAACGATCCAATTTCCGATCCGACGCATCCTCGTCGGTTGGCGTTGGCGCCCAGTAGGCCATACTGAAAACCCCGCCGCGCCAGCGCGCCGGGGGCCGCAGATTTCCGCGAGGCGGCCGACGGCGCGGAGACCATTCGATAAATATTTGTTTTTGAATGGCCACGCGGTATCGTCGCGCCCGAAATAGAAGGTATGCGTGGCCAGGAAATCCAAACGGGCGGCGCTCTACATGCGCGTCAGCACGGACGACCAGACGGTCGAGAACCAGCGGATGGCGCTGGAGGCCACCTGCGAACATCGCGGCTGGGAGATCGTCCACGTCTACTCCGATAACGGGATCTCTGGCGCGAAGGGACGCGACAAGCGACCCGGCCTGGATGCGCTGCTCAAGGACGCGACACGCGGCCGGTTCGACGTAGTGGTGTCCTGGGCGATGGATCGCCTCGGACGGTCGCTCGTGGACCTGCTGAGCACACTCGGCGAACTCGAGGCAGCCAGCGTCGCGCTCGTGCTGCATCAGCAGGCGATCGACACCACCTCGCCGGCCGGCCGGATGTTCTTTCAGGTCACCGGCGCCTTCGCTGAGTTCGAGCGCGCGATGATCAGAAGCCGCGTCAAAGCCGGCCTGGAACGCGCCAGAGCCCGTGGGGTCAAGCTTGGGCGCCCGCAGGTCGGCCACAAGGTCGAGGCGGCCATTCGCCATCGCCTGGCGGCCGGGGAGGGGATGTTGAAAGTTGCGCGAGGGATGGGGATCGGGGTCTCGACGGTGCAGCGCGTCAAGCGCGAGACAGCAGAATTGAAGGGTCCAGCCGAATAGGCGATGCCCCAGTGTGCCATGGCGCAGGCTGGGTCGAAACCTGGCGCCTTCTCAAAATACTTGATGCGTTCTTCATGGTTGAAGTCACAGCATCAATTTAGACCGATGCCGAACATCTGTGGATTTCGGCCGATTTAGGAGATATTGGTCGCCAATAGCTCCCAAGATCGAAGTTATCCATTCCTGCTTTTCTCATGAAATCATTTCAGCAAGATAGCAACGGGACGCCTGTGTCGCTCGGCGCCGACTTGATGGCGCATGCGTCTGGACCTTTGCAAGAAAGTGGGAGAAGACGGAGGCTCGGCGGGGGTATATCGAAGTGCCCAAGCCTGCCAGAAATTCTTGGAGCGCGCGATTCGCTATGGAACAGCCCATCAACGTTGTCGGTCTTCGTCAGCCCGACGCGGCGCGTCCTCCCAGACCGCCTTCGACTGGATCGCCGAGAACGCGCCGCACGCCCGCGCCATCATTTACGAGCCAGATTTCTTCGCCCCGATCAGCCTGCCGATCCGGGGGGCCGATATGGCTGACGCCGATGCGCGTCGACCGCACGACACTTGGGCAGGCCCTGAAGGCAAGGCGGTGACGTGAGCCGTGTCAGCGTGAGCCCGGATGAGTAGCCCCACGCGCCCGTCGCGCGAGGCAGGGTCCGGGGTGCAACGGGCGGCGGTGGGCGCCCTGGCCTTCGGCCTGTTCGCGCTTGGCCTGTATACGCTGTGGAACTTCCTCGGTGCGTTGGCCTGGGCAGGGATATTCGCAATCGCCCTGTGGCCGCTCTACCGCAACGCCCAACTGCGATGCGGCACTCGCCGCCACAACGTGCTGTTGCCAGCGGTGTTCACACTCGGCGTCGCGCTGATCTTTATCGTGCCTCTTGGTGTCGTGGGATTGCAACTCGTACAGGAATCCCACGCTGCCGCCGACTGGGTGCGCGGCGTTCAGAAAGGCGGAATCCCGGAGCCCGGCTTTCTTCACCATCTGCCGTTCGGCCAAGCGCAGGTCGACGGGTGGTGGCAGCAGAACCTCGCGGATCCCGGCCAGGCTCAGGAGCTCCTGCAGCGAACCACCAACGGGCGGATCGCCGACATCGGGCGAGTCGTCAGTGCCCAGGTCGTCCGGCGATTGACGTCGTTCGCGTTTACGCTGGTAACCTTGTTCTTCCTGTTCAGGGATGGCCCCGCGCTGACCCAGCAGCTTCGCCGCGCCGCCACTCGCGCCTTTGGTCCCAGCGGCGAACAGGTCGGCCGCCAGATCATCGCCTCAGTGCACGGCACGGTGAACGGGCTTGTGCTGGTGGCGTTGGGCGAAGGCTTGTTTCTGGGGGTCGTTTACGCCTTTGCCGGTGTTCCTCACCCGACCGTGTTTGGCGCGGTGACGGCAGTGGCGGCAATGATTCCGTTTGCGGCTCCCATCGTATTTGCGGTGGCAGCACTGTTGGTGGCCCAGGAGTCGCTCCTGTGGGCGATCGCGTTGGTCTGCATCGGCATCATCGTGACCTTCGTTGCCGACCACTTTGTCCGACCAGCGCTAATCGGTGGCGCCACGAAGCTGCCGTTTATCTGGGTATTATTGGGCATCCTGGGCGGGTTGGAAATGTGGGGGCTGCTCGGGCTGTTTCTCGGCCCGGCAATCATGGCATCGCTCATCCTGCTTTGGCGGCAATGGGCAGGCGAGCAGCCCGAGTGATGTGATGGATGTCATACCCTTGAGCCCGGTCTCTGACTCGCGCTTGACCGTGATTCCGCTGGTTCAGCCTACCCCAAAGCCCAAGACACCAGGTTCCGGACGGTTTCTTGCCTATCGTTTGCTCGACCGGCCCATCCGTCGCCGCACACGACGACGGCGCCCGGTGGCTTAGGAAACGCTGGCACCGGACGACGCTAACGGTAGGACCCGCTTCCTGGAATTCGCTATGTGCACGCGCATCATCAGCCGGGCACGATGGGCGTCTGCGGCTTCGATTGCATCGAAGACGGCCCAGTGTTCGCGCTGGACGAGCGCGAGGCGCCTGCGATTCCTGCCCAGCGAAAGCGACCCCGGAAGGGCCACAAGCTCCCTGATGCGGTCTTGCAGAGAACTGACGGCGGCGAGGAAGAACGGGTTCTGACTGGCTCTCGCGACCGTCTCGTGGAACTCGATGTCGAGCCGGGTCCCCATGTTGCCGCTGAGCACGACGCCGTCGAGCGCGATCAGCGTCTTGCGCAACTGGATCAGGTCGGGCCGCTTGCGGCGCAGTGCCGCCAACCCGGCGGCCTCCCCGTCCAGGAACATTCGGAACTCATAGCAGCGCTCGATAGCCTCGATGCCGCTCAAGCTGTTGAACGTGGCCCGCTGCTGGGTCGTGTCGGGCACGACGTAGCTGCCGGAGCCGGAGAAGGACTCGATGAGCCGCTCCTCGCGCAGGCGCGCCAGGGCTTGCCGCACGACGCCGCGCGACACCCGAAACCTGGCGGCCAGTTCCTGCTCGCTTGGCAACCGGCAGTCCGGCAGGAAATCCTCTGCCGCAATTTGCATCTTCAGCGACTCGTAAACCGGCGTCGCGCGGCGTGGCCGCCCCTCGCCCGCAACCGTGGTCACGGCTGCCAGCGCGGAAACGGCCGGGCGATTTCGAAGGCGCGGCTCGCCCGCAGGACGGCCGCGTCGCCGTAGACCGGACCGACGATCTGCAGCCCCGCCGGAAGCCCCGCCGGCGTCAGGCCGCACGGGCAGGATGCGGCGGGCTGCCGGGTCATGTTGAACGGCCACGTGAAAGGGGTCCAGTCGTACCACTTCGGGTAGCAGACCGGGCCGGGCGTCAGCTGTCCGGCCTCAAACGCCGCCACGGGCAGGGTTGGCGTGAGCAGCAAGTCGTAGCGCTGATGGAACGCCTGCATCTGGCGGGTCAGGCGGATGCGGTCCTCGAACGCGTGCTGCAGACTGCGGGCGGACAGCGCACCGGCAGAGATGGCCGTGTCCAGCAGGGCCGGCTCGACGAGGCGCAGCTGGCCGGGGGGTAACGACAGCACGCTTTCGGCGAAGCCAGCCCGCCAGATGATGTCCATCGCCTCCCTCGACCAGGACAGGTCGAGGTCGACCTCCTCGACGATTGCACCGAGCTCCTCGAACACGCGGCAGGCGGAGGCGAATGCGTCGGCAATCGCCGGCTCGCAGGCGGGAAAACCCAGCGAAGGCGAGACGGCGATGCGCATTCCCGCAACGCCGTTCTCGATGCCGTCGAGGTAGTCCACATCGCGATATGGCAGAGCGAACGGATCGCGTGCGTCCGGCTCGCTGATGACGCGCAGCATGACCGCACAGTCCCGCACGCTGCGTCCGATCGGCCCGGCGACGGCCATCGTGCCCAAGGAACCGGGCAGGTTCGGAACCAGTCCATAAGTTGTCTTGAGGCCAAAGACGCCGGTGAAGCCGCAAGGGATGCGGATGGATCCGCCGCCGTCCCCTCCAGTTGCCAGGGGACCGATGCCCGTGGCGACCGCCGCGACGGCGCCCCCGCTGGAGCCGCCCGGCGTGCGAGATGGGTTCCAGGGGTTGCGCGTGATGCCGGTCAGCGGGCTGTCGGTGATGCCCTTCCAGCCAAACTCGGGTGTGGTGGTTTTGCCGAAGAACACCGCGCCATGGCTGCGCAGCCGCGCGACGACTGGCTGGTCTTCCTCCCACGTCTGTTCGGGAGCCACGGTGAGCGAGCCCCACAGGGTCGACCAGCCTTTGGTCAGGTTGGTGTCCTTGATGGAGACTGGAACGCCGTCGAGCCGGCCGCAGGGCGTACCAGCCTGCCATCGCGCCTCGGACGCACGCGCCATCGCCATGCCGATGTCGGGGTCCACCAGGCGGAACGCGTTCAGGCGGGGCTGCACCTGCGCAAGCCGGTCGAGCATGGCCTGCAATACCTCGACGGGGGAGAAGGCGCCGCCCCCGTAGCCTTCCAGCAGTTCGGCGGCGGTCAGCGTGGTAAGATCGGTGTTCATGACAGCTCCTTCAGCGCGCGGCCTTGCGGTGCGGCGCAGCCCACTGCAAACGCGATTCGAGCAGGTTGACGCCGCCGGCAAAGGCCAGCGACAAGGTGAGATAGATCAGGCCGCATAGCGCCATCGGTTCGAGATAGCGGAAATTCTCGGCGCCGACGATGCGGGCGGTGAACAGCAGCTCCGCGACGGTAATCGCGGACAGCGACGGGGTTTCCTTGAACAAGGCGATCAGCGTGTTGCCGAGGCCGGGCAGCACGACGGGCAGCATCTGCGGAATCACCACCAGCCGCATGATCTGGGCTGGCCGCAGGCCCAGAGCAGTCGCGATCTCGAGCTGGCCGTGCGGCACCGCGGCGCGCCCCGCGCGAAAAACCTCGGCGGCAAAGCAGGCGTAATGCAGCCCCAGGACGAGAGATCCGGCTGCGATCGGCGACAGATCCAGTCCGATCTGCGGCAAGATGAAATAGGCGCAGTAAAGCTGCACGAGAAGCGGCGTCGAACGGACGAAACCGAGCAGGAATCGGCTGCCGCGCCGAATGGCGCGGCGACGCGCGCCGATCGCCAGGAACAGCAGGAAGCCCAGCAGCAAGGCCAGCACCGAGCCGAAGCACGTCGCGACCAGGCTGCGCAGCAGCCCGGCCCCCAGCGCCGGCAGGATCTCGATCGCGAAGTCGATGTCGATGATCGGCGTCACAGCACGTGCCCGCCCCTAGCCCCGACGTCGAAGCGGGCCTGCAGGACACCGAATCCACGCATGATGCCCTGCGCGAGCAGATAGTAGACGACGAGGATGGTCAGGAACGCTTCCGCGGTGTGCAGCGTCTCCTGATTGAACATCTGCGCTTCGAACGTCAGGTCGTGCAGCGTGATCAGGGAAACCAGCGCCGTCGCCTTCAGCAACTCGACCGAAAGGTTCCCGAACTGCGGCAGCATCACGCGGAGGGCCTGCGGCAGCACGACCAGACGCATCGCTTGCATCGGTCGCAGGCCGAGTGCAGCCGCGGCCTCCTTCTGCCCGGGCGGCACGGCGCCCACCGCGGCAGTGACGACCACCGCGCCATAGGCGCCGATGCAGAGCCCAAGCCCCAGAATGCCGACCGCCCATGCCGGCAGAAGAACGCCAAGCAGCGGCAGGACGTAGAACAGGAAATAGAGCTGCACCAGCGCCGAGGTGCCGCGGAAGACTTCGATATAGATGCGCGCTGGCACCCGCACCGCGCGGGACCTCGCGTGCGATGCGAGCCCCGCGACGAAGGCCGCCGCCGTGGCAAGGACGGCGGCCCCCGCACCGATCAGCAACGTGACGAGAAGGCCGCTCAGAAGATCGGGAGCGGCCTTGATCAGCAGCGCCACGGACCGCTACTGACCGCAGGCGGCCTCCGCCGTAACGCCGATGGCCGGCTTGATATCGTCTTCGGTGAATCCAAACGGCCGAACGAGCGCCAGATGCTCCGGTGTGCCGATGAAGGCCACCAGCTCCTTGTTGAACGCGTCGCGAAAGTCCTTGTCCTCGCGCCGGAAGCTGAACCCGCCGAACCCGACATCCGGCTTGCCGTCGATCACCGGCGGCTTAAACGGCGTCGCACGTTCCAGCGTGCTGTCCTTGGCTATGTCCAGCAGCGTCTGGTTGCCGAGGGCGGAGTTGACGAAGGCGTCGATGCGGCCGGACTTCACCGCCGCCAGCGCGCTGGGCTGATCGGGGAAGGCGACGATCTGATCGTCCTTCAGGCCGACCTTCTGCATGATGCCTTTCTGTACCCCCGCCGCGAGATAGCCGAGCTTCACGTCGGGGTGGGCGGCCGCGTCCTCGTAGCTGTGCAGATTCTTTGGGTTGCCGGCTTTGACGATGAAGCTGTCGAGTACGGCCCAGATCGGTGCCGTGAACAACACCTGCTTGCAGCGTGCGGGACGGATGAAAAAGGCCGTGTCCATGTCGAAGCGGCGTGCCATCAGGCCGGGGATCAGGGCCGCGAACTCCTGCACCACACCATTGACCTCGGGGATCTTCATTTCGGCGAGGACGTGCCGCAGAACCGCGATATCGGCGCCGGTCAGCTTGCTGTCCTCAATGAAATCGTAGGGCGGCTCGTTCATGAATCCCATCGTTACGTAACCCTGGCGCTGGACCCGTTCGAGCGTCGTCTCGGCCCGAGCCTGCGCAACGCCCAGAGTTGCAAGCGCGACCAGGCAGGTCGCAGCGGCCGCAGCTTTCAACATCGTCATTCTCTTGCTCTCCTCTTGCCGATCGATAATCCCATGAAAAGCCTAACATCCGGGAGAAACAGACAGATAGCACCAATGCTGTCCAATCCGGCGCCGGACGCGCAGGCTTCAAGTCATTGATACAGACAGCGTTTCTTCCCGCATGGAAGCGCCCGCGGTACCTCGCTCGGTAAGCTGTCCTGCGGGTCGCTGGTGCACAAATCAGCGGCGGGCGGGGTGCATCTGGCGCTGGACTAGGGTGGTGGTGGACGCCCGGGTCCCAGGACGATGGTGCGCCGGCGCTGGTGCGAACGGCAGGATCCGTCCGGCATGATGGCGGCCGGGCGGCCCCTCGCGTCTGACCGAGGGACAGCAGGCGACGCTGCGGGCGCTGATCCTGTGCGGCCCCGACCTGGGGCGCGATGGCGTCCGCAGTTGGACGCGCGCCGACATCGGCGATCTAATCGAAGATCGCTTCGGTCATCGTCTCATCGCCGGTCGTCCAGTCGCCTGGGTCTTTCACGGTGTTTGAGGGAAAGCGCGTCGTCCGGGGATTGGGGGCTCATGCTCTTGCGCTAAAAACGCGCCTGTTCGTGTTCAGTTCCTGCCCCATCCCGGTGATCACCGTCGGCGCCGCTAAGGCGTCAGGACCGGTGAAGTCCGCATCCTCTCGCCTTCGCCGGCGATGATCCTTGCCGGTGTTTCCGCGGGCGTCCTCATGAAAGCGTCGAGACCGCCGCAGAAATAGCTGTTGCAAATATCGGCGCGGAGCGCCCGATCCAGCGTGCAGCCATTCTTGCCGTGAAAGATGCACGAATTCCGGTAAACGACCGGAGGCACGCGATCGAGGTACAGGTGCAATGTGGCGCGCTCCGTCATGCCCGGTCTGACGAGCCGCACGCGCGCCAGAGTACTGGCGTCCAGATACGCGTCATCGTCGCCGTTCCGGCAGCACCATCCCTTGCAGAGGGAACAGGCGGCGTCTGCCACACGCGCCGCGAAACCAGATGGGTGCGCGGGCATGGGTGATTCGGAGCGCTCCCAACGTTTCGCGGTTCGCAGTTCGCGTAGTGTCTTGATCAGGTGTTCGCGCAGTCGCTGGATTCGCTCGGGCGCGGTCGCGACCAAGTCTTTGTCGTTGCGCGGTACCATGACGGGCGCGGCGTCTTCATCCGCGATCTGGCGGGGTCGGGGCATCGATGTCCCACGTCGAGGTTGCCATCATGCCGTATGGTGCCAGAAATCGGGACATCCTGGGAGGCGGAAAAAACTGAAACACCTCGCTCGACCCAGCATGGAACGTTGCAATCCACAGCGCGTTAGGAAGGACGACGCACCGGGCCGCAGGGCGTGGATGCAGACGTATGGCCGATACAACGCCGCAGCGCGCGAGAGCTTGTCGAGCCATCCCATAGGACGCGCAAAAGGAAACGCAGTGATACGAATTTTGGTCACCATCGTCCTGATGGCCGTTATCTTCGGCTCTCCGCAGTTTGCGGAAGGAACCGATGGACCCTGCGGAGCACTGGCGGCGCTTGTCGCGAAACATGTGGTATCCCCACAAGGAAGCGACGCCCCAGTTGTGAAGGGCACGGCTGGCGCGCTTGGCGAGACCGTCGGCTACAAGGTGGTCGCTGAACGCTATCCTGCCGTGCCGCCCCAGTTGTCCTGCACATGGCTCTTCTGGAGAGCGACGGTTGACTCTGCATCGATGACAGAAACCGCGCGGGAAATGGGGTCCGCGCCGCCGGCGGCGCCGGCGAAGTAGGGGAAGGAAACCCATCGGGCGGCAAGGG
>Ga0302314_10011984_pt1 | contig 15055 bp, 9 predicted proteins | sample III_Palsa_N2_3_FD_200533 | JGI IMG/M metagenome (GOLD analysis project Ga0302314, IMG submission 200533) | Peat permafrost microbial communities from Stordalen Mire near Abisko, Sweden - III_Palsa_N2_3 | ecosystem: Environmental > Terrestrial > Soil > Palsa > Peat permafrost | place: Sweden...
CGCCGCGCGTACTGCGCCCCAACATAGCCACCCACAGCGGCAAACACCATCGAGATCAGGCAGTAGTGCCATATCACCGCACCGCTCCACACAAACGTCACTACCGCACAAAAGTTCGACAGGCAGGCCGCCAGCACCTTCAGCGAGTTCAGCTCGTGCATCTCCTCCACGCCAAACAGCGCCAGCGCCGTCATAATCAAAAATCCAGCTCCGGCCCCGAAGTAGCCAATGTAGAAGCACACCGGCAGCAACACTAAAAACAGCGGCACCATCGCAGGCGCCTTCTGCACATGAGGCTCAGCCGACCGCGTCTTCAGCCATCGCGACAAAGGCCCACTCGCTCCAAACAGCAGGGAAGCGACCAGCAGCAGCCACGGCACCAGATGCAGAAACGTGATCTGCTTCGTATTCAGCAGCACCACCGCGCCGCTCACTCCGCCCAAAATGGAAGCTGCGCAAACCACCGGCAGCAGATCGCGCCGCAAATCCCCGCGCAGTGCGGCCACGGAGGTAAGTTGTCCCGGCCAAAGCGCAACGGTGTTGGTTGCATTCGCCTGAATCGGAGCCACACCCATCGCCATCATTGCCGGAAACGAGACAAACGAGCCGCCGCCGGCCATCGCATTCATCACCCCGGCAATCGACGAAGCCACGACCAGCCAGACGTAGTGCCAGTGCGAACTAAAACTTGAGATCATCCATCTTTTATTGTATCGACTTCGATCACTCAGAAGATATGTCCTGCCGGACGAGCCTCCTGCGCGAAGGGCGGGCGTTCACACGCCTTTTTAACTTGTCGAGGCAGCACGAGCCGCATAGGCCCGGCCAATGGCCGGAATCATTCCGTGCCGAGCAACGCTCGGACCCATGCCCTCCACATCACCCCAGACCGGTACACCCGTCACGAAGTGACCGCCCCACGCGCAGTGGGCCCGTCCGGCAGGACAACCGGCATCTCCGGAGTAGCCGCAATCAGCCGCCGCGTATACTCCTCGCGCGGAGCATCACAAACCTGCTCGCACCCTCCAAGCTCCACCAGCCGTCCCCTTTGCATCACCGCCACCCGGTCGCACAGATACCGCACCAGCGGCATCGAATGCGAGATAAACAGATACGTCAGTCCATGCGTCCGCTGCAGCTCCTGCAACAGATTAATCACCTGCGCCCCAACCGATACATCCAGCGCGCTCACCGGCTCATCCAGCACCAGAAACTCCGGCCTCAGCGCGAGCGCCCGCGCAATATTAATCCTCTGCCTCTGCCCTCCGCTGAACTCATGCGGAAACCGCTCCAGAGCCGACCCATCCATCCCCACCGTCCGCAGCATCTCCGCCAGCCGCGCCTCCAACCCCTCCGTCGGCCTCTCTCGATGAATCGCAAACGGCTCCGCCAGAATCTCTCTCACCCGCATCCTCGGATTCAGCGCCGCAAACGGATCCTGAAACACAATCTGCATACGCCGCCGCATTCTCCGCATCTCCTGCGAACCCATGGCCAGCAGATCCTGCTCCGCATACCGCACCTCACCCGCAGTCGGTTCCACCAGCCGCAGCAGCATCCGCGCCACCGTGCTCTTGCCCGAACCCGACTCCCCTACCAGCCCCAGCGTCTCACCCCGCCGAATCGCAAACGAAACATCGTCCACCACGCGACGTCCCGCGCCATACTCCTTCACCAGCCCTCGCGCCTCTACCAGCACCGTCTCATTCAACGACATAGCCGGATGGTAGCATCCACAATCAGGAGAGAACCAACATGATGCAACCGAGCACACAGCTCGCCGGAAAGACCGCCCTCGTCACCGGAGCCAGCGCCGGAATCGGCCGGGCCACAGCCATCGCGCTCGCTCATCACGGAGCAAACCTCGTCGTCACCGCACGTCGCGAAGACCGCCTCCGCCAGCTCTGCAGCGAGCTCGAATCCATCGGCGTCAAAGCCGTCCACCACGTCGGAGACGCCGCCGAAGAGTCCACCGCGCAGCAGACCATCGCCCTCGCCCTCAGCATCTTCGGCCATCTCGATATCGTCATCAACAACGCCGGCGTCGGCAACTACAAAAACCTCATCGACACCTCCGCCGAAGAGTACGACGCCCTCATGGACGCAAACATGAAGAGCAGCTTCCTCTTCTCTCGCCACGCCGCACCCTCGATGATCGAACAAAAAAGCGGCACGCTCCTCTTCATCTCTTCCGTAGCCGGCCTGCAGGGCTACGCCAACGAAGCCGTCTACTGCGCCACCAAGTTCGCCCAGATCGGCTTCGCCCAGGCCCTCGACGCCGAACTCCGCAAGCACGGCATCAAGGTTGGAACCATCTGCCCCGGCGGCGTCAAAACCGAGTTCGCCATCGGCAAAGGCCGCACCGAACAATACGTCCGCGACTCACCCATGATGGACCCCTCCGAAGTCGCCGAAGCCATCGTCTTCGCCTGCCTCCAGCCGCCCAACGCCCGCATCCTTCAGATGACCGTCCGCCACATGGGCTGATCTCGCCGGCTCAATCCAGCTTCGGATGCATCAGGTGAAAGCTCGTCGTCTCCTGATACGCCCGCGCAAACGCCGCCAGCCGCGCATCCGAATACAGCGTCCCCAGAAAAGTCAGACTCACCGGCGTCCCCGGCCCTCCCGCATTCGTCGGAGCCCCATCCTCATCCTTATCGCTCTTCGGAGCCCCGTCACCCCGCACGCCATTCGGCACAATCACCGCCGGATGTCCGGTCAGATTCGTAGCCTGCAATTGTGGTCCGCTCGAAGGCGTCACAATCACATCGACCTGCGCAAATAGCTTCGCCATCTCCGCCATCGCCAGCGTCCGCGCCCGCATCGCCTGCACATAGTCCACGGCGGAATAAAATCTTGCCACGCGAAACTGATTCGGCCAGTCACCCTGCTTCTGTCCCGTCAGCAGCCTGTCCCTCCCACTCAGCGTCAGATCCTCAAACGCTGCCGCAGCCTCTGCCTCCAGAACCGGCACAATCGCGCCAAACGGAAAATCCGGCATCTCCATCGGAATCAGCGTCACTCCCATATTGCGCAGCTCATCCAGCGCACTCACGCCATACTTCGCATCGTAAATCCGCCGTTCAAAGTTCTTCTTCTGCTCATCGGTCGTACCATCAGGCGCCGTCGGCAAATCAAACGCGCTCTTCAAATACCCCACCCGCAGCGTCTTCCAGTTGAAGTTCGCATCCCAGTTGAACGCCGCATGCTGCACCGTGCGATCATGACCATCCGGCCCATAGATCGCCGACATCACCAGCGCACAATCCTCCACGGCGCGACAGATCGGTCCAATCTTATCCATCGTCCAGCTCAGCGCCATCGCGCCCGTCCTCGGCACAAACCCAAACGTAGGCCGCAGTCCCGTCACGCCACACCGGGTCGAAGGCGAAGAGATCGACCCCAGCGTCTCCGTTCCCAGCGCAAACCCCACGCACCCCGCAGCCACCGCACTCGCACTCCCCGCCGAAGACCCACTCGACCCCTGCCGTTTATTCCATGGATTCCGCGTCCTCGCTCCAAACCACAGATCCCCCTGCGCCAGCGCCCCCATCGACAGCTTCGCGATCAGCACCGCCCCCGCCGCATCCAGCCGTTCCACCACCGTCGCATCATAATCGAACGTCTGCTCCTCAAACCCACCCGCACCCCACGTCGTCCTGTACCCCTTCACCGCCAGCAGATCCTTCCCACCCCACGGAATCCCATGCAGCGGCCCCCGATAATTCCCCGCGGCAATCTCCCTGTCCGCAGCAGCCGCATGATCCATCGCCCGCTCCTCGGTCAGCGTAATCACAAAATGTAGTTGCGGATCATACTTCTTCAACCTCGCCAGATACATCTTCGTCAGCGCCACCGACGAAACCTTCTGCGTCTTCACCAGCTCCGCCAGCTGCCGCACCGTCGCGAACGCCAGTGCCTCCGGCTCCTCCGCAACCCCCGCCGAAATCAGCCCCGCAACATTCGGCGCCGCACTGATCTTCAAAGGCTGCTTCACCGTATCCAGCACCATCCCACTCGGCACCGGATCGAACACAAACGCCGGAGCCACTGCGTTCGGCAGCTTCAACCCCCGAATCGCCACCACCGATTTCCGTTGTGCCTCAAGCCCTTCGAGCATCATCGTCTTCTGCTCTGCCGTCACGCTGATGCCGGCGATCACCGCCGCCGCGTCAATCATCTCCGGAGTAATTTTGCTCAGCTCCACCGCACCTGCAACCGCGGCAGTCGAGCTCTGTGCCTGCGCTGCCAGTGTGAACAAAGCCCCTGGCAACAACGTCTGTCCCAGCCCCACCACGGAGCACACGCCAAGAAACCGCCGCCGATCCAGCCCAGAAGAAACCTGTTCGTCCATGCCGCATTATTGCATCAGTGATCCAGGTCTCACAGCAAAAGACAACCCATTCGATAGATAGAAATCCAGTCCGCGATATTCGAAAAAACTAACGATTGATTGCAGATCGTCAGAGACAATTTAAAGATACGAAGAAGACATGTTCTTTACCTTTCCATGACAAGTACGTTGTTCACCGAGCCTATCGTGATCTCGGGTCGAACTCGTTCTTACAAGGCCCCGGACAGGTAGAGACGTATGGAAAATCCAATCATTAACATGAAGCGTTCAGTAGGTCGCCGTTCATTTATGAAGAACGGACTACTGGCAGGAGGCGCTGTTGGCGTCGGCTTGTTAGCAAATGGAACTTCAGCTCGTGCGCAATACGGAGAATCATCAGGCGGTCAGCTGAACCGGGGCGATATTGCTATCCTTCGTTTTCTCGCGGCGGCAGAATTGATCGAGTCTGACCTTTGGACGCAGTATGCGGAGCTGGGCGGTCTCACCCCTGGCCAAACCCCCGTGGAGGACAACCCGAACTTCGTGCCAATGAATACCTATCAGGGTTCCCTGATGAACCTCGATCAGGATGGCCCGCAGTACATAACCAGCAACACCCTCGACGAAGTCAGCCACGCCGATTTCATCAACGCCTATCTCGAATCCAAAGGAGCCGAGCCGGTCAACCTCGACCAGTTCCGTACACTCCAGGGAAGCAAGGCAACGGGCGCGCAGAACATCGGACGCCTCACCAACCTCATGCACCTCACCGTCGACACCAGCTGGTTCACCCGCTATCGCAGCACGACAAATCCAGACTTCGGTGCAACGTTTCAGCAGGCTGTTACCATCACCAACCGCAGCGCCATCCCGGTCACCAACGCCGATTTCCAGAACCCGAGCCACATTCAGGTCATCGCCAACATTGCCGCCTTCCACTTCGGTTCCATCGAAGCAGGTGGCTCAAGCCTCTACGCCAGTCTCTCCCAAAAGGTTTCCAGTGCAGAAGTTCTCGAGATCACCCTCGGCATCGGTGGCGACGAGATCGCTCACTTCCTGGAATGGGTCGACTTCGCAGGCAACGGATGCCAGCCGCCTGTCGCACCGGTCACCGACGAGGGACTGACCTTCCCCAATTTTTTCGCCACCCCCGGAACTCCGCTCTTCCAGCCCAACCTGATCTTCCCTGTTCCCGCTGAGTTCATCAATCCCAACCTCCCCAAATGCGCAACCATCCGCCCGGTGACCGATAAATTCGCCGGACCCGCCGCCGCGGTAGCTTCTCTCACCGGCTCGGGACTCTTCACCGGCCAAAGCAACGGCTTCCTCGCTACTCTTCAGATACTCGCCGAACAGGCTGAAGCCGCCAGCCGCCAATAAACTGTAACCTTTCAATCCCAGCTCGTGTTACTCAAAGTCCAGGGGCCTTTCCCGAAGAGGGAAAGACCCTGAACAGGTCTTCAGAAAAATGAAGATCGAGAGAGCAATTAATTTAATCAGCGAAAGATCTTCCCGATAGCCATCCCGGAAAATCTTCCTTCGTCCATAAGAATTCACTAATCTCTTCGTCAAAATATCAACTTCATTTGGCCGCACGGTTGCTCTAGATCGATTGCGGGCACGACGATATCTGCTCGCAGATGGAGAGCGGATGTCCCACGCAACAGACCATAAACCTCGAACGATGGGCGTGGAAACATTACTCCCCGGTGCGGTAACCCTCGATCCATCCGACTGGAACGACTTCCGCCGGCAGGCCCACACTATGCTCGACGACATGGTCGACTACATCGAAAACATTCGCGAGCGCCCCGTCTGGCAGCCCATCCCGGACGCAGTCCGCGCGCATCTCCGCACCGGCCTCCCCATCCATCCCGCCAGCCTCGCCACAGTCCATAACGAGTTCATGCAGACCATCCTGCCCTTCGCCGCAGGCAACGTCCATCCCGGCTTCATGGGTTGGGTGCATGGCGGAGGAACCCCCGTCGGCATGCTGGCCGAGATGCTCGCCGCCGGCCTCAACGCAAACCTCGGCGGCCGCGACCACACTCCCATCGAGGTCGAGCGCCAGGTCGTCCAGTGGGTACGCGAACTCTTCAGCTTCCCCCAGTCCGCAACCGGCCTCTTCGTCACCGGCACCTCCATGGCGAATTTAATCGCCGTCATCGTCGCCCGCGATGTCGCCCTCGGCTTTAGCGTCCGTGAGCAGGGTATCGCGGCCAGCACAAAACACCTGACAGCCTACGGTTCAACCGCAGTTCACGGCTGCATCGCCAAAGCGATGGACCTCTCCGGCCTCGGCAGCGACACCCTGCGCACCATCGCAACCGACAGCCGCTATCGCATCGACATCGAAGCCCTCGAGCAGGCCATCCACGACGACCGCCGCGCCGGCCTCACGCCTTTCCTCGTCGTAGGCAGCGCAGGCACAGTCGACACCGGCGCCATCGACGACCTCGCTTCTCTTGCCAATCTCTGTCAGCGCGAAGGCCTCTGGTTCCACGTCGACGGAGCCTACGGCGCACTCGCAATGCTCTCTCCCGACCTCGCGCCGCGCCTCAAAGGCATCGAGCGCGCCGACTCCCTCGCCTTCGACTTTCACAAATGGGGACAGGTTCCCTACGACGCTGGCTTCATCCTCATACGCAACGGCCAGCTCCACCAACGGTCCTTCGCATCCTCCCCCGCCTACCTCAGGCGCGAGGTGCGCGGTCTGGCCGCCGGCGCTCCCTGGCCCTGCGACTTCGGCCCTGATCTCTCACGCGGCTTCCACGCGCTCAAAACCTGGTTCACCCTCAAAGTCCACGGCACCCACGCCCTCGGCAACGTCATCTCCCACACCTGCGAGCTGGGCCGTTACCTCGAAGCCCGCATCGCCGCAACCCCGGAGCTCGAACTCCTCGCCCCCGTAGAGCTCAACATCGTCTGCTTCCGCTACCGCGCCGAGGACTCCGACAGCACCGAAAACTCCGACCGCATCAACGCGCAGATCGTCGTTGACCTGCAGGAGTGCGGCAGCGTCGCTCCTTCCACAACCACCCTCCACGGCCAGCTCGCCATACGCGCCGCCATCGTCAACCACCGCACCAGCCGCACCGAGATCGACACCCTCATCGACGAGACCCTCGCCCTCGGCCGCGCCCTCAGCAAGCCACGCCCCACTGAAACCCCGCAGCAGCAACAACACACCACCCTTCAACTCGCCCTGCAATCGGTAGAGAACCAGTTGCAACGCGAACCCACCTCCATCACCCTCCTCTTTCAGCGCGCCTGCCTCCTCGAACAAACCGGCCGCATCCCCGAGGCCCGCAGCATCTACCTCGACCTCCTCGACCGCGACCCCACGCACATCGGCGCGCTCAACAACCTCGGCAATCTCCTCCTCGCCGCCCGCGAGCTTCCCGAAGCCCGCAGAATCTACGAGCTTGCCGTCGCGCACCATCCCAACCACCCTCCCTGCCGCGCCAGCCTTGGCAACCTGCTCATCAAGAGCGGTGAACCCGCCGCCGCCCGCGACCACTTCGAGCACGCCCTCCTCATCGACCCCGGCTATCGCCCCGCGCACGCCGGCCTGTCCTTCGTCCTCGGCGACCTCGGCGAACCCGACCGTGCCACCCTGCATCGTCTCCAGGCCTTTCAGGGCCGCGCAGTCGTCATCGCTCCCTACCGCGGCGAGCGTCCCCCCATCACCATCCTCGAGCTGATCTCCACCACCGGCGGTAACATCCGCACCGACGACTTCCTCAGCGACCGTGTCTTCCAGCGCATCCTCGTCACCACCGAGTTCTACGACTCCAAAACCATCCTGCCCCCGCACCACCTCGTCTTCAACGCCATCGGCGAAGCCGACGGTGCTCCCGCAGCCCTCAACGGCGCTCTTGCCGTCCTCGCCCACACCACCGCTCCTGTCATCAACTCCCCCTCAGCGGTCCTCGTCACCGGCCGGTGCGACATCGCACAGCGTCTCTCCCACATCCCCGGCGTCATCACCGCCAAAACCACCATCCTCCCGCGAGAGCAGCTCCTCGCCTCCGACGCCGCAGCCACCCTGGCCCACCACGGCTTCACCTTCCCGCTTCTCCTCCGCACTCCCGGCTTCCACGGCGGCGAGCACTTCTCGCGCGTTGAGACCATCGAAGAACTCCCAGCCGCAGTCGACGAGCTTCCCGGCACTGACCTCCTCGTCATCCAGTACCTCGACGCCTGTGGTCCCGACGGCAACTCCCGCAAGTACCGCGTCATGATGGTCGACGGCCAGCTCTACCCACTGCACCTCGCCATCTCCGGCAACTGGAAGATCCACTACTACACCGCCGACATGGCCGACTGTCCCGAACACCGCGCCGAAGACGCCGCCTTCCTCACCGACATGCCCACCGTCCTCGGTCCCCGCGCCATGGAGGCACTCCGGCAAATCCAAACCACCCTCGGCCTCGACTACGGCGGAATCGACTTCGGCCTCAACCAACGAGGCGACGTCCTGCTCTTCGAGGCCAACGCCACCATGGCCGTCATCGTGCCCGAAAAGGACCCCCGCTGGGACTATCGCCGCGCCTCCACCGAGAAGATCTACACCGCCGTCTGGACGATGTTGAGAGACAGAGCGAACGCCGGTTAGAAGCCATGTCCTGCCGAACGGGCCTCCTGCGCGGAGGGCGTTCGTTCACACGCCTTTTTAACTAGTCGAGGCGAACCAGAGAGCATCGGTCCTCCCGTTGGTCGGAATCATTATCTGCCGACCAACGGGAGGACCCCAGAAGATCATCCCCGCAAGACCGACATACCCACCACGAAGTGGTCGCCCGAACCGGGGTCCCCACAAACAGGTCTTCGTTTGTGGGGTGGCCGAGCGCAGTGGGCCCCTCCGGCAGGACAGTTACCAGGCTCGCCGTCCCGCACTCCGATAAATTTTCAGAAAAAACTGAAAAATCTGGCGTATTTTTCGTCGCCAAAAAGTGTGCATCAAAACACCACGTTAATGACGCATTTCACCACGAATTAACCATCAAATTACCACCCAAAATCACCATTTTTTTTGCAAAACCCCCTGCAAAACAGGAGATTCGCCCCGCCAAAAAAAAGCGCAAAGCAATTCGCAGTTTTTAGGTCATGTCTTCCACGAAGCCAGTGAGTTTCGTCAGCTCCTCCCTACCCGTCCGTGAACTTCGCAGGGACGAGCGCAATTGCGACGGTGACACTGTCCAAATTCCGTCAGTGTCGAACTGTAGTCGCAGATCTGGCACGCAAAGCGAACCATGCCCCTTTCCGCCCTCTGCATAATTTGCGGTGGCAAAAGGACTTAGGTGTGAGATTGCGGTGTACGGCCGAATCCCTGCTCATGGCGCATCGATTGCATCTCTGTGCAGACATGAACATAGACGAAGGCAAAAGCGTTCCGTCGGACAGCGCAACCCACGCTCTCGCTTTGGAGGACTACGACCTGGTCATCCTCGGCGACGGCACAGGATCGACGCTTGCCGCGTGGACATTCGCCAGTCAGGGACAGCGCGTTGCGGTGATCGAGCGAAAGTACATCGGCGGCTCATGCCCGAACATCGCCTGCCTCCCGAGTAAGAACATCATTCAGAGTGCGAGGGTGGCGTCGTACTTTCGCCGAGGTAAAGAGTTCGGCTCCGTCGCAGATGGCTTCCACGTCGACATGCGCACAGTGCTGGCTCGAAAGCGCGCGATGGTATGGGGTTTGAACGATGTGTATCTCGATAACTTCAAGCAGACCGGAGCGGAATTCATTCTCGGATCGGGGCGCTTCGTCGGACCGAAAACTCTGGAGGTCGCTCTTGTTGACGGGACGACTCGTCGGCTCCGCGGGGCCAATGTAATCGTCAGCACGGGTACGCGGGCTGCGTCGGAACCGGTTCCCGGCCTATCTGATGCACAGCCATTGACGCATATCGAGGCACTCGAACTGGACGAGGTCCCTGGGCACCTTATTGTCATTGGCGGCGGCTACGTCGGACTGGAACTATCGCAGGCGATGCGTCGATTCGGCAGCAAGGTTACTGTCATCGATCGAAATGACCGTTTGTTGCATTTAGAAGACGATGACGTGACGAGCAATCTTGCCACTTTGTTCCGCGACGAGGGCATCGATACGGTAATGAATGCACATGTGAAACGCATTTCCGGAAAATCAGGCGATTCCGTGACCGTCGTTGTCGAGCAAGAGGGAAGAGAAAAGACTCTCGTGGGCACTCATCTGCTTGTCGCAGCGGGCCGACGACCAAACACGGAGAACATAGGACTGGAATTGGCAGGCATTGAGCTGAATGATCGCGGCTATATCAGGGTCAACGAAAGACTTGAGACAACCGCGCCAGGCGTTTGGGCCATCGGCGAGGTAGCGGGAAGCCCTCAGTTCACACATGTCAGTGTTGACGACTTCCGCGTTGTTCGCGACAACCTTGCCGGGGGCAATCACGTTACGACAGGCAGGCAAATTCCCTACACCCTTTTCACAGACCCGGAACTTGCACGCATCGGTCTGACGGAGAAAGAGGCCAATGCGCGAAGAATCGACTATCGCTTATTCAAAGTTCCGATGGAACGTGTGCTGCGAGCCCAAACTCTCTCCGAGACACGCGGATTCCTAAAGGCGCTCGTAGGAGTAAACGATGATCTTATCCTTGGCTTCACTGCCTTCGCTGTCGACGCCGGAGAGATCATGGCCTCGGTACAAACTGCCATGATGGCCGGGCTGCCTTATACCGCACTCCGCGATGCCATCTGGGCGCACCCAACGCTTGTTGAGGGGCTAAGTTCCTTGTTCTCGTCTGCGCCCTCGCGACCGACAGCCTTTTGACGCGCAAAGCGATGTTCGTCTTCAGTGCGAACAAGGCTTGCACAGAAATACAATCGCGTTCAACCTGGAAAGTAATGATCAGGCTTAGGGGGAAGACAGTGCACCAGCTAAAAAATGTATTAGAAGAAGCCCAAAGTAACGGTGTGGCCGTCGGTCACTTCAACATCTCCGATTGGATCTTGCTAAAAGCTGTGTTCGCGTCTGCTCAGGAATTGAAGGTCCCGGTAATCGTCGGTGCATCGGAAGGCGAACGCGCATTTCTCGGCGTCGCTCAAGTTGCGGCCCTGGTCAAAAGCCTGCGCGATGAAAAGGGCTTCCCCATCTTTCTCAATGCTGACCACACCCATTCCCTGGACAGCGCAATAGCGGCGGCCAAAGCTGGATTCGATTCGATCGTATACGACCTATCCGCATTGCCGTTTGAGGAGAACGTTAAGCAAACCAGACAAGCGGTGGAGGCGCTGAAATCAATCAATCCGACGATCATCATCGAAGGAGAGATTGGAAACATCGGAACAGGGTCTGAGATTCATGAATCTCTTCCTGACCACTCGAACGAACTCTCCACGCCGGAGGAAGCCAGGCAGTTTGTAGAAAGTACCGGAGTTGATGTTGTCGCTCCAGCAGTCGGTAATAGTCACGGCATGCTGCAAGCCATGGTGCAGGGAGACGTGAAAAAGCGGCTCGACCTGGCACGTATCCGGGACATTAAGAATGCGTGCAAAAGCTTACTGACCCTGCACGGCGGCTCCGGCACAGAAGACAGTGATCTCCGGGGCGCGATCGCGGCCGGAATAAATATCATTCACATCAACACTGAGTTGCGGGTCGCATGGCGGCGCGGTCTGGAAGACGCCTTCGCCAGGAAGCCACGGGAGATTGTTCCTTACAAGCTACTGCCCGTCGCGGAAGAATCGGTCAAACAGGTAGTTCTGGCTCGGTTGCGGCTATTCAATCAGCAGCAAGGGACATCAATGGCCGAGTAAGGGTTGCACCGATACTATGGGAACCCTGACGCCTCCCCCTACTACGAACGACGACTCTCAGCTTTGGGTAATGGCAACCATCGCGTTCGCTATCTTCTACAGCAATTACATGGTCGCGCCGCTGATCCCAGCATTTTCGAGGGAGTTTTCGGTGCCAGTCTATCAACTAGGCTGGGTTATTCCTGGCTACTTGATTCCCTATGGGATATCTACGCTCGTATACGGAGCACTATCTGATTGGTGGGGACGCGCTCGCACGCTCGTGGCTCTTCTCTATTTCGCCACAGCGACTATGCTGATTGTTTCATTTGCAGGATCGTGGCAGACCCTTATCGCCGCGCGGATACTATCGGGTGTGGGATGTGGCGGAATCGTAACAATCGTTTTAGCGATTGTTGGTGATCGCTATCCCTATGCGATTCAGGGACGCCCCATGGGCAGGATGTTCGGAGCGGTCGCAGCGGGTATCGGATTTGGCTCAACGCTGGGTCCCATTCTGAATCCGCTCTTCGGGTGGAGAAACGAGTTTCGAGTGCTCGCGTGCGTGTGCTGTCTTGCCGCTGTCTTCGTCTTCAGGAACGCTCGCTCAATTGTCGCGGTGCATAGAAAGCCCAGTTCGTTTGGCCAGCTGATGCGTGAGTACCTCATTGTCCTGGACACACCGCGGGGTGGCCGCACCATGGCCTTCATTTTCTGCAACGGAGCTTTCCATGGAGGGATCTTCGCCTGGCTCGGCCTTCTGCTTACGCGCCGATATCATCTGCATGACACCGGCATCGGTTTGGCCCTCGTGGGTTACGGCCTGCCAGGTATCTTCTTCGGGACCATGATTGGGAGATGGGGAGATCGCTACGGAAGGCGATACGTCGTCCCGTTCGGATTTCTTTGGGCGGCAGGGTGCGCTTTCCTGTTGCTCCCTCACAGTTCGCGGTTCGTCGCCGCGCTTGTCATCACAGCTCTGTCGGTTGGATTCGACGCGACGCATCCGCTGATGTCCAGTATCACAACATCGTTGGACCCCAAACACAGAGGACAAATTACCGGATTCGCAACTTTCGCCAACTTCCTCGGGATGGGTGCAGGAGCGCTGTGCTTTCAGCATCTGATCGCATTCGGCTTTAGCACTGCGCTGGCCATCTTCGCTTCATCGCAGACTCTATTAGGCTTCGCAGCCCTCTACGCCTTTAGAGGGGAGCGCCCCGGTCGAGTCCGATCCGTGGAACTCGCCGCAGCCCAATCAGTTTCATCTCGACGCTAAGGAACGCTTCAATAGACCTCGGTGTGATCAAGGGGCAATCGCACGTGAAAAGTAGTCTTGTTTGGCTGCGAATCGAAAGCCACTGCTCCGAAATGCTTTTGAATAACTCGTTGCACGGTATCAAGCCCTAGTCCCAGGCCCTTCCCGAAGGGTTTTGTAGTAAAGAACGGTTCGAACACATGATTGGCAAACTCCGCAGGGATTCCCGGACCGGTATCTGTGATCTCGACCAGAATCGTTTTTTCCTGCAAACTTGTGGACAGTGTAAGGGTGCCGGAGCCAGCCATCGCGTCCAGAGAGTTCTCTACGAGCGCTGCCCAAACTTGATTTAACTCGCTCCCAAAAGCTTTGAGCAGAGGTACATCCGGGCCATAGAAACGTTTGACCGTGATGCCAGCTAATCTAGGCTGCGAGAGCTTTAGAATGGTGTCCAGAGACTCGGCTATATCGACGTCCTGAACGGGCTGTCGATCCATGTACGAGTAGTCTTTTACTGCTGTGACCAGGCGGAAGATTCTGTCGGCCGCATCGGTTACCGAAAGTATCGCCGTGTAAGAGGCGAGAGTCGCCTGAATGTCGCTCATTGCAAGGCATAGCAAATGAGCCGGCACGAGTTGCTCAAGTTCCTGAAGTGAGGATAGAGGGATGTTGCATTCAGCAAGTATTGGAGCGAGTTTCCACGCGTCCGCGAATCCTTTCGATTCCATCCAATACATCAGCGAATCTTCAAGCGATGTGCTTCCTGCAAAGGCATTGCCACTCGCAGTTTGACGGGAATGGGAAACCCTCGAACGTAGTTTGGAAACCCATTCCAAATAAGCATTTAGTCTGTCGTCTGTGTCCAGACCCATCCCAATTCGATAACGAGCATGCTCGTGGGTACTCTCAGACACGCTCAGCAGCTGTAAGGCTGCGCTCTTGGCAGCCGACGCTGGATTGTTTAGTTCGTGAGCGAGGTTCGCAGCCAGCTTATTTAGGGCAGCCAGCTTACCAATCTGCTCTTCTGCTCTTGTATATTCTCGGTTGCGATCGAGCAATACGCGGACAATTCGCTGGGTCATCGAAGGTATCGCATTCAGGAGTTCTGCGAAAAGACTGTCGTGTAGCTCCAAAATCCACGTTTTCCCAGATGACCTCCCGTCCGCGTTCCAGGCATTGATGCGCGAGAAGGGGGTCTTGCCTGTGATTCTTCCCGTCTGCCCGATTAGGACGGATACCGGACTGGATGAATGGCGATGGACGAGTACCTCGCCGCTGAGAATAAACATCAGGTCGTGTGGCGGAGTTCCCTGGCTAAAGATGAGATCTCCATCTTCACCAAACCTCTCCGTGCCATGGATCGCGAGCCAGCTAAACTCCTCCTCGGTCAGCCCCTTCAAATCTTCGATTGTCCGCAAGGCCGCGACGATTTCTCCGATGCGTTCGTCATCGATGCGGCTATTGAGGTCTTCCACTAAATGCCTTTGATTTCGCCGCCGTCCATACGTACGGAAGTTCCCGTCATCCACTTCGCGGCGGGCGACACAATGTAGGCCATCAGATCGGCGATTTCTTCTGGCTTGCCATAACGAGCTATACCGGCTTTTTCCGGAAACTGCTTCATGGCCTCTTCAACGCTCATGCCGTGGTCTGGAGCCCAATGGTCCATGAAAGAGCGG
>Ga0302314_10011989_pt1 | contig 15052 bp, 18 predicted proteins | sample III_Palsa_N2_3_FD_200533 | JGI IMG/M metagenome (GOLD analysis project Ga0302314, IMG submission 200533) | Peat permafrost microbial communities from Stordalen Mire near Abisko, Sweden - III_Palsa_N2_3 | ecosystem: Environmental > Terrestrial > Soil > Palsa > Peat permafrost | place: Sweden...
AGACGGTGGCCGGCCAGCGCAAGACGCACTTCCGAGGTCGCGACCGGGTCGGATGGGCCTTCGCTCTGGCGATGGCCGCCTTCAACCTCATCCGCCTGCCCAAGCTCCTGGGAGCGGCGGCGTGGTGGTGAGGCGCGCCTCCGCCCTGGCCAAGGCGTTCAAGGGCCGCTGGGGCATCGCCGAGATGGATGTCTGGGACAACGACGATCTCGATCTGGCCGAACCGGCCCACATCACCTTCGAAGGCGACAACGATGGCAGCTTCGCCTTCGTCGCCGTCACCGGCGAGATCGACGTCCGATACGGATCGCGAGACGGCTCGGCCTGCGCAGAGTTCACTTGGGAGGGCTTCGACGACGCAGAGCCGGCCTCGGGGCGCGGCTGGGTCGCCCTCGGAACCGCCGGCAGGCTCGTCGGGCATCTCTTCATCCATAAGGGCGACGACTCAGGCTTCGTCGCCCTTCACGACTGACTTCTTCAACGGCCTGCTAGGGCTTCACCTTCGCCAGTTCGTGGGCGCCGACGCCGGGAAGGTCGAGCGTGATCGCGTCCTGGCTCTCGCGGTCGACGATCGCCCCGCCGCCGCCCTGGAAACTGACGCCGATCATCGGGCCGCCGAGGTCGTCATAGGTCACCGGCATCCGCGTCGGGGCGCCGAGCGGACGTCCGTCGCGGTCCACCGGGTAGGACGAGATCGATGCGTCCGCGAACTCGGTCACCATCCCGTTGCCGTCCGGGAATTTTTCGATCCACTTGCCGAAGATGGCCGCGGGCTGGTCGGCGTGTACAGCGCTGGCCACGAGGGCCGCGGCGGCGACGCCGAGCAGGATCGGGAGAACTCTCATGTCACGCCACCGTTGTTGAACGCACGCCCCGGACCCAACCTTTGGTCGAAAAGACCTAACGGTTCCCTTCGCCGCCAAGCCTGGGCGCCAAATAGGGTGAACCGAATCGCCGCCCGGGCGGCGGGACGAGCCGGCGTGGGCGCAGCGGCGGATGGTCGCGCCCGCATCGTGGCGCTGCGACCCGGCCCAGGTTCGAGGTGCGGAAGCTGGGCTTTGCCCGCGCGATCCGCCACTCTGGGTCAGCGAGGCGGCTGCGGAGGGGAGCGTGCGGTTAGGGGCTTGGCTGGCGCTGTGGGCGATGCTCGCCATCGGCGGCTGCTCGGCGCAGCCCGCGCAATTGGCGGCCTGCAAGGCGCCTGCCGACGACAATGACAAGCTGCAAGCCAAGCTGGCGGCCTGCGCGGCCGCCATCAGGCAGGGGGTCAATGGCGACGACCTGGAAGCGGCGCTGGCGCAGAGCGGCGACGCTCAGCGCCAACTCTCCAACCCCGGCCCGGCGATCCAGGACTTCGACCAGGCGCTGCGGCTGAAGGCCAACGACGCGATGGCCCTCAACGGTCGCGGCATGGCCTATCTGGACGCTGGCAAGCCCCAGCTGGCCCTGGCCGACTTCAACGCCGCGATCGGCGCCAATCCCGGCGATGGCGACGCCTTCGACAACCGCGGCTACCTGGAGCGCTACAACGGCGCCTTCGACGCCTCGATCTCGGACGAGAGCCATGCGATCGAGCTGGAGCCGGACGCGGCCCTGCCCTGGGCCAACCGCGGCTACGCCTATTCCGGCAAACACTGGTGGGACTCGGCCATCGCCGACTTCACCGACTCCCTGCGGCTCGCCCACGACTACAACTTCGCCCTGCAGGGCCGCGCCGGCGCCGAACGGGCCAAGGGCGATGCCCGGGCGGCAATCAAGGACTACAACGAAGTCATCAGCAACGATCCGTATGGCGATGACTCGCCGGCGGATGCGCAAGCGATAGTCGATCTCTCGCCGGCGGGCGACCCGGAGGCGCTGAACTCGCGTTGCTGGGTGCGCGGCGTCCGCGACACCGAACTGCCAGCGGCGCTCGCCGACTGCCAGCAATCCCTGTTGGTCCGCCCGAACTCAGCCGAGACCCTGGACTCGCTAGCCATGATCTATTTTCGGCAGGGCCGCTTTGACGAGGCCGTCAACGAGTACACGGCCGCATTGGCCACCGATCCCAACCAGACCGCCTCGCGTTTCATGCGGGGCGTCGCCAAACTGCGCGCCGGAGACCGGGGCGGGGGAACGGCCGACATCGCCGCGGCGGAGGCGACTGACAAGTCGGTGGCCGGCCAGTTCGCCGGGTATGGGATCAAGCCTTAGGGCAGAGGTGGGCTCAGCGTGGGCGGCCAGCCGAACTTGTCGCCGCTCGTCGCGCCATTGTCGGCGACCAGGTTGGTCGCGTAGCGGCAGTCGCTCAGCACCCAGCCCGCGGCCGGCGGAGTCGACCACGCCGTGCCGGGACTACGCGCCGCGAGATCCGCGCTAGCGGGTCGGTCCCGGGTCCAGGCCTCCCAGACGATCCGGCCGACGCCCTTGGCGAAGAAGGGTCGCTCTATGTTGCTTGAGGCCGCGAGCGTCGCGCGATCATAGTGCTCGGCGATCACTGTCAGCCGGACGATCGCGCGAGGCGCGCCGGCGATGATCCAGGGCGCGGCGACCGTTTCCAGGCGATACCGCGTCAGGGCCGAGCTGAACGCCAGACAGAGCGACGACATCGGCTGATCGCTCAGATGCGCGGCCAGGCTCGCCCACCGCCCGCTCGGCGCATCGTCCTTGAATACGACCCAGCCCGTGCCGCCGCAGTGGGCGCCGTAGAAGCCCTGCAGATAGGGCTTGCCGCCGTCCTGGGTGAAGCTGATGCGCACGGTGCGGCCGTCGATCGCATAGACCTCGCCGCCATCGCCGCGCGCCGCCGCGAACGGCCCGCATGGCGCGAACGACCAGAGCGTCTCTGGCCCGTCGGCGCCCCAAGATCGCATCCTGCGCCACGTATCCCGTCGGCGCCGGCCAGTCGCGGCGGCGCACCGTCATCGGATCGGACGCAAGCTGCCGCGCCGCGCCCAGGCAGGCCGGTTCGGCTATCTCCAGCGCCCCGTCCGGGCAGCGCAGCTGGACCAGGTAGTCGACAGGATCGCGGATCGTCACCGGCCCGGACGCCGGCGCGGCGCGGCCGCACCCGGCCAGGGCGGCGATGGCGACGGCGAGCAGTTGGCGGTTCACGCCCCGATCCTACGCCGACCGACTACGCCGGCTTCCAGACCGCCATCGAGCTGATGTGGGCGAAGGAGCCCAACTACACGGCCGCCGACCTCGCCAAGATCACCACCCCGGTCGCCGTCGCCGACGGCGACCACGACGAGGCAATCAAGCGCGAGCACACCGAATATCTCGCCCGCTCGATCCCCGGCGCGAAGCTGGTCATCTTCAAGGACGCCAGCCACTTCGCCTTCCTGCAACGGCCGGGCGCGATCAACGCGGCGGTGCTGGCGTTCCTCAAGGGGCGGTGACGGCTGGCCGGTCCAACCCGCTATGTCACCTAATCCGTCGCCAGGATCATGTTGCGCACCTGGGGATAGATCTGGGTCTGCCATTTCTTGCCGCTGAAGACGCCGTAGTGGCCGACGCCGGGCTGCAGATGGTGGCGCTTGCGGTTGGCGTAGACGCCGGTGCACAGGTCGTGCGCGGCGACGGTCTGGCCGACCGAGCAGATGTCGTCGCGCTCGCCCTCCACCGTCATCAGCGCGGTCTTGCGGATCGCGCCCGGGTCGACCTTGCGGTTGCGCCAGACCAACCTGCCCTGCGGCAGCAGATGTTCCTGGAACACCCGGCTGACGGTCTCGAGGTAGAACTCCGCGGTCAGGTCCAGCACGGCGAAGTACTCGTCGTAGAACGTCTTCGAGGTCTCCGCCTGCTCGCGCCGGCCGGTGGCGAGCAGGGTGAACATGTCGACGTGGGAGTCGAAGTGGCGGCCAAGGTTCATCAGCATGAACGCGGTCAGCTGTGTGAAGCCTGGATAGACCCGCCGCCCGGCGCCGGCGAACCTGGCCGGCACCGTGCTGATCAGCTCGCGCTCGAACCACTCGATCGGATGGCTGGTCGCCAGCACATTGACCGTGGTCGGGCTGATCCGGGTGTCCACCGGGCCGGCCATCAGGGTGACGCTGCGTGGCGTGGCCGGACTGTCGTCCTCGGCCATCAGCGCGACGGCGGCCAGGGCGTGGGCGCAGGGCTGGCAGACGCCGATCAGGTGCGCGCCGGGTCCGATCGTCTCCAGGAACGAAATCACGTGGGCGACGTATTCGTCGAAGCCGAACGGACCCTCGTCCACCGGCGCGTCGCGGGCGTTGCGCCAGTCGGTAATGAAGACGTCGTTGTCCGGCAGCAGGGTCTCGACGGTGTTGCGCAACAGGGTGGCGAAGTGGCCCGACAGCGGCGCGACCAGCAGGATGCGCGGCTGCTCCGGATCGCCCGCCTTGCGGAACCGCACCAGGTCGCCGAACGCGGTATGGGCGGCCACCTCCTCGCGCACCGGCGTTTCCTCGCCGCCGATCAAGACGCTGCGGATGCCGTAGTTCGGCCGGTGGTGGGTGAGACCAGCGCGGGTCAGCATCTCCCACGAGGCGGAGATTTGCGACAGCGGCGGGACATCGCGCAGCCACGGCGGCGCCAGCGCGAGCGCGCCGTTGGCCCAGCCCGCCGCGAGCCTCGCAGGGACCAGCAGATCGGCGGCGGCCTGAAAGGCCTGGTAGCGCATGAGCTTCCACGATCCGGGCGGCGAGACGGCCGCGGCGCAGCGCCATATCCAGGCTTGGAAGGCGCGTTCGCCGATCGCAAGCGTCCCCGGCGACGCTGGACGCGGCGGATGCGCCCGCCGGGGCGCCTGCCATGCTGCGGCGCCGAAAAATGCGCCATCTCCCGGCGGCCGCGCCGGCGCGGCGCGCGGCGTTGGACGACGCTCGCGCTTCCGCCCTAGGCCCAGACCGAACCCACCCGAAGAGCCGTCCATGGCGAAGGCCGCCCTCACCATCTCGAGCCGCAACTACTCGTCGTGGTGCCTGCGTGGCTGGCTGATCTGCAAGTTCGCCGGACTGGAGTTCTCGGCGGTCAAGGTGCCGCTGGACGACGCCGAGGCCCGCGCCGAGCTGCTGCTGCTGTCGCCCTCATTCCTGACGCCCTGCCTGACCTACGACGGCCTGAAGATCTGGGACACGCTGGCGATCGCCGAATTCCTGCACGAGACCTTGCCGGAATCGAAACTGTTGCCAGAGGACCGCGACGCCCGCGCCCACTGCCGCGCCATCTGCGGCGAGATGCACTCCGGCTTCGCCAACCTGCGCGCCGCCCTGCCGATGAACCTCAAGGCCAGCCACCCCAGCTTCAAGGTCTGGGCCGGCGCCCAGATGGACGTCGACCGCGTCGCGGTGATCTGGCGCGAGCAGCTGGCGGCGTCTGGCGGGCCGTTCCTGTTCGGCGAACTCAGCCTCGCCGACGCGATGTACGCCCCGGTCTGCACCCGTTTCGTCACCTATGACGTTGCCCTGGACAGCGTTTGCGCGGCTTATCGCGATCGGATCATCGCCCTGCCCGAAATGCGCGAATGGACAGCGGCCGCATTGCAGGAGCCGGACGAGGTCGAGGAGCTGGAGGTGGAGTTCTGATCGGCCATGGGTGACGACGCCGCCGCGATTGACGCGATCGTGCCGATCACCGGCCGTCGCCTCGCCCTGCCCGCCGGCCCGATCTTCACCCTGCAGCGCGCCGCCGACGCCGACTATGAGCTGGGCGCCTTCCGCGCCTGGGCCGGCTACAAGGACCTCGGCTGCGACGCCGCCACCGATGGCCTGCTGCTGTTCCAACACGTGTTCAGCTTCGCGCCGACGGAGCGGGCGGGCCGCACCGGCATCCATTGCCACCTGGCCCACGTCCACATCGTCATCCCCACGTCAGGGCGCGGCGTCTTTTCCTACGACGGCGTGACCACCGAGGCGGTCCCGGGCGAGGTGATCGTCCAGCATGGCGGCACCGTGCACGACCAGTTTTCCTACTCCTACGTCGCCGCGTCGCCGGAGGAGACCAAGCGCACGCCGGTCAGCCTCGAGCCGATGGCGCCGGACGCGCCGCCGCAGTCGTTCGGCTTCCTCGAACTCTTTCTGCCCCGGACGATCGCCAACGTGGAGATCGTGCCGCCGGCAGACGTTACGGCCGACGACGAGGCCACCGCCTGGGACCACCCCTATCACGCCCCCGGCGCGAGCTATGCGATGCAGGGCGCCGACGCCCCGACCGCCGGCTTTCACCCAGTCGTCGGCCGCGCCGATCTCGAGGTCCGCGACGGCCACACGTGGGAGCCGACGAACGGGTTGGTAGCGACCTGGATCGTTCGGCCCGCGTCGGGCGCTGCGCACGGCCACGCGGTCAGCCTGAGCGCTCCGGGCGAAGCCGGCGGGCTTAGCGTTCTGTTCATGGCCGCCGGCTCGGCCACGTTCCGCCGCAACGACGGCGACGCGGTGGCGCTGCACACCGGCGATTGCCTGACCTGCAGCGCCGGCCTTGTCGGCGATCCCGTCAACCCGTCGCCCAACATGCGGCTGCTGGCCTTCTATGTCTCCGTTCGGGCCGAAGCCCTGCAGGAGCGCACCGACGCCGAGATCGAACGCCTGGAGGCGCTCGGCTCGGCCATTATCACCCGCAAGTTGGTCCGTCCCGCCCGCGACGACCGGCTGGTGAATTTCCTAACCGACGAGGACATCGCGCCGGTCTGAGCTATTGTCTCGACGCGCCCGTCCGGGGCGCGCCCGACGGACCGCGCCATGGCTCATCCCACTCCCGGCCATGTCTCCTTTCTCGAGATCGGATCAGCAGATGCGGCGGCCGTCCGCGCCTTCTTCGGCGCGGTGTTCGGCTGGCCCTCGCACGACGAGGCCTGGATGCAGGCGCCGGACATGAAGGTCGGGACCCATGGCGAAATCCGACGCCGCAGATCTACGTCTATTTCAACGTCGACGACCTTGAGGCGGCGGCGGCGAGCGTGCGGGCCGCCGGCGGCCAGGCCGAGGCGCTCACCGACGAGCCGGGCTTCGGCCGTTTCGTGAACTGCGTGGGCCCTGGCGGCCTGGCGTTCGGACTGCACAAGGCCGCCGGCTAGGCTTCAAGCCCGGGCGGCGGCGCGCGTCCTCGGCGCGGTGCGGCGATAGACCGGTCCGCCGGGCGCATACCAGCGCGCCTTCTTGCGGACGGCGGCGCTCGGGTCGACGATCGAGGCGCGTTCGATCGCCGCCAGCGCGGCATCGTCCTCGTGCGCCGAACGGCCGACCGCCTCGATCGCGTGGGCGCGGACGTGGGCGCTGGGGTCTGCCGCCAGCAGCTCGAGGGCCTTGGCCAGCGGCGGGCCGTCGGTCGGCAGGCAGACGTCGTCCTTGCAGCGGTCGCAGCTGAGGCTGTGCAGCGCGGTGTAGCGGACCCGCTCGTCCGGATCATCGAGCATGTCGATCAACGGCCCTAGGGCGTCGGACGTCAGCGACCGGTCGAGCAGCCGGCAGCAGTGATAGCGGGCGTCGGCGCTCTCGTGCCGCAGGCCGCGCACTAAAGCGGCCGTCGCCGCCGCGCCCCGGGCCTTCAGCGCCTTGTAGGCCCGGCCCGCCCGGTGCGGCGTCGCCAATTCGTCGATCAGGGTTGCGTCGTCGGATGCCATGGCCGCCCAGGCGTTGCGCCTATTCCTTCGCTCGCTCCATGTAAGACCCGTCTTCGGTGTGAACCACGACCTTCGTCCCCACGGTGATGTAGGTCGGGATCATGATGCGCAGGCCGTTGGCGAGGATCGCCGGCTTGTAGGAACCGGACGCGGTCTGACCCTTCACCACCGGCTCGGTCTCGACGATCTCCAGCGTCACCCGCGCCGGCAGCTCCATTGAGATGGGCACGCCGTCGTGGGTGGAGATGTGCACCAGCATGCCGTCCTGCAGGTAGACCGCCAGGTCGCCGACGATCTCGGGCGGCACGTCGATCTGGTCGTAGTTGGCCGGGTCCATGAAGTGGTAGCCGTCGCCGTCCTGGTAGAGGAAGCTGTACTCCCGCTCGTCGACGAAGGCGCGCTCGACCTGCTCGGTGGTGCGATAGCGCTCCGACACCTTCACGCCGTCGGAGATGCGACGCATGTCGAGCTGGGTCACCGGCGTGCCCTTGCCGGGGTGGATGTTCTGGGCGGTCAGGACGACATAGAGCTTGCCGCTCAAGTCGACGACACTGCCTTTCCTGAGCTGGCTGGCCGCAACCTTCACGAAATACCTCGAATCTGGGGCGCATGCGGCCCGAATTGGGCGCGGGCCTATCGCAAACGGGGCCGGATCGCCAGCGGGATCGGCTGGGGTGGGTCTCTGCGCCGCTGAGCCCGAGCTCAGCCGCCGCTGCCATACGGCCGGGTGATCACCTCAAGCAGATGGCCGTCCGGATCGGGGAAGTAGACGCCTCGGCCGCCGTCGTTGTGGTTGATCTCGCCGGCGCGGCGCCGTGCCGGGTCTGCCCAGTGGTCGAGTTTGCGCTCATAAATACGAGCGAGCACCGCGTCGAAATCGGCTTCGTCGATCAGGAATGCGTAGTGCTGCGTCGTGATATCGCCCTTGCGCGAAGCGAAATCCATCGAGACGCCATTATCCAGATCCACCACGTCGAAATGCGCGAACCGCGCCGGCGGCGGCCGGCCCAGCATCTCGGCGAGGAACCGGGACGATGCCGCCTGATCGCGGCACCAGATGATGGTGTGGTTGAGTTGTGCGCCCATGGGAGCCTCCGCCGCCGCAAGCAGTCCGATCAACAGAATCTAGGTCTCGCCGCGCTATTTCCAATGCCGCCCGCTCCGGCTCCCATACATCACCCTAGGCGGGCGCTAAGCGTTGACCCTCTTCGCCGGCCGCGTGAAACCGCCCGCGCCGCCCTCGAACGGCGTAAAGCTGGGCGCCAGCGCCGGGAGGGCTTCGCTGAGGATCGACGCGGGCGACCAGCCGCCGGCCTTCTCGCGGTAGTCGACCGAGCGGATCTGCGACATCACCGAGATGTCGTTGCCCTGCACGCCGAAGATTTGGCCGGAGACGGAAGCGGCCGCGGGGCTCGCCAGCGCCACGGCCAGCTTCGCCGGCCCCTCCGGCGGCATCGCCTTGGCTAGCGCCTCCATGCGCTTGGCCGCTGCCTCGTCCTTGACCGGAATCGACGCCACCAGCCGCGTCCAGGCCCCGGGCGCCAGGGCGTTGGCGCGCACGTTCTTCGACGCCCCCTCCAGCGCCAGGATCCGCGACAGCCCGGCGATGCCCATCTTGGCTGCGCCGTAGTTGGTCTGTCCGATGTTGCCGATCAGTCCCGAGGTCGAGCTGAACAGCACATAGGCCCCGTCGTTCTGGTCGCGGAACAGCTCGATGGTCGCGCGGCAGACGTTGTAGGTGCCGCGCAGGTGCACATCGATGATGATGTCCCAGTCGTCGCTGCTCATCTTGTGGAACATGCGGTCGCGCAGGATGCCGGCGGGATTGATCACCGCGTGCAGCGCGCCGAACGCCTTCAGCGCCTGCTCGCGCATGTCGACGACCGCGTCGTAGTCGGTGACGCTGTGCGAGTTGGAGACAGCGTGGCCGCCCTTCTGACGGATCTCTTCGGCGACTGCTTCGGCCGGTCCGGCCGAGCCTTCGTCGCCGCCGTGTGGGCCGCCGCCGAGGTCGTTGACCAGCACCTTGGCGCCTTCCGCGGCCGCGATCAGGGCGACGTCGCGCCCGATCCCGTTGCCCGCGCCCGTCACCATCACCACCCGGCCGTCGAGAACGCCCATGCTTTCCTCCCGCGTTTGCGCTTCTTGAGGTCCGGTCTAGCTCTGGCGCGGCGCGGTGACCAGAACCGCTTGATCGCCGCCGCTGCATGGGTTCGACTGCCTGCGGGAGCGCGATGTGAGCAATTTCTGGTACAACGCAGCGGCCTGGGTGCAGGCGATCGGCACCATCGCCGCGGTGATCGGCACCGCTTGGTTGTCTTCAAGGGATGCGCGCGCCGCAAGCCGCCGCGCCGAGGAGGCCAGGATCGCGGCCAAGACGGCGGCGCTCAACCTGGCGATCCTGGCGCACACCCACGTCTGCCAGCTCGGTCAGTTGTTGCGCGACGAGGCGCGGCGGGGTCGGCTAAACTACATCTCGCCCAGCCGCAGCTTCGTTTCCCAGCAACAGATGCTGATCGGCTTTCCGATCGAGTCCCTGGAGGATCCCGACGCCATGGTGGCGTTCGCCTTCTTCCCCAGCGCCTTGTTGATGGCGGCCGACCTCTACACGCACCTGGAAGAGGCGGTGCGCGCGGCCGAGGAGGAAAATCCGGCCGAGATTTTCGATCACTACTCCGCTCAGATGGCTACCATCGAAGAGCTGCTGCAGCAGCACCTCGACGAACTGAAGGCGGCGCTGAATCTGAAGGACGGCATCGCCGCAAAGCACGGCACGGCGCTGCTGCGCCCGGAGCGCCACATCTCAAAGAAGCAACACGGCGCACGCCGGTCGCACGCGGCGAGGGTCTGAGCCCTGTCCTGGTGGCGGCCTGACATCCACGAGGATCGCCGGCCGCGACTGCTCGCTCGCAATCGGATCAAGGCTGCTTTCCGGCGGTGGTTCGAAGCGCGCGACTTCACCGAAGTCGAGGCCGCGGCGCTGCAGGTCTCGCCGGGCAACGAGACCCATCTGCACGCGTTCGCCACCGAACTGTTCGGTCCGGCCGCCGAGCGGGCGGCGCGCTATCTGCACACCTCGCCCGAGTTCGCCTGCAAGAAGTTGCTGGCGGCGGGCGAGCGGCGGATCTTCGACTTCGCCCGGGTGTGGCGCAACCGCGAGCGCGGGCCGCTGCACCATCCTGAATTCACCCTGCTGGAGTGGTACCGCGCGGAGGAACCCTACGAGACGCTGATGGACGACTGCACCGCCTTGGTCGCGCTCGCGGCCGAGACCGCCGGGACGAAGGTCTTCGAGTTCCGCGGCCGCGCCTGCGATCCATTCGCCGCGCCGGAGCGGATCACCGTGGCCGAGGCGTTCGATCGCTTCGCCGGCGTCGACCTGATGGCGTCGGTCCCGTCCAGCGGCGCGCCGGACCGCGACGGGCTGGCGGACCAGGTAGCGACCGCCGGCGTCCGCATCGCCGCCGACGACAGCTGGTCGGACATCTTCAGCCGGGTCATCGTCGAGAGAATCGAGCCGGCGCTGGGCATTGACCGGCCGTGGATCCTCTACGAGTATCCGATCGAGGAGGCGGCGCTGGCGCGGCCGAGGCCGGGCGATCCGCGGCTCACCGAACGGTTCGAGCTCTATGCCTGCGGCGTGGAGCTGGCCAACTGCTTCGGCGAGCTGACCGACCCGGCCGAGCAGCGCCGCCGCTTCGAGGCGGACATGGCGCTGAAGCAACGCCTCTACGGCGAGCGCTATCCGATCGATGAGGACTTCCTCGCCGCGCTGGCGCAGATGCCGCCAGCCAGCGGCGCGGCGCTCGGCTTCGACCGCCTGGTGATGCTCGCCACCGGCGCGGCGCGGATCGAGGACGTGCTGTGGACGCCGGTTGCCGAGGCGCCGGCGCGGGGCGCATAGGCGGCCGATGAGCTCCACCACCTTGCGCACCGCCGAGGCGCTGGCCGACGCCGGACTACTGCAGCAGGGCCGCCTGCCGGCGCTGGCCGAGGTCGCGGCCCGCTACGCCGTGGCGATCACCCCGGCCCTCGCCGACCTGATCGACGCCGCCGACCCGGCCGATCCGATCGCGCGCCAGTTCCTGCCCAGCGAAGCCGAACTGATCGCCTCGCCCGGCGAGAGCCTGGATCCGATCGGCGATGCGACCCACAGCCCCGTCCCAGGCATCGTCCACCGCTACCCCGACCGCGTGCTGCTGAAGGTGACACACACCTGCGCGGTCTACTGCCGGTTCTGCTTTCGCCGCGAGATGGTCGGCCCAGGCAAGGCCAAGGCGCTGACGCCCGCCCAGCTGGACGCCGCGCTGGCCTACATCGAGGCTCGCCCCGCGATCTGGGAGGTGATCCTGACCGGCGGCGATCCGCTGATGCTCTCGCCCCGCCGCCTCGCAGCGCTGATGGCGCGGCTCTCGCAGATCGGGCACGTCAAGGTGATCCGCTTCCACACCCGCATCCCGGTCGCCGACCCGGCGATGATCAAGCCGGCCCTGGTCGCGGCGATGAAGAGTCCGACGCAGGCGGCCTGGGTCGCCCTGCACGCCAACCATCCGCGCGAACTGACGCCGGCGGCCCGCGCCGCCTGCGCCCGGATCATCGACGCCGGCATGCCGATGCTGAGCCAGACCGTGCTGCTGGCCGGCGTCAACGACGACGCCGAGGTGCTGGGCCAGCTGATGCGCGCCTTCGTCGAAACCCGGATCAAGCCCTACTACTTGCACCACGGCGACCTGGCGCCTGGCACCGCCCACTTCCGCACCAGCCTGGCGGCCGGCCAGGCGCTGATGCGGCGGCTGCGCGGCGACCTCTCGGGCCTCGCCCAGCCGACGTACATGCTCGACCTGCCCGGCGGCCACGGCAAGGTCCCGGTCGGGCCGGGGTATCTGGCGGGGGATCTGGACGGGTGCGTCAATGTCGAGGACCCCTGGGGCGCGGTTCACGCCTATCCGCCTGGGTAGTGGCGAGGCGGCGAGAGGTCAGGGGATCAATCTGGAAGCGCCGGATAGATCGCGGTCTGAGGTGGCCCGAAAGCAGATGGGGTCGTCTAATCGCGCTCCACTTTGCAAGCTGTTTGCTCATGGGGCCGCACACCGAGTCGTCGTTTTCGAGCGGTAGAGGTCGCGAGGTGGATCGCCGGCGGGCTTCTGTACGCGCGGTCTGATCGTTTGCCGGGAGCAGGGTCGTCTACGCGGTCGACCGTTGGCTGCTTCCTGCTTTTCGTCACAACCGGACGCTCGGAGACGCGAGGTCGCTTTGGACGACCCGAGCTCCGGACGGCCCGAAAAGGCGCCGATCGACGCTAGGGCCGCCAGGGAGGCCGTACGCGGGCTTCTGAACGTTACTAGTAGTACCCCCTGGCCGACGACCCCGGTCGCTGGCTCCGGCTCAGGAGCGGACGTTCGCGGACCTCGCGGGGCACGCTCACCGGCCCTTGAATCCCGTCGCCACCAGGAACAGCTCCGAGCTCTCGGTTCGGCTGGCTTTCGGCTTGACCGTTCGCACCTCGGTGAACAGCCGCTTCAGCAGCGCGATCACGTCGGCCGTCTCGCCGCCCTGGAACGCCTTGGCGACGAAGGCGCCGCCGGGCTTCAGCGTCGTTTCGGCGAAATCGGCCGCCGCCTCGATCAGGCCGGTGATGCGCAGATGGTCGGTCTCGCGGTGGCCGGTGGTGTTGGGGGCCATGTCGGAGAGGATCAGGTCGGGCGGCCCGCCCAGCAGCGCCGCCAGCCGTTCGCCGCAGCCCGCCTCGGTGAAGTCGGCCTGCACGATGATCGTCGAAGGCACGGGATCGACCGGCAGCAGGTCGACCCCAACCACCGCGCCGGCGCCGCGCTCCTGCAACACCTGCAGCCAGCCGCCCGGCGCGCAGCCGAGGTCGATCACCCGCATGCCGCGCCGCAGCAGGTGGGCCCGCTCGTCGATCTCGATCAGCTTGAAGGCGGCGCGGGAGCGGTAGCCCCTGGCCTTGGCCTCAGCGACATAGGGATCGTTGAGCTGACGCTTGAGCCAGGCCTGCGACGACGGCGTGCGGAGCTTGGCCGTCTTAAGCCGGGCGGCCGGCGTGCGGCCATCGCCGCCGCCGCTGGGAAGGCGAATCATGCGTTTGCGCGGGGGCTCGTCATCCATGTCAGCGACCGCCGCGGCGACGCCGGCGGCCGCGCCGGCGGCGCTCGTTCATCAGCGAGATCAAGACGCCTTCACGCAGCCCGCGGTCGGCCACCCGGACCCGCTCGCACGGCCAGACCTCCTGCACCGCCTCCAGGATCGCCGCCCCCGCCAGCACCAGGTCGGCGCGGTCGGGGCCGATGCACGGCTGAGCGGCGCGTTCGCGGGTGGTGAGAGCGGCCAGACGGACGCGGACGTCCTCGCACTCGGTCCGGGTCATCCACAGCCCATCGACCTTGGAGCGGTCGTAGCGCGCCAGGCGCAGGTGCAGGCCGGCCAGGCTGGTGATCGCGCCCGAGGTGCCGATCAGATGGTTGCGGCCAGCATCGAACAGCTCGCGCAGCGGCTCGGCCGTCGCGAAGCTGGCGATCGGCGCCCGCACCGCCTCAACCATGGCCCGGAACCAGGCGTCGGTCGCCGTCTCGCCCTCGGGGAACCGTTCCGCCAGGGTCACCACCCCGATCGGGATCGAGAGCCAGGCGGCGATCGGCGGCAGGCCGTGCTCCGGCCGCCAGCTTCGCAGGTCGAGCCAGGCCAGCTCGGTCGAGCCGCCGCCGACGTCGAGCACCAGCGCCGCGTCGCTCTCGGCGTCGATTAGGTTGGAGCAACCCGCCACCGAGAGCTGGGCTTCCTCGCGCGGGCTGATGATGCTGAGCGCAATGCCGGTGCGCTCGCGCACCCGGGCCAGGAACTCCGCCCCGTTCTCGGCCGAGCGGCAGGCCTGGGTGGCGATGGCGCGCAGGCGCACCGGCTCGTAGCGGCGCACCTTGTCGGCGCAGACCCGCAGCGCGACCAGCGCCCGTTCCATCGCGTCTTCCGACAGCCGGCCGGACTGGCTGAGGCCCTCCCCCAGCCGGACGATTCGCGAATAGGCGTCGACGATTCGGAACCCCCGCGCGGTGGGCGCGGCGATCAGCAGCCGGCAGTTGTTGGTGCCCAGGTCGAGCGCCGCGAAATGCGTCGGCGCGCGGCTTGCGGGCCGAACGGCGCTCACCTGGGGCTGGGCGAGCGCCTCAGCCATGACGTCCTCGTCCGATCCCTATGCGGCGCCATCGACCCTCGCGCCTTGCGATGCTGGCAACTTAGCAACCCTGCGCCGCGACCGAAAGGCGCGCCCTTGTCCCGGCCGTGGAACCGGTTACGTTCATCTCCTGGTCAGGGGATTTGGTGTAAAAACACAGTCATGATTACGCGACTCTCACCATCGACGTGGGCGCCAGGCAGCTCGTCTTCAGCCCCATCGCCTGATCCCGACTTCGTGGCGCACCTCGAGGAAGCGCCGCCGCCGACGCCGTTCCGCCTCGCCAAGTTCGGCATCGGCCA
>Ga0302314_10011990_pt1 | contig 15052 bp, 15 predicted proteins | sample III_Palsa_N2_3_FD_200533 | JGI IMG/M metagenome (GOLD analysis project Ga0302314, IMG submission 200533) | Peat permafrost microbial communities from Stordalen Mire near Abisko, Sweden - III_Palsa_N2_3 | ecosystem: Environmental > Terrestrial > Soil > Palsa > Peat permafrost | place: Sweden...
GAGCTAAAGTATGGCCGGATACTAGGACTTCCTGGGAGGCCCTTTCGATGCGCCGAATCGCCGCTGCTACCCTGATTATCCCGCTGGCTGCCTCGCTGGCCATCGCTGTAGCCCAGGCCGATGTCTACCGTTCGGTCGATGCACAGGGCCAGGTGCATTACAGCGACACACCGACCCCCGGCGCCGAGCTCGTGCGCGTGCAGCGCGGCGGCGGCACCCTCTCCCCCAGCGCCAGCATGTCGTCGGCTGCCGCCACCAAATCGAGCAGCACGCCAACGCCACCGCAGACGCTCGCCAAAGCCAACGCCCAGGTGCAGGACACGCTGGCGAAACAGGCCACGGAAAAGGCGGTGCAGCAGGATCTCGAGCAGACCCGTGCCGACCAATGCACCAAGGCCAAGTCCGACTACGAGGCGGCCATCGCGGCGCGCCGAATCTATAAATCCGGCACCGACGGCGAACGCGAATATCTCACCGACGACGAGGCCGAGCAGCAGCGAGTCAGTCTGCACCAGGCCATGGACACCGCCTGCGGGACCTAAGCGATCGGTTATGCTCTGCGCATGCGGATCGAATTCACCAAGATGCACGGGCTTGGCAACGACTTCATCATCTTCGATCTGCCGGCCGATGCGCCCATGCCCAGCAGCGATCAATGGCGCGCGCTCTCCAATCGGCACACCGGCATCGGCTTCGATCAGGCGCTGGTATTGCAGCCACCGAAGCGGCAGGGAACTGACGCGTTCTATCGCGTGTTCAACGCCGACGGGGCCGAAGTCGAGCAGTGCGGCAACGGCGCCCGCTGCGTGGCGGCGCTGCTGCATCGACGTAACGGACGCAACGGGCACAACGGCGATACCGTGTCGATCGACTGCACCGTGGGCCCGATGCGCGCCCGCGTGCTGGCCGGCGACCTGGTATCGATCGACCTCGGCGTGCCGAATTTCGATCCCAAAAGCCTGCCGTTCGATGTGCCGGCGCAGAATGCCAGCTATCGGCTGACCGCCGGCGGCGAGATCATCGAGATCGGCGCGGTCTCGATCGGCAATCCACACGCGGTGCTGCACGTCGACTCCGTCGAGTCTGCCCCGGTCGAACGCATCGGCCGCGCGCTGCAAACCAATGTGCATTTTCCCAGGCAGGTGAATGTCGGCTTCATGGAGGTGCTCGACACCTCGCACATTCGTTTGCGGGTCTATGAGCGCGGAGTCGGTGAAACGCTGGCCTGCGGCACCGGCGCCTGCGCCGCCGCCGTGGTCGGGCACCACCTGGGATTGCTCGGCACCGACGTCAATGTGCATGTGACGGGCGGCGCGTTGAGCGTACACTGGGGCGGACCCGGTCAATCGGTCTGGCTCACTGGTCCGGCGCAACGATCCTTCGAGGGGCACGTCGAGATTTGATCTGATACAAGGGGACGACAGGATGACGAGCAATCAGGTGCGTGGTCTGGCGGTGGATTCGACCGAAGAACAGACGGTGTCGCAATTCCTGCTGCAGAACCCCGACTTCTTCGAGCGTCATCCGCAACTGCTGGTCCGCATGCGCCTGCAGCATCCGCGCAATGCCTCGACCATCTCCCTGATCGAACGCCAGGTCGAAGTCCTGAGGGAAAAATTCGAGGCACAGGAAGAGAAGCTGGCCGACTTCGTGCGCGTGGCGCGCGCCAACAATGTACTGGCCGAGAAGGTTCACCGCTTCACGCGCCGCCTGCTCTCCACCGCCAATCGCGGCGACGCCATCGGCCAGATCGAAGCCAGCCTGCGCGAGGATTTCGATACCTTTCACGCCGTGCTGGTGCTCGCCGCCAGCCACGAACCGCTGGTCCCCGACGCGGATCGCTTCGTGCGCACGGTCGCGGCCGATGACGTCAACTACCGCAGCTTCGAGACCCTGTTCACCGCGGCCAAACCGCGCTGCGGCCAGATCCGCGACAGCCAGCGCGAATTTCTGTTCGGCGGCGCCGGGGTCGAGATCGGTTCGGTGGCACTCATTCCGCTATCCGGCAATCCCGCGCCCGGCCTGCTGGCCCTGGCCAGCGTCGACCGCGACCGCTTCCACCCGGGCATGAGCACCGAATTTCTCTCGCGCATGGGCGAGCTGATCAGCGATGCGCTCGCGAGACCACTGCTGCCCGCCAAAACCGTCAGTTAGGGTGTGACGCCCAAGGCTCTGCAGTGGCTCGAGCGTTTCGAGCGCTACCTGGCCACTGAACGACGACTCTCGCCGCATACCCTGTCGGCTTATCGCCATGATCTTTCCACTCTGAGGGATTGGTGCGATGGCAACGGCATCACGGATTGGGGTCAGCTCGATCATCAGCACATTCGCACCTTCGCGGCGCGCAGCCACGCGCGCGGCCTCAAGGGCCGCAGCATCCAGCGCCGCCTGGCGGCGCTGCGAACGTTTTTTTCCTTCCTGCAGCGCGAGCAGGCGATCCGCCGCAACCCGGGTGTCGATGTGCCGGCGCCGAAAGCACGCAAACGCCTGCCCAACACGCTCGACGTCGATCAGATGGCCAGACTGCTGGCGTTCGAGCCCGCCAACGCGCTCGAAGTGCGCGATCTGGCGCTCATGGAGCTGTTCTACTCCGGCGGCTTGCGGCTGGCCGAGCTCGTAAACCTCAAGCTCGGCGATCTCGACTTGAGCGAGGGCGGCGCGCGCGTGCTCGGCAAGGGCAACAAGGAACGCATCGCCCCGATAGGCTCGAAGGCCAGCAAGGCGCTCAAACGCTGGTTAAAGGAACGCGCGGCGGTCGCGCGGCCCGACTGCGAGGCCCTGTTCGTGGGCCGCAACGGCCGCGCTTTGAGTCCTCGCGCGGTGCAGGTTCGCGTGGCCGCGCGGGCCCGCGCGCAGGGCCTGCCGCAGCACGTTCACCCGCACCTATTCCGGCATTCATTCGCGACCCATCTGCTTGAATCCAGTCGTGATTTACGTGGGGTCCAGGAACTTTTGGGCCACGCCAACATCAGTACCACACAGGTCTACACTCATCTTGATTTCCAGCACCTTGCCCGCACATACGAAAAGGCTCATCCGCGCGCCAAACGCCGCGGGTGAGCGGCAGCGGACAGCACTGGATCAGCCCCCGATGATCCCCATATAAGCAGTACATGAGCGAAAAATTCGATCCCCACGCCACTACGATTCTGGCCGTACGCCGCGGCGGCGCCATCGCGCTCGGCGGTGACGGCCAGGTCACTCTCGGCAACACCGTCATGAAGGGCAATGCCCGCAAAGTGCGGCGTCTGTCCAACGGCAACGTGCTGGCAGGCTTCGCCGGCGGCACCGCCGATGCGTTCACGCTGTTCGAGCGCTTCGAAGGCAAGCTCGAAAAGTACGGCAACCTGACACGCGCCGCCATTGAACTCGCCAAGGACTGGCGCGCCGATCGCTACCTGCGCCGGCTCGAGGCGCTGCTGCTCGTCGGCGATCCGCTGAACCTCTTCATCATCTCCGGCAACGGCGATGTCATCGAGCCGGAATTCGAAGCCGTGGCCATCGGCTCGGGCGGCCCGTTCGCGCAGGCTGCGGCGCGCGCGCTCACCGAGAACACCGAGCTGGATGCGCGCACCATCGTCGAGCGCTCGCTCGGCATCGCCGCCGACATCTGCATCTATACCAACCGCAACCTCGTCATCGAAGAGCTGCGTCCGTGACCCCGCAAGCCATCGTCCAGGAGCTCGACAAGCACATCGTCGGGCAGGCCGCCGCCAAGCGCGCCGTAGCGATCGCGCTGCGTAATCGCTGGCGCCGCATGCAGGTGGGCGAATCCCTGCGCCAGGAGATCACGCCCAAGAACATTCTCATGATCGGCCCGACCGGAGTCGGCAAGACCGAGATCGCGCGCCGCCTCGCCCGCCTGGCGCAGGCGCCGTTCGTGAAGGTCGAAGCCACGAAATTCACCGAGGTCGGCTACGTCGGTCGCGAAGTCGATTCCATCATCAAGGACCTGGCCGACGTCGCGGTCAAGATGATGCGCGAAGTCGAACTCGCACGCGTGCGCGACGGCGCGCGCGCCGCGGCGGTCGAACGGGTGCTGGACGCGCTGCTGCCGCGGCCGCACCGCATGGGATTCTCCACCGATGAGCCAATTCAGCCGCGCGATGCCGACACGCGCAACAAGCTGCGCGAAATGCTCGTCGCCGGCCATATCGACGAGCGGGAAGTCGAGATCGAAGTGCGCTCATCCGGCGCCGGCGTCGACATCATGGCGCCTCCGGGCATGGAGGAGATGCAGCAGCAGCTGCAGTCCGTGCTGTCCAACCTCGGCGGCAACCGCACCCGCACGCGGCGCGTGAAAGTGAGCGAGGCCCTCAAGCTCATGATCGAAGAAGAGGCCGGCAAGCTCATCAACGAGGAAGAACTCAAGGCGCGCGCGCTCCACAACGCCGAGCAGAATGGCATCGTCTTCATCGATGAGATCGACAAGATCGCGCGCCGCCAGGAAACCGTCGGCGCCGATGTCTCACGCGAAGGCGTGCAGCGCGACCTGCTGCCGCTGGTGGAAGGCAGCAGCGTCAATACCAAGTACGGCTCGATCAAGACCGATCACATACTGTTCATTGCTTCGGGCGCGTTCCACATGTCCAAGCCCTCGGATCTGATCCCGGAGCTGCAGGGCCGATTCCCGATCCGCGTGGAACTGGAATCGCTGACTGTCGAGGACTTCGTGCGCATCCTGACCGAGCCGGATGCCTCGCTGACGGCCCAGTACCGTGCGCTGCTCGCGACCGAGCACGTGGCGCTCGAATTCACCACCGATGGAGTGCGGCGCATCGCTGAAATCGCGCATCAGGTCAACTCGCGCACCGAGAACATCGGCGCGCGGCGCCTGCATACCGTCATGGAAAGGCTACTGGAGACGATCTCGTTCGACGCCAGCGAGCGCGCCGATTCCGCGCTGCGCGTGGACGCGGCATACGTCGATGAGCATCTGGGAGCGCTGGCGAAGGACGAGGACCTGAGCCGCTACATTCTGTAGCTGCAGCGGAGCACGACTGGGCCGGCGGGGCCGGCGGAGCAACGCCGGCGTTATTTGCGGGTGGCGGTCTTGGCTGCCGCGCGCTTCTTGGCAGCCGGATCCTTCGGCCGGGTCTTGCCGAATGAACCCCGATAAATCTTGCCACGCCGCGTTTTTCGATCGCCTTTTCCCACTTCTAAGCTCCTTGAATACGGTTATTCCGCGGTGCCCCCGTGAACCTGGGCCCCGCTCAAATGCGCGCGAAGTCTAACGCCTGGCGCTGCTGCCGAACAGCAGCAGGGCCGCACCTACCACGATAGCGCCTACCGCCGCCCATTCCGGCACGTCCACGGACTCTTTTTTGCCGACTGACAGCTCCACCGAGCCGATCTTCGCCTCGTGGGTATCCTTGGTGTAGCTGAAGTGGTGGTACACCAGCCCGAGAATTCCGCCGGCGATCAGCACCGCGGCCAGCACTTTGATTCCGCTCATATGATTTCCCCCAGCATGCGATGTCCCCAGTTCAATGGCGCGGCAGTGTAACAGCGGCGCCCGGGGGTAGCGCGTAAGCCCCGTCTGATTCGAAGTTGGGAGCGACGTACACAGTGTCCGTGCCCTGGAGGGTCCACTATGCCCCCGGTACCCCTCATCACCCACGGATCCGGAGAATTGATATGGCAGGCGAGACACTCAGCGGTTTCAGGGTGGCGCTGCTGGCCACCGACGGCTTCGAACAGAGCGAGCTGATCGAGCCGCGCCACGCACTCAAAGAAGCGGGCGCCGACACCGAGGTGATCTCCCTCAAGGGGGGCAAAGTGCACGGCTGGAGCAAAAGGGAATGGGGGAATGAAGTCGAGGTCGATCAGACCCTCGATGAAGCCGATCCCAAGGATTACGACGCCCTGGTTTTGCCGGGCGGTGTGATCAATTCGGACGCGCTGCGCATGGACCCCAGAGCCGTCGCCTTCGTCAAAGCCTTCGTCGACGCGGGCAAGCCCATGGGGGTGATCTGCCACGGAGCCTGGACGCTGCTCGAGGCCGGCGGAGTGCGCGGGCGCAAGCTCACCTCCTGGCCGTCATTGAAGACCGATCTGCAAAATGCCGGCGCCAAATGGGTGGACCAGGAAGTCGTGGTCGACGGCCAACTCGTCACGAGCCGCAAACCCGACGACATTCCAGCGTTCAATCGCGAGATCATCAGGCTATTCGGACAGGCACACTCGCCACTGGCGAGCGCCAGCGGGCTCCGGCGCTAGCTCGAGCGCAACGCGGCAGTAGCGACGCCCATAGGATCCTCATTTTGCTTTCTCGCGATGAAAGCAAAATGAGGATCCTATGGGCGACCAATCCCTGACGTTGCCCTTGGGCATATGGCCGCAGCCGCCTGCCTGGCAGCCGCCATGTGGGCACTCCTAGCATGGGTTAGGCTATGGGGACTCTAACGAAGAGCCCCGGGAATGGCGGACCCCGCCGAACCACAGAATCTTCCCGAACCAGCGCGTGTTTTCATCAGCTATGCGTCGCCCGACGCTGCTGCTGCCGACACCGTGTGCGCTGCATTAGAACGCGCAGGGATACCCTGCTGGATTGCGCCACGCAACGTTGTTCCCGGCGAGTTCTATGCCGACGCAATCGTTCGCGCCATTGATTCGACGAGGATCATCGTATTAATCCTCTCCCAGAGCGCCGCGGGCTCCCCGCACGTGCTCAGGGAAGTGGAGCGTGCCAGCTCCAAACGCCACCCCGTGGTGTCGTTGCGGACCGATCTCGTCCCGTTGCCCGCCTCGCTCGAGTACTTCCTCAACACATCGCATTGGCTCGATGCCAGCACCATCGGGCTCGAGCGTGCGCTTCCGAAGCTTGTCGATGCGGTCAGGCACGTGCTCGGAGATGCCAGTGAGACGGCACCCAACGCACCGGCGCCATCGAGGCCTTCCTCCCATGGATCCCATGGACGCCCGAATGCGCAGCCAATCTCGCGACTGGGTCGTCCCGCGCTCGCGATTGCCGGGGTGGCAATCGCTGCTATCGCCGGCTATCTGGCGGTAAACAAGCCCTGGCTGCCCAGGAAAGCCGCCGAGCCAAGCCCCGCGGCCGCCGCGACGACTGGGACTACACCCTCCACGACGAACGTGCCGGATAAGTCGATAGCAGTACTGCCATTCATTGATCTCAGCCAGAAGCACGATCAGGAGTACTTCTCCGACGGCCTGTCCGAGGAACTACTCGACCAGCTCGCCCAGATACCCGAGCTCAAGGTGGCCTCGCGTACCTCGGCGTTCTACTTCAAGGGCAAGACTGAAGAGATCTCGACGATCGCGTCCCGACTGAAAGTGGCGCATGTGCTCGAAGGCAGTGTTCGCAAGGACGGCTCCAGGATCCGCGTGACCGCACAGCTGATCCGCGCCGACAGCGGCTATCACTTGTGGTCGAAGACCTACGACCGCGACAGCAAGGATGTGTTCAAGGTCCAGGACGAGATCACGGCAGCGGTCATCGAGGCATTGAAGGTGCAGCTACTCGCGACCAACGTAAGAACAGAATACCGGCCTGCGAACGATGAGGCCTATGATCACTACCTGCTCGGTCGTCACATGGCGTTTAACTATTCCTCATCCGCGCAGAGGCGGCGGGCAATTGGCGAATTCGAGCGTTCGCTCGCCCTCGATCCGGCGTTCGGGCCGACTTACACATGGCTCGCGTTCGCTGAATTCACAATTTCACGGGACAGCAACGACGACGCGCTGGCGAACAAGGCGTTCCGTGACGCCGAGCGCGGCATCGAACTCGCCCCGAAATTCGCTGAGGCGTACCAGATGCGCGGCTACCTGCGCGGTTCATATCTGCTGGACGTCTCCGGCGCACAGAGCGACCTTGAACACGCACTCTCGCTCGAGCCCGCGAACGCCATCGTCCGAGTCAGCTACGCCCAGGTACTCGCGACACGCGGCCGCCTGCGGGAGGCAGTGGCAGAAGTCGAGCGCGCGGTGGCGACCGATCCGCTTTCGAGCATCGCCTGGGGCAATATGGGATGGTACTGGCTCGCACTGGGCGACTATGCGAAGGCACGCGAGTCCGCCCAGCACGCAGTGGACCTTGATTCCGAGGGCCAGTACGCGATCGACGTGATTCCCGAGTCGTACATTCTCGAACACCAACCTCAACGCGCATTGGACTTCATCAGCGTGATCCACGAAGAGGACACGCGGCTGTTCCTGACGGCCCTTGCCCGGGACACGCTCGGCCAGACGGACGCCTCGGATGCGGCGCTGAAGCAACTACTTGCATCTGCGGGTCGGAATGAGTTCGAAATTGCCGAGATCTATGCGCACCGCGGCGACACCGACCGGGCATTCGACTGGCTGCGACGCGCACATGCGTCGCACAGCGACGTGCGCAAAGTCCGGAGCTCGCGGCTTCTTGAAACCTTGCGCTCCGATCCCCGCTATCCGGCACTGCTCGCGGAATGGAAACTCGCCGACTGATCCGCGTGGGCACTCCATTCGAACCATGAAAATCTCACATCGAACTCGATCAGAATTTCGGCTGCGGCGGCTGCGTCGAGCGGAACTCCCGGTGGATACCGTGAAGATGGCTCGCTATTTGATCGGCAAGGTCGTGGTGCATGACACCGACGCTGGCAGATTGAGCGGCCGTATCGTCGAGACGGAAGCTTATCCGGTAGGTGATGCGGCAGGACATGCATTCCGCGGAAAAACACCTCGCAATCGCATTCTCTATCTGGAGCGGGGGCATGCCTATGTGTATCTCAACTATGGGATATCGTTCCTCTTGAATGTGACGAGCGAGGTGGCCGGAGTGGGTGGCGGAGTTCTATTGCGTGCCATCGATCCGCTGGACGGCATCGAAATGATGACTGCATCCAACCGCACGACACGCCTGGCCGACCTCGGCAGGGGCCCGGGCCGGTTGACCAAGGCATTGCGGGTGGATCTCGCGCAGAACGGATCGGACCTGTGCGCCGCCGGCTCGCTGTGGCTGGCCGCGACGGCGCAGAAGGTCGGCAGGATTGGCAAGAGCGTTCGCATCGGCATCACACGCGATGCAGACAGGCTGCTGCGCTTTTACGAACGAGGCAATATCCACGTGAGCGGCGCCAGCAAGCTGCGCCAATAGCCCCGCCACGCGCCGCCACGGTTTAGGCTAGTGTATAGCGACGGAAATAAAGAATCGTAGGCTTCGAGGTCTCAGCGCCGATGCTCGATGTGCATGCTCCCCATCAGGCCGTCCGCTCGTGGATGGACTTCCTGGTCCACATCATCGCGATCACGATTGGCCTGCTCATCGCCATCGGGCTCGAACAGGCCGTGGAGTACGTACATCATCGACATCAGCGGGAGCAAATCGAACAGCAGATGCACACGGTATTTTCGGCCAATGTTTCTTCTGACGCAGATGATCTCAGGCGACTCGCCAGCATGCGGGCGTCAACGCTATCGGGAAATCGCATAGCCACGCAGATCATAGTGACCCCGAGCATGGCTCCCTATGATTCAGCAAAGGAGAACGGCACCGTGGGGCTGCTGCCCGTTGAGCGCATCCGGATCTACAACCGTCTTTACTTTCAGCGCCAACTGCTCGTTACGGTTCTGCAAAACTGGCAAGCGGCGACGACAGCCCTGGCCGAATTCTCGGAGCGCTTCGAGGATTTCCCCGACTCGGCCGATCTGGGCACACAACTGGTACTCCCGGAACTCGACGCATTAAGGCCGGTCGATCTGGAGGAATATCTTCGGCTGGTCGCGACTTTGATCAAGCGGACGGATCTGACCTCGTCACGAATTGCCTTCTTCGATGCCGAATGCCGGGCGGTACTCGATGGCGTGAAGGATGAGGCGTCGCTGATTCAACGCACCTACGAACTCGCGCACGTTCCAGGCGGGGAGAAGCTGTGACCGACCCCGCCAAGGGCGTGTTCCTGAGCTACGCGTCCCAGGATACGGAAGCCGCCCAGAACCTGTGCAATGCACTGCGGGCGGCCGGTATCGAGGTCTGGTTCGACCAAAGCGAACTGCGCGGGGGCGACGCCTGGGATGCATCGATTCGCCGCCAGATCAAAGCCTGCACGTTATTTATCCCGATCATCTCGCGTTACACGCACTCGCGCGATGAAGGTTATTTTCGGCTCGAGTGGAAGCTCGCGGTCGACCGCAGTCATTTGATGGTGGCGGACCGGCCATTTCTGCTGCCGGTCGTCATTGACGACACCTCGGATCAGGACGAGAAGGTGCCGGATCGGTTTCGTGACGTGCAGTGGACGCGCCTGCCGGGCGGCAAGAACGCCGAAGCCTTTGTCGAACGGGTGCGACGGCTACTGTCACCCGACGCGACCGTACCCGCTACAGCAAACGTCGGGACTTCCGCGCCGCTCACTCCTTCGACGGTTACCTCATCGACGGTCGCTCCATCGGCCGTCGCGGGGACGCCCGCTGCAACCACCCCGTCGAAGCGCCCCGCCTTTCGGCCGTTGGCGGCCTGGATTGCCGGCGGCGCGCTGGTTTTGGCAGCCGCGTACATCGCGATCGACCATTTCAAGGCGTCGAAACACGCGGGGCCTACCGCGGAAGTTCCGGCCGCGGCTGCGACGCCGGGGGCGGCTGCCGCGCCGGCGGCAAGTGACAAATCGATAGCCGTTCTGCCGTTTACCGACCTGAGCGAAAAGCACGATCAGGAGTACTTCTCCGACGGCTTATCGGAGGACCTGATCGATCTCCTGACGAAGGTGCCGGAGCTACACGTACCGGCGCGAGCCTCCTCGTTCTACTTCAAGGGCCAGCACGTCACGATTGCCGAGATCGCCAAAGCACTGAGCGTCGCCTATGTACTCGAGGGCACCGTTCGCAAGGCAGGTGACACCATCCGCGTAAGGACCGAGCTGATTCGTGCGGATAACGGCTATGACGTCTGGTCCGAGACCTACGATCGCGACCTGAAAGACATTTTCAAGGTCCAGGATGAGATCGCCGGTCGCGTGCTGATAGCACTCAGGGCGGCGCTCCCGGCGGTGAAGACGACGGACGCCGATCGCACGGACAACACCGAGGCATACAACCAATACCTGCTGGGCCGAAACTCCCTGGATCAGTTCACGGTGCTGGGCTTTCAACACGCGGCGGAGGCCTTCAAGGCAGCGATTGCGCTGGACCCGCACTACGCCGCTGCTTACGCGGGTTTGGCCGAGGCCGAGGCCCAACTGGCCGACAAGGGAGTTGATCCGGCGGGGCTTACACGCGCCGTGGCGGACGCCGATCACGCTATCTCATTGGCGCCCTCCGCCGAGCCCGGCTATCGCGTTCGCGGCTTCCTGCGAAGCACTTTCCTCTGGGATTGGGATGGAGCTCAGAAGGATCTCGACCAGGCGCTTTCCATCGACCCGAATGGGAGAGCACTGGGCGTGATGGCAGGATTATTTTCAACCCAGGGCCGGCTGCAGGATGCGCTCGTTCTGCAGCAGAGAGCCACTCAATGCAATCCGCTGGTGCCCGGTGAATGGGCTTCACTGGGTAATGTTCTATATGCGGCAGGCCGTATGCCGGAAGCGCGTGCGGCCTTTGCTCGTGCCCTGGCGATCAATCCGAATTATTCCGTCGCGCAGGTGAATCTCGCCTTCGTCGAGTTGCATGATGGACGCCTGGACCAAGCGCTCGCCGAGACGCGGCAGATCCAGGATCGGGACTGGCAATTGTTCGCGACTGCCATAGTGCAGTACTCGCTGCATCACCCACAGGAATCCCAGCAGGCGCTGGATGAAGTGATCAAGACACAGGCTTCGGAGATGGCCTACCAGATCGCTGAAATCTACGCATGGCGCGCGCAGAAGGACGAGGCGTTTGCGTGGCTGGACCGTGCCTACGCGCAACGTGACGGCGGCCTGACCTCTCTGAAGTTCGATGACCTCACGGCCTCGCTGCACGGCGACCCGCGCTACAAGCCGTTCCTGCACAAGATGAATCTGCCGGAGTAGCGCCGAACCTCACCGCTGCCGCTCGAGTTCCTCCACGGTCCGTGGCCAGTCGTCCTTGAGCAGGCGCGACAGCGCACGATCGGCCAGCACGCGGTCCTCGGTCTGGCAGCGCGGACAGTAGTTGGTCTCGTTTTCGGCATAGCGGATGCGCATAACCTGGGTGCCGCAGACAGGGCACGGCAGCTTGAATCGACCGTGCACGGCCATTTCCGGACGAAATGCCGTCACGCCTTCCGGAAACTTGCCGTCCGCTTCCTGCCGTAGTCGCACGGTCCATTCTGTAAGGACCGCCCGCGTGGCATCGAACAGCCGCGCGATCTGCCCGGCATCGAGCTTGCGCGTCAGCGCCAGCGGCGAAAGCCGCGCGTGGTGCAGGATTTCATCGGAATAGGCATTGCCGATGCCGCTGAACAGATGCGGGTCGGTCAGCGCGCGCTTGAGCGTGTGGTTCTCCACCGTCAGTCGTTGGGCAAAATCCTCGAGTGTCGCGGGCAGCACTTCCAGGCCGCCAGGGTCGGCCGCGGCGAGCGCATCGCGGCCCTGGAGCAGATGCAGCGAGGCACGTCGCCGCGTTCCCGCCTCGGTCAGCGTCAGGGTTCCGCGATCAAATTGAAACCGCGCCAGCGGTGCGCGGCCGCGCGTCTTGCTGCCGCTATCGAACCAGTGCAGGCGACCTGCGATCATCAGGTGCAGCACCAGCCACAGATCGCCTTCCAGGCCGATGGCAATACGCTTGCCGATGCGGCGCAGCTCCCGAACGTGGCGCCCGTAGGTACTGGCCAGGGGCGGCACGGCCGTTCGCAGCAGGAACGGGTTGTGCAGAGTGATGGATTCGAGGCGCGCGCCGACGATGCGTTGCTGCAGAGCCTCGAGGTAGACGGTCAGATCGGGGAGTTCGGGCACGGTCCAGCTCCTCGAACGCGGCCTCTACAGCTCGCTCACCCACACACCGACGGAGAGGTCTGAGCCCAAGGGGCCAACAAAGGCGCCGGTCACTGGTGAGACGTCCTCGGGTAAGCGCGCCACCGCGACGGCGATGTGCCGGCTACCGGCTAACTCACCGGTGGTGGGATCGAAGCCCTTCCAACCGGCGCCGGGCAGATAGATCTCCGTCCAGGCGTGGGTCGACCCGCTGCTCCCATCCTCGAATGGAGCATTCAAGTAACCACTGACGAAGCGCGCGGCCAGACCCAGAGAGCGCGCAGCTTCCATGAGCAAGTTGGCAAAGTCGCGACAGGATCCGACACCGCGCGAGAGCGTCTGGCTTGCGGACTGGACACCTGGCTGCTCCCGCATTTGGTAGGTCAGTGATCCATGGACAGCCGCGCACAACCGGGCCAGCAGCCCATAGGTTTGCACCTGCTCGCCATGATGCCAGTACTGCTGCAGCCACGGCTCCAGTGCGGTCTGCTCGTCCTGAGGCGGCCTGCGCAGATACGGCCGGAGGACTTCCACAGAAGCGGCGTCGTAGTTGAACGGGTAGTTCACCGCGAAATCCTCTACCAGGAAGTCGAGCGGCGTCTCGTCGAACTGCTGCACGATGCATTCGCTAACGATCGCAAGTTGCGCGGTCGGTGAGGTAAAAGTCGCCATTGCGACGGAATTGTCGTAGGCATCCCGATGCCAGCGGATATGTGCTGCCGGCGCGATGTCGAGTTTTGAAGCCTCAATGTGCAAGCCAGGGCCTTCCCGTGGCCGGAGCAGTAGCCGATGCGGCTGGAGTTGCACGGAGCCGCGGAAATTATAGTAGGTTCGATGAAGAATCTTCAGACGTCGCATGATCCGATCCGAGCTGGCGGGGCGCCGCCGTTATTGCAAATCGTTATGTCTGTTAGCGTACAGAGCGACCCGCAGCCGCGGCTGTAACCTCGGGACTGACACGGGAAATCCCAGGCGGATAGCCATGCAGTCACGTCAAGCGGTATCACTACCACCCCGCAGCGCAACGCAGAACGCCGGTGTGAACGGCAAAAGTCGTCGTCCACGGCAGGCAAGCGATGCTGTCTTAGCCATCGATGATAATGCCCGCCTGCTCGACGATCTGCATCTACTTGCCACGAAAATAGAGCAATTAAGTACAGCCAATCGGCGCAAGGACGAGTTCCTGGCCATCCTCTCTCATGAGCTGCGTAGTCCATTGGCATCGATTCAGCACGGCATCAGCGTGTTGCGCAGCCAAAGCGGAGCAGAGGTGACTGTGCAGCGCGGAATGCACGAACTGATCGAAAGGCAGGTGCGGCAAATCGCACAACTTGCCTCCGGTCTTCTCGACGTGGGACGCATTACCAGTGGCCACCTGCTGGTGGAGCGACAGCGAATCGATCTGCTCGCGATCTTGGCCAAGGCCATCGAGACAATTGAGCCTGAAGTTTGCCGGCGAGGCCAAGCGCTTCTGCCAACATGGGCTGCATCAAGCGTATGGCTTTTGGCAGATGCAAGCCGTCTTGAGCAGGTGTTCGTCAACCTGCTTGCCAACGCATCGAAATACAGCGATGCGGGTGGACAGGTGTTGTTATCCGCGTCTACGCACGATGGGCACGCCATTGTCCGGATCAAGGACTCAGGCATCGGGATTGCCGCGCATGCGCTGCCCCATATCTTTGATCTCTACGTCCAGGCTGATGCGACCTCGGCGCGATCCAGGTCAGGCCTCGGCATCGGCCTTGCGTTGGTGCAAAAAATTGTGCAGTTGCACGGCGGCACCGTGACTGCGACGAGCGCGGGCCAGGGACAAGGCAGCGAATTTATAGTGCGGCTTCCGACTGAATCCTGACGGCAGGTATCGCACGCCCGATATCGACCCTGGGCTAGTCGCCGGGATGGAGCCGCCTCTCGACCCTCGCTCGGTGCACCAGCCCCCGCACCGTGGCGCTCTGCGTGCTCTCGGTCTCGAGCACGACCAGGTGATGCACGTTGGCGCCTTCGAAGATCTCCATCAGATCTCGAACCTTCGCCTCGCGCAGCGTCAGCCAGTCGATGGCGGGCATGTCCGCCGCCGCGGTCATGACCTCGGCCACGCGAGAGGCGCTGCTGCGGCGCGATTGGCGGATATCGTCGGCAGTGACGAGGCCCACCACGGCCTGAGCGCGCACCACGAGGAACGC
>Ga0302314_10011991_pt1 | contig 15052 bp, 12 predicted proteins | sample III_Palsa_N2_3_FD_200533 | JGI IMG/M metagenome (GOLD analysis project Ga0302314, IMG submission 200533) | Peat permafrost microbial communities from Stordalen Mire near Abisko, Sweden - III_Palsa_N2_3 | ecosystem: Environmental > Terrestrial > Soil > Palsa > Peat permafrost | place: Sweden...
ACGATACCGTGCAAGCGGGGCATGGCGACCTGCCCAATTTCCCGGACCTGCCCGAATATTGGAAGCACCGCGCCGAATATCCGGCAGTTTTGCCGAACCTGATGTTCGGCATGCATCCCGACCATCTCCTGTTTTTCGGCGTCATCCCTCTGTCGCCTTCGCTTACCGAGGAGGTTTTTCACTTTTACTTCATCGGCGACGAGGCGGTGGAAGCGAAACATGCCGCCATGCGCGAGCGCGTCATGACCAACCTCACCTCCATCAACGCGGAGGATATCGGCATCGTCGAGAGCATGCAGGCTGGCCGGCACTCGCCTGGCTTTGAGAAGGGCCCGTTCTCACCCTATCAGGAGGCAACGATCCATCAGTTCCAGCTCAAGATCGCAAAGATGCTGGACACGCCGAGCGCGGGTGCGTGAGGAGTATGACCAGCGTACATCGTCTTTTCGTGCTTCTCTGCGGTTTCGAGGTGCTGCCCAAAAGCGTATCGACCCGCAACCTGGGTGAGCGCTTCATCATCAGCTCCCCGATCTCGGCCTACCTGCTGGATACGGAGAGCGGCTGGATTCTGCTCGATACCGGCTTCGATCCGGCGAACGTGCAGGATCTGGCGACGATGGACCGTCATTTCTTCAGCCTTGGAATCTACCCACCAGTGGTCTCACCCGAGCATCGGCTGGATCGCCAGCTGGCGGAGATTGGCATCGGCTTCGAGGATGTGAAGCATGTCGTCCTGACTCACCTGCATTTCGACCATACCGGCTACCTGAAATACTTCCCGCATGCCCGGGTCTCGATCCAGCGTCGCGAATATGAGTTCGGGATCAGCGGCAAGACGACGATTGCCAACATCCTGTCCGATTTCGACCTGCCGACCATCCAATGGGACCTGGTCGATGGCGATTGGGAGGTGGTGCCCGGCCTCACCATGATCGACACGCGCGGCCATACCGAGGGCCATCAGTCGGCGGTGGTCACGCTGCCCAATTCCGGCACCATCGTCCTGCCCTTCGATGCCGGCGACCTGCAGGAGAATTTCGATGATGAAATCCTGCCGGGCGAATCGGTCGATGACGCGGCCGCCATGGCGGCGATCCTACGGATGAAATCGATCGTTGCGGACAGCGGAGGACGGATGATCCTGTTCCACGACCCGGTGGCGATCCAGACCACGACACTCGCCCCCGCCTTCTACGACTGAGGAGTCTGCATGCCCGCGAAGAAGTTTCACATGGCATGGTTCACCCATTTTGCGGTGGACGAATGGCTCGATCCGCTGTCGTCGGCGGGCGGCAATCCGTGGGACGGCAAGTTCTATCTGGAGATGGCGCGAACGCTGGAGCGAGCCTGCTTCGACTACATCATGTTCGAGGACACGCTGATGGTGTCCGACGTCTATACCGGGACGACCGAGCCTTACCTGAAAGAGGCGATCCATGTGCCGAAGCACGACCCGGCGCCGCTGGCGGCGATGATCGGCGCGCAGACGTCGAAGATCGGTGTCGTCGCCACATTGTCGACGCTGGGCTATCCGCCGTTCTTGCTGGCGCGGCTCTGCGCCACCATCGACCATATCGCCGGGGGCCGGTTCGGCTGGAACATCGTCACCAGCGGCGAAGATCTGGCGGCGCAGAATTTCGGCATGCCCCAGATCACCGCACACGACATGCGCTATGAGATGGCCGACGAATATGTCGACCTGGTCAACCAGCTGTTCGCGTCCTGGGACCCGGATTCCATCGTCCGCGACCGCGAGAGCGGCACCTATGCCGATTTCCGCAAGGTTCGCCCGATCCATTTCGAAGGCAAGTTCTACAAGTCGCGCGGGCCGCTGAACACCGCGCCGATGCCGCAGGGGCGGCCCGCCTATGTCCAGGCGGGGGGCTCGCCGAAGGGCCGGGATTTCGCCGCGAAGCACGCCGATTCGGTGATCTGTGCCGCCAAAGGCGTCAAAGGCATGAAATCCTTCCGCGACGATATCCGCGGCCGTGCCGAGAAGTTCGGGCGCAACCCGGACGACATCAAGATGCTGTTCCTGTTCGCACCCGTCCTGGGCAAGACGCGGGCCGAGGCTGAGGCGGAGAATGAACGCGGCCTGGAATCCAGCCGCTTCCACCACCATGCGCTGGCGCTGCAGAGCGCGCTCTCAGGCATCGACCTGTCGCAATTCGACCTCGACGAACCGCTGCCGGAGATGACGACCAACGGCTCTGTCGCCTCGCTGGCCGGATTCGCCCAGTTCGGCAGCGGCAAGACGCTGAAGCAGGTCATCCGCGAGGGCGGCAAGGCGACCTGCCTGGAGGCGGTCGGCACGGTCGACGATGTCGCCGACCAGATGGCGGCGGCGATGGAGGAGGTCGGCGGCGACGGCTTCCTGATCCGCCAGCCCTTCTATGACATCAGCCGGCGCTACATCCTGGAAGTCGCCGAAGGGCTGGTCCCAGCCCTTCAACGGCGCGGGCTGGTGCGCAAGGACTATACCGCGCCCACGCTACGTGGGACTTTGCGCGAGTTTTAGAGGAGCGGGTATGGGCCACCACCTTCTTCAGTCGAGCCCGGAAACCTGCCACTGGGGGTTTTTCGACGCGGCGCTGCCGCCGGTGATGACGGTGCGATCTGGCGACACCGTGACGATCGAAGCGATTTCCGGCGCCGGCGAAATCCTGCCGCCGCCCGCCGGATGCGATATCCTGCCCGACCACGAGGCGGTCCTGGGCGCGCTGCGGCCCAAGCTGGGCCCGCACATCCTGACCGGCCCTGTCGCGGTCGAGGGCGCCATGCCCGGCGACGTGCTGGAGATCGAGATCCAGGCGGTCGACCTGCGCCAGAACTGGGGCTGGAATATCATCCGGCCGTTTCGGGGCACGCTGCCCGAGGATTTTCCCAAGACCAAAATCTGGCACACCCGCATCGACATCAATCGGCGCGTCGGCACCCTGCCCTGGGGACCGGAAATCGCGCTGCGCCCATTCTTCGGAATCATGGGCGTGGCCCCTTCCCCCAGCCTGGGCGCGCTCGGCTCGATCGAACCCCGCGAGTATGGCGGCAACATGGACCTGAAGGAGCTCGTCGCGGGCACCACGCTCTATCTGCCGGTGTGGGCGCCGGGCGCTCTTTTCTCGGTCGGCGATGGCCATGCGATACAGGGCGACGGCGAAGTCTGCCTGACGGGCCTGGAGACCGCCTTGCGCGGCACGTTCAAGCTGACGCTACGCAAGGATATGAGCCTGTCGCTGCCCATCGCCGAAACCCCGATGCATGCGATAACCCTGGCCTTCGACCCGGATCTCGACGACGCCGCCAAGCAGGCGCTCCGCGCGATGATCGCGCTGATCGTGGCCCGCAGCGGGATGGCGGCGGATGATGCCTATGTGCTGTGCAGCCTGGCCGCCGATGTTCATGTCACCCAGTTGGTCGACGGTAACAAGGGCGCCCATGTGATGATCGACAAGAGATGGCTGCAAAGCCCGGACGCCCTCAAGCAAGCCGGAATACCGCTCTGATGCGCGACTTCGAGGCACCCGGCCGGTCGCGGGCGATGTCGACGCGGGGCATGGCCGCGACATCCCATCCCGCCTCGACACTGGCGGCAATCGACGTACTGCAAAGCGGCGGCAACGCCATGGACGCCGCCGTCGCGGCCTGCGCCGTGCAATGCGTCGTCGAGCCCGGCTCGACCGGCATCGGCGGCGATTGTTTTGTCCTTTACGCGCCCGCCGCCGGTTCTAACGTGATTGCGTTCAACGGCTCGGGACGCGCGCCCGCCGCCGTGACCGGTGAGGAGCTGCGCGCCATGGGCCTCACCGCCATCGACCGGCAATCGCCGCATGCGATCACGGTACCGGGGGCGGTCGATGCCTGGACTCAGCTGCTGCGCGACCACGGCACGCGCGATCTCGGCACGCTGCTTCGGCCGGCGATCACTTATGCCCGCGATGGCTATGCGGTGGCGCCCCGCGTCCATTCCGAATGGGCCGACCAGGCTGCCGTGCTCGGCCGCGACCCCAACACGCGCGCGGTGTTCCTGCCCGGCGGAGAGGTGCCGGCGGTCGGCACGATCCATCGCCAGCCGGCCCTGGCCGCGACGTTGGAGGTGCTGGCCGAGAAGGGTCGCGACGGCTTCTACTCCGGCGCGGTCGCCGAAGACATCGTCACCTATCTGCGCGGGCTGGGCGGTTTGCACACTCTGGAGGATTTCTCCGCGGCGCACGGCGAGTATGTGACGCCGATCAAGACACGATTCCGCGACTATGACGTCTATGAGTGCCCGCCGAACGGCCAGGGCATCATCGCGCTCATCATCCTGAATATCCTGTCCGGCCTGCCGCATGACGCCGATCCGTTGTCGGCGGAGCGGCTGCATCTGGAGATCGAAGCGACGCGGCTGGCCTATACGCTGCGCAACGCCTATCTGGCCGATCCGAAGCACGCGAAGGTCGATGTCGACTGGCTGCTGTCGGACGCGTTGGCGGCGGAACTGCGCGGGCGGATCACGGAGCGGGCGACCATGCCGATCCCGCATATCGCCCCGGCGGAGCATACGGACACGGTCTATATCACCGTCGTCGACCGCGACCGCAACGCGGTCAGCTTCATCAATTCGCTGTTCAACCAGTATGGCAGCGGCCGCGTGGCGCCGAAGAGCGGCGTGTTGTTGCACAATCGCGGCATGAGCTTTTCGCTACAACCCGGCCACCCCAACGAGATCGCGCCGGGCAAGCGGCCGATGCACACGATCATCCCCGGCATGCTGGTGCGCGACGGGCGGGTCCAGATGCCGTTCGGCGTCATGGGCGGCCACTACCAAGCGATGGGCCAGGCCCACTTCCTGAGCAAGGTGATCGATTACCGGCTCGACCTGCAGACGGCGATGGACCTGCCGCGCCTGTTTCCGCTGCCCGGCACCGCCACCATCGAGGTCGAAAGCCGGATACCGGCGGAGACGGTGGAGGGGCTGCGCCGGCGCGGCTTCGAGATCATCCGCGCGGAGAAGCCGATCGGCGGCAGCCAGGCGATCTGGATCGACTGGGAGAACGGGACGCTGATCGGCGGCTCCGATCCGCGCAAGGACGGCTGCGCCCTGGGTTATTGAGCGCCCAGGCGCGGATCGAACAGCGCTCGCAATATATCGACGATGGCGGCAACGACCAGATAGGTCGCGGCGGCCACCAGAGCTACGCCCAATATCGCCGGCAGGTCGGCCGACGCGAAGGCCTGAACCATATAGAGCCCCAGCCCGGGCCAGGCGAACAGCCGCTCGACGATCAGCAGGTTGTTGAAGATCAGCGCCACCTGAAGCGCGATCATCGACAAAGGCGGCCCGGCGGCATTTTTCAGCGCGTGCCGGGTCAGCACGACACGCTCGCTCAGACCCTTGGCCCGCGCCGTGCGGATATAACCCTGGCGATAGACCTCGATCAGGCTCGAAGCGAGGGTCCGGCCGACCGCCACCGCGATCGGCAGGGCCAGCGTAAACGCCGGCAGGATCAGATGCGCCAGGACGTCCAGCATCATACGCGGGCTGCCGGCCAGAATGCTGTCGATGAGCAGGAAACCGGTTGGACCGGCGGCGAAATCGTCGGGCGATATCCGCCCGCCGCCCGGCAGCCAGCCGAGCTTGTACCAGAACAGCAGCGACAGCAGCAGCCCGGTCAGGAAGATCGGCGCCGAGGTCGCCCCGATCAGCCCCAGCCGCAGGACAGGCCCCCAGCGGCTGAGCGCCTGCGGCAACGCCACCGCCGCCCCGATCAGGATACCGAAGAACAGCGCCACCACCACCAGTTCGAGCGTCGCCGGCGTGAACCGCGCGAGGTCCCGCGTGACCGGGTTATGGGTATAGATCGACTGACCCAGATCGCCCTGGGACAGCTGGACCATATAGTGCCAGTAGCGAACCGGCAGTGGCTGCTCGAGCCCCATTGCCGCGCGCTTGGCCTCGACCACGCTGTTAGGCGCATTCGGGCCGACCATGGCGCGGGCCGGATCGGCGGGAACGATCTGCTGCAGGGCAAAGAGGACGATGGTCATCGCCACCAGCACACTGGCGAGACCGGCGATCCGCCTGGCGAGGAAGAGCCACATGGCGATCTCTATTCCCGCCTGATGGTGCCGTAATCGACCGCCCAGGGCAGAGCCGGCCTGGTATTCAGATCGACCAGCCCAGTGCGATAGACGATCACGTCCTTGATATCGGCCAGCGGAATGAAGGCGCCGTCAGCGAAAAGAATATCGGAAATGGCCAGATAATCCTTATCGCGTTCTGGGATCGACGTGATCTGCCCGGCCTCGGCGCTCAACGCATCCACCTTCGGATTCGAATAGCCGAAGAAGTTGAGCGCCGCCCCGGTTTCGAAGAACACGCCGGTCTGGGTCGCGGGGTGCACGGCGTCGGGATAGTTCTGGGCGATGAAGATATCCGGCGCCCGCGCCAGGTTGTTGACCAGGCTGAATTCCTCAACGAGCGGGATAGTCCGCACGGTCGCCGTCACGCCGATCTGCTTCAGCAGCGACACCATGAATTCGGCGATGCGCTGTTGCACAGGGCCCTCCTGGTCGGCATAGCCGATCTCGATCGTGACCGGTCCCGCCTCGGCGATGGTCCGCCGCGCCGCCGCGAAATCGGTCGGATAGGTCACAGGTTCGAGCCCGTTGATCATTACTTTGGGATAGAGAGAGCGCGCCGGCGTGGCGAAGGGGCCGAACACATCGGTGAGCCAGCCCGCCGGGTTGATCGCGGTGATCACCGCCTTGCGCACCGCGGGGTCGCGCAACGCCTTGGTCCGGTTGAAATAGGCCATCTCAAGGCCCAGCGCATCATGCGCATCGACCTTGAGCCCGGGCGGCAACTTGCCCAGTTGGTCGAACGGGTAGCCATGTTCGACGATGTCGAGTTCACCCCGTTCCAGCATCAGCATCTGCTGGTTGATCGAAGGAACGATCAGTATCTCGATCTTGTCGAAATACGGCTGCGCCCCCCAATAGTCCGGATTGCGGACCAGGACATAGCGTTGCCCGCGCACCATCTCGACCAGCTTGAAGGGGCCGGTTCCGTCGGCATGTTCGTTGAGCCAGCCGACACCCAAATCGCCGCCTTCGTGATCGACCAACGCCCCCGGACCGATCACTTTCGGCGCCCAAGGGCTCGCCAGGCGGTCGAGGAAGGCCGGTTGGGGAGCCGTCAATGTGATCACGAAGGTGCGCGGGTCCGGCGCCGACATTTCCTTCACCCCGTCCAGGAAATAGGACAGCGGCAGGCTGGGACTCTTCCGCCGGCGGAAATAGGCCAGCACGTCCGCCGAAGTCATCTTTCGGCCGTCATGGAAGGTGACGCCGTCGCGCAGGGTGAACCTATAGGTGCGGCCATCCGGCGAGATCGACCAGCTTTGCGCCAGCCAGCCGACGATCTCGGTCGTGCCCGGCTTGTATTGCACCAGCCCCTCATAGAGCACGCGCGACACGTCGAGCCCGAACAGGATGATCGCATCGTCCGGGTCGAAGGTGGCAACATCGTCGCTATAGGCGACGCGCAGCACCGTCTCGGCGCTGGCCGGCGCGCACAGGGCTGTGGCGAGAATCACCATTGCGGCCAGCAATTGCCTGACGCTCATGCCCTAGACCGCCTTCATCAGCGACCGCAGCCCGTCGCCGGCCAGGTTGGCGGTGACGACGAGGACGAAAATCGCCACTGCCGGCAGGATCGGGATCCACCAGTGGGTCGTCAGGCTGGCGAGGCTGCGCGCCGTCATGGCGCCGAGCTCCGGTGCGGGCGCCGGCGCGCCGAGCCCAAGGAACGAGAACAACGACAGGACCAGGATGACGTTCGCGACATCCAGCGTCGCCGTGACCAATACCGTCGGCAGCGCCGCGGGCAGGAGATAGCGGATGACCAGGCGCGGCCCGCGCACGCCCGACAGGCGCGCCGCCTCGGCATGGGGGCGCCCGGATACCGCCTTGACCTCGCTGCGCACGATCCGCGCATACCAGGGCCACCAGAAGACGCTCATGGCTGTGACCGTATGCCAGATGCCGGGGCCGAGCGCGGCCACGGCCGCGAGCGCTATCATGGTCGAGGGAATGACGATGAACAGGTCGGTCAGGCGCGCGAGCAGAAGGTCGATGACGCCCCCGGCGACGGCGCCGGCGACGCCGACCACGGTTCCGACCGAGACCCCGACGGCGATGATGACCAAACTCGGCAGCCAGGTCAGCCGCACACCGTAGATCATCCGGGCGAGCATGTCGCGGCCGATCTCGTCGGTGCCGAAGAGATAGCTCAGCGAAGGCGGCTGATAGGGTTCGCCGATCTTCAGCACCGGGTCGGCCGGCACCAGATAAGGCGCCGCCGCCGCGACCAGCGTGATCACAAGCAGCATGCAGACGGCCGCCGCTTCAAGGCCCGACATCTGCGTCCGCGCCTTGGCCGCCCGCTCGAGCATCGTCACGCTACGGCACGCGCCAGCCGGTCGGGCATAGCCTGGAGCAGCGCCATCGTGGCGGGGTGCACCGGCGCGGTAACGATTTTCTCAGCCTCGCCCATCTCGACGATCTCTCCGTCCGCCATGACGACAATCCGGTCGGCCACGAACCGGGCTGCTGCCAGATCGTGGGTTACGAACAAGAGTGCCATGCCCAGGCTGCGGCACAAGGTGCCGATCAGATTCAGCATGGCTGCCGCCAGGGTCATGTCCATCGCGCTGATCGCCTCGTCGCACAGTAGCAGGCTTGGTGGCACCACGATCGCCCGCGCCAGTGCCGCCCGCTGGCACTGACCGCCCGACAGGTCGCGCGCCCGCGCTCCGGCGATTTTCGGGTCCAGCCCGACCTGTCGCAGCGCCGCCGCGACCCGTGTGTCGCGATCCGCCTTCGCCAGCCGCAGCGGCCTCAGCCTCTCGCCGATCTGCTCTCCGATGCTGAGCCAGGGCGTCAGCGATCCGCGCGCATCCTGGAAGATGACCTGGGGTGGCTCACCCGGCGCGTAGACGACATCGCCGTCATCCGGCGCCAGCAACCCGGCCGCGACACGCAGCAATGTCGACTTGCCGGACCCACTGCTGCCGACGATGGCAACGGATTCACCGCGATAGATACGCAGGTTGATCTTGTTCAGCGCATGGACCGAACGCGCCGGACCGGCAAGCAAACGGCGCGGCGAATTGAACATCTTCTCGACCATCGCCATCTCGACCAGAAGTCCGGACTTTGCCTGGACACTCTCCGGCCATGGCGACGACGCGCCGGCCCACAGGTCGGGACCGACATCGAGACTGCGGAAACAGGACACGCTGCCACCATGAATGGCGGGCATCACGGGCGGCCGCGTGGTCCGGCATGGCTCGATCGCCAACGGGCATCTGGCTGCGAAGGCGCAGCCGACAGCGGCCACGTCCGCGGTCTCCCTGGCGGTCGCCAAGGTCGGCAGTTGACGGCCGCGGTCGGCGGTCAATCCGAAGCGCGCGCCCAACAGGGCCACGGTATAGGGATGGGCTGGCTGCTTAGCCAGCCGGTCGACCGGCCCGTCCTCGACCAGCCGTCCCGCATGCATGACGACGATCCTGTCGGCCAGCGCCGACGCCACCGCGAGGTCGTGGGTGACGAACAGCATCGCGATGCCGTCCTCCCGCGCCAGGCGGCGCAGCAGGTCGAGTATCTGGGCCTGGACGACGACATCCAGTGCCGTGGTCGGCTCGTCGGCGATGATCAGGCCCGGCCGCTTGGCGATCGCCATCGCGATCATCACCCGCTGGCACTGCCCGCCCGACAGCTGGTGCGGGTAGGATTGAAGCCGGCTTTCCGGATCGGGGATTCCGACCCGCTCCAGCCAGCCGGCCGGCGGCGTGCCGTCCACGATCGCCTCCGACAGCTGAGCGCCGATGCGCAGCGACGGGTTGAGCGAGCCGATCGGGTCCTGGAACACGGTACCCAGCCGCTCGCGCCTGACTGTGCGCCAACGCAGGGAATCGCCGCCCACCAGCTCGATGCCGTCGATCGCGACCGATCCGGACACTTCGGGTTCGGCATCGGCGGGCAGCAGCCCCATCACCGCCAAGCCCAGTGTCGACTTCCCGGAACCGCTTTCGCCCAGCATGGCGACGATCTCGCCGCGGCGGACGGTCAGCGATATCCGGTCGAGGATCGCATGCGCCCGGCCGTCCCGGTGCAATGTCACCGACAGGTCGGTGACATTGAGTACCGGCGAAGGCGCGCCGTTCGGCGACACCAAGCTAGAACCGGCCCTTCACGTTGATCCCGACGGTTTGCGGGCGAACCGTATAAGCCTCGGAGGTAAACAGGATGGACGGGTGCTGGATCGCCTTCTGCTCATCCAGCAGGTTCTTGGCATAGATCGACACCGTGAACTGGTCGAGATCGACGCCGATGCTGCCATTCATGATGCCATAGTTCGGCCGGATATAGTCCGGATCGGTATTGTCGAACGTGCCATGCGAATGGCCGGTTTCGTCCCAATCGGCATTGATGAAGCCGGTTACCTGATCGTTGAACGGGTGATTGTACTGGACCCGGAAGGTCGCCATCCAATCCGGCGTGTTGAGCACGGCGTCGCCCACCGAGGCGCCGACATTGGCGGTCACCTTGGTCAGCACCGCGTGCGACACGTCGCCGGAGAAGCTGAGCGTGAGAGCGGGCACGGGCCGATAGGCGAGCTCCATCTCGACGCCGTAGCTCTCGGCATCGCCGACATTGGTCGTCACCGTGTAACCGCAGGTTGGCAGCGGGATGGTCTGTTGGATCTTGCTCCAGTTGATGTAATAGCCGTCGGCGTTAATCGAGAGCTTGTTGTCGAACAGCCGCCCTTTGACGCCGGCCTCATAGGACCACAGCGCGTCCGAACCATAGGTCTCCGGCGCATTGTCGATACCCAGCGACTTCAGGTCCGCCGAGCAGAGCGGCACTGCGATCGGCCCCTCCGAACCGCCAAGGCGGAAACCCCTGGCGATTGTCGAATAGATCGTCGTGTTCTCGTCGATGTCATAGCTCAGCGAGAAACGCGGCGTCGGCGCATAGAAGCGGGCATTGCTGCTGAACAACGGCGGATTGGTTCCGAAGAAGCCTTGGTTCAGGTCGGTGAAGGCCGAACGGGCATAGGCGTAGCGAATACCGGCCGATGCCTTCAGCTCCGGCAATATGGCGTAGGTGGCGTCGCCGAAGATCGCAAACTGCCGCTCCTCCAGCCGTTGGGACGAGAAATCGACCGAATCATCCGGGAAGGTCGAGCCTGCGAAGACATCGGAATCCTCCGGCGCGATGCCGTAGACCTGCCGGAACGTCTTGTTCAACCCCACCACATAGGCGTCGTCGCTCTTGTGGATCTGGTAATCGGAATAGAGCAACCCGACCAGCCAGGTGTAAGGCTCGCCGCTTTCGGCCATCGATTTGGAAGCCAGGCGGATTTACTCGGTCGTCACCGCGGTCGTGGTGCGGCTATATTCAGGCCCCGGCAGGTTGCCAATCCGGAACCCCTGGTTGGCGATGCCGTTCGGCGGATCGGCGTCGATCAGCGAGCCCAGATATTCGCTGTTGTAGAACGTGCCGTCCTCTGTGCGGTTGAGCTGCTGCCAGAAATAGCTGGAGATCGAGGTCAGGTCGGCCCAGCCGAGATCGCCGGCGACGGTGACGCTGGGAATGAAGATATTGTCGCGAATCGGCTCCCGCACCTCCTTGTCCTGCCGGTAGAGGCCGAGATCGGGGTAATAGACGGAGGTGTCGTCGACCACCTCGTGCTGGGCGAACAGCGCCGGGGTGATGGTCAGCCAGTCGGCGGGCTGGATCAGGCTGGAGGCACGGAACACTGTCCAGCGGTCGAGATTGGTGCCTTCATGCGCCAGCTTCCCGCTGGCGGTCAGGTTGTCGATATAGCCGCTGTCCTGCCCATTATCGACGCCGAGGCGGAGCGCCGCGACGCCGGTGACGACCGGCAGGTTGACCACCGCCTGCTCGTCGTAATTCAGGCCGCCATGGGTGGTGCCGGACAGATCGGAGGAAAAGGTGCCGGAGAATTCGTCCAGCACCGGCTTCTTGCTGATGAAACGCAATGTGCCGCCCATCGAGCTCGCGCCATAAAGCGTGCCCTGCGGACCGCGGAGCACCTCGACCCGGTCGATGTCGAACAGCCTGGGCTCGACCTGGCCGTTAAAGAGATTCTTCTCAGTGATCGACACTTCGTCGAGATAGACCCCGACCGTGGCAGAGCCCGAGTTCGAGCTGACGCCGCGGATTTCGATATTATCCAGGCCCGGGGCGCCGCCGGCGCCGAAGGAAACGCCGGGGATGGCGCGGGTGATATCCTCGAACCCCTCGATGTGACTTTCCGTCAGGGTGGCGCTGCTCAGCACCGAGACCGCCATCGGGATTTCCTTCAGATTCTCCGAGCGCTTTTGCGCGGTCACGATGATTTCCTCCAGGCCGGTCGATTGGCCCGGCGCAGGGGCGGAGGCCGTATCCGCGGCGCCGGCTGGGACGGTGGCAAGAGCGATCGCGGCGGCAATCCAGCTGACGGCTTGTCTCGACATTTGTCACCCCTTCGGAGGAATCTTTCCGGCCGCATGAAAACGCGACATGGAGAAAGTTCTTGACTGCTATGCAAGCAATCCGCGTGCCAACAAGACATCGGTCATTGACGCTATCCCGTCCGTGATTTGGCTTTTCGCGAATTCGGCAAATTATGCTGCCGCGCACAAAAATTGTTCACCATGCAAGTCTGTTGCATAATGCGCAGGCACACAGCATCGGTGAATTCCGGTCTGGCGTTGAAATCAAGCAGCGCCCGCGTTGCATGCCGCTTGCATTGCGTTGACCGACCGTCACTTGATGGAGGCTATGAGATGACCGCAAACAACGCCGAGCCGTCTGGCAGGGATTTCCGCGGCTATGGCCGCAATCCGCCGAATCCGAATTGGCCCGGAGGGGCGCGGATCGCGATTAACATCAATCTCAATTTCGAAGCCGGCGCGGAGCTGACGGTCGATGACGGCGACGCCTCTTCGGAGGGGCTGCTGAACGATATCGGCGCCCCGCCCTATCCGGGAATTCGCAGCCCATTAGTTGAATCGGCGTTCGAATTCGGGCCGCGCGTCGGCGTGTGGCGGCTGTTGCGGATCTTCCGCGATTTCGCGGTTCCGGTCAGCGTACTGGGCGTCGTGCGGGCGCTTCAGCGGAATCCCGAACCGTTGGCCGCCTTTCTCGAAGAGGGCCATGAAATCGTCAGCCATGGTTGGCGCTGGATCGATTATCACACAGTCGATGAGGCGACCGAGCGCGAGCATGTCAGGCTGGCTCTGGACGGCATCGAGGCGCTGACCGGCCGCCGGTCGGTCGGTTGGATGACGGGGCGCCCCGGCCCCAATACCCGCCGGCTGATCGCCGAAGCGGGAGTCGCCTACGACCGCGACTCGTTGAATGATGAATTACCCTACTGGATGACGGTCGAAGGTCGCGGTCACCTCGTGATCCCTTATTCTTTCGAAACCAACGACAACCGCTTCGACCTCAATCTCGGTTTCAGCACGGCCGACGATTTCGTCCGCTACTTCATCGACTGCTTCGACCTGCTCTATGCCGAGGGCTCCGAGCATCCGAAACTCATGAGCATCGGCCTGCACGACCGCCTGATCGGGCGTCCCGCACGGGCGGTCGGGCTCATCCGCTTCCTGGAGCATGTGCGCAAACACGACCGCGTCTGGTTCTGCACGGGGGAGCAAATAGCCCAGCACTGGAGGCAAATGCATCCGATGCCGACGACATGAGAGGTTCGATGGAACGGCCGGCGCGTCTTCAATCGAGAACTGCGCTTATCACCGGCGGCAGCCGCGGCATCGGTGCGGCCATCGCAAGGGCCTTTGCCGCCGAAGGATGCGACATCGCCTTCTGTCATGTCGACGATGAGGCCGGCAGCACCGGCGTACTCGCCGACATCGCCGCCGCCGGCAGCCGGGGGTTCGCCTGGCAGTGCGACGTCGGTGACATTGCCGCCACGCGCGCCCTCTTCGCGGAAGCTGAAGAAGCGCTCGGTCGCGTCGACATCGTTGTCAACAATGCCGGGATCAGCGAGCAGGTGCTGGTCGAGGATACGACGATGGAATCGTTTGAAAGGATGCTGGCGGTGCATCTGCGCGCCACCTTCCTGCTGACGCAGCTCGCCTACGTCGGAATGAAGGCAAGGGGTTGGGGCCGCATAATCAACGTAACTTCGCAGCTCGCCTATAAAGGCGCACCCGGGCTTGCCCACTACAGCGCCGCCAAAGCCGGCGTGATCGGTTTCACACGGGCCTTTTCCCAAGAAGCAGCACCGCATGGCGTGCTGGTCAATGCTATAGCACCCGGTCCGATCGACACCAGGCTGAACGATACGATGACGCCGGAATGGAAAGCCTGGAAGATCGGTCAGCTCCCGCTTCGGCGCTTCGGCCGGCCGGAGGAAGTCGCGCCCACCGCGGTGCTGCTTGCCTCTGCCGACGGCGATTTCTACGTCGGTCAGACACTCTCGCCGAACGGCGGCGACGTCATGTTGTGACGTCGCCGCGGATACAGTCCCTGTTAGAGTTCGTGGCTTGCCTCTTCGCTTTAGCCCGGACTATGAGGTCGCGCCATCTTCGTAGACGATCTGAACACGGCGGTTCTGCGGTTCCTTGACGCCGTCGGCGGTCGGCACCAGCAGGTCACGCTTGCCCTTGGCGACAATCGCGATCTCGCTGGAAGGAATACCGTCCTTCTCCAGTTGAGCCGCGACCGATTCTGCACGGCGGCGGCTGAGACGCATATTGTACGCGTCCGAGCCGACCGTGTCGGTATGACCGGTGACCTCCAGCCGCGTGACCTTCGCCGGACCGGCGTTCCTTGCCGCCTGGTCGACGATCGTCTCGGCCTGCGGCGTCAGATCGGACCTGTTGAAGTCGAAGAACACCAGATAGCTTTTCGGACTGGCAGACGCCGGAGTCACGACCGGCGGCGGCTCATAGGCTGTCGCCGTGTCCGCCGCCGCCGCTGTAGGACCGAAACTATAGCGCAGTTGAACGCCGAACATGCGCGGCTCACCGAA
>Ga0302314_10011993_pt1 | contig 15050 bp, 13 predicted proteins | sample III_Palsa_N2_3_FD_200533 | JGI IMG/M metagenome (GOLD analysis project Ga0302314, IMG submission 200533) | Peat permafrost microbial communities from Stordalen Mire near Abisko, Sweden - III_Palsa_N2_3 | ecosystem: Environmental > Terrestrial > Soil > Palsa > Peat permafrost | place: Sweden...
CATGTTGATCCCTAAGTCGCCACCGAGTCGCCACCATCACCGGAAACAGTAGCATAGCTCAGGAAACTTATGGAGCAAGAAAGATCAGAAAACAAAGGGTTTTGGCAGCATGAGGCAACTGCAGGAAACGCTGGGAAATGTGGCTTATCAGCTTTGGGTACTGCAGGTCGTTGGTTCGAATCCAGCTGCCCCGACCAAATACTGCAGAAATATCAATTTCTTGCAGGAAACGCAGGACCAGCCTGCGCGATGTCGTGATCGCGGCGCGGTAGGTTAGGCGACAAAAAAAGACCCAGGGAAGAGGAACATTGGCGATGACCGTCGCGACCAGCGCCCCTGCGACGGCAATCGGCCGGGTGCGCTTTTCCATCGCGGCCATGCTGTTTGCCGTGACCATCGTCAATTATGCGGATCGTGCCACGATTGCGATCGCGGGTCCCGTGATGTCCGGGGATCTCGGCTTGAGCGCCGTGCAGATGGGATTCGTGTTCTCTGCATTCGGCTGGTCCTACGTCATCGGGCAGATCCCCGGCGGCTGGCTGCTTGATCGGTTTGGATCGAAGACGGTTTACTTCTTCAGCATTTTGACATGGTCGCTCTTCACCCTGCTGCAGGGCGCCGTTGGACTGTTCGCCGCGACTTCGGCGGTCTATGCGTTGTTTGCGCTGCGATTCATGGTCGGTTTTGCGGAGTCGCCTTCATTTCCCGCCAACGCGCGCATTGTGGCGGCCTGGTATCCGGCCAATGAGCGCGGCACCGCGTCGGCGGTTTTCAACTCGGCACAATATTTCGCGACCGTCTTGTTCGCGCCGATCATGGGCTGGATCACGGTTTCGCTCGGTTGGCCCTACGTTTTCTATTTCATGGGCCTGATGGGGGGGCTGATTTCCGTCATCTGGCTCAGGGTGCTTTACGCGCCCAACCAGCATCCGCGGATCGGCCGTGCCGAGCTTGACTACATCGAGCGCGGCGGCGCCCTGGTCAACATGGATACCGCCAAGGGGCGGGAAGCCGCGCCAAACCAGAGCGGGCGACAGCCATTTGAATGGGACTATCTCAGACAACTCGTCAGTAACCGGATGATGCTCGGCATCTATCTCGGCCAGTATTGCATCAACACCCTGACCTTTTTCTTCATCAGCTGGTTTCCGGTCTATCTGGTCCAGCAACGCGGCATGTCGATCCTCAACGCCGGCATGGTTGCCTCGGTACCGGCGATCTGCGGCTTTCTGGGGGGCGTGCTCGGGGGCGTGATTTCCGATTTCATCCTGCGAAGAGGCTGGTCCCTGACGGTGGCGCGCAAGACGCCGATCGTCGCGGGAATGCTGCTATCGACCAGCATGGTGATCTGCAACTACGTCGACGCGCAATGGCTTGTCGTGGTGATCATGGCGCTGGCGTTCTTTGGCAAGGGTGTTGGCGCGCTTGGGTGGGCCGTCGTGTCGGATACCTGCCCGAGGGAAATCGCGGGCCTGAGCGGCGGGTTGTTCAATATGTTCGGAAATATTTCCTCGATCACGACGCCGATTGTCATCGGCTACATCATTCAGGGCACCGGCTCGTTCAATGGCGCGCTGGTTTTTGTCGGAGCCAATGCCCTCGTTGCGATGTTCAGCTATCTGGTGGTTGTCGGGGAAATCAAGCGGCTGCAGTTGATCCGTGGCGAACAATAATGCGTATTCCTACCTAGATGTCTTTGTCGCCTCGTTAAGACATTGCTGATGCGATGAACCGCGTTTGTTGGCGCGATCCTACGCTAAGAAAGGGACGGCCGACCTTCGCGCTGGAGGTGCACGTGAAAAATAACATCAGGTCGAACAAGGCGGCTCTAAGGATACTCGTTGCGGACGACGATCCCTGCGTTCTCAGGGCGGTTGCAGACCGCTGCCTCCGGGCTGGATTCGAGGTCGATACCGCAACCGACGGGCTCAAGACTCTGATCAAGGCCAGTCGAAACAAACCCGACATTCTTATCATCGATGTCCATATGCCCGAAATCGATGGCCTTTCGGTTTGTGCTTTCTTGCAGGATGTCGTGAAACAGCTGCCTCATGTGGTGGTGCTGACCGGAAGTTCCGGCCGGGAGATCGCGGGGAGGTGCCTGGATTTGGATGCTACTTGCATCCACAAGGGAAATAACTTCTGGGATGACCTGGATTCCAGCCTCAGCAAGTTGTGCCCCGAAAAGGCGGATGTCATTACGCGATTTGGAATGCAAACATCGAAACTCGAGGTACGAAAGCGTCCGCGCATTCTATTGGTGGACGACGATGTCAGCGTAAAAAAATGTTCTTCCACAGATTTCGAAATCTGGGTGCAGAGCTTTTGTACGCTTCCGACGCCACGCGAGGATACTGGAAAGCTAGACGCGAGCAACCAACAGTTATTGTTACCGACTTTTTCATGCCGAACGGCGACGCAGAATATCTCCTGACAAAATTGCGGAGCACGCCCGAGACCAGGAGCATTCCGGTGATTGTGCAAACCGGCCGGCGACTCGATGATGCGATTCGACAAAGGTTGCTGCGACAGGTTTCCGGTCTGCCGGGGGCTACCCGATTCCTGAAGAAGTCGTTCGATGCCAAGGAGTTATTTGAAGCCTTGCAAAGGCTTTGTGGATTCGCAAGGGACCTGGATGGTGAACCGCTCTACCAATAAGTTTCCGCCTTATTCGAGATTGACCCCGTGTGGGATCGGCGGTCGAGGCCAGCATAATCCGTCTCTAAGCCCGCATCATTGCGCGACCGGCGAATGGTATTTCTTCAGCGCGGTTTCGATCAGCCGGTTGTCGTAGGTCAGGCTGAAGTCGATTTTGGTCTGCCGCAGAGCCGGTTCCAGAACCGCAATGGAATCCAGCACGTTCCTGGAGGCTTCCGGCGTGATGAAGCCGTCCCATTGGAACGCGGAAAGGTTTTTCTCCAGCGATTCCCGATAGAGTTTTTCGTCGCTCTTGTAGTAGGCGGGAGGCAGGGACTTGATGATGTCGTCGATCGACGCGGTTTTCAGCCATTGCATCGCATGGACGACGGCGTTGACGAGGGCCTGCGAGGTATTGGGGTTGGCTTTCAGGAATTCGGTCTTCGCGAACAGGCAGTCGGCGAGGTAGTCGCCTCCGAACGCGGCCCTGGTGCCTTCCGCCGTCCGGCTGTCGGCAAGAACGACCGCTTCTCCGCCGTCCAAGAGCGCGTTGATCGCGGGATCGAGGTTCACGAGGGCATCGAGTTCGCCGCCGGTCTTCATCGCGGCGACCGCGCTCGGGCCAGTGCCGATCGAGATATAGCTGGCTTCCTTCCAGGACACGCCGGCGCGTTCCATCAGGCCGGCGACAAAGTTCTGCGTGGAAGAGCCGGGCGCCGAGATGCCGATCTTTTTTCCCTTTAAATCAGCTACGGTCCTGATCGTGTCGGCCATCGATTTCCGCACCACCAGAACGTTGGCGGGATAGCGGCCGTAGGCGACCAGGCAGGTAAGGTTGACGCCTTTTGCCTGCATCCGAAGCGTGTGTTCGTAGGCGCCTTCCGCGACATCGGCGCCGCCGGCCACCAGGCTTTGCAGCCCGGCGGTTCCCGATGCGAACGCGGTGGAATCGACCGTCAATCCCTCCTGTTCGAAGTATTTGCGGGCGAGCGCGATGGCGTAGGCGACTTTGTTCATCTGGCTGATGGAACCGCCGACCGCGATCGCGATCTTGGTTTTTTCCAGCGCGGCATCGTCCGCTTTCGCCGCGCCGGTAGCGGCCAGCGCCACCAGGCCGGCCGCCACAACCGTCGAAAATCCCTTCATCGCTTCCTCCGTCCCGTCGTGGTCTTTTTATGTGATTGTTTTAGCAAACCCGAACTCGGCCCTGTCCCGGTCAGAGCGGTTCGTTGCGAAGAATGTCCTGCAGCACGTTGCGGGGAACCCGGATATCGAGGCCGGCACGCTCCTCCTGGATCAGCATCGCGGCGCGGGAATCCCGCTTGCCCCATCCCCTGTTGAGGGCTTCCGTCATCTCGGCCAGCGTCATGTTGGCAAAGCGCATTGGTACATCGTTTTCGCGGCCGAGTGCTGTGGCCAGCGAGACGTCCTTGTGCGCCAGTTCCAATGCAAAGGCCGGGTTGTCGAATTCATGCGGCAGAAACTGATCGGCCATGCGGTCGACAGCGCGCTGGCGGCCAAGCGACCCCTGCCGGATCGCGGCGAACAGCGCCGCGGGATCGACGCCGGCCTTGACTCCCATCGTGAAGGCTTCGGCCAGAACCATCTGGATGCCGTAATTGGCGCAGTTGTGCACGAGCTTGGCGACCGAGGCGTCGCCGCTCGGCCCGAGATAGCGCACCTGATCGCCGAGCAGATCAAGGATCGGTTTGCAGGCATCATAGGTTGCGCGTTCGCCGCCGACCCAGATCGCCAGTTTGCGGGAGGCTGCGCCCTTGGGGCCGCCGCTGACGGGAGCATCGAGCATGGAAACGCCGATCCCGGCCAGATCGGCCGAGAGCCTGCGGACCAGCGCCGGAGAATTGGTCGACAGATCGATGTAGGGCGTGCCGGCTGAAAAGCCGGCGCGCAGACCATCCTCTCCGGCCATGATGGCCTCGATCTCGGTGGGTCCAGGCAGCGCCGTGAAAACAAGCTCCGAGCCGGCGGCGAGGGCCTTTGCCGTTTCAGCCCAGACGGCGCCCTTGGCGATGGCGGCTGCAGCGGATTCGCGGCGCCGGGTCAGCACCAGAAGCTTGTGTCCGGCATCCAGCAGGTGACCGGCCATTGGGCCGCCCATGGCGCCCAGTCCTGCAAAGCCTATTCGCATCACGCTCTCCCGTCAGCCATGTCTGGCCACTTTCAATGGGCCGCCAGAAAACCCTGCAAGATTTCATTCACCAGCGACGGCTGCTCGAGCGGCGCCAGGTGAGACGCATCAGGCACGATGTGCAGAACCGCGCCGGGAATACGCTCCGCCATGGCGCGTGAGGCTGCCACCGGCGTCGATGGATCGTGTTCGCCAACCACCATGAGCGTCGGCCTGTCGAGGCTGGCCAGCCGCGGCGCGGTATCGAGCGTTGCGATCATTTCCCACATGCCGGCATGAATTTCGGGATCGTCGGCGAGAAGTGTCCTGGTGACGCGATCGATCACGTCGGGGCGGCGCTGGATGAAATCTTCGGTGAACCAGCGCTCCAGCGTCTGCTTCAGGATGGCGCCCATGCCTTGCGCCCGCGTCAGCCGGGCGCGCTCCAATAGTGCGGTCCGAACGGTGTCGGGAAAGGTCGAGGTGGTGTCGACCAGCACCAGAGAGCGCACCAGATCCGGCCGGGCGAGCGCGAAATTCTGGGCGATCATCCCGCCGACCGATAATCCCACGATATGCGCCGGTCCGGCATCCGCATCGGTGATGACCCCGGTCAACGTCGCGACCGCGTCGGCGAAGCCAAAACCCTTGGCGGGCCTGGCCGATCCGCCGTGACCCGGCAGATCGTAGGCCACCACATCATAGGCCGTCCGCAGCATTTCGATCTGGTCGCCCCAGTAGGTCAGATCTATCCCGACGGCATGGACCAGAACGACCAGCGGTGCGCCTCGCTTTCCCGTTCGAACGGAATGAATGTCGGAGGCGGATTGCAGCGCAGGAATCTGTGTCATGTCGAAATCATCCACTCACGAGAGGCCATCGATGTCAGATCAGTCGGCGACGTTTTGCCGAGGGAGGCTCGGTTTCGGGTGCTGCCGTGTCCTCCGCGAGGATGGCGATCGCGATTGCGCCGGCATTTTCGACGTGACGGCGGCAGGCGCGCGCGGCAGCTTCCGCGTCGCGGGCCTTGATCGTCTTGACGATATGGCCGAGCTCGGCAAGGCTGGCTGCAAGGCGGCCCGGCTGCGCCAGGGTGGTCGCGCGCAGCATCGAGACCCGTCCGTGAATGAGGCGCAGCATTTCGACCAGCACGGGATTATGCGCACCCGCCGACAATGCCGCGTAGAACCTGGCCTTGACGGTCAGATGATCGGCACCGAGCTTGCTGGTGCAGCTGCGTTTCATTTCGGCAAAGGCGGTTTCCAGGGCCTTGCATTCCTGCTCCGTGGCGCGTTCGACGAACGAGCGCCCGGCCATCTCCTCCAGCGCCGCCCGCACTTCGTAGATCGATTTGGCGTCGTCGGCCGTATAGACCGCGACGATCGGGCCGCGATGCGGGATGATCTGGACCACGCCCTCCGCTTCGAGCTGACTGAGCGCTTCACGCAGCAATGTGCGGCTCACATCCAGCATTTCGCATAATTCACGCTCGACCAGCCGGTCTCCCGGTGCAAAGCGTCGATCGAAAATGGCGGTACGCAGGGATTCGACGACCTGCTTCTTCAGCGACACGATCGAGCGAACCACGCGAAGCGATGCGACAGTCATGGCAAGAACCTCTCCGGTCGATCGGTCTCCATCATACGATCACGCATTCGGTGGCTCATCGAGGCGCACCACGATGCCGTCGAGATCAGGGCGGGGCGCCTTGTAGCGCTGCATCACGAGAGGATCGTGGCCAGGGACGATGTGCTGGGGTGAGGGGGCAGCTGCGCGAAGCTTGTCGAAGCCTTCCAGCATGTTGCCGATATGGAAGGCCGTGACATAAGGCTTGTTGGCCTCCATGTTCTCGTAAAAATGGGTGACATCGGAGGCCAGAACGACCCATCCGCGTTTGGTATGGACGCGCACGAACTGCAGGCCTGCCGAATGGCCGGGCGCCGGATGGATGGTAATGCCCGGCGAAAGCTCGGCCATGCCATCGTAGAAATTGACCCGGCCGGCGTAGTTGGCGCGAACCATGCCGACGACGTCTTCGATCTCGTAGGAGTGTTGCAGCTTCTTGTATCGCATGTAGCGGCCGACCGCATAATGCATCTCGGTTTCCTGCAGATGGAAATTCGCGGCCGGAAGCTTGTCGAAATTGCCAACGTGATCGTAGTGCAGGTGGGTCAGGATGACGTCGGTGATCTCTGTGGGATCGAGGCCCACCAGTTTCAGCGATTCGATCGGGCAGCGCAGGTAGTCGCGCTTTCGCTTGGCGGCGATCTCCGCGGTGAAGCCGGTATCGATGAGGTAGCTGCGATCGGGTCCGATGGCGGCCCAGACATAATAATCCAGCGGCATCGGGCCATCATGCGGATCGCCGCCGACGAAATTGTCCGATCGCCTCGACGCCCGCGTGGCGTAGCGGATGGCGTAGACTTCGTAATTCGGAAGCTCTGACATGGCTCTGCTCGTTCAGGGACGGGAGGTGTAGCGTCGGAACGCTTCGGCATATTCGGTAACGCCCGCTTCGAGCGGCCATTTCGGCGACCAGTTCAGAAGGCGCTTGGCCGCGGAGATATCGAGCGAAGCCCGCATCCTGACATTCTGCTCTTCGAGCGGCGTCAGGGCATCGCCGATCTCGATATCGGCCCCCGGGATCGCATCGCGAACGGTCCTGGCGACCTCGGCGGCGGTTCGTGCCCTGCCGGAGGCGATATTGATGATGCGTTGTTCGCCGGCGGCCCATCGCGGCGCCTGCAGGGCCGCGACAATGCCGGCGCTGCAGTCCAGCACATGGGTGTAATCGCGCTTCATCAGCCCGCCGGTCGCAAAACGCGTCGGTCGGCCGAGCACCGCGTTCTCCACCATCGGCTTGATGTACATCGGGCTGCGCATGCCGAAGCCATAGATGGCGGTGACGCGCAGACTGAGAAAATCGAGATCCTGGAAGGTCGCGTAAGCGAGCCCGATCGCTTCGGCGGCCATCTTGGACGTGCCGTAATGACCGGCGGGATTGCCGTCACGGATCGAAAAGGCCGGATCGGTTTCGACCAGGCTGCCGCCGGTGCCCTTGTGATAGGCGGCATTGCTCGACACGAAGACGACGCGCCGCATCCGCAATTGCCGCGCCACTTCGCAGACATTGACCTGTCCCATGACATTGGTCTGGTAGGTCGCAACCGGTTGCTCCAGCGACACTTCGAGCCCGACGATCCCTGCGGTGTGGACGATCGCTTCGATGTTCTCGCTGCGGCAGACCTCGAACAGCCGGGCGATATCGCCGATCTGGCCGGTCCGCAGCCGCGTTGCGACATCGGGCGCAACCGTCAGTGTCTCCGCGCCGGGTGGTGCGATGTCGTAGGCGAAGGCCTGATGACCCTGCTTGGCCAGCGCCGCCATGACGTAGCCGCCGAGAAACCCTGCTCCTCCGGTCACCAGAACATGCATCGGTCTTGTCCGTCCGTCCGAACCGCGGGTCGAAAAGCATCCTTCAAAGGCGAGAGGCCGAGCTCAGTGTGCAGGCGTCCGCTCCGCCAACATCACGCTCATCAAGGCGACCGCATGTTCGCTCTTCGGCCTGGAATGAACGTCCGCCGCCTCGCGTCCGAACTGGCGCAGCAGGCCAAGCGCCTTCGGATCGAACGCGGCCATCTTGTCGGCGACGTCGAGCGCCCGCTTCAACGTGGAGCCGGCCGGCACGATGTCGGTGAGGATGCCGGCATCGGCAGCTTCCCGCGCCGAAATCTGCCGGCTGGTGACGGCAAGCTCGAAGGCGCGCTTGTAGGGAACAAAGCGGAACAGATAGGAAAACACGATCAGCGGCGGCAGGCCGTGAGACATTTCCGGAAGCGAGAACACGGCATTTTCCGCGGCGATCGCGTAATCGGCCTGAGCGGTCAATCCGAAGCCAAATCCGAACGCCTGGCCTTCGACCGCGACGATCACGGGAACGCGCAGCGCATTGAGGGCATGATTGACCTTGAGGATGGCGTTGAGATCCTCGGCCACCTCGGAGGCGCGCGTCAGGCCCTTGGCACCGATGCGGCCGCCGCAAAACGTGTTGCCGCGGCCGGTGATGACCAGCGCTCGCAAATCCCTGTCCGAGGCGCAGGTCGCAAGCACCGCCGCGAGATCGAGCAGGTCCTGCGTGTAGACGAAATTGCCGGCATCATGACCGGCCAGGGCGATGACCGAAACACCCTTTCCCTTGGCATCGATCTCGATGGCCATGGCGCATCCTCCGTTGATCTTTTGCTGGGGCCCGTGGGTGAGCCGATCTCACGAAAATCTACCACGTCGAAATCGGAGGTAATAGGATTGTATGATAATCTGTCAATCAGTTTGTCGTGTGACTCCGAGGGCCGGACGCTCCGCGGAACGGGTCATCCAGGTGCGATTTGGCGACCATGTGCCGCCGACATGCCTGATGACGGCGAGTTCGGAATCCCGGATCGCGGCGACCCACACCCGCAAGATTCTCCGCTGCGTCGCCGATGACTAGTCGGGCGACATCGGCTTGCGGCCGCGACCGAGCGCAAATTGACCGACCGGGCCCTCGACGTGGAATTCGAGCCCGGTCATTTTCGCGAACAGATCGATATTGATGCTGCCGATCGCGCATCCGCCGAGCCCCATATCCGTCGCCATCAAATAGAGCGTCTGGGTCAAGACGCCGGCATCCTTCAAGACCAGCGAATAGGCGATCGAACTGTACTTCCACGCGGTCCGGTCGAAGCGCGCCGCGATCGTGATCAGGACCTGGGGAACGCCGGGCGCGTCCATCGCGAATTCGGCCGCCGCCAGTTGCGCATCGAGCTCGGGCGTGGTCGCGCCGATCATCACCAGCGCGTGCCGGTCGGCGTCGTAATGATAGAAGCCGCGGGCAAGTCCTTCGCAATTGGCCACGGCCAGATAAAGCTCGAGCGCGTAGGCGCTGCCTCCGGAAGGATAGGGCCGCGCCGCATAGGAGACCACCGGGCCGCCGCCGCCGAGGTCGATCCGGCTTTTCCATTTCGACTGGATGCGCGCGGCGCCGTCGAGAAACCGTGCCAGCTCGGGGAGGGTGATCGGCTGCCGGTCGTCGAAGTCGCGCGTCGAATGCCGTTCACGCAGCAGCCTGGCGACCGGCGAGGTAACCTCCGAAGACGTCGCCGCGAGCTTGCGCAGATCGATCTTCTTGCCAGGCCAGCGGGGCCGCACCGCCGATGGCGCCGGCATGACGCCGGCATAGGGATAAAGCCCGCCCAGCGGATTGGCCTGCCGGCCTTCCGTGCTGTGGGTATGGAACAGAAGATCGTGAAAATCCCAAAGCACGAGATGATCGCCGCCTTCGGAGGGTCTCAGACCATCGCCGCCGGCCGCGTCGATTTTGAAGAGGATCTGGCAATCCAGCAGCAAGCCGAGCAGTTCATGCCCCGGAAAACCATCCTGCCGCCGGAACTGCTTGATCTGTCGCGGCGTCGACAGCATGGCGAAAGCGGCCGCAAGCTTCGGATCGCAAATTCTGAACAGGGCACCGGCGCGCGGCGATTCCAGCACCATCTCATTGCCGCGCCGCCGCAAATACGCAAATCGTGACAGCACGACGACATCGGCGTCGCCGAGCGCTGGCGTTTGCGGCCAGTAGTCGGAAATCTGGGGCTCGACGACGACCCGGTCCTTGTCGTCATCCGCGCCGCCGAGGCGGTATTCCAACAGACCGCGCCGGGCCAGGCGCCGGACCAACAGATTGATTTCCTTGTCGACGTCGCGGTCGGACGCAAACGAGGCGAGCGGCAGACCTGTGCTCAGCACTTGCGCGCGGGCCGCCGCCTCCGTGCTGAATTTTCCCAAACCGACCGCATAGCCGTCAAAGTAGGCGACGATAGTGCCGTCCGTCTGCGCTTCGAGCGTGATGTGGCCGATCAGCCGGGCGGAAATGGCCGGCGGCGCGATCCGCCGCGCCAGCTTTCGCCCTGGCCTTTTTCCTGGCTTTTTTCCGGGAGCGCGCATCCGGCATGCCCCCTTTAGGTATGGGGCAGAAATGGAGTGAGTTCGTTTTCCGGCATCGGTTGATCGCGCAGTCCGAGCTTGATCGGGATATCGTAGAGCCGGCCCGGGGCGAAGCGGCGGTAGAAATGCCGCAGCCCGGGAACGATCACCCTGACGACGGAGACCTCGACGTCAGGCCGGGTCTGATTGAGGACCATGAAATCGAGGCCCGCGCGCCTGGCGATGTCGACGCAGGCATCCACCTGCTGGCGGGTGTTGTCGAGAGAGACAACCTCCCAGGGGGCGACCGGTTCGACGATCGGATGCTCACTTGGTATCAGGAACGGATAGTCCTGCAGGCGCAGCGGCGTGACGCCGTCGAGGCTTGATTTCTCGCCAGTTCCGCCGCCCATCAGGCCGATCGACAGGAACTGGTTCAACTCGGTCAAGGCGCGCAGCAACGCGATGCGCTTATCGAAATGCGCGCCGGAGCCGAACTCGATGTTCTCCTGTCCGTTCTGCATCCAGTGCAATATCGCCACATAGGTGGGAACGCCGAGATCGCTGGTGATGTCGAGCACCCAGAGCTTGCGCCCGGTTTCGGCCAACTGGTTTTTCAGATCGGTAACATAGGAATCGTTGAACTGGCTGAGATCGACTTCGGCCCGTTGCGATCGGTTGTACCACCATATGGCGTAGGAATCCCGTTCCACCAGTTCGAGGAATCCCTGAACAATGGCTTCCTCGACGGTGTTGCCGGCCGCGCAGCCGTTGGAATCCGCGTGGAAGGCGCCGGGGCCGCCGTAGAAAAAATACAAGAGGCTGGTCGGAAGATATTTGAAGCGCTGGTCGCGCAGCGACCAGACCGGCGTCCATTCGACTTTGGCCGACGGATCGAACGGCTCGGGCACCACATGGGAATCCGGCGGTTCATTTTCCGGATGCTGGTATTGCGCGTCGCTGAACAGCAGGACGTCGTTGGGGAGAATGGCGTCGCCCGCCGGAAAATCGGCGAATCGCCGTGCCGCACGAATCTCGTCGCCCTGGAAAATTCCCGAGTAACGCTCGATCGCTTCCATCAGCGCACTGGCTTCGCCCTGTTCGGCCGTGCTGCCCTTGCCGAAACTGCCGCCGGTCAGTCCGGCCCTGAGCGCATCGACGGTCAGGGCCGGCGCCGAAAAATTATGGGCCGCATAGTAATTGGTGTTCATCGGCAGATCGGCTTCGATCCGCTCGAGCCGCGTCACGACACCGGTCAGCGGGCTGACATGCTTTCGGAAACGCGCCACCGTGGCCCGCGAGGATACGGTCCGGTAGCCCCCGCTCGTCATCATCAGTTTGGCGCCGGAGCCAAGCTCGATCGGCGTCGGCGCCCGGCGCGGGTTGCGCAGCTTCTTGCTGCCGCAGGTCGGACATTGCGGACGCGTCGCCACGTAATGCTTCACAACGTTCGAGCCCAGCAGATCGTGACTGATGATGTGATCATTCAGTTCGGTGCGAAAGCCGGTCGCAATCGCCTTGGCCACTTCGAGAGCTGCAAACTGAATGACGCCTTGGCCGAGCGCGTTGCGGGCGAGTGGCGAGATCGCGACAGCGCGTCCCGGGGAGCGATCGAGAAATCCCTTGACCTCGCGATTGCGGATCATGCGATCAAAGAGACAGGTCCAGCAGGGGCCGTTGCCCGGATTGAAGAAGGGTCCCACCAGGGGAAAGGCGCCGGAGGGTTGCACCAGCAGCCACGGCGTCTGGTCCGACACCCGCTGCCGGTTCAATTCAGCAAGCCGGCGTTCGAGATAGTCGTTCACCAGCGTGATCGTCAGGTCCGGGTTGCGCTTGGTGACGCTAACGCCGAACTCGCCCAGGGCCGCGCTGAATTCGGCCGCACCGTTCACGTCGATCGATTCGACGCGGACACGGCAATTGCGGAGATTTTGCTCGGCGATACCCGGCGGCAGGCCAAGGCTCGCCCAATACCCTTCGACCACGCCAGCGGGAGCGCCCGATACCGGCACGATATAGCGGCGCTCGATAACCCGCTTCAGAGCTTCCTCGACCTTGTCGGGCGGAAAACTTTTGCCGAGATCGCGGGCGAGTTCCGGCAGGCTCTTGCCGCCTTTTCCGATCGCGGCAGCGAGGGCGCAGTAGAGTTCGCCATGAAGGAAAAACTTCCGGTCCTCGGAATAGAGACAGACCACGTCCGGCGGCAGCACATAGACGGTGAAATTCGGCGCGAACTGCGGGACGTCTCTTTTGCCGGCGTTCCGCGTTGTGCTCTTCTTGGTTGTGCTCTTCTTGCGATTACTTTTCATGACGTCAGCACGCATACCCTACCGACCACGCCGGTTCGCCCGTATTCTCCGACCACTGGAATTCCCTCATTCAGCTCGCAGGCTGATATGTCTCGATGAGACGTGAGACGGTTCGATCATCAGGCGTGGACCTGCCTGCGCAACTAGGCGGGCAGTATAAAACATGGATTGGCCGGGTCGACTATGTCGAACCCGGCCATGACAATTTGCGTCTATCAACCTAAGCGGGAAACAGTCCGCTTTAGCACGGACGGCAAGCGCCCCACGAGAAGCAGCAGCCGCCGCAACCGACGCCGCAACGGCAACCGCGGCAACCACGGCAGCCTCTGCAACCGCGACAGCCACCGCAACCGCGCCAGGCGACCTGTACGCCGTTCTGCGCCGCTGTATTTTCCTTGTCGAAGACATAGAATGTCGCGAGGCTGACGTCGGCGATTTCTTCTTCACCGAGGGTGATCGCATGACTCGGCGAATAGTTCGGCGTCTGCGGCACATCGTTGACCGGAGCGACCGCTGCGGATGCACCACCCACTAGTGAAAAAGTCAACCCGGCAGCCCCGAGTGCCGGGACGGCTGCTTTCGTCACACGCTTTCGCTTCGAAGTCTGCTTCACTTCTGGCATTGTTGCTTCTCCATCACATTGCGAAAAAGATTTAGTCCAGCATGCAAACTGTACCGCAACGGTTCTCGGCCCGCAAGGTGACGACCACATGGACGCGCGCCGCTGGCACGCTGATTTCGAAGATTTCATGTTTATGAACGGAGTCGGCGCAGCCGTTTATTCATGATCCATTCATGATGTCTGTTGTTGTCGACAAACCAAACTTGCGAAACTCGGAAATGGCTGTGGCACAAGGTGTTTCGACACTCGTCCTGTCAAACAACCGACCAAATGCATCGCGGTCAACAACCAGGATGCCACGCCGTTCATCCGCGGCCAAGTAGCTTGGCTTCTGCTGGCGATTCGCTTCTGGGTTGAACGAGCCGCACCGCGTCCGTCCTTGCATTCGCTGCTACCCGCCTTTATTGAGGCCGGACGACTTAGCCTCTCAATCATGCGCCGGAAAAAGCAGCCAATTCGGCTCAATGCGGCACTGCGACATTTTGCAGGCGCGAACGGAGAACCGACATGGTCGATTATCCCGGACACTTCGCCTGGTACGAACTGATGACCACGGACATGGCGGCCGCTGCGGCCTTCTACGCCAAGGCCGTCGGCTGGGGCACCCAGGACGCATCGACACCGGATCTGCCCTACACCTTGTTTACCGCTGGAAAAGCGCCGGTGTGCGGGGTCCTCGACCTGCCGGCGGAAGCGAGGAAAATGGGCGCGCGGCCGAGGTGGATGGGTTATGTCAGCGTCAATGACGTGGACGCGACCGCCGACCAGTTCCGGCGCCTCGGCGGAGCGGTGTACGTTACTCCGACCAACAGCAATATCGGCCGCATCGCGGTTGTCGCAGACCCGCAGACGGCGACCCTTGCATTGGTCAAAGGCCTGAAGAAACCCGCCCGGCAGCAACCGGCCGAGCTCGGCAAGCCGGGGCATGTCGGCTGGCATGAGCTGCTCGCCTCCGACTGGGAGCAGATGTTTGCTTTCTACCGCGGGATTTTTGGCTGGCAGAAAGCGGACGCCGAGATCGGTCAATCCGATACCTATCAGTTGTTTTCTGTCGGTGGGCAGACGATTGGCGGCATGTTCACCAAGCGTCCGGTAGAGCCGCTCCCGTTCTGGCTCTTCTACTTCAATGTCGAGGATATCGACGCGGCTGGAGCGCGCGTGAAGAGCGCTGGCGGCGAGGTTTACGAGGGCCCGATTGAATTGCCTGATGGCATCTGGATCGCCCGATGCACCGACCCCCAGGGCGGCGCGTTTGCGCTGCAGGGAAAGCGAAGCCACGGTTCCGCGGTCGGATGGTCCACCGAATGGAGCGGGTTTTCGTCGAGAGGCAGATTGCTGGCGCCCAAGCCCCGCGGCAAGGCGTGAACCCTTGATCTCTAGTCAGGCCGGCTTGGGT
>Ga0302314_10011994_pt1 | contig 15049 bp, 10 predicted proteins | sample III_Palsa_N2_3_FD_200533 | JGI IMG/M metagenome (GOLD analysis project Ga0302314, IMG submission 200533) | Peat permafrost microbial communities from Stordalen Mire near Abisko, Sweden - III_Palsa_N2_3 | ecosystem: Environmental > Terrestrial > Soil > Palsa > Peat permafrost | place: Sweden...
TCGATGGCGAGGCGCATAATCGCGGTGATCGGCCCGAGCAGGATGCCCGGCGGGACGCCTGGCTTACGGAGAATGGCGTGACAGTCTGTCGCATACCGGCCAGCGCCGTGCTCGCCGATCTCGATGCCGTGGTGACGCATATCGTCGCGGTCGCCTCCAGCCTTCCACCCCTCCACCAGCCTGCGGCTGGTCCCCCTCCCCTTGCAGGGGAGGATGAGTGAGACATCTCATCGTCACCGCCGACGATTTCGGCGCCTCGACGGCGGTCAACGAGGCGGTCGAGCAGGCGCACCGCCACGGCATCCTCACCGCCGCCAGCCTGATGGTCGCAGGCGAGGCGGCCGAGGACGCGATCATCCGCGCGCGGCACCTGCCGACGCTGGGCGTCGGGCTTCATCTCGTGCTCGTCGAAGGCCGCCCCGTGCTGCCGGCGAAGGACATCCCCGATCTCGTCGACGCATCGGGCCAATTCCGCACCAACATGGTGCGCGCGGGCATCGACATCTTCTTCCGCCGCGCCGTCCGCGACCAGCTCACCGCCGAGATCGAGGCGCAGTTCGCTGCCTTCCACGCGACCGGACTGCCGCTCGATCACGTCAACGCGCACAAGCATTTCCACCTCCACCCGACGATCGCCGGGCTGATCCTGAGCATCGGCCGCCGCTACGGGCTCGCCGCCGCGCGTGCGCCCGTCGAGCCGCTCGAACTGCTCGGCCGCGTCGAGCCCGTCTCGCGGCCCTTCTCGAACCGGATCGCCGCGCCCTATGCGCGATCGGTGGCGAGGCGCTTCCACGACGCCGGCCTCGCCGTGCCCGATCGCGTGCTCGGCCTCGCGTGGAGCGGGCACATGACGACGGGGCGCGTCGCCGGGCTGATCGCCAACCTGCCGGCGGGGCTCACCGAACTCTACTGCCATCCCGCGACCGACGACGTCTATCCGGGTTCGGCGCCGGGCTATGCCTATCGCGCCGAACTCGCCGCGTTGCTCGATCCCGCGATCAAGCAGGCCATCGCCGACCGCGGCATCCGGCTCGGGCGCTTCGCCGACTTCCCGGTCGCGGCCGTCTCGGCATGACGGCGCGGCTGCGCTGGCCGATCGCGCTGGCGACCCTGCTGGGGCTCGCCGCCGCGCTGTGGGCGATGGGCTCGGTCGGGTTCGCCGCGCTCGCCGGCGCGGCGCTGCGGATGGGCGTCGGCGGCTTCGTCGGCTTCTGCGCGGCGAGCCTGCTGCTGTCGCTGATCCTCGGCGGCGCATGGTGGGCCTCAATGCCCGGACAACCGGCGCGCGAACTGCCGCTCTTCGGCTGGGCGCGGATGGCGCGCGAGGGCGCGAACGACCTGCTGCCGTTCAGCCAGATCGGCGGCCTCGTCGTCGGCGGCCGGACGCTGACCGGGGCGGGGCTGCCGGCGCCGCGGGTCTATGCGGCGATGGTCGTCGATCTCTCGACCGAGATGGCCTCGCAGGTCGTGGTCACGCTGTTCGGCGTCGCGACGCTGGGATCTCTACTGCTCGACCAGTCGCGCCACCAGGTCGCGCCGCTGGCGTGGATCGGCGTGGGCGTATCGATCGCGGTGACCGTCGCGTTCATTCTGCTCCAGCGGCCGATGCTCAGGCTCGCCGGGGGACTTGCCGCGAGGCTGCTTCCCGAGAGCGCGCTGTCGATGGACCGGCTGCACGAGGAGCTTGCCGACATCTATGCGCGCAAGGGCGCCGTCGCGCTGTCGTTCGCGCTCAACCTCGCGGGCTGGCTCTATGCCGGCGCGCTTGCCGCGCTGGTGCTCGCGATGATCGGCGTGCCGATCGCCTTCTGGCGCGTGATCGCGCTCGAAAGCCTGATCTTCGCGCTGCGCGGCGCGGCGTTCGTCGTCCCCGGCGCGATCGGCGTGCAGGAGGCGGGCTATGTGCTGCTCGGGCCGCTGGTCGGGCTCGACCCGCAGGCCGCGGTCGCGCTGTCGCTGATCAAGCGCGCGCGCGACGTCGCGATCGGACTGCCCTCGTTGATCGCGTGGCAGATCAGGGAAGTCCGCGGCCGGCCGGCGCGCGCGTAAAAGAGTTTCACCATCCCGTCATCATCCTGTGATAGCTTGGCTTTGCGATCGGGGGCGATCGCATGGGGGGATGATGATGAGCCACGATCTGCACCGGCTGCCGCGCTGGGGCGTACCCAGCTATTCGCGCTTCTGCGCAAGCGTGCTGATCTGGGCGACGCGCCGCTGCGGGCGATAAGCCAGACCCGTTCGTCCTGAGCGAAGTCGAAGGATGGACCCGAACGCCAACTCCCGCTCACGCTGAGCGCAGTCGAAGCGCAGCGACTGTCGCCGCGTGGCCTTCGACTGCGCTCAGGCCGAACGGATCATTCGTTCAGAACGCCGCTTCGTCGAGCGCCATGATCGAGCGCTTGCCCGACTTGATCGCGAGGAACATCGCGGTCGCCTGCGGCAGGATGCGATCGAAGAAGAAGCCCGCGGTCGCGATCTTGGCCTTGTAGAAGCCCTCGTCGTCGCCCGCGCCTTCGGCCAGCCTGGCCGCCGCGATCTTCGAGGCCTTCAGGAAGCAATAGCCGATCCCGACCAGCCCCATCAGGCGGAGATAGTCGGTCGCCGCCGCGCCCGCTTCCTCGGGGTCCTTCATCCCCTTCTGCGCGATCGTCGCGGTCGACAGCTGGAGCGCGCCGAACGCCTGTTGCAGGCCGCCGGTGTATGCCTTGAGCGCCTTGTCCTCGATGCCCGCCATCTCCTCGCAGAGATTGGAGACCGCGTGGAAGAAGGGGCGCAGGTTGCGGCCCATGTTGGCGGGCAGCTTGCGGCCGACGAGATCGAGTGCCTGGACGCCGTTGGTGCCCTCGTAGATCATCGCGATCCGGCTATCGCGCGCGAACTGCTCGACGCCGTGCTCGCGGATATAGCCGTGGCCGCCATATGTCTGGATCGCGAGATTGGCCGCGTCGAAGCCGAAATCGGTGAAGATCGCCTTCACGACGGGCGTCATCAGCGCGACGAAGTCGCCCGCGCGCTGCTTCACCTCGGGGTCCTCGCTATGCTTCTCGGCATCGAGCGCACGCGCGCACCATTGGCCGAGCGCACGACAGCCCTCGGCATAGACGCGCATTGTCATCAGCATGCGGCGGACATCGGGGTGGACGATGATCGGGTCCGCCGCGAGATCGGGGCGCTTGGCGCCCGACAGCGAGCGGCCCTGCAGCCGCTCCTTCGCATAGGCGACCGCCGACTGGTACGCGATCTCGTTGATCCCGAGGCCCTGGACGCCGACCGACACGCGCTCGGTGTTCATCATCGTGAACATCGCGGCCATGCCCTTGTTGGGCTGGCCGACGAGCCAGCCCGTCGCGTCGTCGAAGTTGATCTGGCAGGTGGCGGACGCCTTCATCCCCATCTTGTGCTCGATCCCCGCGACCGAGACGCCGTTCGACGGACCGATCGCGCCGTCGTCCTTGGGCAGGAACTTGGGGACGATGAACAGGCTGATCCCCTTCACGCCCGCCGGCGCATCGGAAAGGCGCGCGAGCACCAAGTGGATTACGTTGTCGGTGAGATCATGGTCGCCGGCAGAAATGAAAATCTTCGAGCCGGTGATCTTGTAGCTGCCGTCGCCCTGCGCCTCTGCCTTGGTGCGCAGCAGGCCGAGATCGGTGCCGCAATGCGATTCGGTAAGGCACATCGTCCCCGACCATTCGCCCGACACCATTTTCGGCAGATAGGCCTGCTTCAACTCGTCCGAGGCGTGGCCCTCGATCGAGGTGGTCGCGCCGTGCGTCAGCCCCGGATAGAGGCTGAACGACACGTTGGTCGCGCAGATCATCTCCTCGACGAGCTTGTTGACGCTCTCGGGCAGCCCCTGGCCGCCCCATTCTGGATCGGAAGCGAGCGACGCCCAGCCGCCCTCGCAGAAAATTCTGTAGGCTTCCTTGAAGCCCTTGGGGGTGCGGACGACGCCGTTCTCGTAGGTGCAGCCCTCGATATCGCCCGAGGCGTTGATCGGCAGCAGCACGTCCTTGGCGACCTTGTTCGCCTCCTCGAGCACCGCGTCGAGCAGATCGGGGGTGAACTCCTCGAATTTCTCGATCCCGCCGAAACCGTCGTCGGCGAACAACTCGTGGAGCACGAAGCGCATGTCGCGCAGCGGGGCGTCATAGACTTGCATGGTATCGTCCTCGTCAGATCAGCGTCAGATCGTCATGGCCCGTTCGCCCTGAGCGCAGTCGAAGGGCAGCCACCACCCTTCGACTGCAGACTTCGACTTCGCTCAGTCCTCCGCTCAGGGCGAACGGAGGAGTTTGTCAGTTCCGCAGCGGCTTGCCCGTCATCAGCATCGCCTCGACGCGCGCCTGTGTCCGCGGATCCTTGGTGCTTGCCAAGAACGCCTTGCGCTCGAGCCGGAGCAGCTGGTCCTCGGTGACGGTGTCGATGATGTCCGCCTCGCCGCCGGTGAGCACTTCCGCCAGTCGATCGGAGACGACGCCGTCATAGGCGGTCGCCATCCCCTTCTTCTGGAAGTCGCGCACCGCGCCGTTGATGCCGACCCGACCGCTCTCGCCGGCAAGCCTGAACGTCGGCGGCTCGGGCGGCGCATAGCCGTCGACCAGGGACAAAGCCTTGGCCTTGGCGTCCGCGAGCAGACGATCGCGGTTCATCGTGATACCGTCGGTCTCGCGCAGGAACAACAACTCCTGCGCCTCGGCGGCGGACTTGGCGACGGTCGCGGTCGAGATCGTCTGGAACACCTTCGACAGCGCGGGCATCGGCCCCTTGGGCATCATCTTCGCCTTGGCGGCGCGATCGAGCATCTCGCCGTTTCCACCCCAGCCCGGCACCAGCCCGACGCCGCATTCGACGAGACCGATATAGGTTTCGGCATGCGCCTGGATCGCATCGGAGTTGAGGCATATCTCGCAGCCGCCGCCCAGTGCCAGGCCCGCAGGCGCCGACACGACCGGGAAAGGCGCGTACTTCAGCGCCTTGAACGCCGTCTGGCCGCCCGCGATCAGCTTCTCGATCTCGCTCCACGCCGCGATGTTGACCGCGAACATCGCGAGGCCGAGATTGGCGCCCGCGGAGAAGTTCGTGCCCTCATTATAGACGATCAGCGCCTTGAAGCTCGCCTTCACCAGCGGGATCGCCTGGTTGATCAGCTTGATCACCTCCTCGTCGAGCGCGTTCATCTTGCCGGTGAACTCGATTGCCGCGACGCCGTCGCCGACGTCCCACAGTGCCGCCGATCCCGTCTTGAGCAGCGGCTGCGACGCGCGCTTGATGTCCTCGAGCAACACCACGCCCTCGGCGCGCCTGACGTCGCGGTAGGTGCCGTCGGCCGAGAGATACTGACGCTGGCCGTTCTCGATCCGGTAGAAGGGGTTCGTCCCCGACGACTTGAGCAGCGCCGGGACAGGCCGGCCTTCCGCCGCCAAACGCTCGGCGAGCTTGCCCGGCCCGAGCCGGTCGATCAGCTCGAACGGGCCGAACTTCCAATTATAGCCGAGCTTCATCGCGTCATCGATCGCGACGACGTCGTCCGCCGCCTCGCCGACCAGCTTGGCCGAGTAGGACAGGACGTGCCCCAGGATCGTCCAGGCATAGTCGCCGACCTTGCCCGGCACCGTCACCAGCGCGGCAAGATCCTTCTCGGCCTTGCCGGGCAGCTTCTCGGGCTTCTGCTCGGCGCGGTATTCGCCGGTGGCGAGATCGAGCGACTGCTTGGTCTTCTTGCCGCCCGATTTGTCGAGCCGGTAGAAGCCGCCCTTGCCCTTGCGGCCCGTATAGCCCTCGGCGATCATCTTCTCGACCAGCGGCATGTCGCGCACCGTCTCGAAATAGGGATCGCCCTTGGGCAGCGTCGACGACAGGCTGGCGCTGAGCAGCGGCATCAGGTCGACACCGACGAGATCGATCAGGCCGAAGATGCCCGTCCTGGGGACGCCCATCGGGCTGCCGCCGATCTGGTCGGCCTCCTCGACGGTGATCCCCTGGTCCATCGCCGCGTTGACCGCGACCGCGAGCCAATAGGTGCCGATGCGGTTGGCGATGAAGCCCGGCGTATCCTTGGCATGGACGATGCGCTTGCCCAGTGCGCGATCCGAAAAATCCTCGACGCGGCGCGCGAGATCGGCGTCGGTGTCGGGGCCGGTCACGATCTCGAGCAGCCGCATGTAGCGCGGCGGGTTGAAGAAGTGGGTTATGAGAAAATCGCGCTTGAACTGCTCCGAGCGGCCCTCGACCAGGTTCGCCAGCGGGATCGTCGAGGTGTTCGACGACACAGCGGTGCCCGGCTTCTTCACCGCCTCGAGCTTTTCGTAGAGCGACTGCTTGATGTCGAGCCGCTCGACGATCGCCTCGACCACCCAGTCGCATTCGGCGACGCGGCCGAGATGATCGTCGATATTGCCCGTCTCGACCAGCTTCGCCGCGCGCTTCGACATGAACGGCGCGGGATCGGTCTTGAGCATCTTCGCCACCGCGCCCTTGGCGATCGCGTCGCGGTCCCCCCCGTTATTGGCACCGTCGCGCGGCACGATATCGAGCAGCAGCACGGGGATGCCGGCGTTCGCGACCTGCGCCGCGATGCCCGCGCCCATCGTGCCCGAGCCGATGACGCAGACTTTCCTGATCGGTTCGCCCAGCATCATGCGCGCTCCAGCACCGTGGCGATGCCCTGCCCGCCGCCGATGCACTGCGTGGCGAGCGCATAGCGGCCGCCTTCGCGCGCCAGCAGCGACGCCGCCTTGCCGACGATCCGCGCACCGGTCGCACCCAGCGGATGCCCGATCGCGAGCGCGCCGCCGTCGATGTTGATCGTCTCGTCCTTGAGCCCGAGATCGCGGATGCAGGCGATCGCCTGCGAAGCGAACGCCTCGTTGATCTCGACCACGTCGAGATCGTCAACGCTGATGCCGGCCCGCGCGAGCGCCTTGCGCGACGCCTCGATCGGCCCCAGCCCCATCGTCTCGGGCGCGCAGCCCGACACGCCGACCGACTTGATCTTGGCGAGGACAGTCAGGCCATGCTTTGCGGCGAACGCGGCCGAGGTGACCAGCACCGCCGAGGCGCCATCGGTGAGCGGCGACGAGGTGCCAGCGGTCACCGTGCCGTCCTTGTCGAACGCCGGCTTGAGGCCCGCGAGCGCTTCCACCGTGGTCTCGCCGCGGATCGTGCCGTCTTCGGAAACGACGCCGCCCTTGGTCTGGATCGGGATGATCTCCTCGGTCAGCTTGCCCGCGGCGCGCGCGGCGGCGGCCTTGTGCTGGCTGTCCACCGCGAGCGCTTCCTGCTGCGCGCGCGTGATCTGATATTTCTGCGCGACGTTCTCGGCGGTCTCGCCCATGCCCATATAGGCGCCGGGGCGCTTCTTCATCAGCTCGGGGGACGGCATCGGGTTGTAGCCGCCCATCGGGATGCGGCTCATCGATTCGAGCCCGGCGCAGATGAACGCCTCGCCCGCGCCGATCGCGATCTGGCCGACCGCGATGTGGATCGCGCTCATCGACGATCCGCAGAAACGGTTGACCGTCATCCCACCGACCGAAAGCGGCAGATCGGCAAGCAACCCAATCAGCCGTGCGACGTTGAGCCCTTGCCCGCCTTCCGGAAAGGCGCAGCCGAGGATGATGTCCTCGATCTCGGCCGGGTCGACCTTGGTCTTCTCGAGCAGGCCGCGAATCACCTGCGCGGCGAGATCGTCCGGACGGACGCGGGCCAAAGCGCCCTTGGTGGCGAGATGAAAGGGCGAACGGGCATAGCCCGCGATCACGACGTCGGTCATCGATATCCTCTCCGAGACTATGCCGCATAGATAAGGCGGCACGCGGTTGCCTTAAAGGTGCGATAATTTCCCTATACGTCAACCGATTTTTGCGGCAATAGGATCACGTCGTGTGGTGTTCGCACCGCGACGACCGCCGAGAAGCGCCGATCAAGAGCGCGCGGCAGGTAGAGGTTGTCTGAGGAGGAATCATGTCCCTACTCTTGCTCGCGGCATTGCTCGCGGCCAATCCGTCGGCGGATGTCGCCGTCGGCACGTGGCATTCGCCCACCAAGAATGCGATCATCGCCATCGACAAATGCGGGGCCTCGCTGTGCGGTCATCTCGTGACGTCGGACGGGATCAAGGCCAATCCGGGTCTCAAGGACGTCAACAACAAGGACCCCAAGCTGCAGGGCCGTCCGCTCAAGGGCTCGCCGATGCTCAGCGGTTTCGTCCGCGACGGTAACGATTGGGTGAGTGGTTCGGTCTACAACGCCGATGACGGTCGCACCTATGGCGGCAAGATCACCATCCTGGACGCGAACAGCATCAAGCTGCGCGGCTGCGTATTCGTGCCGATCTGCAAATCGGAAACATGGACGCGCGTCCGATAACGGACGGCGTCTTCTTCAAAGGTCAGGGAGACCAATAGTGAAGCTTAGCAAGACGGGTGCCCGCCGCGGCGCCTCGCTCGCCACCCTCGTCGTCGCCGGTCTCGGCGTCGCCGGCCAGGCGCACGCCGCCGCCTTCTACCTCCAGGAGCAGTCGACCGTCGCGGTCGGCCGCGCCTTCTCGGGCGAAGTCTCCGAGCAGGGCGCGCAGCAGCAGTGGTGGAACCCGGCCGCAGTCGGCGGCATCAGCGGCTACCAGAGCTATGCCGGCGTCACCGCGATCCTGCCGCATTCCAATTCGGTCAACACCGGCACGCTCGTCGCGCGCCCGGCCTTCGCGATCCCCGGCGTCGGGAGCATCCCGGCCTCGGTCTCGGAAGTCGGCGGCGTGCAGAACCAGCACAATCCCGTCAACAACGGCTATCTGCCCAACGGCGGCTTCGCCGTGCCGATCAACGACCATTTCGCGTTCGGCTTCACCGCGACCTCGCCGTACAGCTTCACCACCAATTACGACAACGACAGCTGGGCACGCTACAGCGCCGACAAGACGCGGCTGCGCACCTACGACCTGCAGCCCGTGCTCGCCTATTCGACGGGCGGGCTGAGCATCGGCGCCGGCCCCAACGTCGAATATGCGCGCGCCACCTTCTCCAACTATCTGCCCGATCCGCTGCCCCCGATCCCCGGCCTCAACGCCGGCAACGACGGGCACCAGTATCTCAAGGGCGACGGCTGGAACGTCGGCTATTCGCTCGGCTTCCAGTATCACAACGACAAGGTCGACATCGGCGCGAGCTACAAGTCGAAGATCAAGCATACGCTCAAGGGCAATCTGATCGTCGACGGCTTCACCGATCCGATCCTCGTCGCCGAGGGTGCCAACATGACCGCCAAGGGTGCCAAGGCGCAGTTCACCACGCCGTGGCAGGTCAATCTCGGCATGCGCTATCACGTGACCCCGGCGCTGACGGTCGAAGGCCAGATCACGCGCTTCGGTTGGGACGAGTTCTCGGCGATCAACCTGTCGTCGCTGGGCGCCACGCCCAACCAGTCGCTGCCCGAAAATTACAAGAACACCTTCTCCTACGCGCTCGGCTTCGACTATGTGCTGAGCCCGATGTTCACGCTGCGTGGCGGCGTGCAGCGCGATCTCTCGCCGATCTCGGACGGCAACCGCGATCCGCGCGTGCCCGACGGCCCGCGCTGGAATTTCGCGACGGGTGCATCGGTCAATCTCAGCCCGCACATGGGCCTCGATCTCGCCGCAAGCTACGACAAGATCCACAGCGAGCCGATCGACAAGACGACCGCCGCGTTCGTGGGCACGCCGCTGCAGACCGTGATCCTCACCTCGGGTGAATCGAAGAACGCCCGCGCGCTGGTGTTCTCGGTCGGCGGGCACATGTCCTTCTGATGACCACGCCGGCCCTCACCCCGGGTGAGCGGCCGGCGCAGCCGGGGGCGGGCACCACCCGTCCGTCTCCGGACTTCGCGCCGCGGCTGCTGACCGACCTGCTCGACCATGCCGTCGCCACCTGGCCTGGCCGGGTCGCGATCGACTTTCTGGGGCGCGAGACGCGCTATGCCGCGCTCGGCGGCCTCGTCGATAAGGCGGCGCGCGGCCTGCAGGATCTCGGCGTCGCGCGCGGCGACCGCGTCGGGCTGTGCCTGCCCAACACGCCCTATTACATCATCCTCTATTTCGCGACGCTGCGCATCGGCGGCATCGTCGTCAATCTCAACCCGCTCTACGTCGAGCGCGAGCTGACGCACCTCATCACCGACTCCGGCGCCAAGGTGATCGCGACATGCGACATTCCCGACATCCTCGGCCGCGTCAGCAAGGTCTCGCGCGCGACCGGCGTCGCCAAGCTGATCGTCTGCCCGATCGCGGGCGCGCTGCCGCCGCTGAAGTCGGTCCTCTACCGGCTGTTCAAGCGCAAGGACATCGGCGCGATCCCGCGCGACGCGCTGCATCTCCGCTTCGACGCGCTGATCGCCAACGCCGGCCGTGCCACGCCTGTGGCAGTTGCGCCGGGCGACGTCGCGGTGCTGCAATATACCGGCGGCACGACGGGCGAGCCCAAGGCGGCGATGCTGACGCACGCCAACCTCACCGCCAACAGCGCGCAGATGAAGGTCTTCGTCGGCGATCTCGCGAAGCCCGACGAGCAGGAGATCACGCTCGGCGTGCTGCCGCTGTTCCACGTCTTCGCGCTGACCTCGGTGCTCAATTATTCGATCGATACCGGCGCCGAGATGGTGCTGCTGCCGCGTTTCGAGCTCCAGCAGGTGATCGCCGCGGTCCGGCGGACGAAGATATCGCAGCTGCTCGCGGTGCCGACGATCTACAGCGCGCTCAACAATCTGTCCGACGCGGACTTTGCCAAGCTCGAGACCGTCCGCCGCTCGATCTCGGGCGGCGCGCCGCTGCCCTACGAGACGCGCCACAAGTTCGAGACGCGCAGCGGCACGCCCGTGGTCGAGGGCTACGGCCTGTCCGAGGCCTCGCCGATCATCACCTGCAATCCGCTCGACAAGCCGCCCAAGGACAATAGCGCCGGCCCCGCCTTCCCCGGCACGATCATCGAGATCCGCGACCTCGACGACCCGACCAGGCTGATGTCGACCGGCGAGCGCGGCGAGATCTGCGCACGCGGGCCGCAGGTGATGAAGGGCTATTGGAACCGCCCCGATGCCGACGCGCAGGTGTTCGTCGACGGCGCCTTGCGTACCGGCGACATCGGCTATCTCGACGAGGACGGCTATCTGTTCCTCGTCGATCGCCAGAAGGACCTGATCATCGCGAGCGGGTTCAACGTCTATCCGCGCACGATCGAGGAGGCGCTGTACGAGCATCCCGCGATCGCCGAGGCGGTCGTAATCGGCATCCCCGACGAATATCGCGGCCAGGCGCCCAAGGCGTTCGTGACGCTCAACCCGGGGCAGAGCGCGACGCCTGCCGAACTGCTCGACTTCCTCAAGGACAAGCTCAGCCGAATCGAGATCCCGCGCGCGATCGAGATCCGCGACGCGCTGCCCAAGACGCTGATCGGCAAGCTCTCCAAGAAGGAGCTCGTCGCCGAGGAGCAGGCCAAGGCGCATGGCTGAGCCGGGGGGCGGAACGACGCCTTCCGAGACCGACTGGGACCGCCTGACCGGCATCCAGCAGGTCGCCACCGAACTCGGCATCTCGACGCGCACTCTGCGCTTCTACGAGGACAAGGGGCTGATCGAGCCGCGCCGCGTCGGCACGATGCGGATCTACACGCGCCGCGAGGTCGGGCGGATGCAGCTGATTCTGCGCGGCAAGCGGCTGGGCTTCACGCTGCGCGACATCCAGACCTTCCTCGATCTCTACGATGCCGATCCGCAGCATGTCGAACAAATGCGCGCGCTCGCCGACCGGGTACGCGAGCGTATCGACGAGCTCGAGCAGCACCGCGTCGCGATCGACCAGACGCTCGCCGAATTACGCCAGATCGAGCGCGAGGCGCTCGCGCGCGTGACGACGGCAGAGGCGGGGGCCGGCGGACGCGGTTGATGGGGGCGCGCGCGCCTTCCCCCTCATGCCGGACTTGATCCGGCATGACGCGGTAATCAGCATGGTTCTGATTCGGCGTCACTTGCCCTAAGCCACCCCCGACGGGAGTGTTCGGTGTCGGTGCTGGTGAGCAACATGCTGCGGCGGGGGGCCGCGCTGCGTACGCGGCTGCGGCAGAGCGAGGCGACGTTCATCCTGCTCGCGGTCGTGGTGGGCACGATCGCCGGCGCGCTGTCGGTCGCACTCGGCGCCGCGGCGCACGGGCTGCAACGCATCCTCTACGATCTGCCCGGCACGATGCGACTGAGTGCCGCGCCGGCGCTCGGCTGGGGGTCGCTGATGGCGTTGCCGCTGGGCGGCGCGGTGCTCGGGCTGCTCCAGATCGCGCTCGAGCGCTGGCGGCAGCGCACGCCGATCGACGTCGTCGAGGCCAATGCGCTGCACGGCGGCGCGGTGCCGTTCCGCGATACGCTGACCGTCACCGGGCAGACCTTCGTCTCCAACGGCTTCGGCGCGTCGGTCGGGCTCGAGGCGGCCTATGCGCAGATCGGCGGCGGCTTCGCCTCGATCGTCGGTCGCTGGCTGAGCCTGCGCCGCGGCGATCTGCGCACGCTGGTGGGCGCGGGCACGGGCGCCGCGATCGGCGCCGCGTTCGGCGCACCGCTGACCGGCGCCTTCTACGCGTTCGAGATCGTCATCGGCGCCTATACGCCCGCCGCGATCGCCCCCGTCGCCGCCGCCGCGATCGCCGGCGTCGCGACCGCGCGGACGCTGGGCGGCGTGCCCTATCTGATCACGGTCGATTCGACCGGCATCACGCGCAACATGGATTATCTCGCCTTCATCGGCATCGGGCTCGTCTGCGCGTTCGTCGGCATCGCGCTGATGCGCGCGGTCAGCCTGGTCGAGGCGGGCGTGCGCCGAACCAAGCTGCCCCCCGCGCTGCGCCCCGTCGTCGGCGGCCTGCTGCTGATGCCGATCGCGCATCTCTCGCCCGAGGCGCTGTCGGCCGGCCACGGCGCACTCCACCTGACGCTGGCCGGCGAAGCGTCGCTCGCGGCATTGTGCCTGGTGTTCGGGCTCAAGCTGCTCGCCTCGTCGATCTCGCTGGGCTTCGGCTTTCGTGGCGGGCTGTTCTTCGCCTCGCTGTTCCTCGGCGTGCTGCTCGGCCGCATCTACGCCGACGTCACCGCGATCCTGCTGCCCGGCCAGCATCTGTGGACGCAGGACGCGGCGCTGGTCGGCATGGCGGCGCTCGCCGTCTCGGTGATCGGCGGGCCGATGACGATGAGCTTTCTGGTGCTCGAGGCGACGCGCGACTTCCAGCTCACCGCGATCGTGCTCACCGCCAGCCTCGTCGCGAGCGCGCTCGTCCGCGAGCTGTTCGGCTACAGCTTCTCGACCTGGCGGCTCCATTTGCGCGGAGAAGTGATCCGATCGGCGCGCGACATCGGCTGGGTGCGCCAGCTCACCGCGGGCAAGATGATGCGCAAGGCGCCCGCTACCGTCCCTGCCGCGACCAGCATCGCCGAGTTCCGCAGGCGGACCCCGCTGGGGTCGACCAGCCGCGTCATCCTGCTCGACGACGCCGATCATTATGCGGGCATGGTCGCGACCGCCAACGCCTATGTCGACGGCGTCGATCGCGAGGCCCCGGTCGCCACGCTCGCGCGCCGCCCCGACGAGACGGTCGCGCCCGAACGCAACATCGCCGAAGTGATGCAGGCGTTCGACCGGCTCGGCGTCGACGATCTCGCGGTGGTCGATCCCGACGGCACGCTGCTCGGCCTGCTGACCGAGACGCATGTCCGCAAACGCTACGCCGACGAGCTCGAGCGCAATCAGCGCGAGATGTTCGGCGAGACCTGAGGCAGCGTCTTGAGCGCACCCTTGAGATGCGGCGCGGCCGACGCGATCGGCTGCTGGTCCTCCCAGCCGCCGCCGAGCTGGAGGAAGACGTTGACCTGATCGTCGGCGAGCGTCGCCTGCGATGCGGCGAGCGCGGTCTCGGCGGTGGCGAGGTTGGACTGCACCGTCAGCAGCGACAGCAGATCGGTGCGGCCGAAGGTGAACAGCCGGTTGGCCTGGTCGACCGCCCTGGCGGCGCTGTCGCGCGCGCGCGCCAAGGCGCGATCATGCTCAATCTCGCGCGCATAGGCGGAGAGCGCGGTCTCGGTCTGCTGGAGCGCGGTGAGCACCGTGCCGTCGAAATGCGCCGAGGCGGCCTCGGCGGCGGCGCCCGCCTCCGAAATGCGCGCGCGCACGGCGATCTGGTTGGGAAAGCTCCACGACACCGACGGGCCGATATTGCCGCCCCAGCTCTCCGCGGTGCCGATCGTCGAGAACGGCCCCGCGATCCCGATCATCGCGCCGAGGCTGACCTGCGGGTAGAGCGCGGCGGTGGCGACGCCGATCGAGGCGGTCGCCGCCGCCAGGCTGCGCTCGGCCGAGCGGATGTCGGGGCGTCTGCGGATCAGCGCGCCGCCGTCGCCGATCGGCAGCGGCCGGCGGATTTCGGGCGGCGCGGGGCAGTCGATCAGTTCGCGCGGGAAATCGGCGGTCGGGCGACCCATCAGTGCGGCGATCGCGTAGAGCCCGGCCTGCCGCTGCGCGACGATCGGCGGAATCGAGGCAAGGCTCTGATCGACCGCGGCCTGCGCGCGCGTCACGTCGAAGGCGGTATCGCGCCCGCCGTGAAACAGCCGCGTGATCGCCTTAAGCGTGATGCGCTGCACCGAGACGACATGCTCGGCCGCCGCGATCGAGCGATTGGCCGAGCACACGCCGACATAATTGCGCGCGACCGAGGCCGCGACCGTCACGCGGACCTGGTCGCGCGTCGCCTCGACCGATTGCGCGTCGGCGCGCGCCGCCTCGATCGAGCGCCGGATGCCCCCCGCGAGATCGAGCGGATAGGTGAGCCCGGCACCCAGTGCATAGCTCGATCCCGCGACGTCGAGCGCGTCGATCCCGCCGAGCCGCGTCTGTTCGGCCTGCCCCTCCAGCGTGGTGCCGATCGTGCGCGCCGCCTGCGCCTCGCGGATCGCATAGGCCGCGCGGCGTAGATTGGCGTCGGCGGCGCGCAGATCGGTGTTCGCCGCCAGCGCCTCCTGGATATAGCCGTCCAGCCGCGCA
>Ga0302314_10011995_pt1 | contig 15049 bp, 10 predicted proteins | sample III_Palsa_N2_3_FD_200533 | JGI IMG/M metagenome (GOLD analysis project Ga0302314, IMG submission 200533) | Peat permafrost microbial communities from Stordalen Mire near Abisko, Sweden - III_Palsa_N2_3 | ecosystem: Environmental > Terrestrial > Soil > Palsa > Peat permafrost | place: Sweden...
CGGGCGGGCCCTGGGTCGGCCGTCATACCGGCGGGGTGATGAAACGCGCCGACGGTCCGCAATCGGGCACGCTGACCGCGATTTCCGTCGGCAGCGGCAAGATTGCCTGGCAGTACAAATCTCAGCAGCCGATGTTCGGCGGCGTGCTGGCGACCGCCAGCGATCTGGTTTTCGCCGGCGAGATGGATGGAGATTTCAGCGCCTTCGACGCGCGCAATGGCGCCAAGCTCTGGAGCCACCATTTCGACAAAGGCGTGTGTTCGCCCGCCATGACGTATCGCGTTCGAGGTGTGCAGTATCTGGTGGTGGGCGCCAACGGCTGCCGCGGCGGGCATGTGCCGCTGGGCGCGCAGCTGTTCTCGGACGAGTTGGCGATCTTCGCTCTCAAATCCTAGACGTTCTCATCTTTCACTGGGTGAGAGATAAATCCCGATTTGAAAACCGCGCTCGTCACATCGCGAGAACAGCGTCTCTCATTTTCGCAACGCAACAAGGGACTTTTTGGAGCGCGTAGCAAAATTGCTACAGCATGGATTGTGGAATGTGCTTAATCTTGTCGCCAATTCGACAAAGTTCGAAACACTTAGGGGACGAAAATGCATTCCCAGACCGATGTCCGGATTCCCGCGCGCGGGAAGTCCGCTCTTGCGACCAAAACCGCCCTTTTCGCAACCGCAGGCGCCAGTGCGCTGCTGGTTGGCTCTGCGGCCTACGCCCAGGAACCGGCGCCGTCGATCGAATCGGTGACGGTATCGTCCTCGCGCATCATGACCGCGGGCTTCAATGCGCCCACACCGACCACGGTCATCAGCCAGGACTTCATCCAGAACCAGGCCAAGGACAATATCTTCAACGCCATCACCCAGCTGCCCTCGTTGATGGGTTCGACCGGCCAGGAAGCCAATGTCAACGGCACCAGCGGCGGCACCAATGGCCTGTCGTCCTTCAACCTGTTCGGCCTCGGCACCATCCGCACCCTGACCCTGATGGACGGCGAGCGTTTCGTGCCCGCCAACGTCACCGGCGTTCCCGACATCAGCGAGTTTCCGCAGCTTCTGATCCAGCGTGTGGACGTGGTGACCGGCGGCGCCTCGGCCTCCTGGGGCTCGGACGCGGTCGCCGGCGTGGTCAACTTCGTCACCGACAAGAAGTTCGTCGGCTTCAAGGCCAATATTTCGACAGGCATTTCGACCTATTCCGACAACGCCACCGCGACCTTCCAGGCCGCAGCCGGCACCAGCTTTGCCGGCGGCCGCGGTCACTTCGAGATTGCCGGCGAGTTCAGCCACCAGGACGGTGTTCAGGGCGGCTGGCAGCAGCTGTCCTGCTGCGGTGGCAGCCTGACCAGCTCACTCACCGGGGGCCGCACCTGGTTCACCGAGCCGACCACCCTGCAATATGCCTCGCCCGCCACCACCCCCGCCGGCCAGCCGCAGTATTTCAACACCGCCAACGGCCAGCAGAACCAGCTGGGCCGCTACGGCCTGATCAACAGCGGTCCCCTGATGGGCACCGCCTTCGGCCCCAACGGCACGGTCTATAATTTCAACTACGGCACCGGCACCGCGGGCGTGAACATCGCCACCGGCCTGGGCGGTACCCAGTTGGGTGTGCCCGCCAAGAACGGCAGCGCCTCCACCCCAGGCACGGTCAACAACTGCATCGTGGCGTTTTGCATCGGCGGCGAGAACGACAGCCAGACCGGTTCCGGCGTGACGCTGGCCACGCCTCTGACCCGCGGCAATGTCTACACCCGCGTGTCCTATGACATCACGCCGAACGCGGAAGTCTACCTGACCTATAACTGGTCGCAGGTCGGCACCTCCAACATCCCCAATCCCGATGAATGGCTGGGCGCGCTGCCCGGCATCGGTGGCGGCTCGCTTCAGAGCAACACCGCCCCCATAGCGCTGACCTCCTCGGTCGTCTCCAACAGCACCTTCAACCCCGGCCAGCTGCTGCAGGCCCCCGGCATCCAGTGCGGCAACGCCCCCGGCGGCGCCAATGCCTTCCTGCCGGCCTCGGTCCAGTCGGCCTGTCTCGCCAACGGCATCACCAGCTTCAGCTTCGGCTCGCTCTTTTATGGGCTGGGTCCGCAGGTGGTCTATACCCAGCGCGACAACCGCCGCCTGGTCGGCGGTGGCGACGGCACCTTCAACCTGTTCAGCACGGACTGGACCTGGAAGGGCTATTACGAACACGGCGAGAACGACACCAACATCCATGTCCGCGGCGTCGCGCTGAAGCCCTATCTGTATTCCGCGATCGACTCGGTGCAGGTGACCGCGGCCAACCAGGCCACCTATGCGCCGGTCAACGCCGCGCTGGGCACCACCGTCTGCCGCAGCGTGCTGGCCGACCAGGAAGGCTGCGTGCCGTTCGATCCCTTTGGCGCCACCCCCACCCAGGCCCAGAAGAACTGGATCTATGGCGGCAACAATTGGGGACCCGGCCCGCTCCAGATTTCCCACCAGATGCAGGACGTGGCCGACTTCGCCATCTCCGGCGCTCCCCTTTCGGACTGGGCGGGCAAGATCTCGGTGGCGACCGGTTTCACCTGGCGCCAGGAAGCCTATGACGTGCGCGGCGACGGTGCGGGCAACGGCACCATCGGCGGTTCAGGCGGCGCCCCCGGCAGCGCCTGTAACGACCCCGTGCTGAACTGCCTCAACGGCACCAACTGGTATGCCGGCAGCTTCCACAACGGCCAGGGCAACTACCACGTGCTGGAAGGCTTTGTGGAGTTCAACATCCCCCTGATCGACACCCCGGAATGGGGCAACGCCAACTTCAACGTCGCCGGCCGTCATGCCCGCTACTCGACCGCGGGCGATTCCAACACCTGGAAGCTGGGTGTGACCTGGGATACGCCGCTGGACGGCCTGCGCCTGCGGGCGCTGCAGTCGCGCGACGTGCGCGCCCCCAACCTGAGCGAACTGTTCGCAGCCCCGACCACCGCCAACGGCTCCAGCACCGATCCTCTCAACAACCAGAACATCCAGGTCATTCAGGGCACCCTGGGCAATCCCGCGCTCAAGCCGGAACGTTCCCTCAACACCCAGGTCGGCTTTGTCATGCAGCCCAGCTGGTTCCAGGGCTGGCAGTTCTCGCTCGACTATTACCGGCTCTATGTGGCGGGCGAGATCTCCACCGTCCCCCAGCAGACCAACGTCAACAACTGCCTGATCGCCAACCTGCCGCAATACTGCTCCGCCATCATCACCGCGCAAGGCACCACGCCCTTCACGCTTCCCCCGCAATGGCTGCAGGTCAACACCCAGTTCTTCAACGTCGCTTCGGTGGTGACCGACGGCTTCAACCTGGAGACCTCATACCAGTTCAGCCTGGCGGACTGGGACTTCATGCCGGTTCCCGGCGGGTTCACGCTGCGGGCTCTGGCCACCTATGTGGACAAGTTCATCACCAACCCGGGCACCCCTGGCGGCATCATCATCAACACCGCCGGCTCCAACGACGGCAACACCCCGCATCTGAAGGCCTTCCTGGTCCAGACCTACAATGCCGACAACTGGGAAATCACCCTGACGGAAAACTGGATCTCCCAGGGCCGTCACAACCTCAACTTCATCCAGTGCAACGTGGGAAGCTGCCCCACGCCGACCCTCAACAATCCCACCATCAACGACAACCATGTGCCGGGCATCATCTATTTTGACCTCGGCGGCTCCTACAACATCAACGACCACTGGCAGCTCTATACCCAGGTCGACAACCTGCTCAACAAAAGCCCGCCCCCCTTCTATGCCAACTCCCAGAACCCCACCAACGACGGCGCCAACCCCGCCCTCTACGATACCGTCGGACGCATGTTCCATGTCGGCGTCAGGATCAACGATTAGTCGCGGCTGTTTGATTGCGCGGGCATTCCGGACAGCCGGAACGCCCGCGTGAGTGCCTGCTGGCCCATGGCCTATGCCAACCGCCGCAGCAACAGTACGATGCTCCTGGCCGCCGGCGGGTGCTGAAACCTCGGCCGCGCGAGGAGGGCGTCATGACCGCAACACCGCAGACGATGCCGGGCATCCATCGCCGCAGCGCGCTTTCATGGCTGGCGGTGACGCCGCTACTGATCTCGCCGGTCCTTGCGGCCACGGCCAAGCCCTTGCGCGGCAACATGCCGATCGTCACCACGCCTTACACGCCATCGGGCGCGATCGATTTCGACGATCTGGCACGGGAGATGCGATTTTTCGACCGCATCGGTTGCACCGGCGCGGTATGGCCGCAAGGCTCCAGCGACGTGGACCTGATGTCGAAGGACGAGCGCCTGCACGGCATGTCGGTGATCGCCGAGGCCTGCCGGCCGCTCAGGGTCGCGAGCATCCTGGGCGTGCAGGGCGCCGACATCGCCCAGATGCTGGACTATGCCAGTCATGCCGAGGCGCTTGCACCCGACGCGGTGATCGCCATGCCGCCCTCGGCGCCGGAACTGCAGACGGTGGAAGGCTTTCACGCCTATTTCGCCGCGCTGGCCAAGGCGGTGCGCCGCCCCGTGGTGCTGCAGACCAATGTTCCCAGCTTGCGCGGCGGGCTCACACCGCCGGTGGAGTTGATCCTGCGGTTGGCGCGGGAATTCCCCAACCTGGTTTACGTCAAGGAAGAGTCGTTTCCGCTGGTGCCGCGCATGAAGGAAGAAATCAAACACCGCGATCTTCTGAAAGGCGTGTTCGGCGCGTCCGGCGGCGACGGACTGCTGTATGAGTTGCGGCTGGGGTTGAACGGGGAAATGACCGGCCAGGGCGCTTATGGCGATGTGATGGCGGCGATGTACGATCTTTATGCCCGCGGCCGGCTGGATGCCGCCGCCGACGCCTATGCCAAATGGCTGCTGATGCGCAACTGCGAGGCCGAAATTCCGGGCACCCAGCGCTATATCTTCGTCAAGCGCGGTGTCTTCAAGACGGCCGCCGCCCGGCCGGGCGCAGTGGGTGCGATGGCGGGACGCGAGTTTTCGCCGGACGCCATCGCTGAAATCGAAATGCGGTTTGCGACCCTCAAGCCGTATCTGGTGGCCTGAACTTTCAGGATTTTTCCACCAGCACCACGCCGGCGCGTGCCAGCACGCTCAGGCTTTTGACCAGGTCTTCTTTCGCCGATGGCTCGGACAGCGCGGCCACAAGCTCGGCCAAAGTGAAGGCGCGGGCATTGTGCAATTTCGCCAGCGCCGGCTGCAGCGATCCGGGAACGCTCCACAACCGGCCGGCGGCGCGGAATTCAAAATGCGCGCCGTTGCGGGCAAAGGACAGGCGACGCAGCGAGGCCAGCCGGATGCGGCTGTCTTCCTGGAGGGGCGCAAGCTGTTCGTATGGCGCGCCCGGCAGCCGGATATGGGGATTGGGCCGGATATTGGCGTCCCATTCGTGCAGAAAATCGTCCAATGGCGCGCGCGCCAGCGCCTCCGCCATCAGTTGCGGAATCTTTTTGGCGAGTTCGCCGCGCGCCGGCGCATCGGCCGGCAGGCTGGCGCGCAGTTCCGGGTGCTGGCGCAGTTGCGACATCACCCAGCCCAGATAGTCCAGCGCCGTGGGCGGGGTGAGCGAGACGGTCAGGTGCAGGCTGGGTTCGTTCAGGGGAAAGGCCTCATGCCACCAGCCCCGGGGAATATATAAAGTGTCGCCATCCTCCAGCACGCCTTCCCAGGCCGGTGCGCCGCCGGGCTGGGGTGGCGGTTCGATATCGTTTTTCAGGGGATGCAGGCGCGTGGGCTGGTACACCCGCCAGCGTTTCCGTCCGCGCAACTGAATGACAAAAGCTTCCTGCGGGTCCCAGTGCAGATGGAACGCCTTCTGGCTGTGCCAGCCGGCATAGAGATTGGCGAAGGCGTCGGTTCCCAGCGCGTCCTGGAACGACTGCATCAGGCCCTGCACCCGGGGCGCGACTTCCTGGGCATCGTCCAGGATCAGGCTGGCGCCTTGCGCCAGGCTGGTGGCAAGCCCGCCGGCATCGAGCCGCGGTACCCCGAACATGGAGGGCGTCAGATAATGCGCCGGATCGAGCGGCTGGCCATCCTTGTAGAGTTTGAGCCGGGGCGGTGCGAGGCGGTGCTGTTCCAGAATGGCGTTGAGTTCGTCCCAGCCCAGCAATTCAGTGAAGCGGCCAGGCCGGCCGGGAATATGGACAAAGCTCTTGAGCCAGTAATTCTTGAGAAAGGCGTCGGCGCCCAAAGGCGCAACCACCTGATCAAATCCCGTCACGATCCCGCCTGTTCACCCCGTTTTTCACCGCCTATTATAGCTGACAACAGTGCGGCGTAACCCCGGCGAAGATCGGGGACAAGGAGGGGACTATGCAAGGCCGGATGGATCGCCGAAGGGCTGTCGCGGGAGGTGCCATGTTCGGCGCGGGCCTTCTTACAACGGGCTTGGCAACCGGCGTGGCGCGCGCCGCGGCCAAGCCCGAGCTGGGGACCCCGCCCAGCGTGGTGACCCAGCCGCCCCGGCAATGGGGCAAGGATGCCGCCCCGGATGTCTTTCCCGATCCCGATGTCCTGGCCCTGGACGACAGTTTCAACCGGCTGATTGTGCGCTATGCGCCGATCACGCGGCTGGGCACCGGCTTTCTGTGGACCGAGGGACCGGCCTGGTCGGGGGAGGGGCTCTATCTTCTGTTCAGCGATGTGCAGGGCGACACCCAATATCGCTATGTCTGGCCGAGCGGCCAGATCGAGCCTTTCCGCAAGCCGTCCTATTACAGCAACGGCAATGGCTTCGATTTCCAGGGCCGCCAGCTTTCCTGCCAGCATTATTTCCGCCGCGTGGTGCGTTGGGAGCTGGACGGCGCGATGACGGTGATCGCCGATCAGTTCGAGGGCAAGAGCCTGAATGCGCCCAACGACATCGCGGCCCATCCCGATGGCAGCATCTGGTTCACCGATCCGGGCGCGGGCGCCTCGCTCAGCGAAGGTCATCCCGATGTGGCGGGCGGGCCGCAGAATCCGGGCGGGCTCTATGACCCCAGGCTGGGCGATACCGGCACGGGTCTGGGCACCGCGGTGCGGCGCGAACTGCCGCCCAATGTCTATCGCTGGGACCCCAGCGGCAAGCTGGAGATCGCGGTGCCGGCCGACAAGATCAAGGGCTGCAACGGCATCTGTTTCTCGCCCGACTACAAACGCGTCTATATCATCGGCGGCGGCATCCATGTCGGCGAGGTGGCGGACGGCAAGGTGGTGAACTTCCGCGATTTCACCGACTGCATGGTGGATGGAATTTATTGCCATCCCGACGGCATGCGCGCCGACCGGGCGGGCAATATCTGGTCCAGCTCCAACACGGTGCTGGGCTATTCCGGCGTCACGGTGTGGAACGGGAGCGGCAAATGCATCGGCCGCATCCGCCTGCCGGAAGGCTGCGCCAATGTCTGTTTTGGCGGGCCCAAGCGCGACCATCTGTTCATGTGCGCGTCCCAGTCGCTGTTCATGCTGAAGGTCAATATCCAGGGCGCGTCGCCGGGCTGAACCGGGCGCGAGACAAGGGGCGGAAGATGAAACGGCTTGTTCTTCTTGTTGGCGCGCTGCTGCTGGCTTGCCCGGCGCTTGCCGCGCCGGACTTCTCCGGCAGTTGGGAAGTCGGGGTGCGGGAATTCGGCGACAAGAATTACTACCTGCCCATGACCGACGGCCGGCTGGTGCTGGAAGCCCATGGCGACAGCTACACCGGACGGTTCAACCAGATCGCTTTCACCGGCAGTCTGGAAAAAGACGGGCTGCATCTGTCCTGCAACGAAAAGGGCAAGGACTGCGGCAGACTGGTGTTGCAGCTTTCGGGCAACCGGCTTTCGGGCAAGGGTGAGTTGATCGCCAGTTCACCGGTGATCGCTATCCCGGTGACCTTGGAAGGAAAGCGTCCCGCCGTGCGGCCTGTGGCAGCCGCCGCGCATGACTATGATCCGCAAGCCTTCCACAATTTCTATTCGCCCGCGCTTCTTCCGGTGATGCATCTTTTCCCCGGCGACAGCGTAAAGACCCGCACCTTGGATAGCCGCGGCCAGGATCGTGACGGCAAGCCCCGTGCGCCGCGCGGCAATCCCCTGACCGGGCCTTTTTATGTCGAAGGCGCCATGCCGGGCGACACATTGGTGGTGCATCTGACCAGGGTGCGCACCAATCGCGACAGCGCCTATCAGACCAATCTGATCGCCACCACGGCGCTGGAAACCGGCGCCATACAGGATCAGGCCAAATATGAAAACGGCTTCACCGCCTGGAAGATAGACGCCGCGGCCGGCATCGCCACGGTCATCAATCCCGACGGCAAGCTGGCGCCCTATACCGTGAAGCTTTCGCCCATGCTGGGTTGTGTGGGGGTCGCGCCGCCGCATGACGAAAGCCTGGGCGCCGGCCATCTGGGCGTGTTCGGCGGCAATATGGATTCGCCCGAAATCCGCGAGGGCGTAACCCTGTATTTTCCCGTGTTTCAGCCCGGCGCGCTGTTCTATCTCGGCGACGGCCATGCCGAGCAGGGCGATGGCGAATTGCCGGGCCAGGGATTGGAGACCTCGCTGGACGTGGAATTCAGCGTGGACGTGATCTCTAACACTTCGCTGGGCCAGCCACGCGTCGAAGACAGCAATTTCGAGATGGTGATGGGCACCGGCGTCACGGTGGACGCTGCGATGAAGAACGCCACCACCGGCATGGGCCGCTGGCTGGCCGCCACCTATCATCTGACGCCGCAGGACATCGCCGCCGTGCTGGGCACCGCAATGAAATACGAGATCGCCGAAGTGGTGGACTCCGAATATGACGTGGTGGCCAAAGTCTCAAAAGACGCGTTGGCCAAACTCGGAAAGCCTTGATGACCGGCGCTTTCTCCCCGACCGTCGATGCGAATGCCCTACTGGAACAGGCAGGGTTGCACGGCCGGGCGGGGCGGCTGAGGGAGGCCGAGGCGCTTTACCGTCAGCTGCTCGCCTTGCAGCCAGCGCGTGCCGATGCCCATGTTGGCCTGGGGTTGGTGCTGTTTCTTCAGCGCCGCACCGAGGAGGCGGTTGCCGCCTTGCGCCGCGCGTCGCAGCTTCAGCCGGGTAATGCCGATACCTTATACAAGCTCGGCAACATGCTTCTGCGCGAAGGCAGCGCAGAGACCCGCATCACCGAAAGCTTTGACTGTTTCCGCCGCCATGCCGCGCTGACCTTTGGTACGGCCGCGAAAAAAGCGGACGAGGCGGCGCACCGGATCCAGCACGACCGCGAGCAGCAGGCCTGGCTGGCGGAGAATGCCGGCGTCACGACATGGCAATTCCATCTGGCCGATGGTGGGCGCATTGCCGAACGCACGGTCAACGGCGCCAATGCCGCCAAGGCGACGGATGAATGGGGTTCCAACCGGCCGCAGATCATCGTGATAGACAATCTTCTGTCGGAGGAAGCGCTGGCGAAACTGCGCCGCTATTGCCTGGGCTCGACGATCTGGCGGGAGACCCATCCCGAAGGCTATCTCACCGCCATGCCGGAGCATGGCCTGGCCTGTCCCCTGGTCGCGCAGATCGACGAAGACATGCGCGCCGCCTATCCCGGCATCCTGGGCACGCAGCTGCTGCGCTATCTGTGGGCGTTCAAATACGACAGCAAGCTCAATGGCGTGGGCACCCATGCCGATCCCTCCCTGGTGACCTTCAACTTCTGGATCACGCCCGACGAGGCCAATCTCGATCCCGAACATGGCGGCCTGACGGTGTGGGATGTGGCGGCGCCGGCGGACTGGAATTCCCAGCGCACCATCGGCGACACCGCCGGTTGCCAGGCCTATCTGAAGCGGATGGGCGCGAAATCGGTCACCATTCCCTATCGCGCCAACCGCGCCATCGTTTTCGCTTCCGCGCTGTTCCACGAAACCGACCGGATGCATTTCAAGGATGGCTATGCCAACCGGCGCATCAACATCACCATGCTCTATGGCCGGCGCTAGAGTGCGGCCGCGCGCGCCAGTTCGCCCGCATCGTCCTGCCGTTCGATAGTCCAGCATTTCTGGATCAGAGCTTTTGTCTGGGCCAGGGGCAGAATGCCGTCAGCCAGATCGAGGAACTTGGCTTCCAGCGCCGCATCGCTCATCGGGTTTTCCAGGCTTCCGATGGCATGTTCGATATGCCGGCTGATCGTGCGGCCGTCCTGCAGCCGCACGATCAGGTCGCATTGCGCGGCGCCTACTTGTGGATCGGGATGCACGGTCACCTTGTGGCGCAAGGCGATCACGGCGGGATCGCGCACCACACCGTCCTGGAACTGTCTTTCCCCCGCGGCGCCATAGATCAGGCCCATAGCGATGCAATGATAGATGCTGAACTTGCCTTCCAGGCCGGTTGACGGCTCGGTCTTGCCGGTCAGCGACAGGACCAGCGGATTGGCGCGCAACTCGACCGCGGCAATGTCGGCGGGCGCGAGCCTGTTCTCATTGCGCAGCTGGATGGCGGCATCGATCGCCGGATGGGTGACGATACCGCAGGCAAAGGGCTTGTAGGTGTTGAGCGCGGCCTCGAACCGGCTGCCCAGCCCATCGGTTACTTCGCGCCAGTCCACCGCCCGCGACAGCGCCTGGGCCCAGCCATCCTTGCCTTCCAGCGGCGCCTCGTCCGAGGTGTAGTTCTGCGCCGCCAGCAGCGCCGCGGTCAGCCCGTTCTGCGCCGCGCGGCCGGGGTGAAAGCTCTTGGTCATGGAGCCGAACTGGACCTTCAGTCCGACCGGTTGGGAGGCGGCAATGCCCAGCGCCCACACCATCTGTTGTTCGCCAAGGCCCAGAAGCTTGCCGCAGGCCGCAGCCGCGCCGAACACGCCGCAACTGCCGGTGATATGCCAGCCCATCTCGTAATGGCTGGGATAGACCGCATTGCCGATCCGGCATTCCGCCTCGATCCCCAGCAGCATGGCGAGCAGGAAATCCGCGCCGCTCGCTTTGCGGTGCTGGGCCAGCGACAGCGCCGCCGATACCACCGGCCCCGCCGGATGGATGATGGTTTTCAGATGGGTGTCGTCGTAATCGAAGATGTGCGAGCTGATGCCGTTGATCAGCGCGGCGTTGAGGATATCCAGCCGCTCGCGCCGGCCCAGGAGGGCGGCTTCTGCTTTACCGGAAAAGGGCGCCAGCGCGGCGATGGCATGGTCCACGGTCTCGTGCCGCGAGCCGCCCACGGCGACACCGATATAGTTCAAAAGTGTGCGGCAGCCTTCACGCCGGACGTTGGCGGGCATATCGGCCGTGCGCGCATTGACGATATAGCGGGCCAGGATGCGGGTGACGGGCTGGGGCGCCGCTTGCGCTTCTGCGGCCGCGCCCAGCGCAGGCGCCGCAAGGCTGGCCGCAAGCACACTGCGCCGGTCTGGCTTCACGATGAACGTCCCGGCCGGGTTGCGATCATAGGTGCCATTGGCCTTAGTGATCCCGCACCGAGCCATCCACGCTGTCCCACATTTCCGGAAACTGCCATTCCGGAATGCCGCGCTCATTGTCCACCAGATGCTCGTCCAGCGCGATGCCCAGGCCGGGGCCGTCGATATTGCCTTTCAGGATGATTGCGCCTTGCGTCATCACCAGCTCTTTCTGCAGATAGCCCTTGCCCATGGGGGTGCGTTCTACCTTGGGCCCGCCGCTCACCGCCTGCAGGCTGGGCACTTCGTGGGCCAGGAAATTGGGGATCGAGGCCGCCACATGCATGGAGGCGGCAAAACCGATCATGCCCTCCTTTGAGTGCGGCAGCATGTCGGCATAGAAGGCTTCCGCCAAGGCCGCGATCGCCCGCATTTCGGTGACGCCGCCGGTATGGGTGATGTCGGGCTGCAGCAGTTGGGCGGCGCCCGCCGTCAACAGGTCGCGGAACTGCCACTTGGTCACCATGCGCTCGCCGGTGGCAAAGGGCACAGTGGTCTTCTTGGCCATTTCCGCCATCAGCGGCAGGTCCTGGAACTGAATCGGTTCCTCGAAGAACCAGGGCCGGAACGGCTCCAGCGCCTTGATGATCTGCATCGCCGCCGGCGGCTCATGCTCGCCGTGCATTTCGATCCCTAAGTCGAAGTTCGGCCCCACCAGGTCGCGGATCGCCTTCACCTTTTCGACGAAGCCGTCAATGTAATAGGGATTTTCCGACGCGCGTGACAGCCGCCCGCGGGTGGACGATACGCTGGTCTTCATCGAGGTATAGCCGGCCGCCAGCACATGGGTCTTGGTCTCTTCCACGCTTTCGGCCTGGCCGTAGCAGCGGATGCGGTCGCGGCTGGGCCCGCCCAGAAGCTCATAGACCGGCACGCCCAGTGCCTTGCCCTTGATGTCCCACATGGCGATGTCCACCGCCGACAGCGCGCTGGTGAGAATAATGTCGCCGCGATAGAAGGCATGGCGGTACATCGCTTGCCAATGATGCGCCGGCTGGCGCGGGTCTTTGCCTACCAGATATGGCTCAAGCTGGGCGATCGCCGCCACCACGGTTTCAATCTTGCCTTCCACCGTGCCTTCGCCCAGGCCCACGATGCCGGCGTCGGTGTGCATCTTGACGAAGATGCTGCGCAGCGACTGGACGGGAATGATCTCCAGCTTGGTGATCTTCAGGGCCTGGCGCGGATCGGCCAGCGCGCGCGAGGTGTTGACCGGCTGCGCGCTGGCGTCGGCCATCATGGCGCGTTCGCTGGCGATGAGGCCGCTCATGCCCAGGCTGGCGATCTGCATCCAGTGACGGCGGTTCGCCTTTATCACGGCATTTTTGCCTTGTTCTGGACAGCTTTCGCACGCTGGTCGAGATACTCCTGTACTGCGACATGGCTCACCGGCAGCTTGTCGATATTCTCCTTCATCCATCCGGTGAAGTCGGCTTCGATCGCGAGCGTCCATTCCCGGTCGATCTGGCCGCCGGTGTATTTCTGTTCCCGCAGCCGCTGATGGCTGAAGGTGTCGCGCAGCCTTGTATGTTCGGAGTCCTGCACCACCTGTTCGGCCAGTTGCGGCGGTATGAACATGACACCGCCATCGCGGCCCAGCACCACATCGCCCGGCATCACCGCGGCGCCGCCGATGCGGGTGGGGCTGTTGATGGCGATCATGGTGGAATTGAGCGGCCGTCCCTCATCGCCGATGCGCCCGAAATGGTGCGACGGATCGTAATAACGGAAGAAGGCGGTGAAATTCGGCAGCTCCCGCAGACCGTTGATGTCGCGCACCGCACCGTCATAGACGATGCCGTTGCCGGAGCGGGCATAGATGGCGTTGCCGACATTGTCGCCGATGGAGGGGCCGTCCACCTTCAGGCCGAAATGGTCGCTGACATAGACGTCGCGTTGCTGCAGCATGTCTACCGGCCAGGCATTGGGGCCGCCCTTGCGGCCATCCACCTTGCCGTCGGCTTCGATTACGCGTTGCAGGTCTAGCCGGCCCGGGATCCAGGTCGAGGTCAGGGCCCGGCCCACCATGATCTTGTCGGGATAAAGCACGGTCCAGCCGTCTTCATATTGATGTTCGTAGCCGGCGTTGCGCAGTGTTGCCCAGGCTTCCTCGAGAGTGACGTTTTTCATCCGGTCCAGGATGGCGTCGGGCACCTTGGGGCGGCCGTCGGCGAAACGCTCGCCCTTCCATTCCGGCGTGTCATGAATGACTTCGTCCCGCGACAGGAAATTCACATGCGCCATCGCCGGTGTTGCAACCGCGAAAGCCAGCGCCATCAGGCACGCAAGTTTTTTCATGAAATCCCCCCTCCCAAAGGTGTTGGCGAATAATCACTTCCCTGGGTCCACACGCAAGGGGATTCGCCGGCCGGCCTAATTGTCAGGCGGATAGCCGACATAGGAGTGCAGGATGTATTTGGCCTGCCGGCTCGGCGGCAGCCCGGCATGGGGAAACGTCCAGAGCGGCGGGAACATCAGGAGCTTGCCGGGCTCCGGCATCACCGTGATCCCCAGATCGGGAAACAGTGTTTCGCCGCCGCCGCCGGGATCGTTCAGATACAGGATGGCGGTGCAGAAGCGCCTGCATGTCGCCTGGCTGGTGACGTCCACATGCGGCGGGAAGCTGTCACGCCCGCCAGGACGATAGCGCTTCAGGCGAATATGTTCGTGCTGGTAGCGCAGCGGCCATGCCCGGCCGAGATTCAGCAGTGTGTGATACTGGTGATAGCAGGCGTTGAGAATGGCTTCGATCTCCGCATCCACATCGGGCCATGCCGCCGTCACATCCAGCTGCGTGAAGCTGTAGCCGTTTGCGACGCGCTTTTCTTCGTGATGCGGATGATCGGCTTCAAAGCGCTCGATCAGATCCTGGCAGCGGGTGAGCGTCAGGGTGGCGGAAAAAGCCTTGATGAAATCGGCGAGGGAATTTCTGGTCACGGCAAACACGACCTGTCACGCGTCATCGCCAAGCACAGCATGTTTGACGGAAATCGGCCATGGGTTTGTCTGCCCAGTCCGTAAGCAGCTTGCCTGCATTTGATCCTGATACTTCGGTTGTCAGGTCTTCCGGCATATGCGTGAATTGCGCTGCATTCGGGGGAATTGTCATGCGTCGTCCGGCTTTGGTATTTCTGTTCGCTCTGACGGGCGCATCGGCGTCGGTTGCCGATCCGCCCACATATGATGTGATCATCCGCGGCGGCACCATCTATGACGGATCCGGAGCCGCGCCCTATCAGGGCGACATCGCGGTGAAAGGCGACCGCATCGCTGCCATCGCGCCGCATATTGAGGGCCATGGCCAGACCGAGATTGACGCCCATGGCAAGGCGGTATCACCCGGCTTCATCAACATGCTTGCCCATCCGCAGGACAGTTTTTTCGCCGATGGACGCGCCTTGTCCGACCTGGCGCAGGGTGTCACCTTGGAAGTGATCGGCGAAAGCTCGATGGGGCCCTGGACGCCCCAGATGCAAAAGCTGCGCGAGCAGCGCGAGGGCGATATCAAGTATCCCGTCACCTGGAACACGCTGGGCGGTTATCTCGACACCGTTCAGCAGAAAGGCATTTCCCCCAACGTCGCCTCCTTCGTCGGCGCCGGCACTGTGCGGGTCAATCTGGTGGGCGAGGGGGATGTCCAGCCCACGCCCGGGCAACTCATCGCCA
>Ga0302314_10011997_pt1 | contig 15048 bp, 11 predicted proteins | sample III_Palsa_N2_3_FD_200533 | JGI IMG/M metagenome (GOLD analysis project Ga0302314, IMG submission 200533) | Peat permafrost microbial communities from Stordalen Mire near Abisko, Sweden - III_Palsa_N2_3 | ecosystem: Environmental > Terrestrial > Soil > Palsa > Peat permafrost | place: Sweden...
GTGGACCGCGACGCGGCGATGCGGCTGGGCGTGACCATGCAGGCGGTGCAGGACGTGCTGTACGACGGCTTCGGCCAGCGCCAGATCTCCACCATCTTCGCCCAGGCGAACCAATACCGCGTGGTCCTGGAGGCCGACGCAGACTGGCAGCGCGACCCGGCGATGCTCGCGCAGTTGCGCGTGCCCGGCGCCAACGGGGCGCAGGTGCCGCTGGCGGCCATCGCCACCCTCGAGCGTACCACCGCGCCGCTGGTGGTCACGCATGACGGGCAGTTCCCCTCGGTGACGCTGAGCTTCGACCTCGGCCGCGGCGCCTCGCTCGGCGATGCGGTGCAAGCGGTGGCCGATGCCGAGCAGGCGATCGGTCTGCCGGCAACGATCACCGGCCGCTATTCGGGCGACGCCGCCGAGTTCCAGACGTCGCTGGCGAGCGAGCCGTGGCTGATCCTCGCGGCCGTCGTGGTGATCTACATCGTCCTCGGCGTGCTCTACGAAAGCACGATCCATCCGATCACCATTCTCTCGACACTTCCCTCCGCCGGCATCGGCGCGCTGCTGGCGCTGATGCTGGTCGGTGACGATCTTTCGCTGGTGGCGCTGGTCGGCATCGTGCTGCTGATGGGCATCGTCAAGAAGAACGCCATCATGATGATCGACTTCGCGATCGACGCCGAGCGCGCGCGCGGCCTGCCCCCGCGCGAGGCGATCACCGAGGCGTGCCTGCTGCGCTTCCGCCCGATCATGATGACGACCGCGGCGGCGCTGTTCGGCGCGTTGCCCTTGATGCTCGGCCGCGGCACCGGCAGCGAATTGCGCACCCCGCTCGGCGTGACCATCGTCGGCGGGTTGCTGCTGAGCCAGTTGCTGACGCTCTATACGACACCCGCGATCTATCTGGCGCTGGAGCGCCTGCGGCTGCGGCTTTCACGCACGGCGGCACAAACGGCGGCCGCGGAATAGCGATGGGCTTCTCGGCGATCTTCATCCATCGCCCGGTCGCCACGTTCCTGCTGGCGATCGGGCTGCTGATTGCGGGCTGCGTGGCGTATTTCTTCCTGCCCGTCGCGGCGCTGCCGAGCGTCGACATCCCGACGATCGTGGTGTTCGCCAGTCGCCCCGGCGCCGACCCGGAAAACATCGCCAGCGCCATCTGCGCGCCGCTGGAGCGGCGCCTGGGCGAGATTGCCGGCGTGACCGAACTGACCTCGGTGAGCTCGACCGGGGCAGGCTCGATCGTCGTGCAGTTCGATATCTCCCGCGACATCGACGGGGCCGCGCACGACGTGCAGGCGGCGATCAATGCGGCGATCTCCGACCTGCCCTCCGACCTGCCGGTGCGGCCGTATTTCCGCAAGTTCAACCCGGCGTCCTTCCCGATCCTGACGATCGCGCTGACCTCCGAGACGCTTTCGCTCGCGCAGATCTACGACGCGGCCGACAGCGTGCTGGCGCAACGGCTTGCGCAGGTGGAGGGCGTTTCACAGGTGCAGGTGAGCGGGGCGGAAAAGCCGGCCGTGCGGGTACGGCTGGACCCGGAGGCACTGGCGGCGGCGCATCTTTCGGCGGAAGACGTGTACGCGGCCATCCGCGCCGCCAACGTGTCCGGCCCAACCGGTGGCCTCGAAGGGCCGGAGCACGCCGAGTCGATCGGCCTGAACGGCCAGATCGGTGCCGCGCGCCAGTACGCACCGCTGGTGCTGAAGACCGCGAACGGCGCCGTCGTGCGCCTGACAGACGTCGCGAGCGTCATCGACGGCGTTGCCAACACCCGGCTTGCCGCCGGCTTCAACGGCAAGCCGGCGATCCTGCTGACCGTCTCCAAGACCGCGGGCGCCAACGTGATCCAGACCGTGGACCGGGTGCGCGCGGTGCTGCCGCTGCTGCGCGCCTGGATCCCGCCGGACATCAAGCTGACCATTCTCTCCGATGGCACCACGATGATCCGCGCCAGTGTGGAGGACGTGGAGTACACGCTGCTGATCACCGTGGCGCTGGTGATCCTGGTGGTGCTGCTGTTCATGCGCCGACTGGTGCCGACCATCGCGGCCGGGGTGACGGTGCCGCTCTCGATTGCCGGCACGCTGGCCGCGATGTGGTTCGAGGGTTTCGCGCTCGACAACTACTCGTTGATGGCGATCACGATTTCCGTCGGCTTCGTGGTCGATGACGCCATCGTGATGATCGAGAACGTCGTGCGGCACATGGAGCAGGGCCACAAGCCGTTGCAGGCGGCGCTGATCGGGGCGCGCCAGATCGGCTTCACGGTGTTTTCGATCAGCGTCTCGCTGGTCGCCGTGTTCATCCCGTTGCTGTTCCTCGGCGGCATTCTCGGCCGGCTGCTGCACGAGTTCGCGATGACGATCACGATCGCCATCGCCATCTCCGCCCTCGTCTCGCTGACGCTCACGCCGATGCTGTGCGGCCGGTTCATGACGCTGCCCCCCAAGGCGGCGCGCGATGGCACCTGGGCACGCATCGACGCGGCCGTGCAGCGTGGCTTCGATGCCGGCCTGCGCTTCTACGCCTACACGCTCGGCTGGGCGCTGCGGCATCGGGTGCTGATGTTGTTCGTCACCGTCGGCACCCTGGTGTTGACGATCTGGCTGTATACCATCGTGCCCAAGGGATTTCTGCCCACCGAGGATACCGGGCTGATCCAGGGCACGATCGTCGCCAGCCCGGACGTCTCCTTCGCCGCGGCGCGCGAGCGGCAGAGGGCGGTGGTGGACGTGCTGATGCACGACCCGGCGGTTGCGGGGGTCGCCGCAACCATCGGCGTCACCACCGGCTGGGCCTCGCTCAACCGCATCGGCCTGACAGTGGCGCTCAAGCCGCCAAACGAACGCCGACTGTCGTCGGAGGACATCATCGCGCGCGTCCGCCCGGCGCTGGCCGCGATCGGGGGCACCCAGACCTTCCTGTGGTCGGCCCAGGAATTGCGCCCCGGCGGGCGGCAGGGTGCGAGCAACCAGTTCGTGCTGATCGACCAGAACCTGGACGAACTGCTTGCCTGGACGCGCAAGCTGGAAGACGCCCTGCAACACACGCCCGGCCTCGTCGATGTCACCAGCGACCAGGATGCCGCCGCCCCGCAGGTCAATGTCGAGATCGACCGCGTCGCCGCCGCGCGGCTTGGCGTCAACGTCGCGGCGATCGACGACGCCATGAGCAACGCGTTCTCGCAGCGCGAGATCTCGGTGATCTACACGCAGCGCAACCAGTACTGGGTGGTGCTGGAGACCGACCCGAAGCTGCAAACCGATCCGGGCTATCTCAGCCGCATCTTCATCGGCGCCCCCAACGGCACCCAGGTGCCGCTGCTCAGCGTGGTGCGGGTCACGCACGGCACCGCCCCGCTCGCCGTGCGGCACCAGGGCCAGTTCCCGGCTGCAACCATCACCTACAACGTGGCGCAAGGCACCGCGATGGGTGCCGCACTCGCGCGCCTGCAGCACGCGGTCGCCGACCTGCATTTGCCCGACACGATCCGCACCGACACCGCCGGTAACACCAAGCTGCTCGCCGCCAGCCTCGCCTCGCTGCCGCTGCTGATCCTGGCGGCGTTCGTCGCGATCTACATCGTGCTCGGCGTGCTCTATGAAAGCCTGACGCAGCCGCTGACGATCATCTCCACCCTGTTCCCCGCCGGACTCGGGGCGTTACTGGCGCTGCTGATCACGGGGACCGACCTTTCGGTCATCGCCATCATCGCCATCCTGCTGCTGATGGGCATCGTCAAGAAGAACGCCATCATGCTGATCGACTTCGCGCTGGAGCAGGAGCGCCATTTCGGCAAGACGTCGCTGGAGGCCATCCACGCCGCATGCCTGGAGCGATTCCGCCCGATCATCATGACGACGCTTGCCGCATTGTTCGGCGCGGTGCCGCTGGCCGTCGGATTCGGCGCCGGCGCGGAACTCCGCCAGCCGCTCGGCATCGCCATCATCGGCGGCCTGATCGTCTCCCAGGCGCTGACGCTCTACACGACGCCCGTCGTCTACCTGGCGTTGCAGCCGCGCCGCCGTCGCAAGCCTGCGGCGTCGGCGCCAGCGCCAGCGGCTACGTCAACCTGAATGCGGTGCCGAGCAGCGCCGCGTGGCTGAAGCCCTGCGGGAAATTGCCGAGCAGGCGGAGCGATATCGGGTCGACCTCCTCCGACAGCAGGCCGAGATCGTTGCGTAGCGCGAGCAACCGGTCGAACAGCGCCCGGGCCTCGCGCGCACGCCCCTGCATCGCGTAGGCGTCCGCGAGCCAGAAACTGCACGCGAGGAACGATCCCTCGCCCTGCGGCAATCCATCGGTCGCCGCCGCGGTGTCGTAGCGAAGCACGAACCCGTCCACCAGCAGCTCCCGCTCGATCGCCGCGACGGTGCCACGCACCCGGGGATCGTCGGCCGGCAGGAAACCGACCTGCGGGATCAGCAACGTCCCCGCATCCAGCGCGCGGCTGCCGAAACTCTGCACGAAGCAGTTCTTCTCCGTGTCGAATCCTTCGCGACACACCTCGGCGTGGATCGCGGTGCGCACGGCGCGCCAACGGTCGAGCGGCGCCGGCAGCCCAAAGCGCTCGGCCGATCGGATCGTCCGGTCGAGCGCCGCCCAGGCCATCACCGCCGACAGCGTGAACCGGCGCCGGCCGCCACGCACCTCCCAGATGCCTTCGTCCGGCAGTTGCCAGATCTCCTCCAGATGCTCGACGAGGCCGCGCTCAGTGTCCCAGCCGTCCGGCGAATTGCCGGCCTCGGCGGCGCGCAGGTCGTGCAGCGCCATTCCCACCTCGCCGAACACGTCGAGTTGCAACTGGTCGTGTGCCGCGTTGCCCAGCCGTACCGGGCGAGCGCCGAGGTAGCCGGGCAGCCAATCGGCCTGCCGTTCGGTCAGTTCGCGTTCGCCGCCAAGGCCGTACATGATCCGCATCCGATCCGGCCGGCCGGCCAGGCTGCGGTGCAGCCACGCCCGCCAAGCCTGCGCTTCCTCGACATACCCCGCCTGCATCAGCGCCAGCAGCGTCAGGCAGGAATCGCGCAGCCAGCAGAATCGGTAGTCCCAGTTCCGCACCCCGCCGAGGGCTTCCGGCAGGCTGGTCGTCGGGGCGGCGACGATACCGCCGGTCGGGCGATGCACCAGCGCCTTCAGCGTCAGCAGGCTGCGGCGCACCGCCGCTTCGTCGCGCCCGCGATAAGCGCACCGGGCCGCCCAGTCCTCCCACCACCGCCCGGTTTCCGCGACCGCCGCCCGCGGATCGAAGGCCGACGGGACAGCACCATCCGGCGCGTCGCTGAGCACGAAGGCGCAGACCTCCCCGGCCCGAACGGTGAACCGGGCCGAGACGGTGCCCTCCGTCACCTCCAGCGGCACCGGCGCGCGCAGGACCACGCCGGCCGCGTCCACCGTGGCACGGATACCGGAACCATCCTCCAGCCGAGAAACGTCCGGGGTCTGGGCGCCGTAGCCGAAGCGCGGGGCCAGCACCGTCCGCATGGCGACCGCGCCGGCGCGGCCCTCGACCAGCCGCACCAGGGCCGGCTGCGCGGTGCCGGTCGGCATCGCGTCCGTCACCCCGACCTCGCCGTCGGGGGTCGAGAAACGCGCTTCCAGCAGCAGCGTGTCGCCCCGGTAACAGCGCCGGGCCGGCGCCGCGGGTCCGTCCGGCGCGATGCGCCACGCGCCCTGATCCGCCGCGCCGAGCAGGGCGGCGAAGCAGGCCGGGCTGTCGAAACGGGGCCAGCACAGCCAAGCCACCGTCCCCGCCCGGCTCACCAGCGCCGCCGAGCGGCCGGGGCCGGTCAGGCCCGAGTGCGCGATCGGCGACGGTTCAGCGCCGAGGAAGGCCGCGTCGTCCGGGTGCACTGGCGCGATCGTGCCCGCTCAGCCGACACGGCCGCCGGCGCGACCGCCATCGTTGGTCGGGCAGGAGCAGGGGCCGCCGGCCGGTGCCGGGGTGTCGAGCGGGCAGACATACGGCCCCGCATAGCATGCCTGCCCTGCAGCGGGCGCCGGTGCGTAAGCCGCGGGCGGCGGGCCGTAGTACACGGGCGGCGGCCCCTAGTACAGCGGCGGTGGCGGAACGTAGAATGGTGCGAAACCGAAGGTCACGCCGCCACGCCACCATGCGTGCGCCGCCGATGGCGCCGCCAAGGCAGCCGCCAGCGCGAGCAGCGCCACCAAACCGCGGAGCGGCAGCTTGCATGTCGTGGTCATGACCGGACCTCCCAAGCGATGCGACGTTAACGACACCGGCAATTCGGCGCGCGTGATATAAGCGTTCGGGTGCCCTGCGCCCACTCCCATGCCCGGTTTTCCGGCTGCCGAAGCGTCCAGACAAGCCTACGCCGCTTGCCGGCGGACATGAAATCGTCATCCATCTGGCAGCGTCGCGCCAGTCATCCTTGACTTATTGCGGAGCATTTCGGATATGGCGACGCAGCGCGCCGACTTGACGCGCGTTCGGCGTGCGCACATGGCGCCGCCGCATCGGCGCCGCAGTGGAAGCACACCCGTTTTGACCGATACCGTGCCGTTCCCCGAGACCATGCCGGCCGAAGCCACGCCTGAGCCGGTGGCCGTGTCCGAGCATCCCAGCGCTCTGCCGGCCGAGACCGAGATGGCGCCGGACCCGGCACCCGCAACGCCCGGCGCTGCCCCGGCCGAGCCGGCCGCCGACGCGGCTGACCTGTCGGCCGCGCCCGAGGCCGCCGACGACGGTGCCGACCAGCCCGCCGCCGAGGTGCCGGAGCGTGTCGAGGCGCCCGAGTTCGAGGCGCTGGGCCTGTCCGAGCCGATCCTGCGCGCGATCGCCGAGAAGGGCTATCTGCACCCGACGCCGATCCAGGCGCAGGCGATCCCGGTCGTGCTGATGGGGCGCGACGTGCTCGGAGTGGCGCAGACCGGCACCGGCAAGACCGCCGGCTTCACGCTGCCGATGATCGACATCCTCTCGGGCTCCCGCGCGCGCGCCCGGATGCCGCGCAGCCTGATCCTGGAGCCGACGCGTGAGCTTGCGCTGCAGGTGGCGGAAAACTTCGTCCAGTACGGCAAGTACCTGAAGCTCAACCACGCGCTGATCATCGGCGGCGAAAGCATGTCCGACCAGCGCGACCTGCTGAACCGCGGCGTCGACGTGCTGATCGCCACGCCAGGCCGGCTGATCGACATGTTCGAGCGCGGCGGCCTGCTGCTGACCGACACGCGCGTACTGGTGATCGACGAAGCCGACCGGATGCTGGACATGGGGTTCATCCCCGATGTCGAGCGCATCGTCGCAATGCTGCCGGCGAACCGGCAGACGCTGTTCTTCTCGGCCACGATGGCGCCGGAAATCCGCAGGCTGGCGGACGCGTTCCTGCAAAACCCGAAACTGATCACGGTCAGCAAGTCGGCGAGCGTGGCGCCCACGATCATCCAGAAGATCACGCTGGTCGCCGAGCAGGACAAGCGCGAGGCACTGCGCCGGCTGATCCGCAGCGAGGACGTGCAGAACGCGCTGATCTTCTGCAACCGCAAGCGCGACGTGGACATCCTGCACAAGTCGCTGACCCGCCACCATTTCAGCGTCGGCGCGCTGCACGGCGACATGGCGCAGCCGGTGCGCTTCGCGACCTTGGAGAAATTCAAGGCCGGCGAAACCCGGCTGCTGTGTTGCAGCGATGTGGCGGCGCGCGGCCTCGACATCGGCGGCCTCTCCCACGTCTTCAATTTTGACGTGCCGATCCATTCGGAAGACTACGTGCACCGCATCGGCCGCACCGGCCGCGCCGGCCGCGAAGGCCGCGCGTTCATGCTGGCGACGCCCGACGACCGGCTGGCTGTCGAAGCGATCCAAAAGCTCACCGGCGGCGGCGTGATCGAGCGCATCCAGATCGAGGGGCTCGACCCGGTGGAATGGGCGGAGGACGGCGGGCGGCGGCGCGGCCGTGGTCGCGGTGCCAAGCCGGCCACGAAAACCGCCGAGCCGAAAAAGCCGGCCGCCGCGAAGGCCGAGCCGAGGAAAGCCGAGCCGCGCAAGCCGGCGGCCAGACGGGCCGAACCGCCGGTGCAAGCCGAACCGCCCCTGGAGTCGCTGCGTCCAGAGCCCCCTCGCCCCGAGCCGCCACGCGCTGAGCCGCCACGCCCCGAGCCCGCCGCACGGCCGGAACGCAATGACCGCAGCGAGCGCGGTGACCGTGGCCCGCGCCGCGACCCGCGGCGGCGCGATGACGATCTCGGCGCCGCCGTCGTCGGCTTCGGCGACGACACGCCCGCCTTCATGCTGGTGCCGGCTCGCCGCCGCTCCGCCTCACGGCCGGCCGAGGAAGCGGAGATCGAGCGATGAACGTCATTCCCGCCAAGCGTTCGCTGGCGCCGTTCAAGTGGGACGACGCCCTGCTGCTGGAAGACCAACTCACCGAGGACGAGCGCGCGATTCGCGACGCCGCCCACGACTACTGCCAGGAAAAGCTGTTTCCGCGCATCCTCGAAGCGCATCGCCATGAGACGTTCGACCGCGCGATCATGACGGAGATGGGCGAACTCGGCTTCCTCGGGCCGACGCTCGACAGCCATGGCTGCGCCGGCGTGAACTACGTTTCGTATGGCCTGATCGCGCGCGAGATCGAGCGCGTCGATTCCGGCTACCGCAGTGCGTTCTCCGTGCAGTCCTCGCTGGTCATGTACCCGATCTGGGCGTTCGGCTCCGACGCGCAGAAAGACAAGTACCTGCCGAAGTTGCGCAGTGGCGAATGGGTCGGCTGTTTTGGCCTGACCGAGCCCGATGCCGGGTCCGATCCGGGATCCATGCGCACGCGCGCGAAATCGGTCGATGGCGGCTTCTTGCTGAACGGCTCGAAGACCTGGATCAGCAACTCCCCCATCGCCGACGTCTTCGTCGTCTGGGCGAAGGACGACGACGGCCATATCCGCGGGTTCGTGCTTGAGAAGGGCGCCAAGGGCCTGAGCGCACCGAAGATCGAGGGCAAATTCAGCCTGCGCGCCAGCGTCACCGGCATGGTGATGATGCAGGACGTTTTCGTGCCGGCGGAGAACATGCTGCCGCTGGTCAAAGGACTGCGCGGCCCGTTCTCCTGCCTGAACAACGCCCGCTACGGCATTTCCTGGGGCGCGCTCGGCGCCGCCGAATTCTGCTGGCACGCGGCGCGCGACTACACCATGCAGCGTATGATGTTCGGCCGCCCGCTCGCGGCAACGCAGCTCATCCAGAAGAAACTCGCCGACATGCAGACCGAGATTACCCTCGGCCTGCAATCGGTGCTGCGGCTCGGAAGGTTGCTGGACGAGCACAAGGCCGCACCCGAGATGATCAGCCTGTGCAAGCGCAATTCCTGCGGCAAGTCGCTCGATATCGCGCGCATGGCGCGTGACATGCACGGCGGCAACGGCATTGCCGACGATTACCACGTGATCCGCCACGTGCTGAACCTTGAAGCGGTCAACACCTACGAAGGCACGCATGACGTGCACGCGCTGATCCTCGGCCGCGCGCAGACGGGGCTCTCGGCATTCGGCGCCTGACCGGCGGGAACCTGCCGCCGGCGAGCGACGTTCGCGTCGCCCGCATCGGTGCCGAAGGCGACGGCATCGCCACGCTCGACGACGGCACGGATCTGTTCCTGCGCGGCGTGCTGCCCGGCGAGACCGTGCGCGCCCGGCCGACGCAGAAGCGTGGCGACGGATTCGCCGCCGAGGCCGTGGCACTGCGCGACTCAAGCCCCGAGCGCGTCGTTCCACCCTGCCCGCACGCCGCCGATTGCGGCGGCTGCGCGCTTCAGCACTGGCAGATATCGTCCTATCTCGCCTGGAAATCCGGCTTGCTGGAAGCCGCGCTGCGCCGCGCCGGCTACGCGCCCACGCTCGCCCCCATCGTCGCCACCGCACCACACACGCGCCGCCGCATGGACCTCGCCGTGCGCCGTGACGGCAGCGTGCTCCATCTCGGCCTGCACGCGCCACGCAGCCGCGACATCGTCGACATTTCCGACTGCCAGGTCCTGCACCCGACGCTGATGACGCTGCTGCCGGCACTGCGCAGCGCGCTCAAGTCGATCACCGCGGTGCGGCGCGAGGCCGACGTGATCTGCAACCTGCTGGATACCGGGCCGGACCTGCTGCTACGCGTGGATGCGGAGCCGACCGCACCGGATCGCACGCGGCTCGCCGCGTTCGCCCATGCGCACGGCATCCTCCGCATCGCCTGGGCGCGCGGCAACGGCGTGCCGGAGATCGCCGTGCTGTCGGAAGCCCCGCGCATCCGCTTCACCGACACGGATGTCACGCCGCCGCCCGGCGCGTTCCTGCAGGCGAGCGCGGACGGCGAACAGGCCATCGTCGCGGCGGTGCTCGCCGGACTACCGGAGAAATTGCCGGCTCGCGCGCGGATCGTGGATTTGTATGCCGGCTGCGGCACGCTGACGTTCGCGCTGGCGACGCGCGCCCGTGTCGCCGCCTATGAAGGCGATGCTGCCTCCCTTGCCGCACTCCGCAACGCTGCCAACGCCTCCGGCCGCGCCGGACGGGTCGAGGCACAACAGCGCGACCTCGTGCGGCAACCGCTGACGGCCAAGGACCTGTCGGCGTTCGCCGCCGTGGTGCTCGACCCGCCGCACACCGGCGCACCGGTGCAAATCGCCCAGATCGCGGCGAGCGGCGTGGCCCGCGTGGTCTATGTCAGTTGCAACCCGGCCGCCCTCGCGCGCGACGCAGCGGTGCTGCGCGGCGCCGGCTATGCGCTGCTGGCAGCGACGCCGATCGACCAGTTCCGATGGTCGGCAAGGCTGGAAAGCGTCAGCGTGTTCGCCCGTCAGACGTGAAAGCTCTCGCCGCAGCCGCAGCGGCCCTTCTCATTCGGGTTGGTGAAGGTAAAGCCGGCCTCTAGTGCTTTCACCTCGTAGTCCATCACCGTGCCGATCAGGAACAGGCTCGCCTTGCGGTCCACCAGCACCTTGACGTCGTTGTCGACGACCACCTCGTCGCCGGGGCCGGGCGCATCCACCCAGCTCATCTGGTACGACAGGCCCGAGCATCCCTTCGTGCCGACGCCGATGCGCAGCAACTTGCCTTCCTGGCCCTTCGCATACAGCCCGCGCAGCCGCTCTGCCGCGGCCCCTGTCAGTGCCATCAACGGCGGCAAGGCGCGGCGCGCCGGCCGGGTGGTGACAGTGGTATCCATTGGTGCTGTCCCCTGATCAGAACATGTTCAACGAAAGGCGCGCGTCTTCGCTCATGCGGCTCGGGTCCCATGGTGGGTCCCAGACGACCTCGACGTCGCAGCCGGTCACGCCCGGCACCGCCATGATCGCCTCGCGCACCTGGTCCGGCAGCTCCTGCGCGCTCGGGCACGCAGGCGCGGTGAGCGTCATTTCCACATGCACGCGCCCGTCGTCCTCGATGTCGATCGTGTAGACCAGACCGAGTTCATAGATATTCACCGGGATTTCCGGATCGTACACGCTCGCGCAGGCGCCGATCACCGCATCCTCGGTCGGATGCGGCTCGGTTTCGCCACTCGGCGTCCACGTCCCGGTCGCCGACGGTTCCGCGACCAGCGGACCCTTGTCGATATCGTCATTCACTGCTGGCACCTCCTTGTCCGTCGAGCGCCGCCAGAAGCGCATGCCAAGGAAGCGTCGCGCATTTGACCCGTGACGGATACTCATGCACCCCTGCCAGCGGCCGCAGCCGCTCCATTGCCGCGTCGCCGTCAGGCGCCTGCCCGCTGCGTGCCATGCTTCTGAAAGCATCGGCCAGCGCACGAACGTCCGTGTCGGTGCGGCCCGCAGCCACCTCGGCCATCAGGTCGGCGGAGGCGATGCTGATGGCGCAACCCCGCGCCTCAAATCCCGTCTGCGCGATGCGGCCGTCCGCACCGTGCCGCACGAACACCTGCACCCGGTCACCGCACATGGGGTTATCGCCCTTCGCGCTGGCATCGAACGCCGCCAAACGGGTCCCATGCCGCGGGCGGCGCCCGTGGTCGAGGATGACTTCCTGGTACAGATCGCGCAGGTCGTCGAACATCACGCAAAGAACTCCCGCACCCGGATCAGCGCCTCGGCCAGCGCGTCGATTTCTTCGTGCGTCGTATACACGCCAAAACTCGCGCGCGCGGTGCTGTCGAGGCCGAGGCGATGCATCAGCGGCTCGGCACAATGGTGCCCGGCGCGCACGGCGATCCCCTGCCGGTCGAGCAACGTCGCGACATCGTGGGCGTGCGCACCATCCAGCGTGAAGCTCACCACGCCGCCACGGTCCTGCGCGCGGCCGATCACGTGCACGCCGTCGATCTCGCCGAGCCGCGCCAGCGCATGGTCGGTCAGGCTGGCCTCGTGTGCCGCAATCGCCTCGTAGCCGATGTCCTGGACGAAGCGGACCGCGGCACCCAGGCCGATGCCTTCCAGGATCGCCGGCGTTCCCGCCTCGAACTTGTGCGGCACCTGCGCCCAGGTGCTGCGCTCGTAGGTCACCGAGCTGATCATGTCGCCACCGCCCAGGAACGGTGGCATCGCCTCCAGCAACTCGCGCCGCGCCCACAGCACGCCGATGCCGGTCGGGCCGTACAGCTTGTGGCCGGTGAAGGCATAGAAATCCGCGTCCAGTGCCTGCACATCGACGCGCCGATGCACCACCGCCTGGCTGCCGTCGAACATCACCTTTGCCCCGTGCGCGTGCGCGATAGCGACAATCCGTTCGGCTGGCGTATAGGTTCCAAGCACGTTGGACATATGGGTGATCGAGACCAGCCCGACCTTGCCGTCCCGCAGCAGATCCTCAAAGGCGGCAACATCAAGCTCGCCGGCATCGGTGATCGGCGCCACGCGCAACTCGATGCCATGCGCGTCGCGCAGCAACTGCCACGGCACGATGTTCGAGTGGTGCTCCATCCCGGAGATGACCACTGCTTGCCCCGGCTTCAGAATGCCGCGGCCGTAGCTGTACGCGACGAGATTCAACGCGCCGGTGCTGTTGCCGGTAAACACGATCTCGCTGCGGTCGCGGGCGTTGATCAGGCCTGCGACCAGATCGCGCGTGCCCTCGTAGGTCTCCGTGGTGCGCTCGCTCATCCAGTGCAGGCCGCGATGCACGTTGGCGTACTGGTGCTCCATCGCGTGCACCATCGCCTCGATCACCGCGCGCGGCTTCTGGGCGCTCGCAGCGCTGTCGAGGAACACCAGCTTCTTGCCGCGCACCGTCTCGTTCAGGATCGGGAACTGCGCCCGGATCGCGGCAACATCCAGCGCCACTGCGCGACGAACGACGTTCATGCGCCGAGCCCTTCCCAACGGTTCGCAATCGCCGCCTCCAGCACGCCGCGCGCCGCAGCATGCGCGACAAGATCCAGCGCTTCGGCGAGGAACGCCCGCACCAGGATCGCCCGCGCCTCCACCTCCGGAATGCCGCGGCTGCGCAGATAGAACAACTGCTCGGCGTCGAGTTCGCCGACGGTGGCGCCGTGGCTGCACTTCACGTCGTCGGCGAAAATCTCCAGTTGCGGCTTGCTGTCGATCTCGGCATCGGGCGAGAGCAGCAGCGCCTGATTCATCTGGTAGCCGTCGGTTTTCTGCGCACCGGGTGCCACCTCGATCTTGCCCTGGAACACGCCGCGCGAGCGCCCTGCCAGCACGTTCTTCACCGTCTGGCGCGAGGCGCATCCGGGGGCCGCGTGCGTCACCACGGTGGTGAAGTCGGCATGCTGCGTGCCGGACAGCAATTGCGCCGCATTCAGATGCGCGCTGGCACCTTCGCCGGCCAGCTTCGCGTGCACCTCCATGCGCGCCAGCTTTCCGCCGAGCGTGAGGGCAAAACTGTCGTAGGTCGCCCGCGCGGCGATATCGGCATACAGCGTGGAAACATGGAATGCCGCGCGCGACTCGTCCTGCAGTCGCAGATGCGCCAGCTTCGCGCCGGCGCCGAGCGTCACTTCCAGCACCGGGTTGTGCAGATAGGTGCCCTCGCCCACCGCGACCTCGAACAGCGTCAACGCCGAGCCGGCGCCGAGCCGCACCGCGTGTCGCGGATGGAACGCCACCGGCCGATCGGTCGCACCGGCGCCGAGATTCGCCAGCACGAGCAGCCCGCCGTCCACACCGGCCGGCACATCGATGCTGGCACCGTCTTCGGCCAGCATCGTGTTCAACGCCACCATGCGGTCGCGCTCCGGCTGCGCCAGCGCGCCGTATCCTGGCGCCCCGACGCGCACTGCGCTCGCCGGCGGCACGATGGAAAGATCCTCGCGGAACCGGCCATCCACGAACACCAGCCGCGGCGCGTCCAGCGCCGGCAGCCGCGCCATCAGCGCCGCGCAGTCGGCAACCGGCGTCAGCGGCTCCGCGAACCGCGTCTCGGCGAGCGGGCGCACGCTGGTGTAATGCCAGTCCTCGTCGCGCGCGCCCGGCAGGCCGTTGCGACGGAACGCCGCCGCGCCGGCCGCGCGGGCCGCGGCGTCGCCGGGCAGGCGCGCGCGCAACCCGTCGTAGCGCGCGAGGAATTCCGTGGCCGCCTGTTCCAGCCAGACCGGCTTGGTGCGGCGCGGCGGCGTGAGGGCGTTCATGCCGCGTCCGCCACCACGCTGGCATAGCCGTCGGCTTCCAGCGCATGCGCCAGTTCCGGGCCGCCGGAGCGCAGGATGCGTCCGCCCGCCAGCACGTGCACGCGATCCGGCACGATGTGGTCGAGCAGCCGCTGGTAATGCGTGATCACCACGGCGGAGAACTCCGGCCCACGCTGCGCGTTCACGCCGTCGGCCACGATCTTCAGCGCGTCGATGTCGAGCCCGCTGTCGGTTTCGTCGAGGATCGCGAGCCGCGGCCGCAGGATCGCCATCTGCAGCACCTCGTTGCGCTTCTTCTCGCCGCCGGAGAAGCCGACATTGACGTTGCGCTTCAGCATGTCGTCCGGCATCGCCAGCCGCTTGGTTTCCGCACGCGCCAGTCTCAGGAACTGCACCGCGTCCAGCTCCACCTCGCCACGCGAGCGCCGCAGCGCGTTCAGCGCGGTGCGCAGGAAATTCGCGTTGCCGACGCCCGGCAATTCCACCGGATACTGGAACGCCAGAAACAG
>Ga0302314_10012000_pt1 | contig 15042 bp, 11 predicted proteins | sample III_Palsa_N2_3_FD_200533 | JGI IMG/M metagenome (GOLD analysis project Ga0302314, IMG submission 200533) | Peat permafrost microbial communities from Stordalen Mire near Abisko, Sweden - III_Palsa_N2_3 | ecosystem: Environmental > Terrestrial > Soil > Palsa > Peat permafrost | place: Sweden...
ATAGTTCCCCATCTTCGGCGGATCACCCGTCAGGCACAAAATGTTCTTCAACCCAATCGACGCCGCTCCCAACAGATCGCTCTGAATACTCAACACGTTCCTATCGCGGCACGTGTAGTGCAGGATCGTCTCAATCCCCACCTGCTGCTGCACCTGCACGCACAAGGTTTGGTTGCTCATCCGCGCACTGGCCCGCGGCGAGTCCGGAATATTGATCGCGTGCACCCCGCGCTCCTTCAAAAACCTCGCCCCGTTGACCTCCTTCGCGCAGTCGAACCCCTTCGGCGGAACGATCTCCACCATCGTCACAAACTCGTCGTCCGCAACCATCTGCCCAATCTTCGACCGATCCCGCAAGGGCTTCGGCTCCACCCGATGCTCACTCACCAACTCCACCGCCGGAGCCGCAGCTTCAGCCGTCGCCTCAGCCGAGCCCTGAGCGTCCAGCGCGCGCAACGCCCCACGCATCGCCCGTATGTGCGCAGGCGTAGTACCGCAGCATCCGCCCACCCACTTCGCCCCGGCACGCACCGCCTTGCGCGTAAAGCTCGCCATATACTCCGGCGTCGTCAAATAAATATTCCGTCCCTCGATGCTCGTAGGCAGCCCCGCATTGGGCATCGCCGCCAGCGGCAGCTTTGTCACCTTCCGCATGCGCTCAATCACGCTCAGCACAATCGCCGGCCCCGAGCTGCAATTGCATCCCACCGCATCCGCCCCGATTGCCGTCAGCCGCTGCGCCGCCTCCTCGGGACTCGTCCCATCCAGGCAGTTGCCATCCTCATTCACCGTCATCATCACGGCAATCTTCAGCCCCGGAGCCACCTCCCGCGCCGCCAGCACCGCCTGCTCCGCCTCGGCGATAGACATCATCGTCTCGCCTATCAAAAGATCCACGCCACCCTCCGCCAGCGCGGCGATCTGCTCCGCAAATGCACCCTTCGCCTCCGCCAGCGTAACCTTGCCCGCTGGAGCGAGCCTTACCCCCAGCGATCCCACAGCACCCGCAACAAACGCCTCCGAGCCCTGCTTCTCCAGCATCGCCTCTACCGTCTGCCGGGCGAGCGCCGCCCCCGCCAGGTTGAACGCCCGCACCTTGTCCCGCAGCCCATAGTGCTCCAGTCGGAACGCATTCGCTCCAAACGTATTGGTCTCTATTACTTCCGCGCCGGCCTGCAGGTACTGCTGATGCACGCTCCGCACCGTCTCCGGCTGCGATACATTCAGTTCGTCATAGCAGCGGTTGATAAACACACCGCTGCTATACAGCATGGTGCCCATCGCCCCGTCCAACAATACCGCGCCACCGCTGAAAAGCCTATCGATTCCGACCGTCATTCCACTCCCGGTTCCCGTATTCTCGTCTCCTATCGTATACCGCTGCGCCCACGGTCCGGCGACCCGGCACCCCATCGCTTTGCTATACTCGATCAGGTCAATTGCAGCATTCCGCTGCGGCCGCGCGACGCTTTGGAGTGGTTCACGTTGAAGAATAGAAGTCTCCCTGCCCAGCTCTTAGCGGGCTTGCTCTTGGCCTCGGCAGCGTTGTCGCTGACGGCCTGCGGAAACATCATCTACAGGGAACCGGAGTACAACTACTCGGGACGCCCCATTCCCCCCAGTGGTTTGCTTGAACGCGTTCTGGCCTCCTATACCTCCAACGGCTCTCAGGGTGGCCTGGAGATCCTCGACGGTCTGCGCGACATTCGCAGCAACGTTCAAAACACCATCCCCTCCTACAGCATTAAGGGATTCTCTTCCGCGCAACCGGTCGACATCCTCAACTTTCCCGAGCAGACCTCCGGTTACGTCCTCTCCTACACCGATGGCGGCCTCATCGACGTCAACTACAGCACTGAATCCTCCTCCGGCAGCGCCGCCAACTTCGGCTCCAGTTCTCCATCGGCCGCCGCCGCGCCCACCGGCATCGTCTTCGCAGGAGCCTCCGAGCAGCAAGGCGCGCTCGTGGTTACAGGCAGTGGAGTTACCGTCGACCTCAACCTCCCCAATGTCAACAAGGTGGTCATCAACCAGGGCGGCACCGTTATCCTCGCCATGGTGCGCAACTCCAACTCGCTCTACCGGGTGGTCAAGCTGCCCGCCACCAACAATCCCGTCCTTCCCCCCGGTTACATCGATTGCGAGCCCCTGCTGCTGCCGGTCTTCTGCGTCGTCCCCGTCGGCAATGCCAACAGCGCGGGCGTTGCCGGAGCCGCCTACGATCATCCCTCCAACGCCGTCTTCTCGCTCGATGGCAACAACGTCTACATCCTCAACTGCGGCCCCGAATGCGGTGGATCGACGGCCAGCGTGACCGTCCTCCAGGAGGGCGCGCTCAACATCAACAACATCCCCACCGTCAATCCCCTCACTGCCCCCACCCCATTGGCCCCCATCGGCGCCCCAGCCGTCCCCAATCCCATTCCAGTCCCTGGCGGTGTCACCGCCGCAGTCTCCGACGGCGCCTACCTCTATCTCGCCGGACAGCAGCTCCAGTCCACCGGGCCCTTCGCCGGTGACTTCGCCGGCAACCTTTCCCTCCTCAACCTCACCACCTACACCGTCGGCACCCCCATCAGCATCTCCGATGGCACCCACACCAGGATCCTCCTCGCCGACGACGGCACGCTTTGGATCGGTTCCCAGCAGTGCGCCAACGGTGTGCGCGCGGCGCTTGCGGCGCAGCAGCTCGCCGCCGGCCAGGCCACCACCCAGGCCGCCAATGATAACTGCCTGACCATGGTGCAGCTCCCGTCCGCATCCGTACCCACCCTCACCGCCCAGATCATCCCAGCGGTCACGCAGGTCCCCGCCTCGCTCAACGGAGTCGGCGCGGTCGTCGTGCCCTACCCCAACACCAACCTCAATCAGTACTACTACGGCAGCCTCACCGGCCTCTGCTGGGTACAGAACTTCCACAAGGTCTACACCGCCTACGGCGGCCAGATCCACGCCTTCAACACCACCGATGGCTCCGAGATCAACAATTACTTCATCACCATCCAGGGCACAGTCCTCGACGTGGCCTACATGGATGCCGAATCCAACAGCGCCGACTGATCCACTACACCATCCCAATCCCCGGGTGGCCCATTCATCGCCGCCTTAGGCGATGAGTGGGGGAGCAAGCTGCCCTCCCCAATGAACCCTCCGCATACACCTTCACGGCATATAGCTCAGGCCTGCGTTCACAGGTTTCTTCGTTCCTGACGCCCCTCCACGCAAAAAAACATCCATTTCTCTAATGTCGGCAATCCAACCTTCGACTCTCCTCGTACTTGTCATGTAAGGAAAAGCCCAGTGTCTCCCTAGCGCAGAGGCAGGACTTTCAGCACAAGCAGCCCAATTCTTTTTGCCAGATCTATTTTGCCAAGGCCTTCGCATGCCCGAAGCCAACGATCTCGCTCGTCCTAAAGCCAACCGCAATCAGGAGACGTAACGTGGACAACAAGCTCAACTCATTTATCGACAAAGCACTCTCTCGGCGCTCCTTCCTCGCCGGTGCGGGTAGCGTCGCTGCAGCCGGCCTGGTGCTCGGAGCATCTGAAACCAAAGTCGCCGCAGCCTCCTATGGCGACACCGACATCCTCAACTTCGCTCTCAACCTCGAATACCTCGAAGCCCAGTTCTATCTCTACGCCGCCACCGGCAAAGGCCTCGCCGCATCCGAAACGACCGCACCCAGCGGTTACACCGGCTCCTATACCGCTGGCACAGTCATTCCCGGCAACGCCGCCGCAGTCCCGGGACTCACCACCGCCCAACAGCAGATCCTCAACGAGATCGCCTACGAAGAGGGGCAGCATGTGAACTTTCTTCGCACCGCACTCGGCTCCGCGGCCGTTCCCATGCCCACCATCGATCTGTCCTTCTTCGGCCCCCTCGCCGTAGCTGCCGGCATCTACACCTCCTCCCAACCGGCATTCAACCCCTTCGCCAGCTTTGACGCCTTCCTCATCGGCGCCTTCATCTTCGAAGACGTCGGCGTCACCGCCTACGCTGGAGCTGCTCCGCTCATCAGCGCTGCGGGTGTCGCCGCAGGCTACCTCAACGCCGCAGCCGGCATCATGGCCGTCGAGGCCTACCACGCAGCTTACGTCCGCACCTCCCTCACCGGCCGCGCCATCGCTGCCGGCGCAACCACGCCTACCTCCTCTGTCTATCCCTACTGCGGAATCGCCAACCAGGTCGCAGCCCTCCGTGCGACCCTGACCGTCGGCAACTCCGGCGCGCCAAGCACAGGCACCGGCAACACCGGCGCAGCCGGCTCCAGCACCTCGGTCGAAGTCAATCTCGCCGTGCCCACCACCCTCACCACCCCCAGCACCATCGTTGCAGCCGACTCCACCCGCGCCCTCGGATTCGCCCGCACCGTCAACCAGGTCCTTCACATCGTCTACGGTTCCCCAACAGTCGGCGTCGCCTCTGGCGGCTTCTTCAAGACGGGCATGAACAGCATCTTCGCAACCACCACAGCCTAAGCGGCAGAAGGACAATTCCATGGCAACGCAAGAGACTCAAATTCTGGATGACATCATCGTTAATAGCCGCCGCAAGATGCTGGCCTTTAGCGCAACAGCCCTCGCCGGCCTCGTCGTTGGATGCAGCGACAACGGCACCACAACCCTCCCCACAGCCTCCGGCAGCTACTCCGATGCCGACATCCTCAACTTCGCCCTCAACCTCGAATACCTCGAAGCCAACTTCTACTACCTCGCCGCCTTCGGCTGCACCATCAACTTACCCAACGCCGCGGCCATCGCCGCCGGAGCCCCGTCAGCCGGTATCCCCATCACCGGCTCCGTCGGCGCCGCGGGCACCGTCTCCGGTGGCAGCAAAGTCCCCTTCACCACCGTCACAGCCGCCTCCTATGCCACCGAGACGGCCATCGAAGAGGGCAAGCACGTCCTCTTCCTCCAGTCCGCTCTCGGCTCCGCAGCCGTAGCCCAACCGGCCATCAACCTCGGCGCCTCCTGGCAGACCCTCGCCACCGCTGCCGGAATCGCCGGCGGCTCCTCCTTCAGCCCCTACGTCAACGACAACGACTTCCTCATCGGCGCGTACGTCTTCGAGGATGTCGGAGTCACCGCCTACCACGGCGCCGCCTCGCTCCTCACTGTGTCCGGAAACCTCAGCGCGGCGGCCGGCATCATGGCGGTCGAGGCCTATCATGCCGGCCTCATCCGCACCTCGCTCAACTACATCGACCCCACCGGCGCTCTTGGCTTGATCGGCTTGACCACGCAGATCTCAGCTCTGCGGGCCACGCTTGCCGGCCAGGTCCCTCAGTCCCCAGCCAGCCCCTATGACACAGCCCCCGACGACTTCGGCCTTGGCGCCTTCTCGGTCACGCTCGGTGGCGCCACCGGTTACACAGCCACCCGACTTACAGACGCCGACGCCACCAACGTCATCGCCTTCGCCCGCTCCACCACCCAGGTACTCAACATCGTCACCGGGGGCGGCGCCTACAACGCAACCACTAAGGCCGTAGTGAGCCCTGCCACGGGAGTCTTCTTCCCCGCCGGCCTCAACGCAGGCCCTTACGGCTTCAGATAAAAAACCCGCCTTCACCAGCAAGTGCACGCGCACCGGATCATCGGTGCGCGTTTGCCTTAACCCGCCGCCACCCTCATCGCAACCCCGGCAATACGCCGCACCAGCTCTGCGGCCGGCGACCTCCGCGCAGACTCTCGTTGCCAGCCACCCCCAACCCTGTCCGCCATTCCGGACACCCGCAGCAGCCTGCTCGTCCATCGCAATACCGGCATCGCCAGCCTCAGCAGCAGCGCAGGCCCTGCATGTCGCGTAAGCAGCCAATCCGTGCAGGTCTCTTCCTGAAACCCAAAGTGCATCGAATGCGATGTCCCACCCAGAAAGTGCACGTCGGTCTGCCCCATCAGGCTCTCGTGCTCGATCAGATACGACCGCATCGCCGTCGACAGAGAATACCGCTGCAACCCATTGCGATTGCACTGCCAATCGATATACGTGTGCCGCCCACTGCGCCATCCGCTGATCCAGCTCAGCCAGCGTCCGTCGCCCGCGCGCAGCCCCATGCAAAATGCCTTCGGGTCCCGCGCCACCTGCGCGATGCGGTTCTTCGCCACACCCGGCCGCACCGGGTCGTCGGTGTTGCACTGCAACTCCACCAGCGCCGCACGCAACATCTGCCCCTCCATCGCCGCCAGGAACTGGCACTCCAAATCGCGCTCCACGCGCCTGCGGTAGTAGCGCAGGTTCCTCCGCGTATGCGCCCCAAACCGCGACACGCTCTCGTTGAACGACCCCCCCAGTTGCAGTGTGTCGCGCACCTTTCGCTGAATGACGCCGACCGTTCGCGACAAGTATCTCTGCTCGGCATCCATGGACGGTCCGGCCGAAGTGCCTTGCAGCTTAAGCATCAAGGCCACCAGCCCCGAACGCATCATGGCATCGGCCGCGGCAAACGCAAGCTGTTCGCGCCCCTCATGCGGCACATCCGGCGCGGTAAAGAATCCACGCTGTCCAGTCAGGTTCCCGCACACTCCCAGGCGCGTTCGACACCCTCCCACCCTGGGCTCCGATCCCAGCGCCACCGCCGTCAGCACCGCACCGCGATACAACAGCACGGCCAGCGGTATGCCGTCCTGCGCCACAACGTCCCTGGCCCAGACCATCGCACCGCCCCACACTCCGGCATCACGGCATAACCCGATGAACTCATCCAGGCACGCGGCATTCCGCGCTATATCGCGGTCCCCACGCAACCTCTCCGCGACAAGGCCGTCCCCCACCTGCAGCGGCGGAAACATCTCCGCCCCTGCGTCAGCGCGCAGACCTTCGCCGACACCCGCCAGAGCGCGCGTAGCCCCTATAGACATGACAGACCATCCGGTCAAGTAGCTGAATGCTTCAAAAAATGCAGTAGTTCAATATCGGAACGACTCTAATTTTAGCCGCTGCGCTCCCCGAACTTGTCTGTGATCTGTCATTTGTTTTTACAATTTAGGCAGAACGAGAGTAACCCCTCGGTCACCTGTCGTCACTTCCGCACTGCGTCATCTTGATCGCCTCCACCGGCCGCTCCGCAATCAACCCCGCAACCACGCCAGTCTTCCCGACACCCCACCAACCACTACAACACCCATATCGTCTCCAAAAAATCTAACCCCTAACCCCTAATCCCTGCTTTTAGGCCTCACCCGCGTAAGCCTCGCCCGCGCCAGGGACTTCAAATAATCCTTCAACGGCTCCGCCGGCACGCCCATAAACATCTCTCCCGGCCCCTCCAGCCTCTTCCCCGGAAACACCCCCGAAGCCCCACCCAGGATCACCCCCGGCCCAATCGTCACATGGTCGCCCAACCCCACCTGCCCCGCCATCACCACCCCATCGCCCACCACGCACGACCCCGATATCCCCACCTGCGCCGCGATCACCACATCCTTCCCAATCGTGCAGTTGTGTCCAATATGCACCTGGTTATCGATCTTCGTTCCCCGCCCAATCCTCGTCTCGCCCAACGCCCCGCGGTCGATCGTCGTATTCGCCCCAATCTCCACATCATCCTCAATCACCAGCGACCCCTGCTGCGGAAACCTCACATACGTCCCATCCTCCCCACGCACATACCCAAATCCCATACTCCCCAGCACCGCCCCGGCCTGCACCACCACGCGGTCTCCAATCCTCGTACAGCCATAGATCGTCACATTGCTGCCAATCGAACAGTTCTCCCCAACGACAGCCCCCTTCTCGATCACACAACAAGCCCCAACCGATGTCCCACGCCCCACCGCGGCGCCTGCATCGATCACAGCCGAAGGATGAATCGCAGCAGCAACGAACCCATCCAGCCATCGCCCGCACAAAGCAAACGCATACTTCGGATTCTTGACCTTAAGCACTCGCGGCCCACCCATATCTCCAACCCCAGCCGGCGCCAATATCAAACCCGCCGCACTCGCCAGCGCCTCTGCCAACGATGTCTCATCCACCGCAAACACGATCGCTTCCGGCGCAGCATCCGCATAGCCCGCAAGCCGTGTAAACACGCGCTCATCCTCGCCAGGCGTCAGCCCCAGCAATCCACAAACATCCTTCACGCTGATCGCCGGCTCGCTCCCAGGAGTCATCCCATAAGTCATCACAGATAGATCCTCTCTTCCCCCTCCGGCCGCGTCTTCCACCTTCTATGCACCCACAGCCACTGCTCAGGATACCGCCGCACATAGCTCTCAATCGCCGCTGTAAATAATGCTGTATTCGCCACCATGTCCGCCTGCGCATCGCCAGACCTCACCAACTCCAGCTCCTCGCCGAACCGCAACACATACTTCTTCTCGCTCTCCTCCCACAGCAGAAACCCCGGCAACACCGCCGCGCCGCTCTTCAACGCCACCCGAGCCAGCCCGCTCGCCGTACAAGCCTCCACCCCAAAGAACGGCACGAAAACCCCCTGCGGCGGAGTCATATTCGTATCCATCAAAATCCCCACCGTCTCGCCCCGGTGCATCGCCGTCAGCAACCCCCGCGCAAAGTCGTCTTTATGGATCACCCGGTTCCCATGCAGACACCGTATCCCATTCACAAACGCATCTACCCGCGCATTATCCAGCCTCCGTATCACCAACGACATCGGATACCCGCGCAGCGAGTGATAAAAGCTCGACAGCTCCCACGCCCCCAGGTGCCCCGTCACCACCAGCACGCCCTTGCCCTTTTCCCGCGCGCTCAGATAGTGCTCCAACCCCTCATATCGCACAAACTGCGATGCCTCTTCCAGCGTGTATCCGCGCATCTTGCAGAACTCCGCAATCTGCCACCCCAGCGTCGTATAAAGCTTGCGCAGAATCTCCCGCCGCTGCGCCGTTGTCTTCTCCGGAAACGCCAGTTCCAGGTTCCGCAGCCCAGTCCGCCGCAACGCTCCCAACATCCACCAGCACACCCACCCAATCCCCGCACCCACCGCCCGAGCCAACGGCCTCGGCAGCGCACCCACCACCCCCACCAACCCCCGCACCAACCAATACTCCAGCGTCTCTCTTGGAGTCTCTCTCGAAGAGGGTGCTACCGCAGGTGCGCTCTGAACAAAATCCTTCAAGAAATCAGTGTACGCAAAAGCAGAAAGGGCAGCCCAAGGCCGCCCTCCCTACTGCTCTACTGATCTACTCACTGCCTTTAGTGGTTGTCCTGCGACACCACAAAGTACTTCGCCACGGTATGCACAAAGCGCTTCGCATTCTCCGGAGTCGGCTGTTGACCATGCAACACTCCCTCAAACGGAACATCCGCGCCATACTCAATCCGCGTATCGTCGCCGTTCTGCGAGAGCACTGTGCCATCCAGATCGATACCCGCAAACAGCCCCTGGCTACGCGAATAGGTAAGGAACTCCGCTCTCATGCTCGCATCGGTACTGGCCTGCGCATTGCGCCCGACCGGCCCGGCTGTTGCCGCTGCATCGCCGCCCAGCTTGAACTTGCTGCTCAGCATATGCTCCAGACCATGATCGTTCATCGCAACCAGGATCAAATCGGTAGACTGCCCGCCGATCTGCCAACCGAAGCTGCCGCCTTCCAGCCGCACAAACACCGGCGCGCTCCAGCCCATGTGGGTACGGCAAGTAGCCACGCCCTGGCCATACTGAGCACCCACAACAAAGGCGCCCTTCTTGTAATGAGGAACCACCACTACACAGTGTGCACCCGCCAGGATCGACTGCGGAATGCCCTTATCGGGCGACTGCATTACCTCATCGATCACATTCGCCGCGCTCATCAAACGATCATCCAGCTTATGGTCCTGCGCCTGCGCAGGAATCATCCCGGCAGCCATCGCCAGGGCACAAAATACTCCAATTACCTTTTTCATCGCATTGCCTCTCGGAACTGTCTTGCGGCGTAAGTCATCGTACATAGCCGCTACAAGAGAGTCAGATGGAGCCCACACCTCCGGGGTTGCATAGCAAAAAAAATGGGGGTTGCGAAGATTTGGCCGTCTCCAGCCTCGCTCGCAACCCCGCTTCTCCCAGGTCTGTGCTACCCCATAACCTTGCGCCTCCCGCCGCCAACCCGCAAGAGTACGAAGGAATGTAGACCTTTGGGTACCACCGAACTCCCCTGCTGTCTACGATCTACTGTCTGCTTCCAACTCTTCCAGCGCCCGCAGTGTCAACTCCACCCGGTTGCTGGCCCCGGTCTTGCGCAACATCCGCCCCAGGTGCGCCTTCACTGTCACCTCATCGATTCCCATAGCCTCGGCGATATGCCGGTTCGTGTTTCCATCCATCAGCAATCGCAACACCTCCTGCTCCCGCGGCGTCATCTTCTCTGCGATCCCGTCTCCCACCACCTGCCCCGCCACCGCTCCCGCTGCGCTCGCATCGATCAAACGCGCCAGCACCTTCCGTGGCGCCCACACCGATCCATCCAGCACCACCTCCATCGCCATGCAGATCTCTTTCTCATCCGACGTCTCCAGCAGATATCCCTTCGCTCCCGCGCCAATCACCGTCTGGATCAACCCCGCGTCAAGCGTCTCGCCCACCACCACAATCTTCAACTCCGCGCGCTCCTGGTGCAGCCGCGCAATCACATCCGTCAGCCCATCCTCGCAAGACCGCACATCGATCAGCAGGGCCGCCAGCTTCTTCTCCGCCGCGATCCCCTCCAGCGTCAGGCCCACCGCCTGCAATCCCACCGCCTCCTCCAGAATCGTCTCCAGCCCCAGCACGCGCAGCGGGTCCGCCGCGACGACGCCCACCCGCAATCTGCCCTCGCTCTTCATCTGCACTCCACGGTATAAGCCGCTCTGAACCGCCGCCGGCAGCAAGCCATCTAAACCTAATCCCTGTCTTTTTTAAAGCTTTGGCAGAACAATCCCCTGTTGCCGCTGATACTTCCCATTGCGGTCCCCGTAACTGGTCTCGCACATCTCATCGCTCTGAAAGAATAAAATCTGGCACAGCCCTTCATTCGCATAAATACGCGCCGGCAGTGGAGTCGTGTTGGATATCTCCAGCGTCACGAAACCCTCCCATTCAGGCTCAAACGGCGTCACGTTCACAATAATCCCACACCGCGCATACGTGCTCTTGCCCACGCAGATCGTCAGCACATCCCGCGGAATCCTGAAATATTCGATCGACCGCGCCAACGCAAACGAGTTCGGCGGAACAATCACGCTCTCCGCCTGCACCGACACAAACGACCGCTCATCGAAGTTCTTCGGATCGATGATCGCGCTATTCACGTTCGTAAATATCTTGAACTCGTCCGACACCCGCAGGTCGTATCCATACGATGACAGACCGTAGGAGATCACCCCGTCCCGTACCTGCTTCTCGCAGAACGGCTCAATCATCTTGTTTTCCATCGCCTGCCGGCGAATCCATTTGTCGCTCTTTATGGCCATCTTGCTCCTCGGGCGCACGCGGATCTCCACGTCGCTGGTCTGGGCTCTCCTCTTTTTTTGCTGCCGGGAGCCTGTTTGTCTTGCTCTGAGCCTATCGTAAAGTGCTGTGTACCAGTACTATCTACCTATTCGTCGCTGCAAGCCACTTGTTGACAACCGAATTCGCCCTTTCTACCATCGGATACAAGGTTAGTCGTCGGATTCGCGCCCGCACCTCTGGGCGTTCGGGCCATACTTCCGGACCATGCTCGGGAAAGGGAAGGCATCTTCCATGATCAAACAAGACCTCATTCAACGAGTGGTCGAGCGTACAGGTTTGCCGCGCACCAAGGCGGAGGCCGCAGTCGACGTCATCTTTCAGGCCATGAAGACCGCCCTCGGCGAAGGCGAACGCATCGAGTTGCGAGGCTTCGGCGTCTTCACCATAAAGCCCCGCAAGACCGGCGTCGGCCGCAACCCCCGCACCGGCGCAGAGGTCTCCATCGCCCCAGGCAAGGCCGTGCGCTTCAAGCCCGGCAAAGACCTGCACCTGCTCGACTAATCTATTTCTCTATGAGTCATCGTCAACTGCGTCGCCCCACGCCACTTTTCCCAAAAAAATGTCGCCCATCCTACTTATCCGGAGTAAAGTGACAGGAGATTCACTCGAACTGTCCCGTAACCGGTAGAAATCGGTGCGATACATTTTTTCCCTGATCTCCCCGCAAGGAAACCAGGCTGCTTCTCTTGCGCGATGCCTGCCAACTGTACATCGGCTCCAGCATCCCATCTCCGCTCCATAAGGTCTTCCTCGCCCCATGGCAACTCCCGCAATGCTGCAAGAAGACCGTAGCTCCCCCCCTGCCCCTCCCCGACCGGCCACGCCTGACCGCCTCTGGATTCAAGCCCTCCTGCTCGCCATCACCCTCTTCTCCACCACCATGGTCGGTATGAGGTACATGTCCAACTTCCAGCAGGGCGTCTTTCCCCTGGCTACGGACGCGGACATCTTTCCCTACGGCTGGGACATGGCCAACCTCTCCCACTTTGCCCTCGGCCTGCCGTTCTCGCTGACGCTGCTGGGCATCCTGCTCACCCATGAGTTCGGCCACTACTTCGCCTGCCGCGCCTTCGCCATCCGCGCCACGCTGCCCTATCTCCTGCCCGCGCCCTCGCTCAGCGGCACCGCCGGCGCCGTCATCCGCCTCAAATCCCGCGTCAAATCTCGTGCCGCCCTGCTCACCATCGGAGCCCTCGGCCCCATCGCAGGATTCGTCGTTGCGGTCGTCATGGCCTGTATCGGCCTCTCACTCTCCAAACCGGTAGCCGTCGAGCCCACCAAGCTGGTCATCTTCAACTCACCCCTGCTGCTCAAGCTGCTCTCCGCCCTCCCCATCGCCGGCCTCCACGGCCGCGTCGGCGAGCCCTTGATATGGCACCCCGTCTTCATCGCCAGTTGGATCGGCATCCTTATCACCTCTCTCAACCTCATCCCCGCGGGCCAGCTCGACGGCGGCCACATCCTCTACTCCATCTCCCCGCGCCTCCACCGCATCGTCACCTACGCCGTCATGGCCTTACTCGTCTTCCTCGGCATCGAGTACTGGCTCGGCTGGCTCCTCTGGACCGCCCTCCTCTGCCTCCCCGGCATGAGGCACCCCACCGTCAAAGACACCGAACCCCTCAGCCCAACGCTGCTCCTGCTCGCCCCCATCGCCCTCCTCATCCTCATCCTCACCGCCACCCCCGAACCCTTCAGCCACTCCAGCCTCATAGACGTCCTCCGCAAATCCGGCTTCATCGACTTCCTCCATCACCACCGCCACTCCTAGCTGCCGCCGCGGGTGCCTTCCTGTCTTTCATCCCGTAGGGATCTGTAGCTGCTGTTGCCGTTGCTTAACTCCCAGCTCTAAGCTCATTAAGACCCGCTCTTGCTCTTGCTCTTGACGGAGGAAGCAGGGGCCTTCAGGCCCCTGAATCGCAGCCAAAACGAAAAGGGCTTTAGCCCCGGGCCTTAACCGCCCCTACATCAAATGCACCGCATCCACATCCACCACCACGCCCCCGCGCGGAATCCCCTCCCTATCCACCACCCCCAACATCTCCTTCAACGCAGCCCCCAGCACATCCCGCCGCTCCGCCTTCAACACAAAGTGATACCGATAGATCCTCTTCAACCGCGACAACGGCGCCGCCGCCGGCCCCAGCACCCTAACGCCCTCAAACCGCCGCCCCTCAATCCATCTCCCCAGCCGAGTGGCCCACCCCAGGGCCTCCTCCAGCCGCTCACTCTGCACCACCACATTCGCCAGCACGCTCAGCGGCGGATACCGCATCGCCCGACGGAAGTACATCTCCCGCGCGGCAAAACCCGTATAGTCGTGCGTCGCCGCAAACTTGTTCACATAATGCTCCGGCTGATACGTCTGCACCAAAACCCTCCCCGGCAACTCCCCACGCCCGGCCCTTCCACTCACCTGCGTAATCAACTGAAACACCCGCTCCGCCGCCCGAAAGTCCGGCAGCCCCAGCGCAAAGTCCGCACCCACCACCCCCACCAGAGTCACCCCATGAATGTCATGCCCTTTCGCGATCATCTGCGTCCCCACCAGCAGATTGATCTCCCCAGAATGCAGCCGCGACAACAACCGTTCCATATCTCCGCGAGTCCTCACCGTATCGCGGTCCATCCGCCCAATCCGCGCCCCCGGAAACAGCTCCTGCAACCGCTCCTCCCCCTGCTGCGACCCCGCCCCCAGGTAGTACAAATGCTCGCTCTTGCACTTCGGACATTCCTTCGGCACTCCGCGCTTGAACCCACAATAATGGCACTCCAGCCGCTGCCCCACCCTTGCAATCCCATCACCATCCTCACCGCCCTTGTGATACGTCAGCGAGATCGCGCAATTCTCGCACTCGATCTTCTCCCCGCAGCTCCGGCACATCACCACAAAGCTGTAACCCCGCCGGTTGATCAAAATCATCGCCTGCTCGCCGCGGTCGAGCGTCCCCTGCACCTCCGCAATCAACCGCCGCGAGAACATCTGCTCCTGCCCCGTCTCACGAAACTCCTCCCGCATATCCACCATCTCGACCTTCGGCAGCGGCCGCTCCTCCACCCGCTTCAGCAGCTCCACCCGCGCATACCGTCCGCGCTCCGCATTGTTCCAGCTCTCCAGTGAAGGCGTCGCCGACCCCAGCACTACGGTGCACCCTAGCAACTTCGCCCGCATCACCGCCACATCCCGCCCGTGATACCGCGGAGTCTCCTCCTGCTTGTAGCTCGAATCATGCTCCTCATCCACCACGATCAGCCGCAGATTCGGAATCGGCGCAAACACCGCCGACCGCGTCCCCACCACCACCCTGGCCTCACCCCGCCGAATCCTGTGCCATTGCTCCGCCCTCTCATCCGGCGTCAACTGCGAGTGCATCAACGCCACCTCACTCCCAAACGCCGCCACCATCTGCGCCGCGGTCCCCGGCGTCAACCCAATCTCCGGCACCAGCAGCAACGCCCCGCCGCCAGCCTCCAACGCCCGCCGCATCGCCGCCACATACACCGCAGTCTTCCCACTCCCCGTAATCCCATACAACAAAATCGGCTTGAACCCACCCATCCCCCTTTGCTTGTCATTCCCGAAGGGAATCTGCGTCTCCTTTTGC
>Ga0302314_10012002_pt1 | contig 15041 bp, 7 predicted proteins | sample III_Palsa_N2_3_FD_200533 | JGI IMG/M metagenome (GOLD analysis project Ga0302314, IMG submission 200533) | Peat permafrost microbial communities from Stordalen Mire near Abisko, Sweden - III_Palsa_N2_3 | ecosystem: Environmental > Terrestrial > Soil > Palsa > Peat permafrost | place: Sweden...
TGCGGTCCAGCCGGTCCACCCGGGAGATCGTCCGGGCCAACGTGCTGACCCGGTTCAACGCGATCATCGGCTGCCTGTTCGTGGTGATCATCGTGGTCGGGCCGCCGCAGGACGGGTTGTTCGGCTTCGTGATCATCGCCAACACCGGCATCGGCATCTTCCAGGAGCTGCGCGCCAAACGCACCTTGGACAGCCTCGCGGTGGTCGGCGAGTCCCGGCCCCGGGTCCGCCGCGAGGGCCGCAGCCTGGAGCTGACCAACGGCGAGATCGTGCTCGGCGACCTGGTGGAGCTCGGCTCGGGCGACAAGGTCACCGTGGACGGCGAGGTCGCCGAGGCCGACGGCCTGGAGATCGACGAGTCGCTGCTGACCGGCGAGGCCGACCCGGTGCACAAGCGCCCGGGCGACCCGGTGATGTCGGGCAGCTTCGTGGTCGCCGGTTCGGGCGCGTTCAGCACCACCCGGGTCGGCCGCGAGGCCTACGCGGCGCAGCTGGCCGAGGAGGCCAGCCGGTTCACCCTGGTCGCCTCCGAGCTGCGCAGCGGCATCGACACCATCCTGCGCTACATCACCTGGGTGCTGGTGCCGACCGCGCTCGGGCTGGTCCTCAGCCAGCTGTACGTGGAGCGCAACGACGCCGCCGAGGCGGTCCGGCGGATGGTCGCCGGGATCGTCCCCATGGTTCCCGAGGGACTGGTGCTGCTGACCTCGGTCGCCTTCGCCGTCGGGGTGACCCGGCTCGGACGGCACCAGTGCCTGGTCCAGGAGCTGCCCGCGATCGAGGGCCTGGCCCGGGTGGACACCGTCTGCCTGGACAAGACCGGGACGCTGACCGAGGGCGGCATGGACGTCGCCGAGCTGCGGATGCTCAAGACGCCGATGCTCAAGACGCCGACGCTCAAGACGCCGACGGCCGACGACCCGACGCCCGGGACCCGCCGCCCGGACCGGGCTCCAGTGGACCAGGCCCGGGTGGAGCAGGCCCTGGGCAGCCTCGGCTCGGCCGACCCCCGCCCGAACGCGAGTCTCCAGGCGATCATCGACGCCTACCCCTCCCAGCCGGGCTGGGAGTTGCTCCAGGCCGCGCCCTTCTCCTCGGCCCGCAAGTGGTCCGGCGCGGCGCTGCGCTCGCCGGACGGCGACAGCGCCGGCTGGCTGCTCGGTGCGCCGGACGTGCTGCTGCCGTCCGGGCACCCGGCCCTGGTCGAGGTGGACGAGCTGGGCGCGCAGGGCCTGCGGGTACTGCTGCTCGGCCGCACCACCACCCCGCTGGACGACCCGGACCCGGCGGTCGGCCTGGAGCCGCTGGCGCTGCTGGTGCTGCGGCAGCGGCTGCGCCCGGACGCCGCGCGGACGCTGCGCTACTTCGAGCAGCAGCGGGTGGCCGCCAAGGTGATCTCCGGCGACAACGCGGTCTCGGTCGGCGCGGTCGCCGGATCGCTCGGCCTGCCCGGCGCGGACGAACCGGTCGACGCCCGCACCCTGCCCGAGGACCGCGAGGCGCTGGCCGAGGTGGTCGAGCGGCACTCGGTCTTCGGCCGGGTGACACCGCAGCAGAAACGCGACCTGGTGCAGGGGCTCCAGTCCCGGGGCCACCATGTGGCGATGACCGGCGACGGCGTCAACGACGTGCTGGCGCTGAAGGACGCCGACATCGGCGTGGCCATGGGCGCGGGCAGCGAGGCGACCCGGGCGGTCGCCCAGATCGTGCTGCTGGACAACAGTTTCGCGACGCTGCCGCTGGTGGTCGCCGAGGGCAGGCGGGTGATCGGCAACATCGAGCGGGTGGCGAACCTGTTCCTGGTCAAAACCGTCTACTCGGTGCTGTTGGCGCTGCTGGTGATCATCACCCGGGTGCCGTACCCGTTCCTGCCGCGCCACTCGACCGTGCTCAGCGGGCTGACCATCGGCATCCCGGCCTTCTTCCTGGCGCTGGCGCCCAACAACGAGCTGGCCCGCAGCGGTTTCGTCCGCCGGGTGCTGCGGTTCGCCGTCCCGGCCGGGGTGATCGCGGGCAGTGCCGCCTTCACCACCTATCTGCTGGCCCGCGCCGACCACGCCACCACGCAGGTCCCGGACAGCAGCGTCACCGCGCTGACGCTGTTCCTGGTGGCGCTGTGGGCGCTGGCGATCATCGCCCGCCCGTACACCTGGTGGCGGGTGCTGCTGGTACTGGCGATGGCCGGGTGCTTCGCGCTGGTGCTGACGGTGCCCTGGCTGAAACGGTTCTTCCAGCTCAGCCTGGTGGGCTGGCGCGACCCCTGGACGGCGGTCGCGGTGGCCCTGGTGGCCGGGCTGCTGCTGGAGCTCGTCTGGAGTTATCTGCGCCACCACCCGGACAGCCCGGCCGGCCCGGCGGGCCCGGCGGCGGAACCGGCGGACCGGACCGGCCAGGAGGTCCCGGCCGGCCCGGCGGCAGCGGACTGAACCCACCGGACCGGACCGACCACCGGGCCGACCGGGCCGGTCGGCTGTGGGGCTCAGGCCTGCGGCAGCGGCTCCGGCACCGGGCCGGCCGACAGGTCCGCCGCGAGCTCGGCCGACGGCTCCGCGCGCACCGCCCAACGGATCCGGGTGGTGCACAGCGAGACCAGCATGGCCGAGGTGGCGACCGCCGCCATGCCCCAGACCAGGCTGCTGGCGCCGGCGATGAAGCCGATCACCGCCGGACCCGCCAGCAGACCGGTGGTGCCCATCGCGGCGACCAGCGACAGCGCGTCCGGGCCCTGGTTCGCGGCGGCCATGTAGATGCACGGGGTCGCGGCGGCGATGCCGAGACCGACGCAGGCGAACCCGAGCAGCGCCGGGACCACCCCGCCGACCAGCAGCGCCAGCCCCAGTCCGACGGCGGCCAACGCGGTGCCGACCCGCACGATGCGTCCGTCCCCCCAGCGGGCCCGCCAGCCGTCGGCGAAGATCCGGGCCAGCACCATCATCACCGAGACCACCGCGATGCCCATGGGCAGCAGTTCCGCGGGGGCGTTGGCGACGGTCTTCAGGTACAGCGCCGACCAGTCGTTCATCGCGCCCTCGGTGACCGTGCCGAACACCATGGCCAGGCCCATCCAGATGGTGATCCGGGTGGGCAGCGGCAGCCTGCGGCGGCTCTTCTCCCGCACCTCCGGCTCGCTCACCGACGGCTCCCGCACCGCCTCCTCCCGCACCGCCTCCTCCCGCAACAGCCCCGCCTGGGCGTAGCCGATCAGCAGCAGCAGGACCGCCATCGCGATGCCGAAGTGCACCGACAGCGAGGAGGTGAACAGGTTGGTGCCGGACGCCAGCAGCGCGGCGCACAGCGAGCCGCCGCTGAAGGTGGCGTGGAACTTGCCCATGGTGGTCCGCTGGTAGCTGACCTCCAACGCGGCCCCCTGCCCGTTCATCGCCACGTTCAGGCAGGCCACGCCGACGCCGTCGCAGCAGGTGACGAGCAGCGCCACCGGATAGTCCGGCGCGAACGCCAGCGCCGGCAGGATCAGGCTCAGGCCGACGGCCGACCAGACCGACAGCCGTCGCGAACCCAACCGCTTCATCAGCCAGGTCACCAGCGGGAACGACGCCGCCGCGCCGACGCCGCAGGCCATCAGCAGCAGGCCCACCTCGGCCGTACTCAGGTCCAGCCGGGCCTTGATCGTGGGCAGCCGCGACGCCCAAGTCCCGTACTGGAAACCGAGGATGAGGAACAGTGCCGCGATCGCGAACTGCGCTCTGCGGAAATCATCGCGAACGCGAAACATGCGCATCAACCTTCTTCGTGGTTCGACTTCTCGGTTCGGCACGTCTTCTCGGTTCGGCATGCCTTCTCGGTTCGGCATGCCTTCTCGGTTCGGCATGCCTTCTCGGTTCGGCATGCCTTCTCGGTTCGGCATGCTCAGACCGCTCTGGACATGTACATCGCGTCCCTGCCGTAACTCGCCGGGAGTTCGACCCCGTGCTGGACGCGGTATCCGTTGGCCGACCAGAAGGTGTCACTACCGGACACCGCGATCAGGGAGATCCGCTCGTACAGCTGGGCGCGGGCGGTCGCGGTCAGCTGGATCAGCAACTGCTTGGCCAGCCCCCGACCACGGAATCCCTCGGCGATGACGATGTCGTGCAGGTGCAGATTGCGCGAGCGGAAAGCGGTCTCCTCCGCCCGGGTCAGATCCGGATACCGGTCCATCGGATAGGGCAGCGCCAGCAGATATCCGACCGTCCGCCCGCGGTAGTCCAGGACGAAGCAGGTGCCCGGGGAGACCAACGCCTTGGACTCCAGTGCGGCCCGCCCCTCGGACAGCTCGTGCTCGGTGTAGGCGTCCGCCTCCAGTTCGGTGATTCCGTCCCAGTCGGCGTCGGAGATGTTCCGTATCCGCACGTCGTCGTGGTCCATCTACTCCTGCTCCTCCTCTCGTATCGACCGGTGCGGCAGCGGGCTGAATCCGTTGAAGCCCTGGGTCATGTAGCTGGTGGCATAGGCGCCGCAGGAAAGCACCCAGACCGGGTCGCCGGATTTGACTGCCTTCGGCACCTGGACCAGGTTGTGCCGGTGCGGATAGGAGTCGTCGCTGTCGCAGGTCGGACCGGCGACCACCGCCGGAACGCATTCCGCGGCGACCGCTCCGGCATGCGAGGGAAAGACCAGCCGGTACTGCAACTCGTCCATCTCGTAGAGGCCGTTGAACTTTCCGCAGCTGAGGTAGAGCCAGTACTCGCGCTCGCCGCCGAGCTGCTGCCGCGCGGAGAGCCGGGCGACGTGCGCGCGGATCGCGCCGTGGTCGGCGACCAGGTGGCGTCCCGGCTCGACCAGGACATCCAGCGGTCCTTCGGAGAGTTCGCGGAGCTGCCGCATGCCGTCCCGGATCACCGCGAAGATCTTCTCCAGCGGCGGGTCCAGCGGCCTGCCCCGCCGGTCCAGGTAGCCGAGGGCCGGCAGGCCGCCGCCGAGGTTGACGTGGTCCGGGTGGATCCCCCGCCGGTTCAGCGCCACCAGTACGTCGGCCAGCTGGTCGAGGGCCCCGCGCCAGGCCTCGGCGGTCATCTGCTGCGAACCGACGTGGACGGACAGACCGGCAGGGGTCAGACCCGCCGCCCGGGCCGCCTCCATCACCAGCAGGGCATCGGCGGCCGAGCAGCCGAACTTGCGGCTGAGGCCCCAGAGCGCCCCCTCGCCGTCCGTGGCCAGCCGGCAGAACACCCGCGCGCCGGGGGCATGGGCGGCGATGGCCGCCACGTCCTCCAGGCTGTCGGTCGCGAAGTCCCTGACTCCGAGCCGAAAGGCGTCGGCGATGTTCCGGTCGGACTTGATGGTGTTGCCGTAGTGGATTCTGCCGACCGGAACCCCGGTCCTGATCGCCTGCTCGATCTCCTTCGGTCCCGCCGCGTCGAAACCCGAGCCCCGGGCGGCCAGGCAGGAAAGCACCTCGTCCACCGGACAGGCCTTCAGCGCGAATCGGACGCTGATACCCGGGAGTTCCCGAACCAGCGATTCGTACTGCTCCTCGATCCCATTCAGATCATAAAGGATCTGATCTTCCTCAGCGGCTGCCAGGGCGGCGCGCATATGCGTATTCCCGTCCATAGTCGATGGCCCGGTCCAGCTATTGGGTATGGCTATTGGGTATGGCTATTGGGTCTATCGGGGGTACAGCTTTTGGATCTGGCTACAGGCTCTGCCGCGGCCGAGGGAGTCCCAGGGCCCGGCCGGCCTGGATCAGCGGTTCCCACACGTCGATCAGCAGCGCGAAGTCCTCGATGTCCCGCTGTGCCTCGTCCAGCAGTCGCGGGCCGGCCGCGGCCAGCAGGTCGGCGAATGCGGCGTAGCGCCCGCCCAGCTTTCGGTAGGAGCGGTCCAGGCTCGCCAGCCGCTGGATGTTCTCCTCCCGGTCGAGTTCCGCACTCTCCCGGACCAGGTCGGCCACCACCGACGCCCGCAGCCGGTGGCCGCCGTCGAGCAGCGAACCACCCGCCTCCGCCATCCGCTGGTAGACGAAGTTGAAATAGAGCATCGACAGGAAGAACTTCGTCAACCGCAGCTGGTAGGCCGCGAATCCGGAGTCGGTCCGGCGTTCCGGCGTGTAGAAGTTCACGATGTTGCGGTTGTGCAGGACGCCCGGCAGCGCGGCGTCGTGGACCGCGTGCATCAGGAAGTAGTCGCTGCCGATGGTGTTCGTCGCGGGCGGCAACGGCAGCTCCTCGTGCACCTGTTGGAAGCTGATGTTGCACATGTCGATCCGCATTGGGTCGACGATGGTCAGCACCGCGCGGTCCTCGACGAAGGGATCGGTCCCGGCTCCGGTGAAGGACTCCGCGACCAACTCCCGCCGCTGCTGCGCCGACCAGTCGCGTGGGGCCCACAGGCTGACGATGTCGACGTAGACCTCGGGGTCGAGTTGCTGGATCTCGCTGATGTCCACCGACAGCTCGCCGATGAAGGAGCTGGCGACCAGCACCACCGGCTTCTGCTGGTGCACCGGGTCCAACTCGGTCTCGGTCACCACGTCCTGGACGTCGGCCGCCCGTCTGCCGAGTGACGCCAGTTCGTGCTGGATCGGGAACACCGTTTCGCCGTGCAGCAGTTGGTAGCTGCTGTCGGAGTCCCGGCGGTGCACCGACTCGCAGCCGAGCGCGCTGGCGATCAGGAACGCGCGGTTGGTGCAGGCGCCGTAGGAGAGGTCCGCCGGGAGCATCAGATCGAGCACCAGGTCCGGCTTGACCACCCCCGCCCGCTCAATCACCTCTTGCAGGAAGGCCCGTTGCATCGCCTCGTCCAGGTGGTGCACGACCACATTCGGCACGCCGGGCCCGGCGGCGACCGCCTCGGCGTGCTCGGCGAAGGTCCGCGGATCGGACGAGTCGAGGATCAGCAGGTGCACCTCGACCTCGAACTGCCGCGCGGCGTAGGCCGCTTCGGCGCCGAGCTCGGAAATCGCGGGCCTGCAGGCGCGGTTGGTCGGGAGGGTCAGGCAGACTCTGCGCATACCCGCACTCCGGTCGACTCGTCGGAATCCGGCTTGGCGTCCGATCGGCTCCAGGTGTCGAGCCCGAGCAGCTTCGCGCCCAGTCCGGTCAGCTCGGCCGTGGGGTAGCGCAGTGACTCGTGCCTGATCGGGTCACCCACCAGGGTCTTGTTCCAGTCCGGCGTGCTGAGCGTGCGCCAGGAGTCGATCCGGGAGTTGCGCATCGCCTCGTTGGACTCCAGGGCCGGCATCATCGACAGGTACTGGACCGACCGAACGCCGCCCTGCGAGGTGTTGCGGGCCACCCCGTGCGCCAGCAGGCCGTTCCAGATCAGCAGGTCACCGGCCTTGAGCTCGGGCCGGACCACCGGGAACTCGGTCCGGTCGACGTCGGGCCGGATCGGGTCGCGGTCGGACGGCTGAGCGGCCTTCCACTGGTCGAACTGGCGGAACAGCTCGGGGTTGCACTGGAACCCGCCGTGGTCCGGGCGGGTGTCGTTGAGCGCGATGATGCCCTGGACCCGCTGCGGCGGCACGCTGAGCGTGGTGTCGACATCCCAGTGCAACTCGATGTCGAAGCCCCGGTCGGTGGGTTCGATCAGCTTGCGGTCGCGGTTCCGGACGTTGGGCGGGTTGAGGTTGAGCCGGTCCAGGGTCACCCACAACTCCTCGCAGTCCCAGACGTCCACGAAGGAGTCATAGACCCGCTGGGCCTGTCGGCTGTCCCAGATGAGCTGGTGGTGGTACGCCTCGACGAAGCCGTAGATGTGCAACTCCCGGTCCAGGTCGGTCCGGAACGGCCGGTCCTCGTACCAGGTGTCCGGCCGGGCCGGGTCGAGGCCCTGGAACTCCCAGCTGAAGTCCAGCAGCCGCTTGGCCGCGTCGGCGGGGATCGCCTGCCTGACCACGACGTAGCCGTAGGTCTGCCAGAAGGCGAAGTCCTCCTCCGACAGCACCCGCAGTGGCCGGGACTTCTGCAGGTCGCGCAACGGGGTCCGGGCCAGGTAGGTCTCACCGTCCGAGCTGAAGTACGGGATGCCGGTGGGGGCTCGGTGCAGGTACGGGTCGGGGGTCGTCATGCAATCACTCCAAGACTGGCAGGGGGCAGATCGGTTCGACCGCCCTCGGCGGCTCTGGTGGCGGGGGCCCACGCGGGCTTGCGGGGCTTGCGGGGGATGAGCTGCCGGGCGCGGCGTGGGTGTCGGGGCACGTCGGAGTGCCCGGACGGCTCCACGGTCCGGATGGGCAGCGCTGGTCAGCCGACCGACGACGGGCCGGGCGGGCTCGGGGCACGGTCGGGGGCACGGTGGGGTCACGGTCGGCGGTGAGTGGGTGGTCCGCCGTGGGCGGGGTCTGGGCCGGGGCATGGCGCGACCATGATCCGGACGCCCAGGCCGGGAATTGTGCCGTCCGGATGGCGGAGTCAGCTGCAACTACCCCGCGTGGGGGAGCTGTTCTGCGGCTTTCCGGCAACCGGCCTTGGTTACCAATCGGTAATACATCGCGAGCCGCGAACAAGCGCGCAGCGAACAGACTCAGTGAGGGCGCGCCGTTGCGCCGAAGAGCCTCCCAGGGAGGCTGTGGTTTTCCGCGAAGACAGACCTGGGATTTTGCCCTCCCTGCACTCGGCGACCATCACAGGCCGTAGACCCCCGCAGTCGACTCACCTTGTCGGCAAGCCAGTTCACGCCTCCGCTGCGGCTCGGCCCGAGGACCAATACCGTGACGAACGTGTGTTTCCACTAAGTTGGACTAGACCAACTTCCGGTGTCAACCCTCCCTCCGGGCAGAACCGACCGCTCCGCTCCGCACTGCCCGATCGGGCAGTCGACACTGCCCCCGAAGTTGGTTTTGAATCCCCTCGAAGCGGCCCCCGCCGGGCGGAACACATCCGGAGTGGACCGTTCCACCGGGTCCGCCACCAGCACCCGAACTGTTCATACCGGGTCCGAGCTGCGATGACTCCGTGCTGATATTCCAACTACCTTCAGTAAGTCTCCGCTCCCGAACGGCCGAAGGGCCACCCCCGAACCGACCAGCCAACGCCGCCGAGAACCCTCATGGCTGTCGCTCCGTCAGCTCGACCGCAGCACTCGCGACCCTCGACACGAGTCCGCCCGAAGGTCATTACTGACGACCAATCAGCTAACAGCGGAGTCGATCCCGGAGTGGGGCGGCGCGGCCACCGACCCGGCTGGCTCGACTACTCCCAGTAGTGATGCGTCGGACCACCAAGGCGCGCCCGGCTCGAATCCGCCCCCGGAAAGGGTCCACGGCTATTGCTGCGAGCCGAACCCGGCCGCTTTTCGGCTTCTCGCCCGATGCCCGCCACGCTCGGCGGCAGAAATGCGGTGACGAGCACGAACAGATCGACGAACGTGATCCGGGGCAATTCACGCCGCCGTCAATCCAACTGATTCTCGATCAGGCGCAGCTGTCCATCGCGGACTCTATCCGGCGACCGGGTCGGACGGTCGTACACGGATGCATACCTACACAGCCTCTTCACCAACATTCAACATATCCACACCACTTTCCTGCCGCGTCCGGCTACCTTGCAGCGCAGATCCGCGCAGCCCTGCCACCGCACCCGCTGGGGAGAACATGGCCACCACCACCACGTCCCGGACAGACGGCGGCCACAGCGACAGCACCCCGATCGGAGTCGCCGCGCAGTCACGGCACCGGCGTCGGCCGGTGCGCCGCAGCACCGCGCCGTACCTGCTGCTGGGGCTGCTGTTCGCGGTCGGGTACGCGGCCGTCGCGGTGCTCCGCTACCGCCGCCCCGGGGCGATCTCCCCCGGTACCGCGCTGCTGGTGCGCGAGGTCAGGGACTACGCCTGGCTGCACGCCCCCGACATCACCGTGCACGGCGTCCAGACGGACGCGCTCGGGCTGCACTTCTCGCCGGTGCTGGCCCTGCTCGCGCCGGTCTACCGGCTGTTCCCGAGCGCGCTGACGCTGCTGCTGGCACAGGCGGTGCTGTTCGCGGTGTCGGTGACCGTGGTCGCGGCGACGGCCGGACGGCTCTGGGGCGGCCACTACCGGTCCGAGGCCCGGGGCCGGGCAATGGCCGTGGGCGTGGCGTACGGGCTGTCCTGGGGGCTGCAGAACGCCGTCGTCTCGGACTTCCAGCCGACCTGCTTCGCGGTGCCGCTGATCGCGCTGTCGCTGCGCAACGTGCTGCTGGAACGCTGGCAGCGGGCCGGGTTGTGGGCGCTGCCGCTGGTGTTCGTCCAGGAGGACCTGGGGCTGACCGTCGCCGCGATCGGACTGGTGATCTTCCTCCAGCGGCGCTGGGGCACCGGCGCGCTGCTCGGCTGCTTCGGCGTGGCCGCGCTGCTGCTCAGCATGGACTGGGTGATCCCGCACCTCAGCCCGACCGACCGCTACGCCGGCTGGTCGCACCTGTCCGGCGGCTACCTGGATCTGCTGGCCCCGGTGAAGCTGGCGCAGCACCTGGGGTCCGGCGGCGGGACCAAGATCTGGACCCTGGTCTACCTGCTCGCGATCACCGGATTCCTGGCGCTGCGCTCACCGCTGCTGCTGGTCGCCGTACCCACCCTGGCCTGGCGATTCCTGGCCGCCGATCCGGCGTACTGGGGAACCGGGCGGCACTACAGCACGGTGCTGATGCCGATCCTCTTCCTGGCACTGGTGGACGCCGTGCACCGGTGCGAACAGCGCGGCGGCGACGGCTGGCTGCGACGCTACGCCACCCAGGCCGCCGTGCCGGTGGTCACGGCGGTCGCGCTCACCCTCTGCGTCTCGCTGCAACTGCCGGGCCTGTCCCTGGTCAAGCCCGGCAGCTACCAGTCCGCGTCGGTGCGGCCGGTCAGCCCTCGAAGTCCCTTGCCGCGCTGAGCTCGTAGGCCCGGTCCGGGTCGGACAGCACCGCCAGCACCTCGAACCGGCGGTGCCACTGCCCCGCCGCCCAGGCCAGCCCGGCGGCCAGCCCCTCCGGGGTGGCCGCGTGCAGCGCGCCGTAGGGGACGTCGGCGGCGAACTCGTCCGGCTCCGCCTCGGAGTCCTCGGACTGCTCGGACTCGGAGACCGCTGGGGCCTCGGGCGCGGGGTGGTCGGTGTCCCAGCGCCAGTCCACCGCCGCGTCCGCCCCGTCCGGGCCGACCACCAGCAGTTCCTCGTGCTCCTCGTACACCTCCGGGCAGCCGGGCAGCAGTTCGCGCACGGCCTCCGGGACCCGGTGCACCGTTCCCTCGCTCAACACCCGTCCGCCCGCGACCTCGCTGGCCAGCGAGACGTGCAGGCGCTCGGCCAGGGCGGCGGCCAGCGCCGGGGCGACGGTGATCAGCGGGAACCCGTCCAGCAGTTGGACCAGGTCGGGGGCGTCGGCCACCACGGCGTCGGCGACGTCGACCACCACCGTGTGCGGCGGGCGGCGGTGGCTGTCCGGGTCCATCGGCGGCAGCGCCCTGACCTCCTCCGGCAGGGCGATCCGTTCCAGCTCGACCTGAGCCAATCTGCTGTACAGGCCGTGCAATTGACGGTGCGTCAACTCGCAGTCGGGATCGCCCATCCGGTACAGCAGCTCGTCCGGGCCCTCGGCCTCGGCGAGCAGCGCGGCCAGGGTGGTGCGCACCCCGAGCGCGTGCAGGAACACCGGGTCCAGGGCGGTGCGGGCCTCCGGGTAGAGCCCGCGCAGCAGCGGGTCGGCCCCGGCGGCGCGCAGCCCGGCCGGGCGGCGGCCGTCCAGCACCGGGTGGTCGCGCAGCCACCAGGCGGTGTACGAGGGGACCTCGGTCGAGCTGCCGTCCGGCAGCAGCAGCCGCACCGGGTACACCACCGCGTCCCGCAGCGGCGGTGCCGCGAGCAGCGCCAGCGCCTGCGGCCAGGCGTCGTCGGCGACCAGGTCCAGATCCCGGACGGCGAGCAGTTCGGCGGCCACCGGCGGTACGTCGGGCAGCCCCTCGGCGGCGTGGGGGTCGGACCCCACCCGCTCGGCGGCCAGCTCGGCGGCGTCCTCGGCCCAGTCCGCGAAGCCCTCCGGGGACTCGTCCAGCATGCCCCGGGCCTCGCCGCCGGCCGCGCGGTCGGGCGCGCTGGTGGGGTCGAGCCGGTCCAGGTCGTCCGGGTCGAGCACCACCTCCTCGGCTCGGACCAGGCCGAGGCTGTAGCCGACGCCGACCGCGCGGAGCACTCCCGCGCCCCAGCGCTCGGCCCACTCCTCGTCCAGGAAGACCGCGTCGTCCTCGTCCACGATGGCGGCCAACGGGCTGCCGGGGAGCACCAGTTCACCGGCGGCGACCAGCTCGCCGTCCTCGTCCGGCAGGGCCAGCCAGGCCAGCCAGGGGTAGGCGTCCGGGCCGGAGGCCACAGCGCGCGGGTCGGCGGCGGCGTCCTCGGCCGCACCGCCGCCGCTGGGGCCGATCCCGGCCGCGCGGACGATCCGCAGCACGGCCTCGGCGACCTCCTCGGACTCGTCCTGGTCGTCGGAGTCGACCGAACGCAGCACGGCGGCGCGCAGTTCGGGCGTCTCCAGCACGCCGATCGGGGTGGCCACCCCGGCTCCGAGCTTCTCCAGCAGCGGGTGCGCGGCCTCGGGGTGGACCAGCCGCAGTCCGAGCAGGGCCAGGTCCTCCGCCGACACCTCGGTGCCGCTGGGCACCAGCACCCGGCGCGGGCCGGTGACCTTGCGTCCGTCCGCCAGCGGCACCGGCAGCGCGCCCAGAGCCTCCCGGTCCGCACCGAGCAGCGCGCCGTACAGGTTGCGCCACCAGGCCGGCTCGCGGTCCAGGTTGGCCAGCTGGTCGACGGTCTCGGCGAGCGCCATCCGGCGTACGCCGAGGGTGCGCAGCTCCTGCCTGCGCTCCAGACCGGCGGGCAGCAGCCCCGGCAGCACCTCGGCCATGGCCTGGACGACCTGCGCGTCCGCGCCCTCCAGCAGCACCGCGTCACGCGGGCGCAGCGCGGCGCCGCCCTCGGCGGCGGGCAGGAAAGGCACGTCCGGCAGCAGCCGCAGGATCGCCCGGCGCAGCTGCCCGTCCAACTCGCCCTGGCCCAGCGGTCCTGGCACCAGCCGCAGGCCGTCCTCCCGCTCGACCACCGACTCCTCCCCCTCGCCGCGCTCCGCGCCGCGTTCGCGCAGCAGCGCGGCGTAGGCCTCGGCGGCGCGGTCGACCAGGAACTCGGTCAGCGGCCCCGGCGCGATGTGGCGGCGGGTGGAGTCGAGCGGGAAGGAGGCGATGAGCAGCGCCGGGACGCCGAGCGGCTCGTCGGTGGGGGTGGGCGCGTGGACGACGGCGGCGACCGCGCCGGGGGTGTCCGTACCGGCCGGGACCGCCCAGGTCACCGACCAGTGCGGGCGGTGGCGCTCCTCGACCGTGCGGTCCCGCAGCAGCTCCGGGGCGAGCTCGCCGCCGGCCGAGGCGACGTGCCAGCGGCGCTCGCCGGACTCGTCGGCGACCAGCACCACCCCGGGCCCGGCCTGGTCGTGCGCGGGCGGCAGTTCGCGGCGGGTGAGGGTACGCGCGGGCCCTTCGCCGGTGTCGACCACGACCTCGGTCAGCCCGCTCAACGTCAGCAGCAGCGCGTCGTCGATCCCGGTCAGCAGCCGCCGGGTCAGATCCTGCGCGGCGGAGTCCCGCAGCGGCAGCACCACCACCGTGTCGTAGCCCTCCGGCGGGCTGCCCTCGGCCGCCAACGGCAGCCGCAGCAGCGGCACATGGCCGTCGCGGCGGCGCAACTCCTCGGCCAGCGAATCCTGTTCGGCGGCCAGCGCCTGGGCCTCGGCCAGCGACCAGCGGACCCCGCCGGGCAGGCTGAGCACCGCGGGCTCGTCCGAGACCGCCAGTACCGCCGCGAAGCCGACGCCGAACCGGCCGACCGCGCCGTCGGCCGCCTCCTCCCGCTTGGACGAGGCCCGCAGCGTGGACAGCGACTCGACGCCCTCGGCGTCCAGCGGGGCACCGGTGTTGGCCGCCGCCAGCACGCCCCCGCGCAGGGTCAGCCGGAGCCGTCCGGGCACCCCCGCCCGGGCCGCCGCGTCGGCGGCGTTCTGCGCCAACTCGACCACCAGCCGGTCCCGGTAGCCGCCGAGAGCCAGCTCCTCCTCGGCGTTGGCGTCCTCGCGGAACCGGGCCGGGGAGGCGGACCAGGCGGCCAGTACCCGTCGGCGCAGCCCGGCCGTACCGAACGGGTCGGCGATCCCGCTCGCGCCGCCCGCCGTTTCGCCCATGATCCGAGCATCCATGGCCGTTGTCTCCCCGCTGTCGGTGCCCCGGCCGCATCCGGCAGGGTTGTACGCGGACACATTCTCCACTCCCGCACCGACACTCCGTGCCGGAGAAACGGCTCAGGGGTCACCCCGTTGGCGGAGCGACCCCTGAGCCGACGTGAACTGCGAAGTGAACTGCGTTGACGCGGAAGGACTACAGGCCGGCGTACGAGTGCACGCCGTTGATGAAGATGCTCACGCCGTAGGAGTTGAACAGGAAGCAGCCGAAGGCGATCAGCACCAGCCAGGCGGCCTTGCGGCCCTTCCACCCGGCGGTGGCGCGGGCGTGCAGGTAGCAGGCGTAGCCGACCCAGGTGATGAAGGCCCAGGTCTCGGTCGGGTCCCACTGCCAGTAATGGCCCCAGGCGCTCTCGGCCCAGATCGCCCCGGCGATGATGGTGAAGGTCCACAGCGGGAAAGTGAAGGCGTTGATCCGGTAGGACAGCTTGTCCAGGGTCGCCGAGGACGGCATCCGCTCGCAGACGTCGGCCCAGCGCCCGTTCTTGGACCGGCCCTCGGCCACCGCCGCCTCGTGCCGCTCCTTGCACAGGAACATCACCGTGACGATCGCCCCCGAGTACAGCGCGCCGCCGCAGATCATCGCGCCGGACACGTGGATCCACAGCCAGTACGAGTGCAGCGCCGGGACCAGCTGCTCGGACGCGGTGTACAGGACCGTGGTGGCCACGCCGAGGCCGCACAGGACGCCGGTGGTGAGCAGCAGGCCGAGCCAGCGGACGTCCTTGCCGGAGAACAGCAGGCCGAGGAAGACCAGCACCGCGACCAGGGTCAGCGCGCAGGTGAACTCGTACAGGTTGCCCCAGGGCGCGCGGTGCGCGGAGATGCCGCGGGCGACCACGCCGCCGAGCTGGAGCA
>Ga0302314_10012003_pt1 | contig 15041 bp, 16 predicted proteins | sample III_Palsa_N2_3_FD_200533 | JGI IMG/M metagenome (GOLD analysis project Ga0302314, IMG submission 200533) | Peat permafrost microbial communities from Stordalen Mire near Abisko, Sweden - III_Palsa_N2_3 | ecosystem: Environmental > Terrestrial > Soil > Palsa > Peat permafrost | place: Sweden...
GCCCGCAGCGGCGCGCGCGCCGCCTATGTGCTGCCAGTCCAGAATCCGACGGCCCGGATCATGGGGCTGGAGCGCCGCAAGGCCATTGTCGAGGTCGCCCGTAAACGCGGCCTGATGCTGATCGAGGACGACCTCTACGGCGCCTATGCCACAGATCTCGGCCTGCCGCCGCTGGCCGTGCTGGCCCCCGAGCAGGTCTTCTATGTCAGCGGACTTTCCAAGAGCCTCGCGCCGGGCCTGCGTGTCGGTTATTGCGTCGCCCCCGCCGGCGGCGACTGGCAGGAGCGCTGCCTCAGCGCCCTGCGCGCCATGGCCTTCGGCGCGCCCGGCATCGGCGCGCTGGCGGCCACCCAGTGGCTCGAGGACGGCACGGCCGCCGACATTCTGGCGACACACCACACCGAGTACGTGACCCGCGCGCGGCTGGCCCTGGAGATCCTGGGCCCGGCGGCGGAGCGGCCGTTGAACCGGACAGCCACCCATCTGTGGCTGCCCATGGGCGAGCTGGCCGCCGAGCGGGTCGCCGCGCGGGCCTTGCGCGATGGAGTCGAGGTCACCGATCCCTGCCTGCCGGTAATCGCCGGCGGTCATGAGCACGGCCTGCGCGTCTGCCTGGGCGCCGCGCCCAATATGGCCGTGCTCGAGGATGGCTTGCGCCGCCTGACCCGCGCCCTCGGCGACACCGCCGACCGCGCCTTAGGCATGGTCTGACCCATGAGCGCACACGAGACCCTGAGTGGCGACTGGCTGATCAGCGACGATCCGGCCCGCTTCGATCTCGGCCGCGCCCACGGCTGGATCGCTACCGAGAGCTATTGGGCGCAAGCCATCCCGCTGGCGGTTTTCGAGAAGGCCCTCGCCAATAGCCTCACCGTCGGCGCCTATGCCGGCGACGGTGAGATGGCGGCCATGGCGCGGGTGGTTACCGACCGGGCCACCTTCGGCTGGATCTGCGACGTCTTTGTGGGCCGGACCCATCGCGGCCAGGGGCTCGGCAAGGCGCTGATGGCCTATCTGATGGCGCATCCGGACCTGCAGGGTTTTCGGCGCCTGCACCTGGCCACCCGCGACGCCCATGGCCTCTATGCGGGGTTCGGCTTCACCGCCCTGACCGGGGTCGACCGCTGGATGGAAATCCGTAACCGCGACGTCTATAGCGGCTAAGGGACGGGCTCGACGATCACCAGTTCAGGCCAGCGGGCCTTGGCCGAGGCGGTCACCTTCGCCCATCCCTTGGCGCGCGGCCGATTGGGATTGGGCCGAATGCGCAGGGCGAAGATGTCCTCGAGGCCGAAAGGCGCGGCGATGTCGAGCCGACCGTCCGGTTCCAGCCTGACACCCACCGCAAAGGCCGGTCCCACGAAGCGCTCCAGCGCCTCGTCCGAGCAGTGCAACGGCGCGTAAGGCTCGCCGAAATGGTCTTCGAACCAGAGATGCACCCGCGCCTGGTTGCGCACCTCGACCAGCGGCGCGAGATCGGCCGGATAGGCGGCGGCGGCGCGGCGGATGATGACGTCCTCGGCTTCGTACGAGATGTCGGCGGCGTCGAAATAGAAGAGGTCGTAGTCCTTGACGCCGAAGTCGGGCACGCGGCCGGTCAAGGCGTTCCAAGCCGTCTGATAGATAGCGCCGGAGACAATGCGCCAATCGGGCAGGTCCAGGTCGCGGGCGATGCTCAGCACCCGCATCAGGCGCGGGCTCGCCCGCACGATGGCGTCCAGCCGAGCCTCAAGTTCACCGCTCACCGCGCCCTCAGCGGCCAGCCGTGGTCGATGGGCCCATCGCCGCGGCCGAGGCCCGGCGCCTGGCGGATGGCCTCGGCGACATAGGCGTGCGCCCGTTCGACCGCGGCGGTCAGGTCGAGACCCTGGGCCAGGCCGGTGGCGCAGGCCGAAGCCAGGGTGCAGCCGGTGCCGTGGGTGTGGCGGGCGGCGATGCGGTCGCTCACGAACAGGGTCTCGCCGGTCGGGGTCATCAGCACATCGGTGACCGATTCGCCGGCGACATGGCCACCCTTCATCAGCACCGCCCCCGCGCCCATCCCCAGCAAGGCTTGCCCGGCGCGCCGCAGGTCGTCGATGGTCGCGACATCGAGGCCGGTCAGCCGCGCGGCCTCCGGGGCGTTCGGGGTCAGCAGAGCCGCAAGTGGGATCAGACGCGCGCGCAGGGCCTGAATAGCGTCCTCATCAAGCAGGGCCGCGCCGGTCGTCGCCGCCATCACCGGGTCGATGACGACGGGCGCGGTCACCCCGACGAACAGGTCCGCCAGCGCCTCGACGACAGCCGCCGAGCCCAGCATGCCGGTCTTGATCGCGTCGGCGCCGATGTCGTCCAGCACCGCGCGGGCCTGGGCGACGACCACGTCCGGCGGGATAGGATGAATGGCGTGGACGCCGGTGGTGTCCTGCACCGTCACCGCGGTGATGGCGCTCGCCGCAAAGCCGCCGAGCATGGCGATGGTCTTGATGTCAGCCTGGATGCCGGCGCCGCCGCCTGAATCGGAGCCGCCGATCGCCAGAACTCGACCTTTTTTTGAACCCTCGCCCCCGCTCTTCGCGGGGGAGAGGGCAGGGTGAGGGGGACGCGCCGCCGCCGCTGACCTGCCGGAAGCATCCGTCACGCCAAGAGCCCCTCACCCTGCCCTCTCCCCGCTTCGCGGGGCGAGGGTTCCAGAGAAGCGTTCTCGATGGCGGCGACGACCGCCAGCGCCTGCACCGTCTCGCGCACGTCGTGCACGCGCACGGCCGCGACGCCCGCCGCCGCGCCGGCCAGGGCCGCGGCCAGGGAACCGCCGAGGCGGTCCGTGGCGTCGGTCGCCTTGCGATCGATCTTGCCGAGGAAGCTCTTGCGGCTGGCGCCCAGCAGCACCGGGAAGCCCAGCGCGACGATCCGGTCCAGATGGCCCAGCAGGGTCAGGCTGTGCTGGCCGGTCTTGCCGAAGCCGATGCCGGGATCGAGCCAGATCCGCTCGGGCGCCACGCCAGCCGCCACGGCCGCTTCGGCGCGCTCGATAAGAAAGCCGCAGACCTCGGCCACGACGTCGTCATAGGCCGGCGCGGACTGCATGGTGCGCGGCTCGCCCCGCATGTGCATCAGCACGACCTCGCAGCCGAGTTCGGCGGCGGCGGCCAGGCTTTCCGTGTTCCAACGCAAGGCCGTAACGTCGTTCCACATTGTGGCCCCGGCGGCGACCGCGGCGCGAGCCACCTCGGGCTTCATGGTGTCGATGGAGATCGGGACGGCGCTCTCGGCGCGGATCGCGGCGACGACCGGGATCACGCGATCCAGCTCGTCGATCACGTCGACCGGCTCGGCGCCCGGTCGGGTGGATTCCGCACCGATGTCCAGCCTGTCGGCGCCGTCGCCGATCAGGGCCCTCGCATGGGCGATCGCGTCCCGCGCCTTCAGATACCGCCCACCATCGGAGAAGCTGTCGGGGGTGAGGTTGACCACCCCCATGACGGCAGGGCGGCCTGGGCTCACGCCGGCTCGGGGTCCGGCGACGCGTGGGTGAGCGGCACGCCCAGGGACGGCGCTGGCGGACGCATGTCCTCGAGGTCGTCGTCGCGGTTGGGCCGGATGCCCTTCAGCACGTTGTTGACCTCTTCGCCGGTCAGGGTCTCGAACTCAAGCAGCGCCTTGGCCAGGGTATGCAGGTCGGCCATGCGTTCGGTGATGATGCGGCGCGCCTCGTCCTGGCCCTGCTGGACCAGCCGGCGGACCTCGGAATCGATCTTCTGGGCGGTGTCTTCCGAGACGTTCTGGGTGCGGGCGACCGAGTGGCCGAGGAAAACCTCTTCCTGGTTGTCGCCGTAGGAGACCGTACCGACCGCATCGGAATAGCCCCAGCGGGTGACCATGTTGCGGGCCAGGCTGGTGGCGGCCTGGATGTCGCTGGAGGCGCCGGAGGTGACCTTGTCCTTGCCGAAGATCAGCTCCTCGGCGACCCGGCCGCCCATCATGATGGCCAGCCGGGACGTCATCTGCTGGAAGTCCATGGAATAGCGGTCGCCCTCGGGCAACTGCACCACCATGCCCAGCGCGCGGCCGCGCGGGATGATGGTCACCTTGTGCACCGGATCGGCGGCCGGGACGGTCAGCGTCACCAGGGCGTGGCCGCCCTCGTGATAGGCGGTGTTGCGCTTTTCCTGGTCGCTCATGACCATGGATTTGCGCTCGGCGCCCATCATCACCTTGTCCTTGGCGTGCTCGAAGTCGGGCATGGAGACCATGCGCTTGTTGCGCCGGGCGGCCAGCAAGGCCGCCTCGTTGACCAGATTGGCCAGGTCGGCGCCGGAGAAGCCCGGCGTGCCGCGCGCCAGGGTGCGCACATTGACGTCGGCGGCCAACGGCACGTTGCGCATGTGGACACGCAGGATCTTCTCGCGCCCGACCACGTCGGGATTGGGCACCACCACCTGCCGATCGAACCGGCCCGGACGCAGCAGGGCCGGGTCCAGCACGTCGGGACGGTTGGTGGAGGCGATGACGATGATGCCTTCGTTGGTCTCGAAACCGTCCAGCTCGACCAGGAGCTGGTTCAGGGTCTGCTCGCGCTCGTCATTGCCGCCACCGAGCCCGGCGCCGCGATGGCGGCCGACGGCGTCGATTTCGTCGATGAAGATGATGCAGGGGGCGTTTTTCTTGGCCTGTTCGAACATGTCGCGGACACGGGACGCGCCGACGCCGACGAACATCTCAACGAAGTCCGAACCGGATATGTAGAAGAAGGGCACGCCCGCCTCGCCGGCGATGGCGCGGCCGAGCAACGTCTTGCCGGTGCCGGGTGGGCCCGCCAGCAGCGCGCCTTTCGGGATCTTGCCGCCCAGCTTCTGGAACTTGGCGGGGTCCTTCAAAAAGTCGACGATCTCGGCCAGCTCGTCCTTGGCCTCGTCGACGCCGGCGACGTCGTCGAAGGTGATGCGGTTCTTGTTCTCGGTCAGCATGCGGGCCTTGGACTTGCCGAAGCCCATGGCGCCGCGCGCGCCGCCCTGCATCTGGCGCATGAAGAAGAAATAGACCGCGCCCAGAAGGACGAAGGGCAGAAGCTGGATCAAGAGATTGACCAGCATGTTGCCGCCGGCCGGGGTAACCGAGATGTCCGCGCCGTGATCGCGCAGATCCTTGACCAGGTCGCCCTGGTCGAGCGGCGTGGTCACGGCGTGCTTGCTGCCATCGGACTGGACCACGTCGACGCTCTGGCTATGCAGCACGGCGGTCTTTACCCGCCCGGCCTCGACGTTTGACAAGAGCTGCGAATAGCTGAGTTCGCCGCCACCGGCGGTTTTCGCGCCCTGCGTCACCATGCTGTAAAGCCCGGCCGCCAGGAGGGCGATGACGCCCCAGATGGCCAGATTGCGCAAAGTCATTCCTTCGACCTCGTTGAAGAGCCGCTAGAGCTCAAGATAAGGCGCCGCGTCGCATTTCGCCACGCGCACAATTCGTCGCGTGCGAGACTAGGCCGGAGGTTCTCTTAAAATGGCGCCGCACGCCGCCGAAAAACGCGCGCCGACCAGACAATGAGCCTCGACGCCCCCGTAGCCTGCAAGGATCGGGCAAGCCAGGGGCCTGGTCTGGTCAATGATGACCGGAAGCGCCGGCCGGGCCTCCGCCGGCGCGGCCCTTAGACGCCGCCGGCTCTCCGCGTCCAGCCGCGACTGGAAGCCCTTGAGCGGCGCGACGGCCAAACCGGAATTATCGGCGCGAAGTTCGAAACGGCCGTCCCAGACTGTCGCGCGGCCGGACTCCAGCGCGATCCGCGCCAGGCCGCCGCGGGCGATCTCGCCGGAATCGCGAGCGATCAACGCGTCGCGGCCAGCGACCAGCCTCGCGCCGGCGAGCGTGGCTGTGAAATCGTCCGCGCCGACCAGACGGGCCAACAACGCCTCGACGCGTTCGGTCCTCGGCGGCCGTTCGCCGCCGCCGACGGACAGCGCGGCGGCGGCCAGGATGCGCCGGCCGGCGGCTTGCGGCATTCGGCGCAGGACGTCGCGATCGATACGGATTGTCCCCCAGTCGTCGGCCTTGGCCGTATTGGGCGTCGGAGCGGGCTCGCGCCCGTCCGACCCGGCAGCTCCCATCACGCCACTCAGCTGATGGCGCGCCCTGGCTCGAGGCTGGCGAAGGTCGGCATTGGCCGGGTCGTCGATCCAGCCCCAGCCCCGCGCGCGCAGGGCGTCGCGGATCGCCGCCCGGCGCACGGCCAGCAATGGCCGCAACAGAAAGACGCCGCGCCCTTCCGGCCAGACCGGCGACGGCGCCCATTGGCGCGGCGAGCCTGGGCTGGATCCCTCGGCGCGCATCAGCGCGGCCTCGGCGATATCGTCGGCGGTGTGGCCGAACACTACGGTCGTTGCTCCGGCGCCCCGCGCCGCCTCGGCGATCAGGCCGTGCCGCGCCCCGCGCGCCGCCGCGGCCAGACCGGCCGTGGGTTTCTCTCCGGTCCAGGCCAGGGCGCGAAAGGCGACGCCGAGCCTGTCCGCCGCATCGGCCGCGAGGTCCCGCCAGGCGCTGCTGGCGGCCTGCAGTCCATGGTCGACGTGCAGAGCGATCACCCGCCGCCCGCATCCGTCCGCCCAGGCCTTGATCGCGATCAGGGCTCCCAGCGAATCCCCGCCCCCGGAAAAGGCCACGGCGATGAGCTGGGTGAGATCGGGATCGAGGCGGCGATCTAGAACAGCCGCGACATCCAATGCGTCCCTTTGCTTGCAAACCCCGACCGTCATGGCCCGGCTTGTCCGGGCCACCCATGATCACCGGCTTTCCTTGTGTTCATGGGTCCCCCGCATTCCACCGCTTCGCGGCTCCAGCGGGGGATGACGATTCAGGGTGGGGACGCGGCTTTAAGCCCCGCACTTGGCCTTGACCCGGGCGCCGGCGGCGCGGGCTTTTTCGGCGGCGCTGGCCTTGGCGTAGTGGCGATCGAATTCGCCGAGCACCTGGCAGGCGTCGGTCGGCTTGTTTACCGCCAGGAGCGACAGCGCCAGCTTGACGTCGGCGTCGGCGCCCCAGGCGGTCTGCGGCCAGCCGTGGATGGCGGCGATATAGGCCACCGCCGCGCCGGCATAGTCTTCCTGGGCGAACTTGGTCTCGCCCAGCCAGTAGCGGGCCTCCGGCGCGTTCGGCTCCTTGCCGTAATGGCTGACATAGTCCTGATAGGCGGCCGCGGCGGCGGGATAGTCGCCGTCCATCATCAGCTTGCGCGCATTGGCGTAGGCGACCTTGGGATCCCCGCCACCGGGCGCCGGCGAGGCCTGGGCGGCGTCGGGGGTCTGCACCGCTTCAGGCGGCGGGGGCGGCGGCGCAGCGGCTTGGGCAGCCACTTCCTTCTCCAGCTTGTCGACCCGATCCGCCAAGGCCGCGTTGGCGGCCTCGGCGTCGTCGGCCTCCTTGTGCGCAACCCCGATATCGTGGGTCAGGCTCTCGATCTGGCCGTTCAGGCTGCGCAGCGTCTGGTCCATGTCGTCGAACTTGGCCGAGAGCGCGGTGACCTGCGGGTCGGGACCCGCCTCCTTGATCTCCACCGGCTGGCCGGTCGAGCGGGCCTGCAGCACGATCTCGCGCACCTCGCGCAGCTGTTTCTCCAGCCGGTCGATACGGGCGTCGGAGGTTTCCCGAGGCGCGTCGCCCGCTTCGGCCTGCGCGAAAGCCGCGGCGGCGGCGCTGGAAAGCGCCGCCGTCGACAGCAGAAGAACAAGGGCGTGGCGAAGCTTCATGCGGCGACAGTCACACCTGAGAAATGGGCCAAATCGGGGCCGACCATGCCTCTATTGCGCGCCTTCGGTAATGGTGGTGTGGCCGTTGCGGTTCTTGGCCCAGGCGCTCTCGTCGTCGCCCGGATCGATCGGCCGTTCCTTGCCGTAGGAGACCGTGGCGATGCGTGCGCCGTCGACGCCGTGGGCGACCAGGAAGTCACGCACGGAATTGGCCCGCCGGGCGCCGAGGGCGAAATTGTATTCGCGCGTGCCGCGTTCGTCGCAATTGCCTTCGACGCGGATCTTCACCGCCGGATAGCGGCTGAGCCAGCTGGCCTGTTTAGCCAGGATATCGGCCGCATCGGGGCGGATCGTAAACTCGTTGGTGTCGAAGAAGACCGTGTCGCCGGCGGTGATCACGAAGTCCTGGGTCGAGCCGGGAAGCGGCGAAGACGGGGTCTCGGAGACCGCCCCTTGCGTCGGCGGCGCGTATTCCGGCGGCGGCGCGGTCGGCTCGGCGATCGAGGTCGCGGCCGGGGGAGGCGGTTTCGGCGTAGCGCAGGCGCCAATGGCGAGGGTCAGACCCGCAATCGCGACCAGTCTAAGGCCGGTTTTGACTGTAAAGCTCATTTGGCTGCTCCTTGCCGAAGAGACGGGGCGTTTCAAGTGATATTGGCGCCCTTCGCCGATGATGTCCTGACAAACCTTGAGGCTCGCCCCAACTGGATTTGCGCCTATTCAAGGCAATAGTGGCGACCAGGCTGGATCGGAGGCGCCGCCCGGGAAGGCGGCGGCGCGGCTGACCCGGCCGGTCACGTCCACCGTCCACAAACGCGCGCCGCCGCCAGGTGTTTCCCGCGAGAACATGATCACCCGCCCATTCGGGGCCCAGGTCGGACCTTCGTCCAGATAGCTGGTGGTCAGGATGTGCTCGTCGGAGCCGTCGGCGTGCATGACGCCGATATGGAAGGTCGATCCGGTCTGCTTGGTGAAGGCGATCAGATCCCCGTTCGGCGACCAGACCGGCGTCGTATAGCGCCCGTCGCCGAAGGAGATGCGGTGCTGGCCCGAACCGTCGGCGCCCATGAGATAGATCTGCGGGCCGCCGCCGCGGTCGGAGTTGAAGACGATCTGCGATCCGTCCGGCGAAAAGCTGGGCGAGGTGTCGATGCCGGGATCGGTGGTCAGCCGGCGCGTCTCGCGGCTACGCAGGTCCATGACGTAGATGTCGGTATTGCCGGCCTTTTCGACCGACAGCGCCACCTTGGTCCCGTCCGGGGAGAAGCGCGGCGCGAACACCATCCCGGTAAAGTGGCCGAGGGTTTCCTGGCGGCCGGTCTGGAGATCGAACAGATAGATGGAGGCGCCGGAATCGCGCAGCGCCATGAAGGTGATCTGCTGGTTGTTGCTGGAGAACCTGGGCGTGAATATCTGGTAGGCGCCGTCGGTAATGAATTGAGGATTGCCTCCATCCTGGTCCATGATCGCCAGGCGCCGGATGCGGTGGGTCTTCGGCCCGCTCTCGGCCACAAAGACCACGCGGGTGTCGAAATAGCCCTTCTCGCCGGTCAGCCGCTCATAGACAGCGTCGGAAATCTTGTGCGCCAGCCGCCGCCAGTTGTCAGGCGTCGAGGAGTACTGCGTGCCGATCAGCGAGCTTTGCGAAAAGACATCCCAGAGCCGGAAATCGACCTTGAGCCGGCCGTCGGAATCCACACCACTTCGACCGTCGACAAGGGCCTGGGCATTGATCTGTTTCCAAAGCGCGTACTGCGGCGTGATGTTGGGGTCAGGCGATTGTTCCTGGAAGGTCGAGGGATCGAGCGGCCGGAACAGGCCCGAACCCTCCAGGTCGTTCTCGACCACCTTGGCGATCTCCGCGCCCTGCGCCCCGCTGAAAGCCGGGATGGCGATGGGCATGGGCTGCAGAACGCCCTGATTGACGTCGACGGTGACGTCGGCGCTAGCCGGCGGCGCGGCGAAACCGGCGGCCGCGGCCAGAAAGGCCAGGGCGAAGGCGAGACGCTGAAGCTTGGGCATCGCGGGGCTCATCGGTTTGAACAGAAGGTCTTGGGATTGAAGTTTACGGTGATCTTTTGGCCGTAAAGCGACGGTGGCAGATCAGAGAAGGGCTCCCCCTGATAGACCGCCCGCACCGCCCGGTCGGAGGCCGCCTTGGTGACCGGATCGGACGCGCCGGCCAGGGACGAGACGGGGTCGCTGCTCAGCCGGCCGGACGAGCCGATCTGGAAGCTGACCTTGATGGTGACGTCGGCGGCGCCGGCGGCCTCGCAATTAGGGTTCCACAGCCGTTGCAGCTCGCCGGCCAGCGACGAGAGCGCGGCGCTGGAGACCGCGTCCGAGGTCCCCGCCGTAGTGCGCGCGACAATGGCCTGGGCCGGGCGCGATGGCCCGCGCGCGGCGGATGACTGGCGCGCGCCCGACGGTTTGGCCTGTTTCGACAGTTCCGCCGACAGGGCGGCCATGTCCATTTCGGGCGCGGGCTTGGCGGGCACAGGCTTGGCCTGGGCGGCCTTGTGCGGGGTAGGCGTCGGAGCAGGCTGCGGCGTGACTTTCGCGGGCTGTACGGGGCGAGGCTTGGGGACCGGTTGCGGCGCGACCTTGGGCGCCGGCGGGGTCGGCGTCGGCGCCTCCTCCGGCGCGACGGCCTGCGGCGCGGCTTGCGGGACCGGCTGCTCGGTCTGGGCTGGCGCCGGTTCAGGCGCCTGGACGGCCGGCGCCGGCGCGGGCGCGTCGTTCGACGTAATCAGGGTGACCGGCACCACATCACCCATGTGGATGGGCTTGGACAGCCACGGCCAGGCGATCAGGCCGCTGATCAGGATGATCGCGTGCAGGGCCGCCGACCCGGCCATGGCCGGATAGCGATCTGTCCTCGCCTGGGCCACCCTAGGGCGCGCTCCCGCCCGCTGCGTCCGCCGACTTGTCGAGGCCCGAGGACGGGCCGCCCGTGTCGGTCAAAAGCCCGATCGAGGTGAAGCCCGACTGCGACAGGCTGGCCATGACCTGGGCCACAACCGCGTAAGGGGCGCGGCCGTCGGCGCGGACATAGACGGGCTTGTCGAAGCCCTGGTCCGCCAACGACTTCATCTTCGGCGCCAGCTCGGCGAACGGCACTTCGACCGCCTGGACGAAGATCGCGCCGTCGGAGCGGATCGAGATGGTCAGGGGCTCCTTCTGGTCGCTGATCGCCCCGGCCTCGGTCTTCGGCAACTGCAGCGGCACGCCGGCGGTAAGCAGCGGCGCGGAGATCATGAAGATGATCAAAAGCACCAGCATGACGTCGACCAGCGGGGTGACGTTGATCTCCGACAGCGCCCGGCGGCTGCGGCCGCGGCGCCGGCCGCGCCGCATGTTGGAGGAATCGAGCGAAAGGGCCATGGCCGCCTAGCCCTTGATCCGCTCGGCCAGGCGGCGCGAAACGGCGGCCGACAGCTCGTCGGCGAAGCCCTCCAGCCGGCTGGTGAACTTGCCGGCGTCGGTCGAGAACTTGTTGTAGGCGATATAGGCCGGGATGGCGGCGGCCAGGCCGACGGCGGTGGCGAACAGCGCCTCGGCGATTGAGGGCGCGACCACGGCCAGGTTGGTGTTCTTCTCCACCGCGATGGCCTGGAAGGCGTGCATGATGCCCCAGACCGTGCCGAACAGGCCGACGAAGGGCGAGGCGGTGGCGACGATGGCCAGCGAACCCAGCCCGTCCTCCACTCGCGCGCTCTCCCGCGCGATGATCGAATCCAGGGCCCGGTCGATCCGCTGCAGCAGAAGCGCCGTCGCCGTCTCGCCGCCCTTGCCGCGGTCCTCGCGCCAGTCGCGCAACGCCGCCTGCAGCATGCGCGGCAGGGCGTGGCGCGGGTCGGGCCCGGCCTCGGCGGCGACATCCTCCAGCGGCCGGCCGGAGGCGACCTCGCGCTCGAAGGCGTCGGCCTCGCGATTGAGCGCGGTGAAGCGCACCAGCTTGTCGATGATCACCGTCCACGACCAGATCGAGGCGAGCAGAAGGCCGACCAGCACCAGCTTCACGATCCAATCGGCGCGCATGAAGGTGGCGAAGAGGGAAAAGCTCTCGGGGGTGAGCGCGCTTTGGGCGTCCATGCGAGGGGTCTCGGGCTCCGATTCTCAGGCTCGCCCAGTTGGCGAGCCAGGGTGGTGAAACTATGGCGTGGCGGGCGAAAACCAGGGTTTGACGGCGTCGATGACCTCTCTAGGCGGCCTCCGTGCGCGGCCTTGCGCGTCGATGCACACCACCTCGACCGCCGCCGAGGCGACGAGGCCGCCGTCGCGCAGAATCCTCTGGGCGATGTTCAGGCGAACCCCCCGCGTGCTCTCGAACAGGGTGCGCACCTCCAGCGCATCGTCGATGCGCGCGGCCTGGCGAAACTCGATGGCGATCTTGGTCACCGCGAAGGCCGCCGGATCGTCGAGCTTGAGCAGGCTGGCGTGGCTGACCCCGGCCAGGCGCAGGAAATCCGACCGGCCGCGCTCGAAATAACGCACATAGTTGGCGTGATAGACGACGCCGGTCAGGTCGGTGTCCTCGTAATAGACCCGCACCGGCAGGACATGCTCGCGGCCCTCGAAGACGCCGGCGGTCGGCTGCATCAGACCTCGTCCTCGAACAGACCGGGCTGGGCGACCGGCAGGCTGGCGGGCGCGGTCAGACCAAGGTGCAGATAGGCCTTGCCGCAGGCCATGCGGCCGCGCGGGGTGCGCTGGATGAAGCCCTGTTGCAGCAAAAACGGCTCGACCACGTCCTCGACCGCGTCGCGCGCCTCGGCGATGGCGTAGGCCAGGGTCTCGACACCGGCCGGGCCGCCGCCATAGTTCTCGATCAGGGCCTTCAGATAGCGACGATCAAGGCTGTCCAGCCCCGCCTCGTCCACTTCCAGCCTGGCCAGGGCGCGGGCGGCGCAGGCGCGGTCGATCTTCGCCGCCCCCTCGGCGCCGGCGAAGTCGCGGACGCGGCGCAGCAGCCGTCCCGCCACGCGCGGCGTGCCGCGGGCGCGGGCGGCGATCTCGGCGGCCCCGTCCTCGGTCAGGGCCACGCCCAGCTTGCGCGCCGCCTGGGTCAGGACTCGTTTCAGTTCGTCGGCGGTGTAGAATTCCAGACGCAGCGGGATGCCGAACCGGTCGCGCAGCGGCGTGGCCAAGAGGCCCGCCCGCGTCGTGGCCGCGACCAGGGTGAAGGGCGAAAGGTCGATGCGCACCGAGCGCGCCGAGGGCCCCTCGCCGATGACCAGGTCCAGCACATGGTCCTCCATGGCCGGATAGAGGATCTCCTCCACATTGGCGGCCAGACGATGCACCTCGTCGATGAAGAGGACGTCGTTGGGCTCCAGATTGGTCAGGATGGCGGCCAGGTCGCCGGCCTTGGCCAGGACCGGGCCGGAGGTGGCGCGGAAATTCACCCCCAGTTCGCGGGCGATGATCTGGGCCAGCGTGGTCTTGCCAAGACCCGGCGGCCCGAACAAAAGGACGTGGTCAAGCGCCTCGCCGCGACCGCGCGCGGCCTCGATGAAGATGGCGAGATTGGCCTTGGTCTGCTCCTGGCCGACGAATTCGGCCAGGGTCTGGGGCCTGAGCGCCCGATCAGGCGGCTCGAAGGCCTCGGCTTCGCCGGAGACCAGACGGCTCATCTCCCAATTTCCTGCAAGGCCGCCTTGATGACGGCGGGTACGGCGGCGTCTTCGCCGAGGCGCAGCAGGGCGGCGTCGACGGCGCGGCGCGCATTCACCTCGGCGATCTGCAAGCCCAGCAAGGCCGCGACCGCCTCACCCGCGACGGTCGGGACGTGCGGGCTCGTGGCGCTGGCGTGGAAGGCCTGGACCGGCCCGTCGCTGATCGGCTTGTCCTTCAGCTCCGTGACGATGCGTTGGGCCAGCTTCGGCCCCACCCCCTGCGCGCGGCCGACCTGGGCCTTGTCGTCCCGCGCCACCGCCTGGGCCAGTTCGGCCGGCGACAAGACGTCGAGCACCCCCAGCGCCGCCTTCGGACCGACGCCCTGGATGTTCTGCAGCGCCACGAAGGCGCGGCGTTCGTCGCGGGCGAGGAAGCCGTAGAGCCGGATGCCGGTCGCCTCGCTCCACTGGGTCTCGACATGCAGCAGCGCCTCGTCGCCAGGCGCCGGCAGGCGGTCCAGGGTGCGCGAGCCGCAGCGAACCACATAGCCGACGCCGCCGACGTCGATGAGCGCGTCTTCCTCGCCAACCTCGGCGACCAGGCCGCGCAGCCGGCCGATCATGCCGCCGTCCCCCAGCTGCGCGCGCGCCGGGCGTGGGCGTGGGCGATGGCGACGGCGAGCGCATCGGCGGCGTCGGCGGTCGGGTCGCCGGCGGTCGGCAGGAGCCGCGCGATCATGAAAGCGACCTGAGTCTTGTCGGCGGCCCCGGTGCCGACCACCGCCTTTTTCACCGACTTGGCGGAATATTCGGCGACCAGGAGGCCGGCGCGGGCCGGGGCGATCATGGCGGCGGCGCGGGCGTGGCCGAGCTTGAGCGTCGAGGAGCCGTTGGCGGTGACGAAGGTCTCCTCGATCGCCGCCTCGTGGGGCCCATGCAGATCGACGACGGCGCAGACACCCTCGAACAGGAAAAGCAGCCGCTCGGAGAGGCTGAGCGTGTCCTTCGGCGCGATCACCCCGTGGGCGACGTGGGACAGGCGCGCGCCCTCGATGACGATGACGCCCCAGCCGGTGCGGCGCAGGCCGGGGTCGAGGCCAAGGATGCGAATCGCGTTCGTCATGTGTTCCCGAACATCGCGCCGGCTGAGGCTCAGGGAAAGCCGCCTATAAGCTTAATGACAGGTTAACCGCATCGGTTTGCCGAGGGGCGCCCGCGAACGGTTTTCTGTTGCCCACCGCGCGCTCGACACCGCCTATGGCCGGCATGGCCAAGGTGCTCATCCCGATCCCGGCGCGGGACTTCGATCCGACCGAGGTCGCCATCCCCTGGCGCAGCCTGACCCGGCTGGGTCACGCGGTGGTGTTCGCGACGCCGGACGGGCGTCCCGGCCACGCCGATACGATCATGCTGACCGGCCAAGGGCTGGACCCCTGGGGCTGGATTCCCGGGCTGAAACGGTTGCCGCTGATCGGCCGCGCCTTGCGGGCCAACCGCGATGCGCGGGCGGCCTACGCCGAGATGACCCGCGACCCCGCCTTCCAACAACCGCTGGCCTGGAGTGCGGCCGACACCAACGCCTTCGACGGCATGATCCTGCCCGGCGGCCATCGGGCGCGCGGCATGACCGACTATCTGGAAAGCCCCGTCGTCCAAGCCCTCGCCGTCGCCTTCTTCCAAGCCGGCAAGCCGGTCGGCGCCATCTGCCACG
>Ga0302314_10012005_pt1 | contig 15039 bp, 13 predicted proteins | sample III_Palsa_N2_3_FD_200533 | JGI IMG/M metagenome (GOLD analysis project Ga0302314, IMG submission 200533) | Peat permafrost microbial communities from Stordalen Mire near Abisko, Sweden - III_Palsa_N2_3 | ecosystem: Environmental > Terrestrial > Soil > Palsa > Peat permafrost | place: Sweden...
CGCGCTCTTCGTCCGTCACCATCTCGAGCGTCAGCTCGTCGTGGTTGCGCAGGAAGATGCCCCACTGGCAGCCGCGCGGGATGCTCGGGGTCTGCGCCAGGATCTCGGCGATCGGGCGTGCGCTGCCGAGCCGCACCGCCATGAAGATGCGCGGCATGACCGGAAAGTGGAAGGCCATGTGGCACTCGTCGCCCACGGCCGAGTCGCCGAAGTAGTCCACCGCGTCGGCCGGCCACTGGTTCGCCTCGGCCAGCAGCACCCGGTCCGGGTAGTAGCGGTCGATCATCGTACGCAGCTCACGCAGGAACCCGTGCGTCTGCGGCAGGTTCTCCCCGTTCGTGCCCTCCTCGTGGAACAGGTAGGGCACCGCGTCAAGCCGGAAGCCGTCGATGCCGAGGTCCAGCCAGAACCGCAGCGCCGCCATGATCTTCCGGCGCACCTTCGGGTTGTAGTAGTTCAGGTCCGGCTGGTGCGAGAAGAAGCGGTGAAAGTAGTACTGCTTGCGCTCGGGATCGAAGGCCCAGTTCGAGGTCTCGGTGTCGGAGAAGATGATCCGCGCGTCGGCCATCCCCGCGTCGTCGTCCGCCCACACGTAGAAATCCCCGTACGGGCCCTTCGGATCGGAGCGGGAGGCCTGGAACCACGGGTGGATGTCACTCGTGTGGTTCATCACGAAGTCGATGATCACCCGGATGCCACGCGCGTGCGCCGCCTCCACGAACTCGACGAAGTCCCCGAGGTCGCCGAACTCCGGCAGGATCCCGGTGTAGTCGGACACGTCGTAGCCGCCGTCGCGCAGCGGCGAGGAGAAGAACGGGGGCAGCCAGATGCAGTCGACGCCCAGCCACTGGAGGTAGTCGAGCCGCGCCGTCAGTCCTCGCAGATCCCCGGTGCCGTCCCCGTTCGCGTCGTGGAACGAACGGACGAACACCTCGTAGAACACCGCTCGCTTGAACCACTCAGGGTCCCGCTGGCTGCTGGGCAGGTCCAGCGGCGAATCGGCGATCGGCTCGACGGGCGGCGACTGCCGTGCTCCCGCGGTGGTGATGTCGGACATCGCAGGGCTCTTTCTCGAAGACGCGCCCGCCGTCGAGCGGATGGGGAGCGTCGATGATCAGGACATGGTGACCGGGCTCTCGATCGGGTGCGTGGCCTGTCCGGTCTGGCCGAGGACGAGCGCTACCGCGCCCAGCGCGCAGGCCTGGGCGCCGAGCGCGGCCGGAAGTATTCGAAGGCTGGAGCCCGCGGCCGGCAGGCTCGCCGCCGTCGCCGCCTCGCGCAGCGGAGCGAGCAGCAGTTCGCCCGCCGCGGCCAGCGCCCCGCCGACGACGACCGCCGCCGGGTCGAGGATCGTGCACAGCATGCCGACGGCCCGTCCGGCCATCTCCCCGGCCTCGGTCAACGCCCTGATGCAGCCGCGGTCGCCCTGCCAGGCCTTGGTGATGACGTCGCGCAGCGTGATCCGGTCCCCGTAGCCGGGCTCGAGGGCGCGCATCACGTTCGGCAGGCCCACGTAGGACTCCAGGCAGCCGCGATTGCCGCAGCGGCACAGCGGCCCGTTGCCGTCCATCACGAGGTGGCCGATCTCCCCGGCCCCGCCCACCGCGCCGCGGCTGAGCCGGCCGTTGCTGATGAAGGCCGCCCCGATCGTGCTGTGCAGCTTCACGTACACAAGCTCGTCGAAGCCCGCGCCCGCGCCCCACTGACGCTCCGCCAGCGCGCCCAGGTTCGCGTCGTTGTCCGCCACCACCGGCAGTCGCAGGCGGCGGCCGAGCTCGGCGGCGACCGGGATCCCGGACCAGGTCGGGATCAGGCCCGAGTTCGGCAGCGCGGCGGCCCGGTTGTAGGGGCCGGGCAGGCTCACGCCCACGCCGAGGATGCGCGACGGATCGGTCCCCGCCTCGTCCATCGCCGCGCGCACCAGGTCGGCGGCAGCGTCCAGGCCGAGGCTGGGGTCGTAGTCGGCCGGCAGCGGCGCGGACTTGGCGATCTGCACGGCGTGCGTCACATCGGCGATGATCACGTGCACGTGGCGGTAGCCGAAGTCCACCCCGATCGCCTCGCCGCCGGCCGGGTTGAGCATGACCGCGGTACCCGGCCGACCTGCCCGCCCGCCGGCCGGCGGCAGCTGGCCGCCGAGCTCCATCACCATCCCCTCCGCGACGAGGGAGCCGACGAGAGCCGACACGGTGGAGGGCGAAAGGCCGACCGCACGCGCTATCTCCGCCCGGCTCAGGGTGCCGCGCTCGCGCAGCAGACGGATCACCGCCTGGCGGCTGCGCTGGTTGCGGCCCTGCTCTCCCCGGGCCCGCTGCTGGGTCATGGGACGAGGATCGGGCTTGTCCGACGATTCGTCAAGTATCGAAATAATCAGGCCTACTCAGTCGAATTACTTCGGGATGATTAGTTCGAAAATAACTTATTCAGCTTGTACTTGACGGTCTATTCGCTCGGGTCTAGTGTCGGTCGCAGAGCACGGAGTAATCCACGTCCGGCCTGCCGGGGGCGCCGCCCCGTCCCGGGCGGGCCGCGGCGTGGCTGGCGGGCCGTCGCGACGGGCTATCGTGAGAGGCCGGGAGGTCCGCCGGGTTGGGAGGAGCGCTGCGCCAGTGGCCGAGGTCGAACTCGTCGATGTCACGCGGGTGCAGCGGGGAATGTGGCGGCCGGTGCTCGAGCGGGTCGACCTGCGCGTGCGCGACGGCGAGCTCATGGTCCTGACCGGCGTGTCCGGCAGCGGCAAATCGGCCCTGCTCCGCGCGCTCGCAGGCGCCGACCAGCTGAACGCGGGCCGAGTGCTGATCGACGGCAAAGACGTCACGAAGCTCGCCCCGGACAAGCGCGGCGTGTCCATGCTGGCCCAGGGATTCGCGCTGTTCCCGCAGCTGAGCGTGCGTGACAACATCGCTTTCCCGCTGACGATGCGCAAGAACTCGGCGAAAGCGGTCACGGCCAGGGTCGCCGCGATCGCCGAACGCTGCGGCGTAGCCGACTACCTGGCGGCCCGCCCCGACGCGCTCAACTTCGACCTGCGCCAACGCGCGATGATGGCCAGGGCGGTCGCCAACGACCCCCTCGTCGTCTGCGTAGACGAGCCCCTAGCCGGCTCGGGCGTCCCGATGATGATGCGTGAGCGTACGCCGATCGCCACCCTCCAGCGCGACTTCGGCGTGACGATGCTGTACGCGACCTGCAGCTCCACCGACGCCCTCGCCATCGCGGACCGCATAGCCGTGATCGACCACGGCGTGGTCCAGCAGGTCGGCACGGCCGCCGAGGTCTTCGAGCGCCCGGCAACCGTCGCCGCGGCCGGCTTCGTAGGCCAGGCGCCGATGAACGTGATCCCGGCCGTATACCAAGACGGCTTCGCGCGGGTAGGCGGCCTGCGGGTGAAGGTAGGCTCGGCCCAAGCCGAAGCCCTGACCGGCAGCAAGGTCCTGATCGGCCTCCGCCCGGAAGACCTTTACCTAGGCGGCCGGGCGACGTCACCAGACGAACGCGACGTCACGAATCCGGATCGGGATCCTGACCCGGATCCGGACGCCGGCCCGGAATCCGGCGTAGGCCTGCGCGCGGTAGCAGTGCTCATCAAGGACTCCGGCCGCGAATACATCGTGCACGCACGCATGGAAGGCCCAGACGGCCCAGTAGACCTAGTAGTCCGCCACAAGAACGGCCCCCCGCCCGTACGCGGCGAGAACCTCCTACTCACGGCCAACGTCTCCGCCGCCCACCTCTTCGACCCCGGCACCGGCCGCCGCCTCTCAGACTGATTGACCCCACCTGTCCACCCGGCTGGCTGCCACCCTCCTGACCGACCTCGCCCGACCGACCCTTGCCGTTGCCTTTGCCCTCGCGCTCACTCCGGCCGCACCGGCCTGGCCCTAGACCGCCCCGTCGCACTCCCCATTCGGCCCAGTCGTCATCCAATCCGCTCATCCCGCCACTGCTCCACTCGGCTGGCTTCCACGCCTCCTGTCAACCTTTCCACCACTTCTCCTCGTGTGAAGGGTTGTCGGGCCACATCCGGCTTGGCAGGGGAGGACGGGCGATCTCAGAGCCCGGGGAGGAGCTGGCGGGCCTTATGACAGCAGTAGATGACGACGAGGCCGATACGGAGTCGAACGGGAACCGTCTCGAGGCGGAGTTCCGCGAATTCGTCGCGATGCGCTGGACCGCGTTGCTGCGCACGGCGTATCTGCTCACGGGGGACCATGACCGCGCCGAGGACCTGGTGCAGGGCGCACTCGTCCGGATGCACCGACATTGGCCGAAGGTGCTGGCCAAGGATGACGGGTCTCAATGGCGCGCGCCGGAGGCATACGTCCGCAAGACGATGGTGAACCTCAACACCGACTGGTGGCGCAGGCTCGGCTCGCGTGAGCGTCCGAGCGGGATCCTGCCCGGCGGCGATCGACCGAGTTCCGCCGACGCGTACGCGGAAATGGAGATCCGCGAGGACCTCTGGGTCGAACTCAGGGCCCTGCCACCCAAGATGCGCGCGGCGCTCGTGCTGCGCTACTTCGAGGATCTGAGCGAGGCCGAGACCGCCGAGATCCTCGGCTGCTCGATCGGCACGGTGAAGAGCCAATGCTCGCGTGGCCTGGCCCGCCTGCAGAAGGCCATGTCCGCCACCCCGCCTTCCGCCGCCGGCCCGACCACCCCGCCAACCACTCCGCAGATCCCCCGCCAGGCAGCAGTCCCCCGAACCCAGGTGAGGAGTGCGCAATGAAGGCGACCACGTCGATCGAAGCAATCGAAGTCGCATTGCGCGGCGAACTGAACGCCAGGGCGGTCGGACTCCGGTTCGGAAGGCCGCCGGTACCCCGGATCGTGGCGGCCGCTCGCCGGGACCGAACGCGTCGCAGGACGTACGCGGGCACCGGATTCGTCCTGGTCGCGGCTCTTATCGCGGCCGCAGCCCCGGCCATCCTCGGTGCCGCGCGTGGCCCCGGTGCCGCATCAGCCGCGGCACGCGGTGACGATCCGTCGCCACTGCAGTCCGTGGCTCCGCGTGGCAACCTCGTGCGCAACATCGCTTTCATGCATGCAGCTCAGGAACGACTGCCCGGGGACAAGGTGCTCTACGCGAACGACGACGGCACACACACCATCGTCATCGGCACCGAGGCTGATGCCACGAGGCGATCCAGCGCAGAATTCAGAACCCTGCTCGGCAACCACCGAGCGAGCGCGTCCCAGCTTGAAACCGCGGTTGACGACGTGGGTCTCAGTGGCGACGTGAAGACCTACGCCTTCGTCGGCGAGTTCAGCGACAACGGCCGCATTCCGCTCGTCGTGCTCGGCCCTGCAGATCTCACCAGCGTCGAATACGCGACTGGCATCAAGCTGACAGAGCAGTACGGCAGGCTCGTACCCGTGCGTACCGGCGTCACCCGCATCGCTGCCTCGAACGGCGTCGCGGAGACCGAACTCGCGGACACCACTGCGCTGGACACGTCGAGCAACTCAGGCCTCTACTTTGCCCTGCGAGCGAAGCTCGGCTACGAGTACGTCTGCGCCAACTCCGCGATCCGTGTGCTCCCAGCGACCACAGCAGGCAACATCGAGGACGCCGACTACGACCCCATTCGCGCAACTGTCGTCGCCAAGGGCAAGGCCGCCGGAATCCCCATGGCGCTCAGGGGCCCCAGCAGCAACGCCCTAGCCGACAATGTCGCCTTGGTGTTGAGCGACGTGGCCAACTTCGCAGGCGTGACCCCAGGCCAAGTGACCGCGCACATTGCCTGGGTCGGCCGCGAGACCCCGGAGTGGGACTCCGCACTCGCCGAGTTCTCCGCCCCTGGCTTCCCGCCCTTCCAAGCCTTCATCCGCGGCCTGGCCTCCGGCGCTCCCGCCAACGACTCGCCAACCCTGGCCCAATCCTTCGTCCGCCCTTCAAAGCCGCTGATACCGGGTCAGCCCCCAACCACTGCGGCAGCCTTCGGCGGCACCCCGGAGTTCACCACCATCGGCGCCGGCCTCTCCGGCCACTGGTGACGCCAAGAGCGGTCGATGCACGCTCCGGATCACCGTGCAGGGTCGCATTGGTGAGGTCATCTGCGGCTGCTGGCCGCCATCGCAGTGACTCGAACAGCGACTGCGCGTTCCAGATCCTCGGTCGGTGACTACCCCTACGGAGAGCTGCGGCTACCGGCTTGCCGGTACTGGGCTCGGCTCGGCGGACTTGTCGGTCGCCTTCGGGGTCGCGCCACGAAGGAGCGAGGCAGTGGCGGCAAGCAGGGCCATTCCGGCCGCGGTGGCGAAGACGATGGTCAGGCCGTGGTGGAAGGGGCCGGAGATAAGGTTCGGGAAGAAGGTCTTGCCGGTGATCGTGGCAGCGCCCTGCGAGGACAGCGAGTTGAGTACTCCGGTCGGGCCGAGGAGGGTCTGCATCGGGTTGGCGCCGAGGAATGCGGCGAAGACCGTGGAGACCGCAGGCAGTTGGGCCGCGTGATGCGCGGCTGCGGCCGAGACGCCCTGGGCGGTCAGGCCCGAGTAGAGGGCGCCGGGGAGTCGACCGGCGAGGCCGGCGATCAGCAGGGAGAAGAAGACGCCGATCGAGAGGGACATGCCGGAGTTCTGAAAGGTGGAGCGCATGCCCGAGGCGGCGCCTCGGTCCGATGCCGGGACGCTGCTCATGATGGCCGAGGTATTCGGCGCCGAGAACATGCCAGAGCCGCAGCCGTTGAGCATGATCAGCAGGGCGAAGGTCCAGTAGGAGAAGTTCAACGGGAGTAGGAGCAGCCCGATGAAGCTCAGCGCGAAGAGCGTGAGACCGCCGGTCGTGAAGTAGAAGACCCCGTACCTGTCCGAGAGGTAGCCGCAGAGCGGACCGGCTATCAGGAAGCCCGCGGTCAACGGAAGCATGAATACGCCGGCCCAGAGCGGTGTATCGGAGTAGTTGTAACCGTGCAGCGGAAGCCAGATGCCCTGGAGCCAGATGATCAGCATGAACTGCATGCCGCCGCGGGCTATGGAAGCCAGCAGCGCTGCCGCGTTGCCTGCCGCGAAGGCGCGGTTGCGGAACAGCGCCAGCCGGAACATCGGCTGCGGCACGTGCTTCTCGACGTAGACGAAGAGCACGAGCAGGACGACGCCGCCCACTAGACCGGCGAGAACGTAAGGGTTCGTCCAGCCCATCGAGTGGCCGCCGTAGGGCTGGATCCCATAGGTGATCGCGGCCAGCAGGAGCGCGCAGCCGCCCGCGAAGCTGAGGTTGCCCCACCAGTCGATGCGGGCCGGGCGCCGCTCGGCGAGCTCGCGCAGGCTCCGGTAGGCCCAGATCGTGCCGAAGATGCCGAAAGGCACGTTGATCCAGAACACCGCGCGCCAGTCCCAGACCGAGAGCACCCCGCCGAGCACCAGACCGATGAACTGCCCGGCGAGCGCGGCGATCTGGTTGACCCCCAGCGCCATGCCGCGCTGCTCGGCCGGGAACGCGTCGGTGATGATGGCCGCCGAGTTGGCCATCAGCATCGCCCCGCCGACTGCCTGCACCAGCCGCCACAGGATGAGCCAGAGCGCCCCCGCCCCTCCGTGCGACGGGTCCAAGGACAGGGCGACCGAGGCGAGCGTGAACACGACGAAGCCGAGATTGTAGATCCGAACCCGACCGACGATGTCGCCCAGCCGTCCGAGCGTGACCACCAAGACCGCCGTCACCAGCAGGTAGCCCATGATGATCCACAGCAGATAGCTGATGTTCCCGGCGGCGAAGGGATTCAGGTTGATGCCCCGGAAGATCGCGGGCAGCGAGATGATCACGATCGAGGCGTCCACGGTGGCCATGAACATGCCGAGGGTGGTGTTCGACAGCGCCACCCACTTGTACCGGTCGGGCCTGGCCGTACCCGTGGCTTCGCCGGGGTGCGGGGCGTGCGGGGCTCGGTCGTCGGGCACGGCGGAGGGTCCTTTCCAGGGGCTCGCGGCGGACAACCGCTCGTCTCCCGAGCATAATTCCTTAGTAGCGCTAATCAAATGGGGACCGTGTAAAACTTGGAGGGCCGTAGCGGGTCTGACCGATCCGCCCGAGCGCCAGGTCGCCGACCGCTTGCGATATATCGATGAAATATCCTATTGTGATTGCCTCAACAATTTCGGCTCGCGAGGAGGCCCGATGAGCGGCGACCCCACCCCCGGCGCCTCGCGCAGTTCCGCCGCCCCCTCGGCCGAAGATGCGCGCATCTCGCCCGACCTGCCCGCCCCGATACCCGGCCCCGGCGACGATTCCGCCCCCGCCGTGAGCGACAACGGTCCCACCAGCGCTGCAAGCGACAACGATCCCGCCAACGCCGCAGGCGACATCGGTTCCGCCCCCGCATCGAGTGAAGGTGGTCGCGCCAGCGCTGTGGGCGACAGTGGTCCTGCTCCCGTCGCGAGTGAGAGTGGTCCCGCCAGTGCTGCGGGCGACAATGGTCCTGCCCCCGCCGCGAGAGATAGCTTCGCCCAGACTCCTGCGCCCGGCGGTCCGAGCGGTTCATCGGCTGCGAGGGACGGGCTCACTCCAGCTCCAGCGATCGACAATGTCGAGGCCTCCGACTCAGCTATCCCAGTGGCTGATGCAGTCCCCGCTTCCACCGTTGCCGCTGCGCCCGCTGCGCCCGCTGCGCCCGCTGCGCCCGCTGCGCCCGCCGTACCCGACGCGTCCGATGCGCGCGCCGCCTCCGCTGCGTTCGGGGCCGGCGACCGGCGCGGGAGATCGTCTGCAGCGGGGTCGTGGCGGGGCACGTTCTCCTCGCTCAAGATCCCCAACTATCGGCTCTACTTCACCGGCCAGAGCATCTCGCTCGTCGGGACGTGGATGCAGATGACTGCCCAGGCTTGGCTCGTCCTGACGCTTACGCATTCCGCCACCGCGCTCGGCCTGGTCACGGCCTTGCAGACGCTGCCGGTGCTGCTGCTCGGACCGTACGGCGGCGTGATCGCGGACCGATCGGACAAGCTCAGGCTGATGACCGTGCTCCAGGCGATCATGGGCGTGCAGGCGCTCGTGCTCGGCCTGCTGACGGTTTTCCATGCGGTCCGCTTCTGGGAGATCTGCCTGCTCGCGATGTTCCTCGGCGTCAACAACGCCTTCGAGAACTCGCCTCGGCAGTCCTTCATCCGCGAGATGGTCGGCATGGACCAGCTCCGCAACGCGATCACACTCAACTCGGTCACCGTCAACGCGGCCCGCGCGGTCGGGCCGGGCATCGGCGGCATCCTGATCGCGAGCGTCGGCGTCGGGATCTGCTTCCTGCTCAACGCGGCCAGCTTCATCGCGGTCGTCACTTCGCTGCTGCTCATGAATCGCAGCCAACTGAGATCTAGTCCGCCGACGCCTCGTGCGAAGGGCCAGTTGCGCGAGGGCTTCAATTACGCCGTACGTACCCGGAACATCGTCGTTCCACTGGCGATGATGGCCCTCGTCGGGCTACTCGCCTACGAGTTCCAGGTCTCGCTTCCGGTCTTCGCGCAGCGCACCTTCCACGGCGACTCCGAGGTGTACGGCTTCATGACCGCGTCGATGGGCGTCGGTGCGGTCGTCGGTGGATTGTTCACCGCCGCGCGCGGGCGGACCGGCATACGCGCGATGGTCATCGCCTCGACGGGGTTCGGCTGCACGATCCTGCTCTGCGCGTTCGCCCCGAACCTCGCAGTGGTCTACGTCGCGATGCTGTTCGCGGGGTGGGCGAGCGTGTCCTTCATATCCATCGGCAATTCGACGATCCAGCTGGCCGCCCGCCCGGAGATGCGCGGCCGGGTGATCTCTCTCTGGCAGGTCGCCTTCCAGGGCACGACTCCGGTCGGCGGGCCGCTCGTCGGCTGGATCATCGCCGCCTCGGATCCACGCACCGGCCTTGCCGTCGGCGGCATCGCGTGTCTGGTCGCGGCAGTTGGCGCCGTTCTCTACGCGCGGCCGGGGGCGAAGGCGAATACGCGTCAGGAGTCGGGGCAGGAGCAGAGCCCCAGGATCAGCAGCCGGGCTGGGTCGTAGCGACGACGGTGCCGTTGTCGGCGGCGGGTGATGTGGCGACCGTCATCGTTACCGCGCCGCCGCAGTACGGCTGGGCGGGGATGAGGTCGGACAGCACGTACTCGCTGTCGCCGGAGAGCACGATGCCGTGCTTGACCGTCCCGCGTCCTCTGCTTCCGGCGTACGTGTACGTCAGCGTGACCGGGTTCGTGTTGCTCGTCGAGACGGTGATGACGTACGCGAGGCTCGGATCGGTCCGGTCTCCACCGACCAGAGCCACTGTCAGGTCCGTGACCGCAGCCGGTGCGGGACTGTCGGGAGCGGGCTTGGGTTTCGGTCCGGGCACGGGTTTCGGGATCGTGTTCGTGGGCTGGGGTACGCCGACGGACGTGCTGCCGACCTCGTAACTGTTGCCACTACTGCCACTACTGCCGCTGTCATTTCCGCTGTCGTCGCCAACAGCCGAGCCCTTGGCTGGCGGGTGCGCGAGCGGCGACGCACTCGGCGCGACAGGATGCTTGCTTGCTGAGGCTTTCGCCGTGGGCTTGGAAACCGCGTCCGGCAACGAGGCCATTGCCCGGCCCATAGCGCGCGCCGCCGCGGAGTGGCCGACCTCGTTCTCGGTGTCCACCGACAGTCGCACGAGGGACGGGTCGTTCTGCCGCAGCAGCACTGTCGCGAGCACTGACAGCAGAACGCATGCACAGGCCCCCGCGACAAGCCAGCTGATGCTCAGCGTCGGGCGGTACCAGGCGCGACGGGCGCGACGATATTGGCCCTCGAAGCCGCCCGTGATGCCGAGGCCGATCGCTCCGTCAACCCCTGCGCCGCCGACCGCAGTTGGATCTGCCGCACCTGGGCCACCCGCGGCGCCCGTGCCCGCCGCGCCCGCTCCCATGGAACCGGCGTCACCGGCACCACCGCCTGCCGCAGCATTCCCGGCCGCGCTGATGGCGGCGGCGTTTACCAGGGCGTTTGCCGCTAGGACTGCCTTGAGCGGGTAGAGCGTCAGCGGGTACCGCGCGCCATCCGCCTCGACGCTCGTCGCCGCGACCGGTCCGCTCGCCCCCGCGGCCATGACCAGGCCGACCGCCGCCTGATAGGCCGCGTCCCGCACATTCTGGCCGGGCTCGATTGTCACGGGAAGGCCGTTCACCGTGGCCGAGCCATCGGCCTGGTACGCGATACGGACGGCGTCGGGCAGTGCGGATTGTCTCTCGGCGCTCACAGACTCCTAACGGCCGACCTGCGGCCCGGCACTCTGCGTCAGACGCCTAATTCACCGGATCGAGCGACCGCGAACGCCACCGCCGGCAAGCCGGTTAGCATGACGCGACGGCACGAAAGATCGCCCACTGAGGAGGAGAGAGGCTCGATGGACGACAAGAACACGGTGGCCCTTCCGCAGGCGACAACGGTGGTTTACGGGGCGCACCCGTCTCAGTTCATTGACGTCTATACGCCTGAGGGCGCGGGGCCACACCCGGTCGTCGTGCTGATCCACGGCGGGTTCTGGCGGCTGCCGTGGGGGCGGGACCTGATGCACGAGCTGGCCGCCGACCTGCTGGGACGCGGATTCGCGGCGGTGAATGTGGAGTACCGGCGGTTGGGGGAGGACGGTGGCGGCTGGCCGGGCACCTGCGAGGACGTCGTGGCGGCGCTTCGAACGATGGCGGCCATGGCAGACGACGAGGAACTCGGACTGGATCTGAGCAGGGTCGGGCTGGTCGGACACTCTGCCGGCGGACACCTGGCACTTTGGGCGACGAAGCAAGCGCCGCTGCCCGTGCGCGTCGTCGTATCGCAGGCGGGGGTCGCGGACCTGCGGTCGGCGGCGCGGGAGCGGCTGGATGGGAACGGCGGGGGGCGGCTGCCCGCCGCCGTCGAGTTCGTCGGCGGGGAAGCGGACGACGCCGACTTCGGCGCGGCGTACGCACTCGCCTCGCCGATCGAGCTCCTGCCGCTCGGGCCGTCCGTCCACCAGCTCGTTTTGCACGGCGACGCCGACAACCGGGTGCCGTTCCAGCAGGGCCTCGACTACGTCGCGGCGGCCCACGCCGCCGGGGACTCCGTCGAGCTCGCGGCGTTCACCGGGATGGGGCATTTCGAGCTGATCGACGCCGCGCACGAGTCGTGGCTGCGCGCGGTCGAGGAACTGGCGCGGCGGCTCGGCGCGTGATCGGGCCCCGGGCAGGTGTCGGACGTACGCTGAGCAGGTGACCGACTTCGCGATCAGGCCCGCTCGACCGCAGGAGGCGGACGAGCTCGGTGCGCTCGCCGTCCGCTCCAAGGCGCATTGGGGGTACGACGCGGCGTTCATGGCGGCCTTCCGCGACGAACTGAAGATCTCCGCTGATCAGCTGGCAGCCCGGCGCACGTACGTGGCGGTGACGCGAGGTCCGGACGCGGGCGCGGTGGAGCGGATCCTCGGTTTCGGCACGATCGAGGGGGAGCCGCCCGCCGGCGAACTCGGCATGCTCTTCGTGGATCCGCCCGCGATCGGGCGCGGGGTGGGCGGGGCGTTGTTCTCGCACCTGTCAGCTGTGGCCGTCGACCTCGGATTCCATCGGCTCACGATCGCCTCGGACCCGAATGCGGAGCCGTTCTACCTGGCCAGGGGCGCGGTCCGGATCGGCGGAGTGCCGTCGGTGTCGATTCCGGGGCGTACGCTGCCGCTGCTCGCTCTCGCGCTCTAGGTCTCGCCAGACGGTGGCGCCGCGCGGGAGACTTGTCGCATGTGCAGGAGCATCAAGGCCCTTCGCCCGCCGATGACACCCGAGGCCGGACCGGAAGACGTGCACGCTGCGGCACTGCAGTACGTGCGGAAGATCTCCGGGTTCCGCGCGCCGTCCGCACGCAACCGCGCCGCGTTCGACGCTGCGGTGGAGGCGGTCGCGGCGGCCACGCAGCAGTTGCTGGACGAGCTCGAGGTGCGGCCCACCCCCGCCGGATAACAGGCCCAACGCGCCCGCGCACCCTGGGGTAAGTAGACCTGCGGCGCGCCCACCCGGACCACGTCCGGAGCCTCGCCGCGGTCTTCGGCCAGGACGCGCACCTGTTCGACGCGAGCATCCGCGAGAATCTGCGCGTGGGGAGGCCGGAGGCTGCCGAGGTGGAGCTTTGGCACGCGCTGCGCGTCGTCTGCCTCGACACGGTGGCCGCGGCGGCCGTCGAGGCGAACCTGCGGCGCGAGCTGCATGGACGCACCGTGCTGTGGCTACGGCATCAAGAGGTCTGAGCTGCGGCGGAGCGCGGCTTGAGCGCGCACAGCAGCAGGCTCAGGACGATCCCAAGCAGCGCGTAACCACCCATGATGAGCAGCGGGTAGCCGGTCTGGGCGCCGCCGAAGTAGGCGATCGAGCGCACGGCGTCCGTCCCGGCGCCCGGCGGCAGGAACGCGCCGATGGCACGCCAGAACGTGGGCAGCATGGAGCGCGGGAATGCTCCGCCTGCCGAGGGATTGCCGAGCACGACCACGAGGAGCACCGCGGCGCCGATGCCGATCACGCCGAGGGCGATCTGCAGCGCCATGGTGACCGCTCCGACGCCGAGGATCAGCAGCGTGCCCGTCGCCACCATCGGCCAGAACGAGCCGCCTAGCGCGCCGAGGACGTGCTGCTGCATGAGCAGGGTGCCGACGACCGCCGCGACGAATCCGGCGAGCGCGAGCGCGGCCAGGCGGATCACGGCGCGGGTCATTGTCGAGGGGCGGGTGCCCGCGCTGATCCCGAGGATCGAGGAGATCAGATAGCCCGTCACACACCAGCCGACGACCAGGTAGAACGCTGACAGGCCGTCGAAGTCCTTGGTGCCGGCGGGCACGACGTCGTCGACTGTGAGCGTCCGGCTCTGCTTCTGGTCCACGGCCGTGAACAGCTTCTCCACCGCCGTGGCCTGCGCCGAACCGGCCGCCGAGGCCACGATCAGGGTGTCCTGCGTGCCGGAGAGGCTGTAGACGAACGCCGCGCCGGTCTTGCGGTCCTTGACCTGCTCGGTGGCCGTGGCGGCGGACGTGCCCGCGCTCGGCACGATCAGGCCGCTCGGCACCGAGGATTCGAGCCGGCTGACGAGCTGGCCGGTCGTCTGCGAGTTGTCCGAGACGATCGTGACCGGCAGGTTCTGCAGCCGAGGATCGTGCAGCGCGCCGACGTAGGAGACGACGAAACCGAGGCCGAGCCCGAGCGTCGCGAGCACGAGCAGGAAAGCGCGCAGCGAGATCGCGTCGCGGATCTCGAACCAGACGCCTGCCTTGTCACCGGCCTTCGCAGAGCCCTCGTCTTCCTCAATCTTCAGCATAAGATCAGGATAGGGGCAGCGTCGGCACGACAGGGCGGGAGCGCGTTCCGGGATTGGTCCTTCCCAGCGAAGTTACCCGCGAGTACCCTCGGGCGAGGCGGATCGTTGTGCGGACTCTCCAGGAGGCCCGATGCGTTCAACACCCACCCGCGGCGGCGCGGCGTGCATGATCGCCGCCGTCTCGCTCGCGCTCGCTGGCTGTTCGGGTTCCTCCGGGAACAACGCCCAGCCGGGTCCTGGCGTCACCAGCGCAAACGGGTCCCACGCGAGCGGTTCCGGCTCGCCTGTCGCGACTGCGGCGTACACCAGCAGTTCGGACCTCGTCAGTGCCCTGAAATCGGTCGGGCATCCGTGTAAGCCGGTCTCGGCCGGCCAGAGTGTGAGCCTCAAGGCACCCGGCCTGCGCAGCGTCATTTCCTGCACGATCGGCTCGTCCAAGACTAGTAGTACTTCTAGTGCGAACGCCGTCACCGCGACCGTGTTCGACGATCACACGGATGCCGAGGCCTACGCAACGCTGCTCACCTCGGCGGGATCGTCCGGCCTGCTCATCGGCAGTACGTCGCAGCGGGCCGTGCTCGGTCAGAACTGGGTCGTGATCGTGCCCGACGACGCCGCGTACGCGAACCAGGTCAGCGCGGCGCTCGGCGGGACGGTCCTCGGCGGGGCCACCGCGTCGAGCGGCTGAGCCCGCGTCAGCAGGCCTTCGACACCGTCTGCACGGTCTGCTGCGAGACGAGTTGGCCGAACACGATCAGCCGCTGGTATGCGTTGTACACCGGGTCGCA
>Ga0302314_10012006_pt1 | contig 15038 bp, 12 predicted proteins | sample III_Palsa_N2_3_FD_200533 | JGI IMG/M metagenome (GOLD analysis project Ga0302314, IMG submission 200533) | Peat permafrost microbial communities from Stordalen Mire near Abisko, Sweden - III_Palsa_N2_3 | ecosystem: Environmental > Terrestrial > Soil > Palsa > Peat permafrost | place: Sweden...
AACATTCGCGACCGCTGGCCTTCCCTGTAGGCTATTTACGCGGCGTAGCGCGACTGTCTCGTTTGCCGCCGATCGGCATCAGGCAGCGACCGGCCAAAGAGACAGTCCCACCGCTGTTCGAATGGCCGTAACTCAATCCAAACGGGACGCTCGAGGTACAAACAAAGTTACTTTCGAGCCGCAGAGAAGATCACCCAGTGTGCAGCGTGATTACAGAACTACTGTTCGGGTGGTTCGTGGCAGCAAGGTTGGTATGCGAGACGCGCCAACAGCATGTACGGTGTCGTACCGACATTTGTTACGTTTCTGAGGATTATCTCGCGGCGCGTGGCTGACGCCTGCGTGTGTGATTTCGATAGCCGCAGCGATCGCTGCGGCTTTTTTTTGGTGTGCCGAGCATGCGCAACAGCTTGGGGGTGCGAGTCCCCTGTCCAACCTGATGGTGGTGAAGGACTTCTATGAATAGTCCCTTGTCAAGCTATTTAATGAGCTGACTGATTACCGATAAATGAACCTTCGCCTCCACCTCGTACAGCGAGTAAGCGCCGTTGCGCTGAACCACGATGGCTGAAGCCGCCCTTGCGCTCGTGAGACCGGACGTCTCACCAACTTCTATCCGCTGGTGTGAAGCCAGCCTCATCCTGCATGCGCGTTCGGCCGGCATCATCGCCGGTAGCACGCCCCATCTAGAAAATCGGTTGCTGAATGTGCAACCAGTCCTTCACACGGGCATGCTCGCTTCAAACCATCCTTGCTTCACCTCACATCGTCGAACAGACCTCCCTGCCGCCGGAGTCTGCAGCCTTACACGGGTCTCAGCTGTGCTCCTGTGGGAATCACGCCATCCTTCAGATAGCGCCACAGCGCAATCGCCAGGCGCCGTGCCACTGCGACGATCGCGATCTTTCGGGCCCGGCGGTTCGCGCCCGTGCTTTGGGTGCGCTGGTTGAACCATTGCGTCAATGCGCTCGCGGGCTGGTAGCGGATCCACGACCACGCCATCTCGATCAGCAGTGCGCGCACCCGCCGGTTGCCCTGTTTGCTGATGCCCTGGTCCACCTGGCTCTCGCCGCTGTCGTAGGGCTGTGGTACCAGACCCACACATGCGCCGACCTGCCTGCGGTTGCTGAACTCCCGCCAGAACAGTTCGAGCACCAGTCTCGAGCCGCCAACCGTCCCAATGCCGTTAAGGCGCGTGAGGTGATCGACCCGGACACGCGCAGGCTCGGGCAGACTGGCTTGGCGGCTCTTCTCCAGTGCGGCCAGTTGTTCCTCAGCCAGTGCCAGCCGCTCACACTCGCGTACCAGTCGTTCGTGGAACTCTGGTGGCAGTGGGGCGCCATCGTGACACCGTACTTCGCTGCGGGCGAGTCGGCCGGCGAATTTCCTGCTGTCGACCTCATCCCAACAGCCGAGCGTGGCCAGCAGCTTGCGCATACGGTCGCGGTGCTGCAGCACTTCTTTCTGCAGTTGCCCGCGATCGCGCATCAGATGGCGGGATGCTTCGTCCTGCTGCGAGGGCACCCGGATCACCCGCATGCGGTCGCGTTCGCCGCGCAGCCACGCACGCAGGTTGATCACCAGTTTGATGGCATCGAGCCGGTCGGTCTTCGCGCGCCGTTTGTGGCGCTCGACCGGAATGCTCGCGGGATCCACGACATGACATTCGATCCCGAGAGCCCGCAGCGCGCGACAGATCCAGAACGCGTCCTGGCCCGCTTCGTAGCTGACGACGACCCGCACATCCGTCGGCAGTGCCCACTTCTCCTTGTGGTGCGCAATCAGGGCCAGCGCAGCCTGCAGACGGGAAGCGGCTTGTGGTTCCGCTACCGTGTGCACTGCCGGGTTGTCGCGCCGGCCGTCATGCAGCGCGATCTTACACTTTGCCGCCGCCAGTTCCAGCGACACTGCCAGCACGAGTACTTCGGAATGCAACATGGCTGCCTGATCTGTGCGCATGATTCTCTCCTTTGAATAAGGCCCACATGGGCTGATTTTACGATCAGCGTGTTCAGTGGCCCTTCCTGCATAGGATCTAGCGAAACGCAAGGGCGTCGTCGTGAGGCGGGGTCAGAAGGAAGCGAGTAGCAAAGCCACGACCTGACGAACAGAAATCAGATATGAGGCCTACCCGGGCGGACGAGCGAGCCAATGATCGCGAAGTCCATAACCATCAAGGGCCGGGGTGGTAAATCTGGCGGGTGTGTGGTGAAGGCGGTTGAGCTTACCTCGGGAGGCCTGCCCGGTGTCCTGGATTCAGGACTGAGCGGTTCGTAAGGGCCGCTGACCACCGTGCAGGAGTCAGCAGCGGGCATATTAGGGCGGCGACGCCTGAAGGCCCAAACGGAGAGGAGCGGCGAGTAAGCCGGAGAACTCGACATGGGAGTGCAGCAGAAAACGCATCGCGTCCTTGGCGGCGGAGGTAGGGGTGAAGCCCCGAAGGCTGCTGGTCGAGGGGCTGAACCTATGGCGGCGAACCCCGAGTCTGAAAGCCCGTCGGCTTGCGACCGACTGATGGAAGAAGTCTGTGAACGGGAGAACCTGAAGCAGGCGTTGAAGCGTGTGAAGTCGAACAAAGGTGCGCCGGGCGTGGACGGCATGACGGTTCGGGGACTATCGGCGTACCTGCGGGAGCACTGGCCGTCGATACGGTCCACGCTGCTGAACGGCACGTACAAACCACAACCTGTGAGACGGGTCGAGATACCCAGGCCGGATGGAGGTGGCGTGCGCAAGCTCGGCATCCCGTCTGCGCTCGATCGATTTATCCAGCAGGCGGTGCTGCAGGTGCTGCAAAGACAGTGGGACCCGACGTTCTCGGATTCCAGTTACGGCTTCCGTCCGGGGCGCTCGGCACATCAGGCCGTGGAGCGCGCACAGGGTTACATCCAGTGGGGATATCGCTGGGTTGTAGACCTCGACCTCGAAAAGTTCTTCGATCGCGTGAGCCACGATATTCTGATGAGCCGGGTGGCAAAGCGTGTCAGCGACAGGCGTGTCCTGAAGCTGATTCGCTCCTTCCTGAGGGCGGGCGTGCTGCAGCACGGACTGGTTGGAGCAACGGACGAAGGGACGCCCCAGGGCGGTCCGCTGTCACCGTTGTTATCCAATCTGATGCTCGACGACCTTGACCGGGAGCTTGAGCGGCGCGGACTGCGATTCGTGAGGTATGCAGACGACTGTAACGTCTACGTACGCAGCGACCGCGCGGGCCAGCGGGTGATGGCGGGGCTGAAAGCCTTCCTCACCGGCAAGCTGAAGCTGAAGGTCAATGAGGCGAAGAGCGCCGTCGCGCGGCCACACACGCGCAAATTCCTCGGATTCACCTTCTCGAACCGGGTAAAGGCTAGACGGCGCATTGCGCCCAAGGCGCTGGCTCGCTTCAAGGATCGAATCCGGGAGTTGACTCAACGCACGCGAGGGGTCAGCGCTGACCAGATGGTCGGCACGCTGAACCGGTACCTGACGGGTTGGCGTGGCTACTTCGGTTTCTGCGAAACGCCCAGCGTGTTGCAGCGCCTGGATGAATGGGTACGCCGTCGTGTCCGCTGCTTCTTCTGGACGCAGTGGAAGCGGGGGCGAACGCGATTCCGGGAGTTGACCGCGCGTGGGGTCAGCCGGGACCTTGCCGCCCAGACGGCGGGTTCTCCGCACGATGCATGGAGACTGAGCAATGGCCCCGCGCTCCAGCACGCACTCACCAACCGCTTCCTGCGGTCCCTCGGTCTTCCATATCTTTATGTCAGTAGTCGATCAACCGATCCGAACCGCCGTGTACGGACCCGTACGCACGGTGGTGTGGGAGGGGTCGGGCCGCGAGGCCTGCCCCTATCCCGATTCAACGCCGACTGGAAGCTGACCCACATTTCGAGGTTTCTGGACTGAACCTCTGAGGCTGGACTGGAGTTTGGCCGGAAACGAAGCTGCTCGCTGGGCGAGACCATCCTCAAACTGCTTGGGCGACAGATAGCCGGGCAACGGGTGCATGCGTCGTGCGTTGCAGACATCCTCCAGGTGCGGCGCAACGGTGGTTAACCTAATCGTGGCCCTCGTGGTAATCGCCACCACCATGGTGGTCATCACCTCCTCTGCCAGGAAAGAAGCATCGGCCCGCACCGGCCGCACCAGAATTGCACGAAGGAGTTTGCCCGGCTCGACAGGCAAAACGACCCATCACAATCGTCATCGGTTAGCGCCGTGAGAGCGTTCACTTCGCGCATTGCACGTCCTGCTTTGGCACAACGACAATTTCCGAGCATGCCCCCTGGTCGAGTTCCACGCGCGTGACCACGGCCATCGTCGCGGCGTTGATATCATCGCACACGCTAACTTTTTCGTGCCGAAGGCTTGTAATGCCGGTACGGGCAGACGCCCAGCCTCGTCGGACACCCGGCATTGGATAGGTTGTCTGCCAGATAGCGATAGCTATCTCTGTTTGGGGCGCAAGGTATTCGTTCGTGTCCCAGAGCGGGACGTTGGCCAATCCGGTACGGGACCGTACCGACATCTGCGGTACGTGCGTGCATCGTGTCGTCGATCTTCCGTCATTTGCGTGACGAGACGGTCAAGACGCATGAACACTCACGTCCGACTACCGGGCGCGATGACCGCAGTCCTCATGACCGGATGGCAGAAATGAACCCGCTTACGCTGTTTCTTCTTACTGCGCTCGTTCTAGCGTCCCTGGATTCCTGGCAGTCGGCTCGGCCCGCAGCGGTAGCGGGACGGAGAATCGCAGTTGGCCGGCTACCGTGCCCAACCGCAGCCGGGCGACCATGGTCACGCGCCGTCGCCAACTGATCGCCATGCTTGTCGCCGAGCGCAACCGGTTGGCTCAGTCGCTGCTGCAACCCGGCAAAGCATCGACACTATCATCGAAGCGCTGACCAAAGAACTCGATCGCATCGGCAGTGACATGGCCAGGCACGTTCAGGCGAACTTCGCCGATCTGTCGGCGCTGCCCGATAGCGCAAAGGGAGTTGGCACGACAACGATTTCCACCCTGATCCGCGAGGTTCCCGAACTTGGCAGCCTGTCTCGCCGCGAGGTCGGCGCGCTGATTGGTGCCGCGCAGATCAACCGCGACTCCGGACACATGAGAGGAAAGCGCACGATCTTTGGCGGCCGTAGCAGCGTGCGGCATGTGCTCTACATGGCAGGCCGCAGTCTTCAGGCATAGCGATTGCACACTCGTTTTCATACTACCCGTTGCGTCAGCGATTCGCGAAATGCGATCGAACAATGAGGTGAGTTCCGGTGCGCTGCCTATTTCACGGGGACGTAATGCAATCCAGGCAAGTGGACGTCGCTGTCATCGGCGCCGGCAGTGCGGGGCTCGCTGCGTTTCACGCGGCCCGCGCAGCAGGCAAACGGGTACTACTCATCGAGTCGGGCGAGTTCGGGACGTTGTGTGCGCGCAGCGGCTGCATGCCATCCAAACTGCTGATTGCCGCCGCGAACGGGTTGCACGATGCCACATCGCTTGGCCCGCGAGGAATCAACGGTCTGGAACACGCAAAGCCGGACGGCCGCGCGGTGCTGGCGTACGTGAGGGCTGAACGCGATGGCTTCGTGGCATCGGTTCTGAAAGAAATGCGCTCATTTCCCGAAGATTCTGTCGTGCATGGGCACGCACGTTTTTTATCAGATGCGGTGTTGGCTGTCGACGACAGCTTCGAGGTCCATGCCCGCAGCGTGGTTATCGCGACCGGCGCAACGGGAGTCATACCGGACGAATTCAAGGTCCTCGGTGAACATGCTGTGACCAGCGATGCGGTCTTCGAATGGGAAACGCTGCCCGAGAGTGTAGGGATCTTCGGAGCGGGTCCTATTGCCCTTGAGCTGGGGCAGGCGCTCGCACGACTCGGCGTCAGGGTTCAGATCTTCGGCCGGAATGGCGCCGCTGCCGGGCTAACCGACCCTGAGGTTCGCGACGTACTGATCCACGCGTTGCAAGAGGAAGTCTATCTGGACGCTGACGCGAACATTTTGGAAACAAAACTCGAGTATGGAATACCCACGGTCCGCTACCGCGCTTCTGGCGGTCGCGCGGTGACCTCGCAGTTCGAGGCGGTGCTGGTCGCGACCGGGCGGTCTCCGGCGTTAGACACTTTGCAGCTGGACAAGACCACGCTCACGCTCGACAAACGCGGTGTGCCTGTCTTCGACGACATGTCAATGCAATGCGGCGAAAGCACCATCTTCATTGCCGGCGATTGTGACGGCACGCGACCGTGGCTTGCCGACGCCACTGATGAAGGCACGCTCGCTGGCCATAACGCTGCGAGCTTTCCCGACGTGCAACATGCCGCGCGAAAGGCTTCGCTGTCGATCGTCTTCACCGACCCTCAAGCAGCGATGATCGGCGCCTCATACAAATCGCTCGCTGGTCGGGACATCGTGATCGGCAAGGTGTCGTTTGAAGACCAGGGCCGGAGCAAAATCATGCGCAAGAACCGCGGCGCGCTTCGCGTTTACGCGGATGCCTGCAGTGGAAGACTGCTCGGTGCCGAAGCGAGCGCCCCGGAAGTCGAACACCTTGCACATCTGCTCGCCTGGGCCGTGCAGCTCGGGCTGAAGGCGCAGGATATGTTGTCACTTCCGTTCTATCACCCGGTGGTGGAAGAAGGTTTGCGAACCGCGCTTCGCGACGCAAGCCGGCGGCTTTGTGAACGGCATTCTAAGCCGATGCCGACCACGACATCGGCAGTGGGTTGCTGATACCTGTTCGGAGCACCGCGAACTGGCTCCGTTTTGCAGCGCGTGCGTGGTAGGACGATCAACTGCTTGTACAACCAGGAGAGATCAGATGAAGAAGACTGCATCGGCAAAATGGAAAGGCGGAATCAAGGGTGGCGAGGGCTCAATCTCGAGCGGGAGCGGTGTGCTGAAAGATGCGCCATACGGTTTTAACGCGCGTTTTGAGGATGGCCCGGGTACCAATCCTGAAGAGCTGCTGGGCGCCGCGCACGCGGGCTGTTTTTCGATGGCGCTTTCGCTGCAATTGGGCGAGGCCGGGATGGTGCCGCAGAGCATCGAGACTACGGCTACGGTTACGCTGGACAAGTCTGACGGCGGTTTTTCGATTACGGCCGTTCACCTTGACGTGAGAGCCCGGATTCCGGGCGCGGAGAAACAGGCTTTCGAAAAGGCGGCCAATGCCGCCAAGGAAGGATGCCCGGTTTCGAAGGTGCTCAACGTGAAGATAACAATGGATGCGCACCTGGAGGCATGAAGTCACAGGTGCTAACCCGGTTGTGCCGCCTGGCTAAAGCCGGACGGTACCAAATCGGCGCTCGATGCAACAAAGCGGTCGCGCCGACGTCGATCTGTACGGGAAGCGCAACCCCGCCAGCTTCGTACAAGTTGGACCGGTCACATCGCCTTCAGATCCGGCAGCAGTCTTTCGCACTCTCGCCTGACAACGCGATAGCATTCGCACGCCCGCTTTTCGAGTCCAGGTCGATCCAGGACCTTAATGCGGCCATAGCTGTAATGGATAAGCCCGGCATCCTGCAGTTTCAACGCCGCTTCCGTTACGCCGGCTCGCCGAACCCCGAGCATGTTGGCGATCAGTTCCTGCGTCATCGTCAGTTCGTTCGACGGTAACCGGTCAATGCTAAGCAGCAACCACCGACAGAGTTGCTGGTCAATTGAGTGGTGCCGGTTGCACACGGCGGTCTGCGCCATCTGCGTGATCAATGCTTGCGTATAGCGCAGCAACAGGCGTTGCACCGCACCCGCGCGATGGAATTCCTCTTTCAGGACGCTCGCGTCCAGTCGGTACGCGCGTCCGGCGCTTTGGACAACCGCCCGGTTCGGCATGGTTTCGCCGCCCATAAAAAGCGCGATGCCAACGATCCCTTCGTTACCCACGATGGCAATTTCGGCGGATGCGCCATTCTCCAATACGTACAGCAACGACACGATGGATGTTGACGGGAAATAGACATGGTCAAGACGATCGCCGGCCTCGTAGATGACCTGTCCCAAAGACAGATCCACCGGCACCAGATCCGGAGCGACGCGTGCCCACTCCGCCTCGTTCAGCACAGCAAGCAGGTGATTGCCGGTTCGGTAATCTTCCTTCAACATTTGCCCCATCCCTAACAGACAGCCTTCAAACCTTACCGGTTCGTCAATCTGCCGGTGCGTGACACATCGATGCGGATATCCGAAGCACCGCGCATGATACGTCGCGAATATGGTCGCGAGTCTGCGCGCACATCAACCGCGGTGTCGTCTGGTCCGCGTGCGATGCCAGATGACAGAAGCGAAATGCTCCTCCGCCTTAAACGCGATCAGTCGCGGCGTAATAGGCGCTACACTGGCGCTCCAGCAGTCTCCAGCGGTGCGCCATGAATGATTCCAATAACACTTCTGCTGCGCCAGGGCTGCCCCTCGCTCCCCGAATAGTCGCGATTGGTGCATCGGCCGGTGCCCTTCACGCGCTGAGCCTGTTTTTCAGGGCGGCTTCCGCCATTCCCAGCGACGTTGCCTTCGTGATCGTTGTCCATCTGGCTCCGGGCTTCGAGAGCCATCTGCCGGGGCTGCTGGCCAAGGACACGCCTTTGCCCGTGTCAGCCATCGAGGACGGCGCAATACTGCGCGCGGGGCACGTCTACGTCATCCCGCCGAAGGTGTCCGTTGTGATGGAGCGAGACACGTTCAGGCTGCGGCCCGCCGTTGATCGTCCGGCAATCCCGATGCCGATCGACGCGTTCTTCATGTCGCTGGCCGCCGACCAGCGCGAGCGCGCCATCGGGATTGTGCTCACCGGCGCGAACGCGGACGGCTCAGCGGGCCTGAGAGCGATCAAGGCCGGGGGCGGCATGGCAATGGCGCAAACGCCCGAAACGGCGGAGCACAGCGCGATGCCCCGTCATGCAATCGCAACGGGGTTGGTCGATTATGTCCTGCCAGTTGAAAACATGCCTGCTGCGCTGTTCGACTACATCACACGGTCCACGGACGGGATGCCACAGGCGGCCGTTGATTTCGCGCGGCCGGTCGATCTTGAACCGGTGCTCAGGGCGCTTGCGGCTGCCGGATCGGACTTCAGGGGCTACAAGCGGGGAACACTTCAGCGTCGCATTGCCCGACGCATGGCGGTCAACCGGATTGACAGCCTGGACGCGTACTGCGACGTCCTGAAAGCCTCGGTCGAGGAGGCTCAGGCGCTGAGCCTGGACATGATGATCGGGGTGACAGAGTTCTTTCGCGATCCAGACGCATGGACCGCGCTGTCCGAACACGTTCTGAACATTCTTCTGGAAGAGCTGGAGAGCGAGCAGCCGGTTCGCGTCTGGGTGCCTGGGTGCGCGACAGGCGAAGAGGCCTATTCGATAGCCATGCTACTGACCGAGGAGATCGGGAAGCGTCGGGCGACGCGACCGTTCATGATCCTTGCCTCTGACGTGAACCGGGCGGCACTGGCGCGTGCACGGCAGGGCATCTATTCAGCCAGCGTCGCGTCACCGGTGGGCGAAGAGCGGCTCGAGCGATTCTTTCAGCCTCACAACGATGGATTCCAGATCCGGCCGGAACTTCGCGAGACGGTACTGTTCACTCCGCAGAACCTGATTGCTGATCCACCGTTTTCCCGCGTCGATCTGATCAGTTGCCGGAACCTGCTGATCTACCTTGAGCCGGAAGCCCAGCAGCGGGTGTTTGAGCTATTTCACTTCGCGCTCAATCCGACGCGCTATCTGTTTCTGGGGCGATCGGAAAGTACCGATCCCGATTCCACCCAGTTCCAGGAAGTGTCGAGAGCCTGGCGTATTTACCAGCGCAGTCCGGTCGTCGCGCCGGCACCTACTGGCTACCGGTTTTCCGCAAGTACCACCCGTCGCGAGGTATTTCCCCCTGCGAGCCGCGTCGGGGTCCGCGGCAAGGGTTACGCTGAACTGGTTAACGCCACGCTGCTCGCGGAGCATCATGCCGCATCGGTACTGATCAATTCCGCCCATCAGGTGCTCTACGTGAGCGGCTCGACGGACGAGTACCTGATGCAACCGGCAGGTGAGCCGACCGGCAACATTCTCGACATGGCGCGCGAAGGCCTGCGCCTCAAACTGCGGATCGTATTACGCCGGGCAATCCAGGATAAGGCTGACTCACCGGTCAGTGAAGTCGTCGCTGACGGTGGTGCACCTGCGGTGAAAATCACGGTGACACGACCGTTCGACACGACCCACGCCGGAAAGGCTTTGCTGGTCATCTTCGCGAGGTTGCCGACGGCCGACCGGCCGGCCGTGACGGTGCCCTCCGGCGCGGATTCCGATCTCTGGCACCTCGAGAGCGAGCTTCGCACAACGCAGGTCGAGCTTGGCAGCACGATCGAGGAACTGGAAGAGAGCAATAGCGAATTGCGGGTATCGAACGAAGAAATCCTTTCGATGAACGAGGAACTGCGCTCCGCAAACGAAGAGCTCGAAACGTCGAAGGAGGAACTGCAGGCGGTCAATGAACAACTGAACGTCGTCAATTCTCAACTCGAGCAGAAGGTCCATCAGACGGAGGTCCTCAACGCGGACCTTACCAATCTGTTTGCCAGCACGGAAATCGCGACGCTGCTTCTCGACAGGCAGGGTCTCATCAAGCGGTTCACCCCCAGCGCGGCGAGAATTCTAGGCCTTGCGCCGCCTGACATCGGACGCGGGATCGTGGAGACCCTCGGCAACCCGCTCGGCGACGAGTTGCCGGCAGAGGTCGACCGGATACTCATGGGCACGGACCAGCAGCTCGGGAAGGAAATCGAAACCGCGACCGCAGAATGGTATGTTCGGCGTGTTACGCCTTATATCGCGATTCGCGGAGCGCCACCTGCAGGCGTCGTGGTGACATGGACCGATATTACCCAGGTCAAGCTGTCTGATGAACGCGCCCGACGCCTTGCCGCGGTGGTTCAGGATTCGAACGACGCGGTGACGGTATTTGACCTCAAAGGTCGGTTTCTCGCCTGGAACAAGGCGGCGAGCGCAATGTACGGCTTTAGCGAGGCCGAAGCGTTGCGCCTGAGCGTCTCCGAACTGGTGCCACGCGGCGCGAGGCAGGATCACCTCGACTTCATCGGCCATGCTGAGCACAATGAGGCGCTGCATTCCTACGAGACGCAGCGGGTGACGAAGGACGGATGCGTGATTGATATCTGGCTTACGCTGTCCGTCCTGTCGGACGACAGGGGCAACGCCATCGCGGTGGCATCGACCGAGCGCGACCTCGTCAACCGCAGCGTGAGCAATGCTCACCTTCGTGAGCGCGCCGAACAGCTGGCGGTAGCCGACCGGCGAAAGAACGAATTTCTGGCAACGCTCGGCCACGAACTGCGCAACCCGCTTGCGGCGCTGGTTTCCGCCGGAACTCTGCTGGTGTCGGAAACGGTCGCGGACTCGCAGAAGACCTGGGCCGCCGGCGTCATACAGAGGCAGGGTCGCGCGATGATGCACCTCGTGAACGACATGCTCGATATCTCCCGGATAACAAGCGGCAGTATCGAGTTGAATCGACAAACGGTTCTGCTCAACACAATCGTCCAGAGCGCCATTGAAGTTTGCCAGCCCATCATTGATGAACGTCGCCATACCTTATCCGTCTCGCTGCCGGAAGAATCCGTCTGGCTAAACGCGGACCCGACGCGCCTGTCGCAGGTCATCGAGAATATCGTGATCAATGCGGCGAAGTACACGGCGCCCGGCGGGTCCATACAGTTGCGGGCGACCAGAACGGCTCACCGGCTTTCGCTCAGCATCAGGGACAATGGGCGAGGTATCCCGTCCACGATGCTCGGCAGTCTTTTCGATATGTTCGTTCAGGGACCCGCATCCGATAGCCAGCTCCAGAGCGGACTGGGTGTCGGTCTGTCCGTAGTCCGGCGGCTGGTCGAGTTGCATGGCGGCTCGGTTCGGGCCATTAGCGACGGCAGGACCGGCAGTGAGTTCGTCGTCGATCTGCCGCTTGCCCCAGGACCTATTCCCGGGGAGCAGGTCGATTCGCAGCCGGCCCCGGTCGCCGTGCATCCGAAGCGGATTCTTATCGTTGACGACAACGCTGATGCGGGTGAGGCGCTGGCAATGCTTCTGGCAAATGAAGGTCACGAGGTCGAAACCCGCCTGGATGGTGTTTCTGGAATCAGCGCTGCAGGGACGTTCAATCCCGACGTCGTACTTCTCGATATCGGACTGCCAGGAATGAACGGTTACGAGGTAGCAAAAAAGCTGCGCGAATCTGAAGTCAATCGGAGTGCAGTCCTGGTCGCCGTTACCGGATACGGACTGCCTGCGGAGCGCCTCAGATCCGCCGAGGCCGGGTTCGACCACCATCTGACCAAGCCGGTCGATCCCGACGCGCTGATCCGGCTGCTTGGCGCCGGGATGGACCGGCTTTCAGACGCGTAGCAAACCGCTCTAATCATTCCCGGCTGTTACCGCATCTGCGATGCGGCGAGTTCGCCCTGGAAAGTAGCGATCATCAAGATCAAAGCCGGCTTGAATCTACTCATCGGACCTGGGGTTCGGTCAGTCGCTCAGGTTCACACACCACGGCGAATTTCACGAGAGCCGCAGACCCGAAGGCATTGCTCAACGCTACATCAGTTGCATCGCGACCGCGAGCCATGAGCACACGCCCCGTCCGGGGAGCATTATTGCGCGGATCGAACGTTTGCCAGCGCCCGCCCAGATGGGCCTCGAACCACGCGCAAAAGTCCATCGGCGCGTACGGCGGCGGCAGTCCAACGTCGCTGATATAGCCGGTACAGTAACGCGCCGGAACGTTCATTGCGCGACACAGCGTGACGGCCAGGTGGGCGTAGTCACGACAGACGCCAGTGCTTTCCTGATGTGCTTCAAAAACCGCTGTACGGTAGCAGTCAACACCCTTCACACGATGCGTCACGCCGCTGTTCCTGTTCCACCGTGTGATCGATCCTGCCGTCCGTCGCCGCAGCGAGCCCCATCAAGCGACTGCGTTGCAACCGGCTTTTGCAACCCGGTACGTACGCTGCTCGCGCCGACTGACGCCCTGGTACGAAAGTACGCATCTTGAGGTCACAGCACAACGTCTCCGCCCTTGATGCGCCACTATCGCCAGATCGCCCCGGTCCAAAAATTCCCGGTCAGTTCAATTGGTGCGGCGCACATCGCCTCAGCCGGCACGATTCCGGAAGAACGACACCAAGGCGCACTTGTTCAACAGTCTTGGAAACGGGCGGCCTTTTCCACCACACTTGCGCCACGCGGAAGGACCGGGACCTGTCTGATGGCAGTGGAGAGTTCTATAGTAAACAAGCCGTCACTCGTCGACTGGTTGGGAAATGCGGCGCAGCATTGTGCCTGCTGGACTCAGGCGGACGGGCGGGACTGGCGGTGCCACGTTGGGATCCGGCAAAACGGCGCCGATACGCACCGTGGAACAACCTTCGAGAAGGAGTTTCATCATGTTGCAAGCTAGCGAAATCCAGAAGCGTTTCACCCATCTGGAGCAAACCATCGAGAACGCATCGCAGGCCTGTCACGCCGACGCGACGCTGCCTCAGGACCTCATGGACTGCGTTGAGCAGCTGGATAAACAGTCCGGGAGCGCCAGAAAAATAATGGAGTCAAACGACGAAAATCGCATGCGCCAATGCGTAGACGATCTTGAGGAAGTCGGGGACCGCGCAGAGCAGGCGTGCAAACGCGCAACCAATGTAGATGCGAAAGTAAAAAGTGCCGTCACCTCGGTCCATGCAGAACTTTCTGATCTGAAAAAACAGTTGCATTAACTCATTTTTAATAGCGCGTTAATGGCGCCGGCAGCCCTGCCGTGGGCTCACACGAAGATAACGTTAGCCGTCGCGCGCCGATCCGTGTCTGCACCGGCCCATGGCATGATTGTTGCAGAAGTGAATGGTCTGGCTTTCACGAGGAGCACATCATGACCACACTTGATCCCGACACCCAACCTGCAATGGGCGGCAGCGGCGCGAAGGTTGTCGGCGGCGGAACTGGCGAAGGCCCCGGCCCGGACGTAATGGCAGCAGCCACGCTCGACGGCGACAAGGTCATTACTTCGGACGGTGAAGATATCGGCAAAATCTCCGAGATCATGCTCGACGTGCGTGGTGGCCGAATCGCATACGCCGTCCTGTCCAGCGGCGGGTTCCTTGGCATCGGCCATACGCTTTATGCCATCCCGTGGGGCGCGCTGACGCTAGACGCAGGCGAGAAGTGTTTCCGGCTCGACATCACTGCTGAGCGCATCAAGAACGCGCCTGGATTCGACAGGGACCATTGGCCCACTATGTCGGACCCGCAGTGGGGTTCGTCGCTGCACGAGTATTACAACCAGCGGCCCTACTGGCTGGCCACCCGCAGCGCAGTCGAAGGTCGGACGCTCGATCTTTAGGTCGCTGAAACCAGGGACGAGTGTGTCTGTAGTGGTCAAACCAACCGGACGCCTTCGCCACCCGTTCGAAACGCCGGCCGCAAGGCCGGTCTTTTCCTGTCACCGGTAGTTACCGAAGGAGCTTCGTGAGATGCCCTCCTTGCGCGGACTTCCGCAGAAACGCGTTTCAGGGATGTTCTTCCTGTGCCGGGAAAGACGCTTCTTAGACCATTACGGTGGGCACCGTGACGTTGCCCGAGCAAGAGACATCCGGACACCCAGGCTATCCGCACGAGGTTGTCACGCACACGATGCACGCGGTTCAGGGAATCGAGCATCCGACACTCGTAAAAGACGAATTGCGGTTTTGGGGTAGTCGTCGGAATTGTGCAAAATCTGGCTGTTGATGTTCGGGAAGTCTTATCCAGCCTGAGTCTCCAGGTTTGATCCAGGGCCTTGCGTTCCGCGTGGTCCTGAGTTTCTGAATATGCGCGCTATGATCAGAGGGGTTTTCAGAGTGACGTGAGGTCCATCACGGCCCGGCGGCGGCGAACGTCGCTTCAGATACCCATTTTATCGAGTCCGTATGGAATCCGATATTGATCCGCCGTCAACGCCACTCACCAATGTCAATTCGTGGGTCGAGAAGTTAGGACCCGGTCTGATTACCGGAG
>Ga0302314_10012009_pt1 | contig 15036 bp, 16 predicted proteins | sample III_Palsa_N2_3_FD_200533 | JGI IMG/M metagenome (GOLD analysis project Ga0302314, IMG submission 200533) | Peat permafrost microbial communities from Stordalen Mire near Abisko, Sweden - III_Palsa_N2_3 | ecosystem: Environmental > Terrestrial > Soil > Palsa > Peat permafrost | place: Sweden...
CCCACGACGGCTGCGACGCCCTCGCGTGCAGGCTGCGCCACGCGGCCTATGTGCTGGGCCTCGGCATCGGGCTGTTCCGCTGCGCCTGGGAGCACGCCTCCGCCCGGGAGCAGTTCGGTCAGACCCTCGTCGACTTCGACGCCCTGATGTTCCCGCTGATCCGTGGCTACGCCGAGATGAACGCCCTGAGCGCGCGGCTGCACGAGATCGCGGACAACGTGGCGGACGCGGACGAGGGAGCCGTCCGACGGTTCGAGCTGGTGGAACAGGATGCCCTGGTGCGCGTCATCCGTGGCGCGATGCAGGTTCTGGGCGCCCAGGGCATCACGGAGTGGTCGGTCGCATCGCGTTTCTACATGAAATGCGCGGAGAACATCGGATTGCTCGACCGTGAGGCATGGTGACGAACGGATAACCCGGACTGTACGAGTGTTGTTCGAGTGTCGTGAATCCCATGCAGAGGTGGTTTTTCGGTGCGAGTTTCCCTCACTGGTCCTGAATCCCCGGACATTATTTCTTCGGACATCTACGAGGAATCGCAGTACGCGACGCGGAACATGCATTCCGTGTGGCAGGATCTGCGCAAGAGCGACGGGCTCCGGCAGCAGCGGACGCCCGACGGCGAGGATTTCCTCGCGGCCCTGCGCTATGCGGACGTCCTCGAGGTCCTGGGCGACCCCGGGACGTTCTCCTCGGCGTACAGCACCATGCTCACGGTGCGCGGGGACGGGGACGTGGCGGCGGGAGCGGCGATCCATCTCATGGACCCGCCGCAGCATTCCGACGTCAAACGCCTCTTCACCCCGCTGATGACGGCGCAGGCGACGCAGCGCCTTCAGCAGGGCATCACGGACCGCATGTCGGAGCTGTTCGAGACGATCCGCGGCCGTGAGTCGTTCGACTTCTGTGACGCCATGGTCACCCTGCCCATGACGATCACGGGACTGCTGATGGGCATTCCACAGCAGGAGTGGACCGTCACGGGGCGGGCGACGGTGCGCGCGATGGGGGCAGTGGACGCGGCCGAGTCGGACTACCAGCGTCGATTCGGCCTCTTCGAGGCGCACACGACCATCATGTCCGTCCTCGGGGAGGTCCTGGAGGGTTCCCCGCCCGCCGACTCGGTGAGCGGCCGGTGCCCGGCCACGGCCTCCGTGGTCGGGGACGCGACCAGGGACGTGCCGCTGCTGAACGCGTACGCGTTCCTCATGGGCGCCAATCCGACCGTGCCCCAGACGATCAACCAGACGCTGATCCTGCTGGCCGGCGACGACGACCTGTGGTCGTGGTTCACGCGCCAGGAGGAGACGGACCAGAGGTTCATCGACGAGGCGCTCCGCTGGGCGAGTCCGGTCAACCACGTGCTGCGGCGCGCCACCGCGGACACCGTGGTCGCCGGGACCGAGGTGCGGGCGGGGTCCCTGGTCTCCGCCTGGATCGCCTCGGCCAACCGTGACGACGAGGTGTTCGCGGATCCGTTCAGGTTCATTCCCGACCGCTCCCCGAACCGTCACCTGGCATTCGGGCTCGGTGTGCACCGGTGTATCGGTCAGCACGTCGCAGCACTCGGTATGAAGATATTCTTCGATCTCTGGCGAAAGAATGTGCGATCCGTGTCCCTGGACGGTGATCCCAGGCACCTCGTCTCCAATTTCCTGAACGGGGTAGTGTGTCTGCCGCTGGCAGTGACCTGGAAGTGACGCGGAAGGCAGCACCGATGAACGATCTCGTAACCACGGTTGTCGGACCGAATGACTGGCCCACGGTCGGCGCTTTCTTCGAGCCGAAAGGTCTCGTGGAAAACTGTTGGTGCACATACTTCAGAATGACGTCGAAGGAGCGCTCCTCGTGCGGATCCGGGGCACGCAAGGAGAGGCTCCGCGACCTGGTCGAGGCCGGCGAGCGGGTGGGCGTCCTCGGCTCGGTCGACGGCGTTCCCGTCGGCTGGATGGGAGTCGGCCCCCGGCTGGGCTTCCCGAGGCTGCGCGGGTCCCGTGCGGCGAAGCTGATGGCGGGCGACGACCCGGAGCGCATCTGGTCCATCGTGTGCCTGTATCTGGCACGCGACCATCGACACCAGGGACTCACCAGAGTGCTCATCGACCGGGCGGTGGACTGGGCGCGGGACGAGAAGGCGGACGTCATCGAGGCCTACCCCGAGGACGACCGGGACCCCGGGGCCGCATTCGAACGCGGCAGTTTCCACGGCAGGGTGAGCACGTTCGAGTCCTGTGGATTCACCGTCGTCGAGCCCCGGCTGCAGAGCAGAGCATTGGTACGGAAGGACCTCCGTTGACTGTCCACAAGGTGCTTGCGCTCGAACCCTTTCTGAACAACCAGGCGGCGACCACACCGGAGAATCTCACCGATGGCCGACTGAACGTCTGGCGCAACTCGCTTCCGGCGCAGTCCGCGCCGCTGGAGATCGTCGTGGACGGCGTTCCGCTGCGCAGCGCCCGGCTCGACGGACGCGGCCCGGACAACGTCCTCTGCTCGGGACAGCGGATCGAGGTCCCGGAACGGCGGTGGGACTGGCTCTACGTCATCGGATGCGGTGAGAGGCGTGTCAGGGACGTCGTCACCTGGCACTTCACCGACGACACCGTGGACCGGGACCATTTCGCACTCTCCGACCTGTGGGAGGGCCGATCGGACTTCGGCGAGGAGCTCGCGCTGCGCACCGACGTCATCCACTACCCGCACCATGTGCAGGAACGCATCGGGATCACCCTCTGGTGCCAGCGCGTGCCGGTCACGTCGCGCAAGCCGCTCGGCGCCATGTCGCTGCCCAGGAATCCGGCCGTCCATCTCTTCGCCCTGACACTCGTCGGCCAGAGGGTGAACGCCGGCTCCGAAGACGATCCGCAGATACAGGGAGCCAGCCGTGAACGCAGGTAGTACGACCGGCACGATATCGCGCGCGGCCCGGTGGGACGGTGCCACCGGCACCTACCCCCAGTGGTACGAGGATCCGTTGAGCTGTCTGCAGACCACCGTGGGCAGCATCCTGATGGAGCACGGCCTGCGGCCCGTCGACGTGCTCGGCCTGGCCTGCGAGTTCGCGTTCGCGCCCGACGACGTCATGTGCGAGGAGTTCTACCGTCCCGCACAGAGCAGCCGCGGCGTGGCAGCCGACCTGTGCCGGTACCACGACGTGGAGTCCACCTGGACGACGGGATCGGACGCCGGTGATCTGATCGATCTGATCGAAACGCATTCCAGCGTCATCGTGGCGGTGGACAACTTCCATCTCCCCTTCCGCCCGGCCTTCCACGACGTGCACGCGGCCCATCTCGTCGTGGTGCCGGGATGGCGTCGAACGGCGAGCGGGGCCGTGGAGTTCTATGTCTCCGACGCGCAACCACCTGGCTTCCAGGGGTGGTTGTCCGCCGAGTACCTGATGAACAGCTGGACGTCCGGCAATCCCTCCGACACCCAGGACGTCTTCTTCTCGAGCCGGGAGATCGGTGGCCGGGTGCTGACGACGAAGGTGCGGTCGCAACCGGAGGAGCTCACGAGCGACCGGGTTGCCCAGGCACTCCAGGGCAACCTCGACCGGTGGGCCACCGGTGCGGCCGGCCCCTCGGATCGCGTGTGGACCGGCCGCAGCGGACTGCGCCGCTTCGTCGAGCGCCTGCAGGACAGCTGCGGCGACCCGGCGGAACTGCGCAGCGCCTACACGTTCGGTTGGGCGATGCAGGCGCAGGCGTTCCTGCACGGCCGGTTCGCGCAGGAATTCGCGCACCGGTCGAAGCAGGACCGGTTACTGGAAGTAGCCGCATCGGCGGACCGGGTCGTGTCGGCGTGGTCGAACGTGCGACTGCTCAGCGCCCACGCGGCGGAGACGGCCGACATCACAGAACTCATGCAGCGTCGCGGCGCCGAGCTGGTGCATGCGTACGAGCAGCTGGCCGCCGACTGGCGGCTTGCCGTGCCGAAAGAATGGGCGGACGTCCGATGAATGGCGGGTCTGTGGGCGAGCTGGCGCTCACCGGGGGCGAGCCGGTACTGGGGTCGCTCGCGCCGGTGAGCTGGCCGAGGACGACGGACGCGGACCGCGCGGCGGTGCTGGCCGTGCTGGATTCCAACGTCCTGGTCTCCGACCGGACGACCGAGGAGACGGCGATCGAACGGCTGGAGCGGTCCTGGGCGGAGTACCTGGGCGTGCGGCGCTGTGTCGGCGTGAGCAACGGGACGACGGCCATTGAGCTGGCGCTCCTCGCGCACGGCATCGGCCCCGGCGACGAAGTCGTGGTTCCCGCCCTGACCTTCGTCGGGACGGCGATGGCGGTGGTGCACGTCGGGGCGACCCCGGTGTACGCCGACGTCCATCCCCTCACGTTCACGATGTCCGCGGACAGCCTGGCCGCCGAGATCACGGAACGGACCAGGGCCGTCATCCCGGTCCACCTGCACGGGCTCAGCGCCGACATGACCGCGATCAACGACGTCGCGCGCCGCCACGGCTGCGTGGTGATCGAGGACGCCGCGCAGGCCCAGGGCGCCCGCTACCACGGCGTTCCGTCCGGTGCGTTCGGCAACACGGCCACGTTCAGCCTGCAGATGACGAAGAACCTCCCCACGTGCGGGGAAGGGGGCCTCGTCGTGACCGATGACGAGCGCGTCGCCGACCGCATCGTCCAGCTGCGCCAGTTCGGGGAGACGATCCGCGCGGATCGCCCGCGGCGCTACGTGAGTCACCGCCTGGGCTTCAACGCGAAGCTGAACAACGTCCAGGCGGCCTACACGTCAAGCCAGTTGGAACGGTTCGACGACTACCACACGGCCCGACGGTCCAACGTCGCGGCCTTCCTGTCACGGTTGCGGGACCTGGACGGCCTGACCTGCCCGTCGGAGCCGGACGGATACGAGCACGCATGGCACATCCTGCGTTTCGTCGTCGACGTCGACCGGCTCTTCCCCGGCGTGGACGCGGGATCGGCGCGGAACCTGCTGATGCGGGCCCTGCGCGCCGAGGGACTGCCGGCGACCAGGTACCAGATGATGCCGATCCCCGAGCAGCCGGCGCTGCGCTCCCTGTGCCGCCAGACGCCCGCGTCCTGGCCGGTCACCCAGGACGTCATCGACCGCAGCTTCACCCTCCAGCAGCGCCATCTTCCCCCTGACGCCGGGCCGTTGCTCCAGAGCTTCGCCGATGTCATCGAGAAGGTCTGGTCGAACCTGAAGGTCCTGAAGGAGTTCGCGGAAGGCACGGACCGCTGACCGGAACCGAGTACCAGCCGACTCTCGCGCAGATGGAAGTCTGCGCACGCGCCATCCGCGAGCACATCGTCGACATGTGCTCGGGTCCCGAAGGCGGCCACCTGGGTGGTTCGATGTCCGCCGTCGAGATCCTGGTCGCGCTCTTCTTCCACACGATGAGCATCGACCCCGACGATCCCGAGTGGAAGCAACGGGATGTCTTCGTGCTGAGCAAGGGCCATGCGGCGATGGCCCTCTACGCCACGCTCGCCGAGCGGAGGTTCATCACCCGCGAGGAGGTCGCCACCTTCTGCCGGCCGGGGAGCAGGCTGGCCACGCACGGCAATGTCACCGTCCCCGGGGTCGAGTTCGCCACCGGCTCCCTCGGCCACGGACTCGCCCTGGCCAACGGCACGTCGTGGGCGCAGCGTCAGGCCGACACCTCACCTGCGCGCACGTTCGTGCTCCTGGGTGACGGCGAGCTGCAGGAGGGGTCGGTGTGGGAGGCGGCCCAGGTGAGCCGCGCCCTGGACGCCGGCAACCTCGTGGCGGTGATCGACGTCAACAACTTCCAGCAGACGGGCGCCGTACGCGAGGTGAGCGACGGCGCACCGGTCGCCGACCGCTGGGCCGGCTTCGGCTGGCGCACCGTCGAGGTGGACGGGCACGACCTGGCGGCCCTGTGCTCGGTTCTCGACGAGGCAGCCCGCACCCAGGGGCCGACGGCGGTGGTCTGCCGCACGGTCAAGGCGAAGGGCGTGGGAGCCCTCGCGGGCCGGGCCTCCTCCCATTTCGTCCGCCTCGACACCGAGAGGAAGCGGGAGCGCGTCAGAGCCAGCATGAGCCCCGTGGCTGCTCCCCGGACCACGAAGGGGGAGCCCGAGCATGCTTGAGATCAAGCCGGAGCGGGTGAGCACCCGGGCGGTCTTCGCGGACGCCCTGCCGGAACTCGCGGTACGCCACAACGTGCTGGTGGTCGACACCGACACGGGGAGCATCAAGCCGACACCCGGGATGGACTACCTCAACGTCGGCATCGCGGAGAACGCGGCCATCGGGCTCGCCGCCGGTGCCGAGCACTGTGGACGACGCGCCCTGGTCTGCACGTTCGCCGCCTTCTCGGTGAGCCGGGCGTTCGAGTTCATCAAGCTCGACGTCGCCTACCCGCGGCGCCGCGTGTGCATCGTCGGTACGCACGGGGGCGCCAGCGGAGGATGGCTGGGGCCGACGCACCACGCCACCGAGGACCTCGCGCTGATGAACGCGCTGCCGAACATGCGGGTGGTCGTCCCGGCCGACGCGCTCCAGGCCGTGTCCCTGCTGGAGCAGTGCCTCGAGTACGACGGTCCGACCTACCTGCGGCTCGGACGCAAGGCCTCGCCGGTGTTCGAGGGACTGCCCGAACCGGAACTCGGCATCCCGCAGGAAGTCCGCCCGGGGCGTGACATCACCCTGGTCGCCACGGGCCCGGAGATCCTGGCCACGGCCCTGGACGTCGCGCAGGGTCTCGCCGAGGCGGGATACAGCGCGCAGGTGATCAACGTCCACACCGTCGACCCTGGCGCCGCCGACGCCGTCGGCCGGGCCATCGCCGCGGAGTGCCGCTGGATGGTCACGCTGGAGGAGGCGTGGACGTCCGGCGGCATGGGCGCGCAGGTCGCGGCGGCGGTCGGAGCCCGCGGGATCCGGTGGCTCCCGATCGGCGTCACCGGATTCCTCCCACCCGACAGCCACGTGTCGTTGCTTGCAGCCAGCGGACTCACCACTGATTCCGTGCTTCGCCGCGTGCTGACGTTCGTCACCAACCCGTAGTGATCGAGAGAGGACAGATGTGATGGATACGCAGTGCATCAGTTGCGCCGGCACGCTGGAGATACCGGCGGACAGCTACCAGGGGGAGATCGTGAGCTGTCCGGGGTGCTCGACGGAGCTCGAGATCCAGTCGACGCATCCGCTGGAGCTGGCGATCGCGCCCGAGCCCGAAGAGGACTGGGGTGAATGAGCCGAGGAGAACGTCGATGCCTCTCGGGATTCTCCTGTCGACCGTCCGGTACGAGGAGCGGCGGCTCCTGTCCGAGCTGGAGCGCCGCGATGTCCCGGTCGTCCGCCTGGACCCCCGCACCATGTCGTTCGCACCCAAGGACGTCGAGGGGCTGCGGGGGATGACGGTTCTCAACCGGGAGATCTCCAGTCAGCGTGCGGCACTCGCGGCGGAGTCGCTCGAGGCGTTCGGTGCCCGGCCGTTGAACGACGCCTCGGCGACCCGGGTGTGCGGCAACAAGTGGTCCACCTACCTGCGGTTGAAGGAGTACGGCATTCCGACACCGACGACCCTGCTGGCGCCGACCCTGGAGACCGGCATGGAGGCGATCGCCTCGCTCGGCTACCCCGCCGTGATCAAACCTCTGAGCTCGTCATGGGGCAACCGGGTCAGTCTGATCACCGATCAGTACGCGGCCGAAGCCGTCCTGGAGCACTGCGCCGCGCTGCCGTCGGCGGTCGCGAGAACGGTGATCGTCCAGGAGGCGGTCCGGCCGGGCTCACCGGACATCCGGGGGATCGTGGTCGACGGCGTCTGCCTGGGCGCCATCATCCGGTCGAGCAGTGATTGGCGGAACAACGTGGCCAGGGGGGCGACGGCGGAGCAGCACGCGCCGAGCGAGGAGATCCACCGACTGTGCGTCCGGGCTGCGGCCGCGGTGGGCGCGACGATCGCCGGTGTCGACCTGGTCGAGCGTGCGGACGGGGGCTACACGGTGCTCGAAGTGAACTCCCGGGTCGAATTCCAGGGATTCGAGCGTGCGACGGGCGTCGACGTCGCCGCACGAATCGTCGAGGCCTGTCCAGCCGAGCTGATCGAGGTGAAGGAACCGGTATGAAACGCGTCGCAGTGGTGGGCGGAAGGGGTTTCGTGGGAGGTGAGCTGCTTCGCCTGCTCGTCCACCACCCCGAGGTCGAGGTCGCAGCCGTGACCTCCGACACCCACGCCGGCCGTGCCGTGGAGAGCGCGCACCCACCACTGCGTGGGAGCGGTCTCCGCTACAGCCGTCGTGAGGACCTGGAGCCGGTCGACCTGGTCTTCCTCGCGGGTGTCCACGGGTCCACGGCGAAGATCGTCGACGGCATGGCGGCGCTCGCGCCGAAGATCGTCGACCTGACCGCCGACTTCCGGATCGAGGACGCCGCGCTCATGGAGCGCTACTACGGCTGGAGTCGTGGGGGAGAGCACGCGAAGGCGTTCGTCCGCGGCCTGCCCGAGCTGCACCGCAAACAGATCGTCGACGCGAACCGGGTGGCCGTCCCGGGCTGCATGGCCACCAGTGCGATTCTGAGCCTGGCGCCGCTCGCGGCCCGGGGACTCCTCGGGGAGGTACAGGTCGACGCACGGACCGGCAGCAGCGGTTCCGGCGCCTCCAGTGGCGACGCCAACTCCCATGCGCTGCGCAGCGGGGTGATGCGGGTGTTCGCACCGTTCGACCACCGTCACGAGGCCGAGGTGTCCGAGGCGCTCCGTGTGGACGTGTCGATGACGGTCACCGCGACGCCGCAGGTGCGCGGCGTGCAGACACTGACGAAGGTGACCGTCGGAGAGGTGGGCGAGCGGGAGCTGCTCGCCATGTACCGCGAGGACTACGGGGCGGAGCCGTTCGTCCGCCTGGTGAACAGCCCACGTGGGACGTACCGCTATCCGGACCCGAAGGTCCTGCTCGGCTCGAACTACTGCGATGTCGGCGTCGTCGCCGACAACCGCGGCAAGGCGCTCGTGATCGGGAGCCTCGACAACCTCATGAAGGGAGCCGCGGGCGGCGCGGTGCAGTGCATGAACCTCATGCTCGATCTGCCGGAGACGTGCGGGCTGACCTTTCCCGGATTGCACCCGGTGTGACCATGACCAGAATCGTGGTGAAGTGGGGCGGCAGCCTCCAGGAGAACAGCGGGGCGATGGCCGACGACATCGCCGCCCTGTGGCGTGACCACCGCATCGTCGTGGTGCACGGGGGATCCCGGGACATCGACGACACCATCAGGGAACTCGGGCTGCCGCGGCGTACCCTGCAGTCCCCGGACGGCATGGTGACGCGGTACACCGACGCGGCGACCCTCACCGCGCTCATGATGGCGATGCGGGGACGGACCCAGGCGCGGATCGTCTCGGAGCTGGGAGCTCGCGGCGTCGCGGCCGTGGGGTTGTCGGGCATGGACGGGGGACTGGTCCGCACCGAACGCAAGACGGCGATCCGCGCGGTGTTCGGCGACAGCGTCCGCGTGGTGCGCGACAACTTCGCCGGCCGCGTCGTCGGCGTGGACACGAGCGTCCTGGACGCCCTTCACGGGTGCGGCATGGTTCCCGTCGTGTGCCCCCCGGGCATGACGGTCGACGGCCAGGCGACCAACGTCGACGCGGACCGCATGGCCTGCGCGATCGCGGCGGCCTGGCGCGCTGACCGGCTGCTGCTCTTCACGGACACGCCGGGAGTGCTCGCCGACCGCGACGATCCCACGTCCACCATCGCCTCGCTGAGCCGGGACGACGCCAAGAGCCTGGTACCGGAACTGAGCGGCGGCATGCGGATGAAGGTCGCCGCCGCGGTGGAGGCCCTGGGCAGGGGCGCACAGGCGGTACAGGTCTGCGACGGTCGTGCGGGCTCACCGATCGCAGCAGCTCTACAAGGGAGCGGAACCCTCATCGGAAAGGGCCATGGCACACCGTGACGATTCACCATCTCAGCACCCACGCAGGACAGTTGACCGACAGTGATGCTGTCGCGCTGCTCGCCGAGCTCGTGGCGACCCCGTCCGTCTCCGGCGGTGAGCAGAAGCTGGCGGAGCGGCTGCGGGACTTCGCGGCCGGATTCGGCGCGGAGAGCTACGTGGACGACGTGGGGAACGTGCACGCCCTGGTCGGGCAGGGAGCGCGCACGGTCATGCTGCTCGGCCACATGGACACCGTGCCGGGTGAGGTCTTCTTCGAGCACAGCGAGAGCCTCATCCGCGGCCGCGGGGCCGTCGACGCCAAGGGCCCGTTGGCGGCGATGCTCGTCGCGGCGCTCACCAGTCGTGATCTCGGCATCCGCATCCACTGGGTGGGCGTGGTCGAGGAGGAGACGCTGTGGTCCCGGGGCGCCGAACACGTCCGCACGACCGTGCCCGTCCCCGACGCCGTGATCGTGGGAGAGCCGAGCGGGGCGTCGTCGGTGACCGTCGGCTACAAGGGGATGGTCGAACTCGCGGTGCGCTGCGACGTCCCGCGCACGCACACCGCGACTCCCGGACCGAAGTCCAGCGAGACCCTGGTCAGAGCTCTCGACAGGCTTTTCGACAGCTACGGGACGCGGGGGAACGACAACTTCAAGGACATAGGAATGATCATCAGGGACGGTCGGTTCGAGCCGTTCTCGAGTTCGTGCTCGCTGGTGTTCCGGACCCCTCCGGGAACCTCGGCCGAGGGACTGCTGCGCGACGTCTCGACGATCCTCGGCGAGCCGGTCGAGGTGACGGCGGTGTACGACGTTCCCGCCGTCATCGTCCCGCGGAGCTCCGCGTGCGTACGTGCGCTGTCCCGCGCCATCGTCCTCGAAGGGCTCCAGGTCAGCCACAAGCTCAAGACCGGCACGAGCGACATGAACACGTTGAGCAGGACCTGGAAGGTGCCGATGGCCACCTATGGGCCGGGGGACTGCCATCAGGACCACACCGACAACGAGCACATCCTGATCCCGGAATATCTCGACGGTATACGCATCCTGCGGAACGCCTTGAGTGAGCTGGGCAAAACCATCCCGGAGGTAGCGTCATGACCGAGCAGCCGAGTCTCCTGGCGCTGTGGTGCGTTCCACGATCGCGGTCGACCGCGTTCGAACGCGCGATGTACGAGCGCGGTGACTTCCTCGTGGTGCACGAGCCGTTCTCGCGGGTGTGCGACTTCGGCGAGACGGAACTGGCCGGCCGTACGTGCACGAGCCAGGAGCAGGTGATGGCCGCTCTCGTCGAGACGGCGGCCGACCGACCGGTCTTCTTCAAGGACACGACCGACTTCCACCTCGACCGGCTCGGCGCCAACCCCGCCTTCCTGCAGCGGTGCCGCCACGCCGCGATGGTCCGCAATCCTCGCGACACCGTGCGCTCGCACCTCGTGATGCAGTCCGACGCCACGTCCCCGGCCATGGGATTCGGGCACCTGTGGGACATCGTCTCGACGGTGACGTCCGCGGGGCTGCCGATGCACCTCGTCGACGGCGACCGGCTGGCCGGCGAGGCAGAGGCGGAGATGCGACGGTACTGCACGGCCATGGGGATCGATTTCCTCGCCGAGGCGCTGTCCTTCAAGCAGGAGCCGCCGGCCAGTTGGAAGGAGACCGAACGCTGGCACGCCGGTGCCAGCGAGTCGAACGCCCTGGGCGCCTCCCCGGCCGCACGGAAGCAGTTCCCGGAGGTCCTGGAGCAGACCGCCCTCGCCTTCGAGCGGGACCAACTGCCGTACTACGAAAGGATCACGGCAGCACTGGGCAGAGGCGGCGCGTAGTGTCCTGCGCCGAATCCCGACAGAGCAATGCACATGTGCAAGGACGACAGAGGAGCGGACATGTCGCTGGGCCGTAGCTTCACCAAGCTGTGGTTGTCGCAGGGGGTGTCGAACCTGGCCGACGGCCTGCTGCTGGCGGCGGCGCCCCTCCTTGCCGTGACGATCACCCGTGACCCGCTTCTGGTCTCGGGGATGACGGTGGCGCAGTTCCTGCCCTGGCTGATCTTCGCACTGCCGGGCGGAGCTCTCGCCGACCACTTCGACCGGCGCCTGATCATGGTGTGGGGAAATGCGCTGCGCGCCGTCGGCTTCGCCCTGCTCGCGTTGATGCTCATGGCCCATATGCGCAGCATCCTGGCGCTCTACCTCGCCGTCTTCCTCTCCGGCGCGGCCGACACCCTGGTGAACAACGCGGCGCTGACGGTGCCGCCGCGCCTGGTCGGGCGCAAGGACCTGGAACGGGCCAACGGACGCCTGGTCGCGACCCAGTCGACCATCAGCAACTTCATCGGACCGCCGATGGGCGCAGCCCTGTTCGCGATATCGGCGGTCATGGTGGTCTTCTCCACCGCGGGGCTCTTCGCCCTCGCCGCCCTGGCCCTGATCACACTGCCGCAGATGCTCCCCACAGCGAGCGACACCAGCAGTGGCACGCACTCGCCCGGGGACGTCGTCCGCAGCATCCGGGAAGGATGGTCCTATTTCTGGAACCACCGGCTGCTGCGACGGGTCGCGTTCATCTCCGGCTCGATCAACCTGTTCTCTGCCGCCACCGAAGGCCTGCTCGTACTCCTGGCGACGGGCTCCCTGGGAGTCTCCAAGTCCTGGTACGGCATCTTCATCGCGGTGCCGGCCGTGGGAGCCGTCCTCGGCTCACTGATCGCGGCGAAGGTGGTCCCGGCCATCGGCGGGGGACCGGTCACCTGGCTCGCCGCGCTCGTGCCCGCCGTCAGCTACGTCGTCCTCGGTCTCAGCGGGAACGTCATCTTCTGCGAGATCGTCATGTTTCTTGCCGCCACCGCCACGGCCATGAACCAGATCGTGGTGAGCACGGTCCGACAGGCCTCGGTACCCGACGAACTGCTCGGCCGGGTCACCGCCGGATACCGCCTGATCGTGCTCGGGGCCGTGCCGATCGGCGCGCTGCTCGGCGGAGTGCTGGGGCGGGTGATGGGCCCGGCCGATGCCTTCGTCGTCTGCGGCGTCGGACTGGCGCTCGCCGCGCTCGTGTTCGCCTCGAAGGTGACGACCCGGGCCCTCCGGGAGGCCGAGCAGGGCGTCCAGCCCACGACCGCCCAAGAGATCTACACCTAGCCGGAACGACCAGAGAGAGCGCGTCCTGATGAGCCTGAGGTTGTCCCACACGACCGTCGACGCACGTGACCCGTACGCGCAAGCGCAATGGTGGTGCGAGATGGCCGAGTTCACCCCGCAGGAGGGGGTGCGGCCGGGGTCCGACGAGTGCTATGTCGTCACCGAGCACGGGAACACGGTGCTCTTCGTTCTCGTGCCCGACAGCAAGACGGTGAAGAACCGCGTGCACTTCTGCATGCGGCCCGAGGGCCGCTCGCAGGATGTGGAGGTGGAACGCGCGATCGCGCTGGGCGCTCGCGTCGTCACCGACTTCCGTCAGTCGAACGGCTGGGTGGTCATGGCTGATCCGGAGGGCAACGAGTTCTGCATCCTGACCGACCGACAGCCGACCGACGGCTCATGAGCCAAGACAAGCCAAGCAGATGAGAACAGGAGATCCCATGACCGAGAACCGCGCTGTCGTGTGCAAGGCCGAGTACGAGCAACCGGCCGACGAGCTGGAGGAGCAGATCGCCGCCGTCATCGCAGAGGTGCTGGACGTCGACCTGGTGGGCCGGCGCGACAGCTTCTACGACTTCGGCGGCACCTCGTTGGCGGCCATCCGGATCTGTACCCGCATCGAGCGCAGTCTCGGATTCCGTGTCGACCCCGCATGGCTGCTCGAACACGATGAGCTGGCCGATTTCGCCGAGCAGATCCGGCTCGGTGCGGCGTGACCGGGACGAGGAACGTGCCACCCCTGCGGAGTGTGCACGCCGCAGTGGTCGAGTGCGCCGACAGGGCTCCCCACGACCTCGCTCTGGTCCAGGGCGACGAGCGCGTCGACTACCGGACGCTCACCACGGCGGCCAGGGTGCTGGCGGGCCGACTGGCCGCATGGGGCGTGCGGCCGGGAGACATCGTCCCCCTGCTGGTACCGCGCAGCGCCCAGCTGATAGCGCTCCAGCTCGGCGTGCTGATGAGCGGCGCGGCGTACGCCACCCTCGACCCGCGCTGGCCCGCCGACCGCATCGCATCGATCCTGTCCCAGCTCGACGACCCGGTCGTCGTCGGCCGACCCGGCGGCGAGCCCCTCGGCGTCACCCGGACGCTCGCCCCGTCGCCGCTGTCCGCGATCGCGGACAGCGAGGGGACCGGCCTGTTCGAACCGGTGCGGACCGCGTTGGACGACATGGCCATGGTGTTCTTCACGTCCGGCAGCACCGGCGTCCCCAAGGGGGTGCTCATCCCTCACCGCGCGGTCACCCGGATGTTCGGCCCGGGCGGGCTGGACGGGTTCGGACCGGGGCACACCACCCCGCAGGTCGCGCCGGCCGCCTGGGACATGTACGCGTTCGAGCTCTGGGGTCAGCTGACCACCGGCGGCGCCTGCGTCGTGGTCGACGAGAGCCATCTGATGCCCAGTCGGCTGCGCGCCCTCGTCGCCGACGAGGGCGTCGACACCGTCTGGCTGACGACCTCCCTGTTCAACCTGGTCGTGGACGAGGACCTGAGCGCGTTCGAGGGCCTGGGGACGCTCTACGTCGGGGGCGAGAAGCAGTCCCCCCGGCATGTCGCGATGTTCCTGGAGCGCTTTCCCGACCTGCCGATCTGGAACGGGTTCGGCCCGGCCGAGAACTGCATGCTGACGACGGTGCACCGGATGGTGCCGGCCGACAGCGCCGCGCCCGCCGGCATCCCGGTGGGCGTGCCGGTGCCCGGCACCACGGTGGTCCTGCTGCGTGAGGACGGATCGCCCGCACCGCGCGGCGAACGCGGCGAGATCGTCGCGGTCGGCCCCGGCGTGGCACTGGGGTACCTGAACAACGAGACGCAGACGCGCGAGCGGTTCCCCGTCCTGGAGATAGCGGGCGAGAAGCACCGCGTCCTGCGGACCGGAGACGTCGGCATGTTCGACGACGACGGGATCCTGCACTACTACGGCCGCCGCGACCGGCAGATCAAGCTCAGCGGGAACCGGATCGAACTCGGCGACGTCGAGGCCGCCGCGTCCGCGA
>Ga0302314_10012010_pt1 | contig 15036 bp, 13 predicted proteins | sample III_Palsa_N2_3_FD_200533 | JGI IMG/M metagenome (GOLD analysis project Ga0302314, IMG submission 200533) | Peat permafrost microbial communities from Stordalen Mire near Abisko, Sweden - III_Palsa_N2_3 | ecosystem: Environmental > Terrestrial > Soil > Palsa > Peat permafrost | place: Sweden...
TCTTCGCCATGGACTACTACGGCGACGGCCAACCGCTGGCCGACTTCAATGAGGTCATGCCGAGGCTCGCGCCGTGGTTCGCCGACCCGACCGGCATCCGCGAGATCGCCGGCGCCGCGTTGGCGGTGCTCGCCGCCCAGCCGCTGACCGACCCCGGCCGGCTGGCCGCCATTGGATACTGTTTCGGCGGCACGACGGCGCTGGAGCTCGGTCGCGCGGGGGCGGCGCTGAAGGCCATCGTCGGCTTCCACTCGGGCCTTGGCAGCGCCAAGCCCGCGGGCGTCGGCGCGGTCAAGGCCAAGGTCCTGGTCAACATCGGCGCCGACGATCCGATCATCCCGCCCGCACAGAGAACGGCGTTCGAACAGGAGATGAACGAGGCCGGCGTCGACTGGCGAATGACACTCTTCGGTGGCGTCGGCCACAGCTTCACCAACCCCAACGCGAATGCGCTCGGACGGCCGGGTTTCGCCTATGACGCTGCCGCGGATCGCCGCTCCTGGGCGGCCATGATCGACCTGTTCACCGAGGTTTTCTGAGCGCGCGCCGGGGCGTCGTCGCTGCGACGACTCGCTGCACTGCAGCATAAATGCTTGCCTTTCGGCTCGCCGCCGGGCTAGAAGGCTCCTGTCCGGCCAACCTGAACGTGCCGGGCCCAGCCTCCGCTCCTAACGCCGCGACCCTTGTGTCCGGTAGGCGGATGGGGTCGTCAGGGGGCGCATCGCCCTCGCTGAACAGGAAATAGGTTTTGCGAGTCATGTTTCGAACGCGAGCGCGTGCGCTCGCGCTCATCCTCAATGTCGGCGTAATCCTGGGCGTGGTTGTCGGCGTCGCCGCCTTCGCGGGCGCCGCGAAAACCAACCCAGCCTCGGCCGCGGCGTACGCCGCCGCCGCGCAATCAGGTTACGCCAAGGCGGCGGCCGAGCCGTCACTCGCCAAGCCCGCGCCGCAGGTGGTGAGGTCCTTGCCGCAAGCCGCCCCGGGCGCGCTCAATTGCCTTGCCGCCGCCGTCTACTACGAGGCGCGCGGCGAGAGCGTCGCCGGCCGCGCCGCCGTGGCGCAAGTCGTGCTGAACCGCACCCGGCGCGCGGGATATCCCAAGAGCATCTGCGCCGTCGTCTATCAGGGCGCGCAGCGCGGCGATTGCCAGTTCAGTTTCGTGTGCAACGGCGCCATGCGCGGCCCGCGCGAGCGCTTCGCGTGGCTGGACGCCCGACGCGTCGCCGCCAGAGCCCTCGGCGGCTATGTGATGACCGTCGTCGGCAAGGCCACCTCGTTCCATTCCGCCAGCGCCCGCGCGCCTTCCGGAGCGGTCCGTCTCGGCGGTCACGTGTTCTTCACCTGACTCCAGGCGCCGGCGCGGCTATCCCCTGACTGAACCGGGGAGACCGCGGGTGGCGCACGACACCGTCCATATCCTTTTCGCCCTGTTTCCGGGCGTGACCCAGCTCGATTTCACCGGACCTCACCAGGTGTTCTCCCGCCTGCCGGGCGCGCATGTCACGGCGGCCAGCCTCGGCGGCCGGGACATCGAGGCGGACGGGCTTGTCTTTGCCCGGCTGGCGCGACTCGAAGACACGGTCAGCTGCGATGTGCTGTGCGTCCCGGGCGGCCACGGAACCGACGCGGCCATACTCGATGCGGCGTTCCTCGCGGAGATCCGCCGCCTTGCCGCCGGGGCCAGGTTCGTCACCTCGGTGTGCACCGGATCGCTGGTCCTGGGCGCCGCCGGGCTCCTCGTGGGCCGGCGCGCGGCGTGTCACTGGTCGGCGCGCGACCTGCTGGCGCAATTCGGCGCAATTCCCGATCCGGCCCGCGTCGTGCGCGACGAAAACATCATTACCGGCGGCGGCGTCACCGCCGGCATCGATTTCGCCCTGACGGTCGCGGCCGAGATCGCCGGCCCCGAGGTCGCCCAGGCGATCCAACTCTCGATCGAATATGCGCCGGCGCCGCCGTTCACGAGTGGCCGGCCCGAGGAGGCGCCGCCGGCCGTGCTGGCGCGCGTGCGCCGGCTGATGGAGACACCCGCGGCCGAGCGCGCCGCCGCCGTGGAGGCCGCCGCCGCGAAGCTCTAAGCGTCGACGTCCAGGCCGATGTCGAGGATCGGCGCCGAGTGGGTGAGGGCGCCGACGCTGATCAGGTCGACGCCGGTCTCGGCGATCGCCCGCACGGTTTCGAGGCTCACGCCGCCGGAGGCCTCGATCAGCGCCCGTCCACCCGTCCGCCGCACCGCCTCGGCGAGATCGGCCAGCGAGAAATTGTCGAGCATGACGATGTCGGGCGCCTCGGCGAGCGCCTCGTCCAGCTGATCGAGCCGATCGATCTCGACCTCGATCTTGACCATGTGGCCGACGGCCGCTCGCGCGCGCCTCACCGCTTCGCCCACCCCGCCGCAGGCGGCGACATGATTGTCCTTGATCAGGATCGCGTCATCGAGGCCGAAGCGATGGTTGGCGCCGCCGCCGCAACGCACGGCGTACTTCTCCAGGGCGCGTAAGCCAGGCGTGGTCTTGCGTGTGTCGACGATGCGCGCGCCGGTTCCCGCGGTCGCGGCCACGAACTGGGCCGTGAGGGTTGCGATTCCCGAAAGACGGCAAAGAAGGTTGAGCGCCGTCCGCTCGGCCGCCAGCAGCGCGCGCGCATTGGCTTCGACCCGGGCGAGGATGGCGCCCGCCGGCGCCCGCGCGCCGTCGGCATGAACGATTTCGAACCGCGCGCCGGGGTCTAGTTCGACGATAGCCAGGCGGGCGCAGGCGAGGCCCGCGATGACGCCTTGCTTGCGGATGGCGAACACCGCTTCGAGGCGGGTGTCGGGCGAGATGCAGGCGCTGGAGGTGATGTCACCCGCGCGGCCGAGATCCTCGGCCAGGGCGTGGCGCACAACCGCCTGGACAAGCAGATCGGGAAGTTCGCTCAAGCCGCGCGAATCCGGGGCGCCGCCTCGGCCGTCCGGCGTAGGCGGCTGTGCGCGGCGATGTCGAGCGTGACCGGGAAATCGGCGCGGAAGTGGGCGCCCCGGCTCTCGCGGCGTGCGAGCGCGGCTTCGGCCGTCAGGCGGGCGGCGACGAGCGGCAGCGCGTCGCCATGGAGGCGCCTCTGGCTGTCGATCCAGCCGATGAGGCCGGAAAGACCGGCGGCGGTGCGGGTCACGCCGGCATCCGCAGTCATGCTCCGGCGGAGTGTCGCGAGCGCTTCGGCGGGAAGGTCAGGGGCGCTCGCCGCCCTGGCGGCTGGGCTCGGCGAGGTCGCGGCGCCGCGCGCCGCGTGGCCGGCGCGGCGTCCGAACACCGAGGTTTCGAGGAGGGAGTTCGAGGCCAGGCGATTGGCCCCATGCACGCCGCTCGAGGCGACTTCACCGACGGCGAAGAGGCCAGGGAGGGACGTGCGGCCATGGGCGTCGGCGGCGACGCCGCCCATGTGGTAGTGGGCCGCCGGGCTCACCGGGATGGGCTCGATGCGCGGATCCAATCCGGCGGCGCGGCAGGCGGCGAAGACGGCGGGGAAGTGATCGGCGAAGGCGTCACCCAGGGCCTCGCGGGCGTCGAGGAACACCTGCTTGCCGCGTTGGGTTTCGGCGGCGATGGCGCGGGCCACCACGTCGCGGGGCGCGAGGTCTCCCATGGCGTGGAACCTGTCCATGATCGGCCGCCCGAAGCCGTCGACCAGCCGCGCGCCTTCGCCCCGCAGCGCCTCGGTGGCCAGGGGCGCCGGGTCGGCGCCGATATCGATGGCCGTCGGATGAAACTGAACGAATTCCGGATCGACGATCTCGGCGCCGGCCAGCCAGGCGAGCGCCAGGCCTTCGCCGCGCGCGGCGGCCGGATTGGTGGTCACGGCGTAGAGGCCGCCGAGGCCGCCGGTCGCCAGCATCGTCGCCGCGGCGCGAATCTCCACCAACTCATCGCCGATCGCGACCAGAACCCCCAGTACGCGCCCCGAGTGGTCCTGGATCAGCGCCGTGGCGCGGGCGTCTTCGCGCACCTCGATGTGAGGGCTCGATCTCACCCTGGCGATGACCGCGCGCATGATCGCCAGGCCCGCGCCGTCGCCGCCCACGCGGGCGACGCGGGCGCGCGAGTGAGCCGCCTCCAGGCTCTGGGCGAAGCCGCCGTCGGCCGTCCGGTCGAAAGGCGCTCCGAGGGCGGCCAAGGCGCGAACGGCGGCCGGTCCCTCGCGGGTGAGGATCTCCACCGCGGCCGGGTCGCACAGCCCGGCCCCGGCGGCGATGGTGTCGGCGGCATGCAGCGCCGGATCGTCGTCGTCGGCGAGGGCCGCGGCCATGCCGCCCTGGGCCCAGGACGAGGCGCAACCCTCGCCGAGCGATGTCGGGCTGAGGATGAGCGTTCGGCGCGGCGCGGCGGCGAGGGCCGCGGTCAGGCCCGCCAACCCCGCCCCGATGACGACTACGCCGTCGAAATGAATCTGTTCGGTCATGACCCGGGCGCCGTCAGATCAATTCCACGTCAACGTGATGGCGCGCCTTGATGAGATCGTAACGCGCCGGGACCGCGGGCGGCGGCAGGTCGATCATGCGCTGCACCGAAGCGCGGGCGCGAACGGCGATCTCGTCGGCGACCGTCACCTCGTAGCGACCTAGTTTCAGCGCTTCGAGAATGTTCTCCAGCGTGATCCGTTTCATGTGCGGGCAGAGATTGCACGGCCGCACGAATTCGGTGTCCGGCGCGTCGCAGGCGACATTGTCGGCCATCGAACATTCGGTGATCAGAACCACGCGGGCCGGACGGCGACGGACGACAAAATCGCTCATCGCCGCCGTCGAACCGGCGAAATCGGCCGCTTCCAGCACCTCGGTCGGGCACTCGGGGTGGGCGAGAACCACGACGTCCGGCCAAGCTTCGCGCATCTCGGCGATGTCGCTGGCGGTAAAACGTTCGTGCACTTCGCATCGGCCATGCCAGGCGATGATGCCGATGTCGGTCTGGCGGGCGACGTTGCGGGCCAGGAACTCGTCGGGCAGCAGGATGACCCGATCGACGCCGAACTCGGCCGCGATCGCCTCGACCACCTGCACCGCGTTGGCGCTGGTGCAGCAGATATCGGTCTCGGCTTTCACCTCGGCGGTGGTGTTGACGTAGGTCACCACGGGCAGGCCCGGATAGCGCTGCTTGATCAGGCGCACGTCCGCGCCGGTGATCGAGGCGGCGAGGGAGCAGCCGGCGCGCAGGTCGGGGATCAGAACTGTCTTGTCGGGGCAGAGCACTTTGGAGGTCTCGGCCATGAAGTGCACGCCGGCCTGTACGATCACCTTGGCGTCGCTTCGCGCCGCCTCGCGCGCCAGGGCCAGGCTGTCGCCGACAAAGTCGCCAACGCCGTGAAAGATCTCCGGCGTCATGTAGTTGTGCGCCAGGATGACGGCGTTCTTTTCCCGCTTGAGCCGGTTGATCTCGTCGATCAGCGGCGCCTGCAGGCGCCATTCGAGCGGTGTCACATGGCCGCGGAGCTTTTCCCACAGGGGGCCGGTGGCCGTCTGCACGGCGGGCGTGAAGGCGAGGGATCCGTCAGCCATGGCGTCCTCCTTATGCTCAAAATGAGCATTTATAGCGCCTTTTAAAGGGACGCCGGCCGGATCGCGCGACGCCCCCGACTTATGCTAATAATGAGCATAAGCTAGTAAGTCATATAGACCCAGCGCCGCCGGACGCAAACCCCTTTCTCAAAGAGATCGTGGAATTGTGATGGACCGTTCAGCCGAATGCGGATGGATATTGGACCGCGATCGGACGTGCGAAGACGCCGGACTCGAACTCGAGTGACTGAAACGCGGCCAGCCCGGCGTAGGGAGAGGCAATGGTCGCCGGCGCGGCGGTGAAGCCGAACCGGCCATAGTAGGGTGGCGCGCCCAGCACGACACAGCCTTTGGCGCCGCGAGCCCGGCATGCGTCCAGACCGCGCCGGACGAGCGCCGCTCCGATCCCCTGGCCCTGGCGACTCGGCGCGACGGCGAGAGGGGCCAAGCCCGCTGCCAGAAGGGCGGGCGCGCAGGTCATGCGGTTGAAGAGGACGTGACCCACGATCTCGCCGCCCGCTTCGGCCACTAATTCGACCAAGGCCGCGCCGCCAGTGCGTACGGTCTCGACGATGTCGGCTTCGTCCGTGCGACCGAAGGCGGCGGCGACCAGGGACCGTACCGCGGGAAAGTCATTCGGCGCGACGAGCCTGATATTCACCAGGCGCCGATCTTCTCCGCCTCGGCGTGGCTGATCGGATGATGCGCGCGGGCGTGGTCTTCCTCGGCCAGGAGCCGAACCGCCTCCAGCGCCGCCATGCAGCCCATGCCCGCGGCCGTGACCGCCTGGCGGTAGATATCGTCGGTGACATCGCCGGCGGCGAAGACGCCCTTGATCGACGTCGCGGTCGAACCGGCGACGACGGTCAGATAGCCACCGGCGCGCGTTTCGAGCTGGCCGGCGAACACCTCCGAGGCGGGGGCGTGGCCGATGGCGACGAAGAAGCCGTCGCAGGCGATGGTCCGAGCTTCGCCGGTTTCCGCATGACGCAGCCTGACGCCGGTCACGGTCGCCGGATCGCCGGCGCTCAGCACCTCATCGACCTCATGGTCCCAGATCACCTCGATCTTCTCATGGCCGAAGAGGCGTTCCTGAAGGATTTTCTCGGCCCGCAGTTCGCTCCGGCGGTGGACGAGCGTGACCTTGCTGGCGAACTTGGTCAGGAACAGCGCCTCCTCCACAGCGGTGTTGCCGCCGCCCACGACCACGACCTCCTTGCCGCGATAGAAGAAGCCGTCGCAAGTGGCGCAGGCCGAGACGCCAAAACCCTGCAGGGCCTTCTCGCTGGACAGACCCAGCCATTTGGCCTGGGCGCCGGTGGCGATGATCAGGGTTTCGGCCAGCCAGACCTGGCCGGAATCGGTGGTTAGCCGGAACGGCCGCGCCGAGAGATCGGCCAAGACGACGAGGTCGTCGACGACCTCGGTCCCGACGTGAGCGGCCTGTTCGCGCATCTGGTCCATCAGCCACGGACCCTGGATCACCTCGGCGAACCCCGGATAGTTCTCGACATCGGTGGTGATGGTGAGCTGGCCGCCGGGTGTCAGGCCGGTCAGCAGCACGGGATCCAGCAGCGCCCGGGCGGCGTAGATCGCCGCCGTGTAGCCGGCCGGCCCCGCGCCCACGATTAGATTGCGGACGGAACGCGGCGCTGGCGGCGAATCGGTCATCGACGCGACTTCTTTCAGACCCACTCGACCTTGCGGATTTCATAGGCCTTGACGCCGCCCGGGGTGTTGACCTCAACGACGTCGCCACTCTCCTTGCCGATCATCGCGCGCGCGATCGGCGAGGCGATCGAGATCTTGCCCGAACGCACATCGGCCTCGTGCTCACCGACGATCTGGTAGCGGGCCTCTTCCTCGGTGTCCTCGTCGACCACGCTCACCGTAGCCCCGAATTTCACCTGAGCTCCGGACAGGCGCGAGACGTCGATGATCTGAGCCCGCGCCATGCGGTCTTCGATCTCGGCGATGCGACTCTCGATCCAACCCTGCCGATCCTTGGCGGCATGGTATTCGGCGTTCTCGGAAAGGTCGCCATGCTGACGCGCCTCTCCGATAGCGGCGGTGACGGCCGGCCGCTCCTGAGTCTTGAGACGCCTCAACTCCTCGTCGAGGGCGTGAAAGCCCTCGGCGGTCATCGGTACTTTTTCCATCTTTGGATGAGCCAGATCCGCTAAGTGTAAGGTCTCCCACGCCGGCCAAAGGCGACGGCGATTGGGGCCAGATATAGTAGGGGTTTGGCCGGCCAGATTCAAGTGCGGCCTTCGCGCCGGCGACCGCGCCACGCTTCGCGAGGGCTCGCGCGGACTTCCTCAAACAGTGCTAAAGGCGCCCGATCCGGTTCAAGGGAGCGGTCGTGAGCAGTCTTATCGTGCGCGGGGGAAGGCCCCTCAAAGGGCGAATCACGCCGTCGGCCAACAAGAACGCGGTCCTGCCGATCCTCTGCGCCACCCTGCTCACCGACGAGCCGGTGACGCTGCGGGGCGTACCTGACATCACCGACGTCCAGCAGATCCTGGGCCTGTTCCAGGCGCTCGGCAGCGACGTTGATTGGGACAAGGCCAACGGCATCCTGCACCTCCGCCACGGGACGGCGCATTCGACCGACGGCGCGTCGCTGCCTGAGGGCATGCGCTCGTCGATCATGCTGATACCGCCGCTCATCGCCCGCTTCGGAGAGGCGAGGCTGGAGGGCGAGGTGAAGGGCTGCACCCTGGGCGCGCGCGAGATCGATCCGCACATCGAGGTGTTCCAGACCTTCGGCGTGGAGGTTTCGGAGAAGGGCGAGGCGCTGGTCATGTCCTTGAGCGGCCCGTTCCGCGGAGCCACGCACTGGCTCGACTATGCCTCGGTGACGACGACGGAGAATTTCGTCCTGTGCGCGGTCAAGGCGGAGGGCGTCTCCCAGCTCACCAACGCCGCCTGCGAGCCGCACGTGCAGGAGTTCTGCGCTTTCTTGAAGTTGATGGGCGCGCGCATCGAGGGCGTGGGGGCGAGCCGTCTCCGGGTGGAGGGGGTCGAACGGCTATCGGGCGCCGACTACACCTTCGCCGAAGACTTCCACGAGATCGCGACCTTCCTGGCGCTCGGCGCGATCACCGGCGGCGAAGTCGCGGTCAAGAACGCCAATCCGGAGCAGTTTCCCCTGATCGATCGCGCCTTCTCCAAGTTCGGCGTGGAGATCGTCCACGAGAACGGCTGGTCGTACAGCCGGCCGAACGGGCCGCTGCGCGTGAGCACGCCCTTCACCTCCTACATCCTGCCCAAGATCGAAGCCGCGCCGTGGCCCTATCTGCCGGTGGACCTGCTGCCGATCTTCGTGGCGCTGGGCGCCTGCTCCGAAGGTCAGATGCTCTACTGGAACAAGGTCTACGAGGGCGCGCTCGGCTGGACCTCGGAATTGGCCAAGTTCGGGGCCCACGCCCTGCAGTGCGATCCCCATCGGGTGATCACCTTCGGCGGCAAGCACCTCGCGCCGGCGACGGTCGAGAGCCCCTACATCATCCGCGTGGCCATCGCCCTGTTCATGGTCGCGGCCAGCATCGAGGGCCAGTCGACGATCCTCAACGCCGATCCGATCCGCCGCGCGCACCCGCGGTTCGTGGAGAACCTGGTCGCCATCGGCGCCGACGTGGAGTGGGCGTAAACCCCGGTCAGCGCGCGGAGAGACCGCCGTCGATGACGATCTCGGTCGCCGTCACATAGCGGGAGTCGTCGCAGGCCAGCCACAGGACGGCGTTGGCGATATCCTCCGGGACGCCTTTGACGCCCAGCGGCACGGCCATGGCCGAGAGGGCGTCGAGGTCCGGCGGCGCGTTGGCGCCGCCCGAATCGACGATGCCAAGCCAGATTGGCGTCTCGATGATCCCCGGATGGACGGAATTGACGCGCACGCCGTCCTTGGCCGTCGCGCATTCGAGGGCCACGGCCTTGGTCATCATCCGCACCGCGCCCTTGGTCGCGCAATAGCCGGCCAGAGTCGGCGCCCCCTTCAGCCCAGCGACGGACGACATGTTGACGATCGAACCGCCATTCCCGGCCTCGCGCATCAGCAGCAGACCGTGCTTCATTCCCAGGAATACGCCCTCGACGTTGATCGCCTGCTGGCGGCGGAAATCCTCGAGGCTCATGGTCGTGACGCTGGGCGATCCCAGCCCGATGCCAGCGTTGTTGACCAGCACGTCGAGGCGATCGTGCGAGTCCTTCACCTCGGCCATCACGCCGATCCAGGCGTCTTCGCCCGTCACGTCATGATGCAGATAGCGCGCCTTGCCGCCGGCCTTGACGATCTCGGCCGCCAGGGCTTCGCCCTTGAGATCCTGGATGTCGGTGATAACGACGCTCGCCCCTTCGCGGGCGAAGATTTCGCAGCATGCCGCACCGATGCCGCTCGCGCCCCCGGTCACCAGCGCCACCTTGCCGTCGAGCTTGCCCATTCCGTCGTTCTCCCGATTTTGGAGGCGTTTTATACTCCGCCCTCAGCGCGCCAAGCGTGCCCGACGTCACCCGTGGCTTTGCAGCGAGCGCACCTCGAGGGTGCCGTCGATGACGGCGATGATCGCCTGCGCGGCGGCGAGCGCGCCGGACGCGGTGGTGTAATAGGGAATCTTCTGCATCAGCGCGGTGCGACGCAGCGAAAAGCTGTCTTCCAGGGACTGCCGACCTTCGGTGGTGTTGAAGACGAGCTGGACCTCGCCGTTCTTCATGGCGTCGACGATGTGCGGCCGGCCCTCCAGCACCTTGCGCACGAGCGTGGTCTCCAGGCCGATGTCGGTCAGATATCGATGCGTGCCGCCGGTGGCGAGGATCTGGAAGCCGCGTTCCAGCAGCAGGCGCGCCGGCTCGACGATGCGCGGCTTGTCGGCGTCCTTCACCGAGATGAAGACGCCGCCGGTGGTCGGAAGGGTGACGCCGCCGGCCAGCTGACTCTTGGCGAAGGCGCGGGCGAAAGCGGGTAGGGGTCCCTCGCCTGGGCGGCGCCAGTCGAGGCCCATGACCTCGCCGGTGGAGCGCATCTCTGGCCCCAGCACGGTGTCGACCCCGGGGAAGCGGGCGAAGGGAAACACGGCTTCCTTGACGGCCACGTGGTCGTAGGACTGATCTGCCAGGCCGAAGCTCGCCAGGCTCTCGCCGGCCATGATCTTGGCGGCGATCGCCGCCACCGGCGCGCCGATGGTCTTGGCGACGAAGGGCACCGTGCGGCTGGCGCGCGGATTGACCTCAAGCACGAAGATGCGCGGCGCATCCGACTGCGGGGCTTCGATGGCGAACTGCACGTTCATCAGTCCACGGACGTTGAGGGCGCGGGCCATGGCTTCGGTCTGGCGCTTGAGTTCGGCGATCGTTTCGGGACGCAGGGAGAAGGGCGGCAGGGAGCAGGCGCTGTCGCCGGAATGGACGCCGGCTTCCTCGATGTGCTCCAGCACGCCGGCCACGAACACGGTCTCGCCGTCCGCCAGGGCGTCGACGTCCACTTCCGTGGCGTAGGAGAGGTACTGGTCGATGAGCACCGGTGCGGAACCAGAGACGCTCACCGCCTGGCGGATGTAGCGGGCGAACTGTTCCTCGTCGCGCACGATCTCCATGGCCCGGCCGCCGAGAACATTGGAGGGGCGCAGCACCACTGGGAAGCCGACGTGGCGCGCCGCCGCCAGGGCCTCTTCGGCCCCGCGGGCGATGGCGTTGCGCGGCTGGGCGATGCCGAGCCGGTGCAGGAGTTGCTGGAAACGCTCGCGGTCTTCGGCGAGGTCGATGGCGTCCGGCGAGGTGCCGAGGATCGGCACGCCCGCGTCTTCGAGCGCCGGAGCGAGGGCGAGCGGGGTCTGGCCGCCGAACTGGACGATGACGCCCATGAGGTCGCCCTTGGAGCGCTCCACCTCGATCAGCTCGAGGACATCCTCGGCCGTGAGGGGCTCGAAATAGAGCCGGTCGGAGGTGTCGTAGTCGGTGGACACGGTCTCGGGGTTGCAGTTGACCATGATCGATTCGATGCCGAGCTCAGCGAGCGCGAAGGCCGCGTGGCAGCAGCAGTAGTCGAACTCGATGCCCTGGCCGATGCGATTGGGGCCGCCGCCGAGGATGATCGCCTTGCGCTTGTCGGTCGGATCGGACTCGCACTGGGCCGCGCCGCCCAACACGCCGGTCTCATAGGTCGAATACATGTAGGGCGTGACGGCGGCGAACTCGGCGGCGCAGGAATCGATGCGCTTGAACACCGGCCGCACGCCCAGGGCGTGACGGGCGCGGCGGACCTCCTTCTCGGTCTGGCGGGTCAGGGCGGCAAGGCGGCCGTCGGAGAAGCCCATGGACTTCAGCCGCGTCAGCGCGCCGGCATCGGCGGGGAGGCCATGGAGCCGCACGTGCGCCTCTTCGGCCATCAGCGCTTCGATCTGCCGCAGGAACCAAGGCTCGTAAGCGCAGGCGGCCGTGACTTCCTCCACCGTCAGGCCATGGCGGAAGGCCTGGGCGATGATCAGCAGGCGGTCGGGCGTGGGGACGCCCAGCGCGCGCACGATCGCCGCCTTGCCGCCGGCCGGGTCGTCGGCGCCGGGGATATCGATCTCGTCGAGGCCGCTAAGGCCCGTCTCCAGGCCGCGCAGGGCCTTTTGCAAGCTCTCGGCAAAGGTGCGGCCGATGGCCATGACTTCGCCGACCGATTTCATCTGGGTGGTGAGATAGGGCTCGGCGCCTGGAAATTTCTCGAAGGCGAAGCGGGGAATCTTGGTCACCACATAGTCGAGCGTCGGCTCGAACGAGGCGGGCGTGGCGCCGGTGATGTCGTTGGTGAGTTCGTCCAGCGTGTAACCGACCGCCAGGCGCGCGGCGACCTTGGCGATGGGAAAGCCCGTGGCTTTGGAGGCCAGCGCCGATGACCGCGACACGCGCGGATTCATCTCGATCACCACCATCCGCCCGTCGGCCGGATTGACGGCGAACTGCACGTTGGAGCCACCGGTCTCGACGCCGATCTCGCGCAGAACCGCGATCGAAGCGGCGCGCATGCGCTGATATTCCTTGTCGGTGAGCGTAAGCGCCGGGGCGACAGTCACCGAGTCGCCGGTGTGCACGCCCATGGGATCGATATTCTCGATCGAGCAGACGATGATGCAGTTGTCCGCCACGTCGCGAACCACCTCCATCTCATATTCTTTCCAGCCGAGGACGCTCTCCTCGATCAGCACCTCGTGGGTGGGGGAGAGATCGAGCCCGCGCTCGACGATCTCGCGGAATTCCTCGAGGTTATAGGCGATGCCGCCGCCCGTGCCGGCAAGGGTGAAGGACGGGCGGATGATCGACGGCAGGCCGATCTCGGCCTGAGCCTCCAGAGCGTCGTGGAGCGAGGTGACGGCGCGCGACTTAGGGCTCTCCAGGCCGATGGCGTCCATGGCGTTGCGGAATTTCTGCCGGTCCTCGGCCTTGTCGATGACGTCGGCCCGCGCGCCGATGAGTTCCACCCCGTACCGGGCCAGGACCCCGGACCGCTCCAGCGCCAGGGCGGTGTTGAGCGCCGTCTGGCCGCCCATGGTCGGCAGCAGGGCGTCCGGCCTTTCCTTGGCGATGATGGCCTCGACCATGTCTGGAGTGATCGGTTCGACATAGGTCGCATCGGCGATGTCGGGATCGGTCATGATCGTGGCGGGATTGGAATTGACCAGCACGATCCGGTAGCCCTCGGCGCGCAGCGCCTTGCACGCCTGCACGCCGGAATAGTCGAACTCGCACGCCTGGCCGATTACGATCGGTCCCGCGCCGATGATCAGGATCGAGGCGATGTCGGTGCGTTTGGGCATTTGATCAAACTCGCGCGCGAACGGGACGCGCGGGCGGCGCGTTGGGGCTTGAATCTTTCAGGCTAAGCCGCGCGTGTAGCGGGCGCCTGGACGCCGCGCAAGTGAGCCGCCGCCCACCGCGCGGCAAGCCGCGGGGTGGGCGAGGGAATTCGGTCAGGCCTTGAGCTGACCGGCGGCCATTTTGCCGTTCTTGGGGTCGCGCTCGAGTTCATAGGTGAGCTTCTGACCTTCGTTGAGCGCGTTGAGACCCGCTCGCTCTACGGCGGACACGTGGACAAAGATGTCGGCGCCTCCGTCGTCGGGCTGAATGAAGCCATAGCCCTTCTGGCCGTTGAACCACTTTACGGTACCGGTCGGCATATCGGTTGGATCCTTGCAGAGAGAAGTGACAACCCCGTCGTCGTCGGCGAGGCAGATCAAAATCGCGGAGGATCGGAGGGCGGGTCCGTGGGCTCTCTAAAACCGAGACCCGGGAAGAGCGGCCGAACCCGAACGAATTCGATGGACGCCTCGGTAGTCGATCGCTCGCCTGATCACAAGCCGCTGGCCACCGGGGCGAACACCGAATTTTCTCCTGTGACATCTGAAAATGTTGCATCCACGCGACCGCTCAGTGCAAAGACCGTGACCATGTCGAGCGCGAGACTACGGTGAGCAAGAACGTCCGCCTCGAGGACCTGGCGGCGATGGCCGACGTGTCCACCGCCACGGTTTCGCGCGCGCTCAACGACAGCGCGGCGGTGAACGACCGGACCAAGCAACGGATCTGGGCGCTCGCGCGCGAGCACGGCTACGCCTTCCGCCGTCACATGCCCGCCGGACCGATCGGCGCGCGCGGGACCATCGTCATCGTCATTCCCAGGCCGCAAGGCCGCCCGAACCGCCTTACCGATCCCTTCAGCCAGGAACTGGTGGCCCAGATCGGAGAGGCCGCCCGCGACCGTGGCTGTGATTTCCTGGTCAGCCACGTGGCCCCCGCCGGTCTGGAAGATTTGCGGGCGCTGATGTCCACCAATCGCGCCGACGGGATCATCTTTCTCGGCCAGAGCACCCTGCACCGGGCGTTCAACGAATTGGCCAGGAGCGAAAATCGCTTCGTGGTCTGGGGGGCGGATCTCGCCGATCAGGCCTATTGTTCGGTCGGCAGCGACAACATTCTGGGCGGCCGGCGCGCGGTCTCGCACCTGGCGCGACTCGGCCGAAAACGCATCGTGTTTCTCGGCGACACCGACGCTCCCGAGATCATGCAGCGCTACCAGGGCTATCTCACGGGATTGCAGCAGTCCGGACTCGCCCCGGATCCGGCGCTCGCGGTGGCCGCTCATTTCGAAGTCGAGGAGGCGGAGGCGACGGTCAACGGCCTGATCGCGCGGCGCGTGGTGTTCGACGGCATCGTCGCGGCCAGCGACATGATTGCGCTCGGGGCCGTGCGCGCCTTGACCCGGGCCGGCGTCAAGGTCCCCGACGACGTCTCCGTTGTCGGCTACGACGACATCCAGTTCGCCCGGTACGCCAGGCCGGCGCTCACCACGGTTTCCCAGCACATCGACCGGGCCGGACGGGTCCTGGTGTCCAAGCTGCTCAATTCCTGCAACGGCGAGGACATGCGCTCGGAGCGCGCGCCGACCGACCTGATCGTCAGGGAGTCGTGCGGCGGCTAGCCGCGCCGCGCGATCAGGCCCGAAAGGGGCGGCAGGCGTCCGAGTTCCA
>Ga0302314_10012012_pt1 | contig 15036 bp, 11 predicted proteins | sample III_Palsa_N2_3_FD_200533 | JGI IMG/M metagenome (GOLD analysis project Ga0302314, IMG submission 200533) | Peat permafrost microbial communities from Stordalen Mire near Abisko, Sweden - III_Palsa_N2_3 | ecosystem: Environmental > Terrestrial > Soil > Palsa > Peat permafrost | place: Sweden...
TCCTGGTTGAGCAGTTCGACGTGGACCCCGAGCTCGCGCTGCCAGCCTTGTTGCACCGCCTCGGCCACCAGTCGGTGATTCTCGGAATTGTTGAGCGAGAGATGAAACGTCGGCAGCCCCGCGCCCCCGGGATAGCCGGCGGCGGACAAAAGATCCCGCGCCGCCCCAAAGTCCGTCGGCAGCAATTCGCCGGGCGCGTAGCCGGCCATGCCGGGCGGAGTGAACGCGCCGGCCGGCGCTTGGCCGCCCCGCAGCAGCTTTTCCGCGATGCCGCGCCGGTCGACCGCCAAGGCCAGGGCGCGGCGAACCCGCGGATCGGAGAGGAACGGCCGGCGCGTGTTGATGCGGTAGAAGTAGGTCGCCAGATAGGGATCGATGCGCAAGAGGCGAGGCGATTCCCGTCGATAGGTTTCGGTGCGAGAGACCGGGAGCGCATCCGTGACATGGAGCTGGCCGGCGCGGAATTCCCGTTCCTCGGCATCGACACTGTCGATCGGGTAAAACCGAATCTCCTGCAACCGGACGCGGGCAGCGTCCCAGTAGGTTGCGGATTTTTTGACGACGATGGCGCGGTCAGGCTGCCAGCTCTGCAAGGTAAAGGGACCGTTGCCAACCAGCGCTCCGGCCTTCGTCCAGCCATTGCCGCGCTGGTCGATGGTCCCGTGCGCCGCGATCGTCTTCAGCGGCACCGGCATCCAGGCCATGTGGCAGAGCAGCGAAAGAAAGTAGGCGGCGGGGTGCTCGAGCGTGACGCGCAACGTCTGCGGATCGAGCGCGGTGACACCGACGGTGGCGAAGTCGGTCGACGCTCCGCGGTGGAAGGATTCCGCGCCTTGCAGCACGTAGAGCAGGCTGGCGTTTTCGGCGGCGAGGCGGGGAGTCAGCATCCGCCGCCACGATCCGACAAAGTCGTCCGCGGTGACGGCGGTGCCGTCGCTCCACTTGGCGTCGGGCCGGAGATGGAAGAGGTACTGCAGCCCGTCCGGAGAAATTTCCCACCGGGCAGCCACGCCCGGCACCGGATGCAGGTCGTGGGCGTCTTCGCGGACCAGGCCTTCGAACAGCGCGGCAATCACGGATTGCTCCGCCGCGCTGGTCACCAGCTGGGGATCCAAGTCGACCACCTCGTAGCCGATGCCGCGGTGCAGCACCTGGGCGCGGTCGCCCGCCGCGACGACCGTTTTCGGCCGGCCGCAGCCGGTCAGGAGCGCGGCGACAGCCGCGGTCAAGGCAACAAAGGCGGCGGCGCGCATCGCTTAGCGACGGCCGATGAGGGCCACGGCGTGGGCGGCAATGGCCAGGCCCTGGCCGATCTGATCGACCCCTTCATTGGTCGTGGCTTTGACGCCGACGGCGTCCACCGGCAGGCCAAGGGAGGCGGCCAAAGCCGCCTTCATCGCTCCCAGCTGCGGGGCAATTTTCGGTTTTTCGGCGACCAGCGACGAATCGACATTGATCGGGACGTAGCCGCGGCGCGCCAGCTCGGCGACAACTTCCCGCAGCAGCCGCTGCGAATCGACGCCTTTCCACTGCGGATCGGTATTGGGAAAGAAATGGCCGATATCGGGCAAGCCGGCCGCCCCCAGCAGCGCGTCGCAAATGGCATGGGTGAGGCAATCGGCGTCGCTATGGCCCTCCAGGCCATAATCGGTGGCAAACCGGACTCCGCCGAGCACGAGCGGGCGTCCGGAAACGATCCGGTGAATATCGTAGCCATGACCGATGCGCATTGGGCCGCTCATGGCCTTATTATTGACGTGAGAAGGCGGATTCGGGCAAGGTCTTTGGTCAGACCATGCCCTGCGAATTGATTCTAGCTTTGGATGTGCCGGATCAGCCTACCGCGCGGTCGATTTTGACTGAGGTGCGCGGAAGCGTGCAGTGGATCAAGATCGGCCTGCAGATGTTCACCGCCTTCGGCCCGGCCTGGGTCGAGGAGGTGGCCGGGCAGGGGTTCAAGATCTTTCTGGATTTGAAACTGCACGACATCCCCAACACGGTCGCGCGGGCGGTCGATTCGCTGGTGCCGCTACCGATCGGGATGCTGACCCTGCATGCGGCCGGCGGCCGCGAAATGATGGCGGCGGCCCAGCAGCGGGCGCGCCCCGATCTGCTGCTGCTGGGGGTGACGGTGCTGACTTCGATGGACGAGGCGGGGTTGGCGGAAATCGGCGTCAACGCCTCGCCGGCCGCGCAGGTGGAACGGCTGGCCCGGGTGGCGATTGCGGCTGGGCTGGGCGGACTGGTCTGCTCGCCGCTGGAAATCGCAGCGCTGCGACGGGTGAGTCCGACGGTCAAGCTGGTCACTCCGGGCATTCGCTTCGCGGGCGAAGCGGCCAAGGGCGGCGATGACCAGAAACGCGTGCTGACTCCGGCCGAGGCCGCCGCCGCCGGCGCCAGCTATCTGGTGGTCGGCCGACCCATTCTCCAGGCGGCCGATCGCGCCGCCGCCGCGCAACTCATCACCCGCAGTCTGGTCGCCTAATTATGTCCCGCACCGCAGCCATTCTTCTCGCGGCCGGCAGCGGCAAACGCATGCAGGGCGTCGTCCCCGACAAGGTTTTGGCCACGGTGCACGGCCGGCCAGTATTCGCCTACTCGGCGACCGCGTTCATGGAGAGCGCCATCGCCGATCTGTTCGTAATCGTTTATCGGGATCGCCGCCAGATGCTCGAGCTGGCTGCGCTGGCCCCGACGCCGTCCCTGCTGGTGGCCGGCGGGCGGGAGCGGCAGGATTCGGTGCGGGCCGCGCTGGCGGCGCTGCCGCCGGATATCGCCTACGTGTTCATCCACGACTGCGCCCGGCCGCTGGTGCGGCCGGAACAGCTGGTGGCTCTCCACAAGATCGTCCGCAAGGAAGGCGCGGTGGTGCTGGCCCACCGGGTGACCGACACCATCAAGTCGCTGCGGCCCGAGCAGACCGCCCGACCCAACGCGGGGGGGACAGCCCGCTCCTCCTCCCGCAAAGCGAGGCGGTCGCGGTCCTGCAATTTGACCACGGTGGATCGCAGCCGGCTGTGGGGCATGGAAACGCCGCAAGTTTTCGAACGCGCCTTGATCGACCGGGGCTACGCAGCCGCCGCCCGGCGCTTGGGCGCGGTCACCGACGATGCCGCCACCATGGAGCTGATCGGCCATCCGGTTGCGCTCCTGGAGAACGCGTCGCCAAATCCCAAGCTGACTCGGCCGGCCGATTTCGGCTACGTCGATTTTCTGCTCGGCCAGGCCGCGGAAGACGAAGGCTGAGGACCGCGGTGCTGTCTCCTGCCAAGCTTAACCTCTTTCTTGCGATCACCAACCGCCGTCCGGACGGATTCCACGACTTGGTGTCGCTGGCGGCGCCGTTGGACTGGGGCGACGACTTGACGGCCGAGCCGAGCGGCAGCGGCCAGGCCGAACTGGTCTGCTCCGACCCGGCGGTGCCGACCGGCCAGGAGAACCTGGTCATAAAAGCGGCTGCCGCTTTTGCGGCCGCCAGCGGCCAGCCCGCCGCCCTGCGTTTCCACCTGACGAAGCGAATTCCGATGGGGGCCGGTCTGGGCGGCGGCAGCAGCAACGCTGCTGCAGCGTTGTTGCTGCTCAACCGGGCCGCCGCGCGGCCATTGCCGGCCGCCGAATTGGTCGCACTGGCCGGGCAGCTGGGCTCGGATTGCCCCTTGTTCCTGGGCGGCGGCCCGGTCGTGATGCGGGGCCGGGGCGAGCGGCTCAGCGCGCTCGAGGCCGGAGCGCGGCGGCGGATCGCCGGCCGATCGGTCCTGGTCTTCAAGCCCGGGTTTGCGATTTCGACGCCCTGGGCCTACGGTCAGCTCGCGGCGGCCGCGCCGGGGTCCTATTTGCCGCCCGCCGAGGCCGAGCGCCGCTTGGGGGCGTGGTTGGCGGACGAGTCGGCGCCATTAGAATCGCTGCTGCTGAATAACATGGAGTCTCCCGCTTTTGCCAAATTTCCCGCCTTGCCCGCTCTGGCGGAGCGGATTTGGCAGCGGCATGGCTTGACGGTGCGGATGAGCGGAAGCGGAAGCGCCTGTTTTGCGATTTTATCCCCCGGAATGGGGGATATTCCTGACGCGGTGGCCGCCACGGTCCGGGAGTGTTGGGGAGCGAGCGCGCTCTGCGTCGCCACGAACCTTGCGTCCGGGCAAATTCCCGTTTGACCCGCTGCGCTAGGCGCACGTTATCCTATACCGTGGCCCAGTCCAAACGCTCCGGCGAAGAAGTCCTGGTGCAAGGCATTTCCGCCTCGCAGGGTATCGCCTATGGCCAGGTGTTCGTTTACCTGCAGAGCGACGTCGAAGTCATCAGCTACCAGGTCGATAGCGAAAAGCGGATCGATGAGATCGCGCGCTTTGAAAAGGCGCTCCTGGTCACCCGGCAGCAAATCGCCAAGATCCAAAGCGAAGTCGAAAAAAATCTCGGCGCCGACGAGGCGCGGATCTTCGATGCCCATCTGCTGGTGCTGGAGGATCAGGCGCTGATCGCCGAGACCATCCGCGAGTTCGAATCGTCCGGCCGCAACATCGAGAGCTGTTTCCAGCATGTCTCCCAGCGCTACATCAAGGCGTTCGCCGAAATCGACGACGAGTATCTCCGCGAGCGGGCTGGCGACATCCGCGACGTCGCCCAGCGCGTGCTGCAGAATCTCCTCGGTCAGGCCGAAAACAGTCTGAGCCATCTGGCGGAAAAACGCGTGGTGGTCGCCAACGACCTCTCGCCTTCGGACACCGCCAGCATCGATCGCAGCGCCGCGCTCGCGATCGTCACCGAATCCGGCAGCAAGACCAGTCACGCCGTGATCGTCGCCCGGTCGATGAAGGTACCCGCCGTGGTGGGCGTCCGCGGGCTGACTTCGCGGGTCAAGACCGGCGACTGGCTGCTGGTCGACGGCTACGAGGGCCTGGTCATCCTCAGCCCGTCGGAGGCGACGCTGTTCCGCTACGGCAAGATCCAGCTCCAGCGCAAATCGCAGGAACAGCGCCTCTATCAGGCCAACCGCGAGCCGGCGGTGACGAAGGACGGCGTCCATGTCGCGCTGCTCGCCAATCTGGAGAAACCCGAGGAGGCCAACCTGGTGCAGGAATATTTTGCGCAGGGCGTGGGCCTGTTCCGGACCGAGTATCTTTATCTGAGTTCTGCGCGCGTGCCGACTGAGCAGGAGCAGTTTCTGGCCTACAAGTCGATGGCACAGGCGGCCGCTCCGCATCCGGTGATCATCCGGACGCTCGACTTGGGCGGCGACAAGCCGATGACCCACATTCCCGAACTCATGCTGCGGGAGGCCAATCCGTTTCTGGGTTTTCGCGCGATTCGGTTCTGCCTCGAGACGCCGGTGATTTTCAAGGACCAGCTGCGGGCCATCCTGATGGCCAGCGTGCATGGCAACGTGCAGCTGATGTATCCGATGATCAGCGGGGTGGATGAGCTGGACCGCGCCAACGCCATGCTCGAGGAATGCAAAGCCGAGCTGCGCGCACGCAATCTGCCCTTCGATCAGAAGATTGCCGTCGGCGCCATGATCGAAATTCCCAGCGCGGCCGCGACCGCCGACCTGCTGGCCGAGAAGTGCAAGTTCTTCAGCATCGGGACCAATGACCTGATCCAGTACCTGCTGGCGATCGACCGCGGCAATGACCGGATCGCGCACCTCTACGAGCCGACGCATCCGGCGGTGCTGCGGACCCTGCGCGGAGTGATCCACGACGCTCACGCGAAGAATATTCCGGTGAGCGTCTGCGGCGAAATGGCCGGCGATCCCGTTTACGCGCCCCTGCTGCTCGGACTGGGCGTCGACAGCCTGAGCATGACGCCGACCCTGCTGCCGACCGTCAAATTTCTGATCCGGGCGATGAAAATGTCCGATGCGCGGGCGCTCGCTCAGGAGGCGCTGGCGATGAATTCGGCCAAAGAGATCTATCGCAAGTGCGACGCCTTCTACCGCGCGCACGTGCCGGCGGAATAACCTGTGACTCGCCGCTGGCTCGCTCTGCCGCTGCTGGGCGCGGCCGCCCTGTGGGGGCCTTTGCTGTGGCGCTGGATGGAGGCCTGGCGGGCATCGGCGGATCAGACCTTCGGGTGGTTCGTTCCGCTGCTGGCCATCTACCTCGGCGCGGAGCGCTGGCGCCGGGGCCGGCTGCCCGCGACGCCCACCGCGGGCGAGCGGGCGGTGGGGACCGGGCTGTTTGCGGTCGGCTGCGTGCTGGTCCTGACCGACCTGCCGGTGCTGGAAGCCAACGCCCTGTGGCCGACGGCGCAATGGTGGGGGGCCGCCGGGGCGGCGCTGGCCACGATCGGCGCCGCGATCGCCGGCGGCGGATGGGACTGGGCGCGGCCGCTCGGGTTTGCCCCGCTGTTTGTCCTCACCGCGCTGACGTGGCCGACTCCGATCAAAAGCTGGATCGTCGGCACCCTGGAAGGCCTCAACGCCGCCGCCGCCGCCAATCTGGTCTCGGCCGCCGGGCATCCCGCGGTGGTGGCGGGCAACGTGATCGCGGTCAGCACCGGCCTGGTGGGGATTGAAGAGGCCTGCAGCGGGCTGCGCTCGCTTCAGACGGTCTGGATGGTCGGATGGTTTGCCGGCGAGTTTTTCCTGCTCAACCTGCCGCGGCGGCTCTTCCTCGTGTTTACGGCACTGCTGCTGGCGCTGGCGGCCAATCTGGCGCGCACGATCTTTCTCACCTGGGTGGCAGCCGACGCCGGCCTGCCGGCCAGCGAACGCTGGCATGATCTCGCCGGCAATGTCGAGCTGGCCTTTGATTTGGTCCTGGTGGCCGCGCTGGCCTGGCGGGCGCATCGGCCGCGGCACCGCAAGGCTTCGGCCTTCGGCCCCCGGCCGGTCCGCGCGCCGGGCGTATTCGACGGCTTGATGCGCCGTTGGCAGGGCTTCGCCGTGGCGGCGCTGGCCGTCGGTCTGGCTGCTGAAACCGGCACCCAGGTTTGGTATCGCAGCCATAGCCGGGGCAACGCGGCCGCGCGGGTGCATTGGCGTCTGACTGCGCCCGGTCCGGCCTGGGCCGTGGTCCCGGTCCCGCCGCGTGAGGTGCAAGTATTGCAAAGCACTCAGGCGAGCGGACTGGCGGTGCGGCCGCCCCAGTCCGAATTTCCGGCCTGGGCCTTCGTGGTGAGCTGGGAGGGCAATGCCGCCCGCAGCGAGAATCCGGAGTGGCACGATCCGGCGATCTGCCTGCCGGCCGCCGGGGCCCGCCTGACGGCCGAGCTCGGCGCGGCGGCCGTGTCGATTGGCCCGCGCGAATTGGCGTTTGCCGGCTACCGCTTCGTGGCGGCCGGCCGGACGGAAACCGTGTATTTCTGCCACTGGGACGCCGAAAATGCGGCGGTGCGCCAGGAGAACGACGGTTCAAGCGGCGACGTACGGGCGCGCCGCTGGCAGCGAGTGCGCGAAGGCCGCCGTCAGGGCGACGTCGCCCATATTGCATTTGTCATAGAAACGTCCGACGCGGCGGCGGCTCTGGCTTGGCTTCGCCACTGGGCTCCGCTTCTATTGCAGCCGGTTGCCGGCTAGGCCGCCCGCTATGTCCATTTCCGATAACATGACGGAGTCGCAGTGGGACAGCCTGAGGGCGCTGCTCATCGTGGCCGGCTTGGCGATCGTGGGCGGGCTGGGATACTGGTTCGGCCAGCCGGCGTGGGCGCACTGGCAAAGCCGCCAGGCGCTGGCGCAGTCACGCGCCTTCGAAGCGAAGAAGGATTTTCCCAGCATGCTCCTTGCGCTGCGCCGCGCCACGCAGCTGGCGCCGCGCGACCGCTTTGTTTGGGAAGAGACCGCCCGCGAGCTCGCGGAGATCGGCTCGCCCGAAGAGTTGACCGCGCGGGAAGAGCTCACTCGCCTGCGACCCGGCGACCGGCTGGTGCAACTGGCGTTTGCGCAGGAAGCGCTGCGGTTCGGCCGGATCGATACCGCCAAGACCGCCCTCGACGCCGTGGACGATTCGACCCGGAACGACCTGGCCTATCAACGGTTGGCCGTTCGGCTGGCGGTCGCCCAAGGGCAGCCCGAGGAATTGCGAATGCAGCTCTCCAAGCTGCTCAAACTCGAGCCGTCCAATGCCAACGCCCGCTTCACCTTTGCAGCCTTGAACCTGTGGAGTTCGGATGCCGAGGCAGTCGCTGCGGCGCGGCTCGATCTGGATTCCCTGCTAAACGATCCCACGGTGCGGATTCGGGCGGCGATCGAACTGATCAGCGAGGCGGCGCGGCATGGCACCCCCTTGCGGGTTCATCAGGTCATCGGCCGCTGCCTGGCGGTCTTCGCGCCCCGTTCCGCGGCCGAGCAAACTCATTCGGAAGTGCAGGTGTGGGAGGCGCTCTTGGGCGGCATGCGCCAGGCGGCCCTGGCGAATGCCACCGACACGGCGCTCCTGGCCCGCTGGCTGGCCGACATGCGTCGCCGGCCCGAGGCGCTGGCCTGGCTGGAAGGCTTGCCGCCGGACCTGCGCAATGCGCCGCCCGTGCTCGATCTCATTGCCCAGCTAGCGGCCGAGGAAAAGGACGATGCCGCGCTGGCGGCGGCCTTGACCAACCGAGCGTGGGGACCCTGGCCGTCCGACGCCTGGAAGTTGGCGATCGCCTTTCGGCAGCAGGCGGACCGGCCGCCCGGCGGGTCCGCTTCGATCGCCTGGCCGGACGTGATCAAGGCGAGCGGCGACTCGCTGGACGGCTTGCGCAATCTGGCCCGGCTGGCCAGTGCGTGGCAGCGCCCGCGCGACGCCGAGGCCGCCTGGATGGGCATCATCGACCGTGCCCCGACGATCAAATGGCCCTACCAGGCATTGGAATCGAGCTTCCTATCCCGGCAGGACCTGGACGGGCTCTTGCTGCTCTACAACCGCTGGACCGAGGCCTTTCCCTTGGATGACACCGTTGCCGAGCGCTGGGCGATGGTGGCCGCTTTGACCGATCGGGTCACGGCGGCCATCATCGCCCGCGTGGGCGGCATCGTGGCAACCGACACCCAGGCGGTGCTGGCCAAGGCCGCCGTCGCCTGGCGGCGGGGACGGCCCTGGGATGCCGAAAAGAGTCTCCTTAACCTCCCCGAGTCCGACCAGCATGGAAATGCGGGATCATTTTGGATCGCGCTAACCGAAAGTGACTTAAGTCATCGGTCTGCGGCGGCGGATGCCCTCAAGCTAGCGTTCAGCACCCCGCGCGGGCCGCAGGAGCAGGCCCTGCTGCAGCAGGCGGCCAGGAAGGTGCATTTTCAGCCGCCGGCAACGATCGGTCCGTAGGAGGAACGCGTTGTCCCTAACGGGTTAAAACTCCGCCCGAGAACCGGCCCGAACGCGGCCAAACCCTTGAGCGCGTTGGGACAAGGCGCTCTACCGCTACGTACTAGTACGGCGGGGCCCCTACTTGACCCAAAGCCTTAGCTGCGGATGATAAGAGCCTACCGATGCGAGCGCTTCGTCCAACCCAGGTCCTGACTCTCCTCGCCGCTTTGGCGCTGGGGATGACCGCGGTGCACGCGCAGACCGTGGCGTCGGCTCTCTACAATTACGACACGTCGGTCAGGAACTATAACCTGATCACGCTGAGTACGACGGCCACGACCACGCTAAGCAATTACGGCGATACCCAAGGCGGCTTGGCGATTCGCGGCGCCTTGGCGGTCGGCAATGGCGGCGCCGTCGCCGCCCAATTGGGCAGCATCGGGAGCAACGGTGACCCGAGCCTCTACGTTGGGGGTGCTCTTACCGTCACCGGCAATGTGATGCTCAACGGCGGCTACGCTTCGATCAACTCGAGCGCCAATTCCGCCAACTACACCTGGAATGCCAGCTCGCTGAGTCTGGTTTCGAATGCCAATTCGAGCAACGATCTCAACATCACCAATTCCGGCTCGTCCACCAACCCGCTGACGGGCGCGGCGCCGAGCAACTGGAACTGGGCGACGATTCAAAGCAACCTGGTCTCGGACAGCAATACCTTGAAGAATGCCACGGCGAACGGAACGTCGGTTATCAATGGCACGATTTCGGTCAACAGCCAGAATCTGGTGCTGACCCCCAATTCCACTCCGGCCACGGACGCGACGGTCATCTTTACCCTGGATGCCAGCCAGTTGAGCGGCAACAGCCTCAACGGTCAGACTTTTAGCAACATCCAGATCGATGTCCCCACCGATGTTAACTACGTCGTGAACGTGATCAATCTCGGCAGCGGGACCACGACCCTGTTCAGCGGCGCGAACTTCAATTCGGGCTCCAATGACACCAATCTGCTCTGGAATATCGAAGGTTCCGGCACGGTAAATCTGGGCAGCGGCAGCTTCTATGGTTCCGTCCTGGCGCCGACCGCCACCATCACCAACAACGGCAACACCACGATCAATGGCCAAGTGGTGGCCAACGCCTTTACCGACGACAACACCGAACTGCACTATCTCGGCTTCGACGCGGTGTCCGTGGTGGTTCCCGAGCCCACGACGTTCGCTCTGTGGGGCGTCGCCCTCTGCGGCGCGGGGATTCTGGTCCGTCGCAAGCTGGTGCGTTCCGCCAGCGGGCCGGGCGCTGCTCCGGTTATTCGCTGACCAGCGGCCGCCGGCCGGATTTGATTCCGCTGGCCAGGACCGTTTCAAAATTCGGCTCGGTGGTTTCCCGGGCGACAATCGTCACTTCGATCTGGCCGAAGCCGGAGCGCTGCAGGAAGGAATGGAGCGTGCGCTCCTTGAATCCCAGCCAGACGTCGGCGTAGAGCTCGCGCGCGCGTTCGAAGGTGTGCTCGTTGAGGTCGAGGATCAGGATCTGGCCGCCGGGCCGGAGGATGCGCCAGGCTTCATTGATCGCCGTCTGCGGATGCTGGGCGTGGTGCAGCGCCTGGCTGAGGATCGCCAGATCGACCGAACGGTCGGGCAGCGGCACCTCTTCGATATCGCCCAACTTGTAGGTCAGATTGGCCAGGCCGTTGCGCTGCGCCAGCTCGGTCCCCACTTCAATCATCCGCGGGGAATTGTCGATGCACCACACCTGCTTGGCCCGATGGGCCAACAGCTGCGAAATCAGGCCCTCGCCCGCGCCGAGGTCGGCGATCGTGATCGCGGGGGTGAGCCGGAGGGCCAGATGGCCGATCGCCTCCCAGGACCGGCCGGGGCAATAGTTTTTGCCCAGCCGGCCGGCGATCAGATTGAAATATTGCTCCGAGACCCGGCGCCGCTTTTGCAAAATCCGGTCGAGACTCTGGCGATCCTCCAGCACCGCGGGCAGGTCGGCCACCGCGTCCGCGGCGGCCTTGAGCAGGGCGGCCTGGTTTTCCGGCAGGCCGGGCCGGAGGGCGTAAAAGGCTTTTTTGCCTTCGCGGCGGTCAGAGACCAGGCCGGCCTGGCGCAGCAGCGCCAGCTGCGAGGAAATGCGCGATTGGCCCATGCCGAGGATTTCTTGGAGCTCGGCTACGGACAGCTCCTCCCGCATGACCAACGCCAGCAGGCGAAGGCGGGTAGGATCGGACAAAGTCTTGAGGAGATCCCAGGAGACGCTCACGGCACCGAGAGTCCTAGTGATGCCGGAAAAGGGCCGCAAACAATTCCCACCCGCCGAAGATGCAGACCAGGACGCCGGCGGCCAAATTGATCTGGTGAATGCCGTTCTTGCGCAGTTTTTCGCCCAGCACCTGGAACGCCAGCTTGTAGATCAGCCACCAGGCCGAGGAGCCCGCAAACAGGCCGAGGGCCAGCCGGGAGGCGGTGTCGAAACCGGCGTGATGGGCCGACAGGTCCAGCCAGGCAAAGACGCCAAAAAAGGAAAAGATCACGACCGGGTTGACGATCATCAGGCCGAAGGCCGACCAAAACGCGGCCATCAGTCCGAGCGCGCTGCCGGTTTCGCCGCTGCTCTTGTCGTTGGGATGGGCGCGGATCATGGTGGTCCCGAAATAAAGCAGGAAAAGCCCGGCGAAGATCCGCAGCCAAAACCGATGCTCCTGGATCTGATGGGTGATGGCGGTGATGCCCAGCGCCGCGATCAGACCGTATAAGGTGTCCGCGGCTGCGGCGCCAAACACGGTGAAGAGCCCCACCAGCAGGCGTTCGGTCAACACCCGCCGGAAACACAGCACGCTGACCGGCCCCAGCGGCACGGCAATGATGAAGCCGGCGATGAGGCCTTTGAGAACGATCTCCATTAACCCGGCTAACTCAGCCCTGGGCGTAGCGTTGGATGCTCAGGATCGAATAACCTTCTTCGGTGCCGCCCGACTTCACCTTGATGGCGTCCCCGGTCTTCTTGCCCAGCAGCGCGCTGCCCAGCGGGGTTTTGTAGGAGATGATCTGCTTGTCCGGATCGCTGTCCCAGGCGCCGAGGACGGTGAAGCTTGAAACCGTGCCATCCTGATGCTTGAGCTCGACCACCGAACCGACGCCGACTTGGTCGACGGGCGAGTCCTTGAAGTCGGTCACGCGGGCGTGGGCCAATTCCTTCTCGAGCTGGGTCTTCTGCGCCATGAGGACCTGCTGGTCCTGCTTGGCCATCTTGTACTCGGAGTTTTCCCGCAAGTCGCCGTGCTCGCGGGCGGCGGCGATCGCGCGGGAGTTTTCCGGGATCTTCCTAGAGACAATATTCTCGTACTCCTCGCGGCGGCGATCGTAGCTGGCGCGGGAGACGAGCAGCTGCTCCTCCTTGCCTTCGGCGTCGGCCGCCACCAGCGATTGAATGTTGGGGAAAATCTTGATGAAGCGGGCCAGCAGCGACTTTTTGGTCAGTTCCTCAAAGCCCTGGTTGAGCAGGAGGGTGTTGGCCAGATCGCGGGCGGTCTCGGGATCGGCGGTCGAAAGCAGATCGGCGATCAGGTCGGGATCTTCGCTCAGGATGTCGGCCAAGGGAATGCGGCGGGCGCTCGCGGCCTGCAGCGCCTCGTAATCGATGCCGAAGAAGATGGCGGACAGCAGCCGCGGGGTGATCAGCTCGTGGAGCAGCTTGGCGAATTTCTTGGAATGGCGGTTCTTGACGATCCAGAGCAGGACCGGCGCGCGCAGGTTTTGCTCGGTCTGCCAGCGCTTGAGCGAGGCGGCCAGATCTTCCGAATAGCCGTTATCGACCAGGAAATTGATGCACTCGGTGGTGAACTTGCCCTGCGAGACCTTCAAGAGGTTGAAAACGAGGTCGCGGCACTCGATCGGATGGGTCTCCTTGATCAGTTCGAGAAACCGGCTCTGGAACTGCACCGGGATTTTCTCGGCGATGGCCGGCAGATCGCGGGTGTTGGAGACCAGCGTGGCCTGGCTCGGCTCGAGCGTCGCGGCATCGACATGCGCCACTTTGGCGAGGTCGTCGCGCACCGCGGCGCCGTACAGGCGCTCGGCGGCGTCGAGCTGATTGCTGTTCTGCACCGCTTCGGTCAGCCCCTTGAGCACCGCCGTCAGGTCGGCCTTGTTCTCCTGGCGCTCCGACGCGTCGACCAATTCTTCGGCGAGCAGGATCCGGCGGCGGGCCGAGCGGGTGCTGTTGAACTGCTCCATGATCTCGTCCTCGGCCGAAACCGGAGTTTCGCGCAGGACGTAACATTCGGTCTTCTTCTCCGGCACCGCGATGCGGGGGTCGTTGGCCACCGCCTTCTTGGCGCTGGACCACCATTTCTTGAATTTCTCTTCCCCGACCACTTGGGCCAGGACGATTTCCAAATCGATCGCGGTGGTGGCGTGGTTGGCGTACCCCTGCAGGGCCTGAACGACCAGCTCGGCCGGATCGTCCGCAATCAGCTGATTGATGATGGCGGTGTCGGTTTCCTTGCGCACCAGCAAATGCTTCGGCGGCATCACTTCCATGGTCGACACGCAGAACAGCGGGTCCATGGTGTGCCCTTCCTTGCCCTTGAAATCGATCGTCAACCGGTTCGAACTCTCATCGTAAGCTTTGATCTGGCCGAATCCCCAGCTCCGGTGCACGACATACGCGCCCGGTTCCATTGCCTCCAACTTACCCTTCGCCCCTTTGAGGGACGGGTTTTTGGCAATGAGTGTTGAGACAGCGGCTGAATTCATGGTTGCGTGAGAGGAGACGTAAACCGAAGAGTTGAGCTTACATTGGTCAACCTTGTCAAACCGAGTCTAGCGTGGCCGGAAGCCGTCCGCCTCCTCGCTCGCTGGCTCGACGAACGGGAACGGATCGACGGATTGATGGAGAATTTGCCCTCCGCGTTGGACGCGGTGGAACGCGCACGCTGCCAGCATCTTGTATTTGGGGTCATCCGCCACGCCGGGCGGCTCGAAAGCGAAATCGGCCGTTTGGTCGTGCATCCGCCACGGTTTCTGACTCGGGCGATTCTTTGCGTCCTGGGCTTCGAATTGCTCGAAGCGGCCGAAACCCCGGAGGCTTGGGAAGGTCAAGTCGCAAAAATCGTCCATCACGCCGTCGAGCAAGCCAAGGGGATTGCCAGTCCGGCCGAGGCCCGGTTGATCAATGCGGTCGGCCGCAAACTGGCCGCCGTCCTCGGCCGAGCGCGACCTCCGGGTCCGTTGGCCGCGGCCGATGTCCTGGCTGAGTACTATTCGCATCCGGAATGGCTGGTTAAGCGCTGGCTGGCCGCCTTTGGCGCGGACGCCACCCGTGCACTGCTGGATTGGAATCAGCGTCCGGCGCCGGTCTATGCGCGGTGGCGTGACCGGTCGCGGCCGAACGCTGCCGAGCCAAGTCCCATTCCCGCCTGGCTCAAGCCAACCGACTGGAACGAATTCTTTTTGCTGGAAGGCCGGCACTGGCCGGAGGTCGAGGCGGAGATTGCCGCCGGCAGATTGTATGTGCAGGACCCCGCCACCCGGCTGGCGGTCGATGAGCTGGACCCGCTGCCTGGCGAAATCTGGCTGGACGCCTGCGCCGCGCCCGGGGGCAAGAGCCTGCTGATTGCGGACCGAGCGGGCACGGGCCGCCTGGTGGCGGTGGACCGGGTCGGAGCCGGGCCGGATGACAAGAAGCGCTTTGCCCGCTTCCGCAGCAATCTGCGGCTGGTGCAAGGCGTCACGGCCGAAGCCCTGGAGCTCGATCTGATGGGCGATCTGACCGGCGCCCTGCGGTACCATAAACTGCCGGAGATTTTTGCTGG
>Ga0302314_10012013_pt1 | contig 15034 bp, 16 predicted proteins | sample III_Palsa_N2_3_FD_200533 | JGI IMG/M metagenome (GOLD analysis project Ga0302314, IMG submission 200533) | Peat permafrost microbial communities from Stordalen Mire near Abisko, Sweden - III_Palsa_N2_3 | ecosystem: Environmental > Terrestrial > Soil > Palsa > Peat permafrost | place: Sweden...
CGCGCAAGGAGCCGTCCGGCAGGACAGATCTTCTCTTCTCAGTATTTGAAGCGGTAGCGGAGTTCGCCAAAGATCTCTCGGGGATCGTTGAAGTGGAAGCCGCCGAAGGTGAGGCTGTTGTCGAGAAGAACTCGGCGGTTGGCTACGTTCGTGGCGGTGACGGAGGCGGTTAGTTTTTCCGTGAAGGTTTTGCCGATCGAGAGATCGAAGGTGGTGTGCTGGGGTAGGTAGGGGTTGGGATAGCGTGGGTCGGCTGGTGGGCCGTCGGGATCGTAACCGCCGTTGGTGAAGCCAGAGCCGTAGTAGACGTTGGTGCTGGCGGTGGTGCGCCAGGGGAGCGTCGCGTTGAAGCCGACGTTGAGGGTGTTGCGTTGATCGTGATCGACGGGGGTGTAGTTGGGGTCGACGTCGCACTCGGCTGAGGTGGGTGGAGAGCAGATGAGGCCGCCGGTGATGGCTCCGCGCTGCTCGGCGATTTGGTTGGAGTAGGCAAGATGGGCCTGTCCGAAGTGCCAGAGTCGCGGACTGCGGAGGCTTAGCTCCCAGGCGCGGATGAGAGCGCCGTCGACGGTGACGGGGAAGTAGATGCTGGAGTCGCCGATGTTGGAGTGGTCGAGGAAGTTGTTGACGCGGGTTTTGAAGGTGTCGGCGTCGAGGAGCCAGCCGCGGAAGGGGATTTGAACACCGAACTGGTGCTCTTCGTCGCGTTCGCCGTGGAGCGGTGCGAAGCTGGCGCCTGAACTGAGGGCGAAGTTCTGGATGCTGCAGGTGCCATCGGCAATTGCTGTTGCAGAACAGCCGAAGGTGAGCAGCGGCGGGGGTTGGTAGAAGCGGCCGTAGAATCCGCGGAAGACCCAGTTGAGTTTGGGGATGCGGAGGGCTACGCCGAAGCGTGGGTCGGTTTCGTTTTCGGTGAACTCGGCCTGGAAGTGGGTTTGGCGCAGGCCTGCAATGAGGGTGAGCCAGGAGGTGGCTTTGTAGTTGTCGGAGAGGTACTCCTCGATGACGCCGCCTGAGGCTGAGTCGGGAGAGGAGAAGGGTGCGGTGCCGCTTCCGTCGTTGAAGATTGCGCCGAAGAGGTAGTTGTCGTGTTGGCCAAAGGAGTAGAAGCCAGCCTGGATGGTGTTGCGGGCGATCTCAGTCGTGATGCTAGCCTGTGCTCCGGCGTAGGTCGAGCTGCGGTCGGAGGTGGTGGCTACGGGGATGTCGTTGGGGTTGGATTCGTAGTCGGCGCGGTTGTAGTGGAAGAAGGGTGAGACTTGCAGGACTGTTGCGGGGTTGAAGGTGTGAAGCCAGGAGAAGGCGACGGTGCCGTCGAGCTCGTGCTGGCCGTCGCGGAGCCCGCTGGACTGGAACTGCTGGTTGCCGGGGCTGTCGGGGTTGGGGTCGAAGGGGATCTGGAAGTAGTCGGCGCGGAGCTGGGTGATGAGGCGGAGTTGATCTTTGGGTGTGGCGTTGTAGAGGAGGGAGGCGAAGCCACCGTAGCCGTTGGTGGCGTCGTGGATGACGACTCCAGTGGGTGGGGAGAGGCCGTAGTCGCTGCGGTTGCCGTTGAGGCTGGCGTAGTAGGCGAACTTTTCGGTGTGGTCACCGAAGTTGAGTTGATCGTTAGTTTGGAGGAAGCTGCCGGCGCTGAGGATGAGCTCGGCCTGGCGATTGCGCTCAAAGCCTGTGCGAGGGACGACGTTGAAGACGCCGTAGGTGCGGTCGCCTACGTCGGAGGTGTAGCTGCCGCGCTGGATCTCGATGTAGTCGATGTCTTTGGGGTCTATTTGTGCGCCGAGGTTGCTGGCGATGTTGGTATTGGGGATCTGGACGCCGTCGAGGAGCCAGGAGACTTGATGGCCGCCGCGCATGTGGAGCATGTCGTGTGTGATGTAGGCGCCGGGAACGTAGTCGGTGATCATGGCGAGGGAGTTGGTGCGATCGGCCCCGGGGGTTTGGGCGATATCTGCACGACTGATGAGTGTGGTGGGAGTGACGGTGTTGACGTTGGCAGTGTTCGCTTCGGTGGTGACGTTGGTGGTTTGCTCGATGGTGCCGAGGGGCAGCTCGATGTGGAGGATTGGTGCGGTGTCGGAGGCTAGCGTGAGAGTTTGTTTTACCGTGTCGAAGCCTTGTTGGGTGACGGTGATGGTGTAGTCGCCCAGTGGGAGGGAGGGGATGGTGAAGGAGCCGTCTTGTGAGGTGATGGTGGATTTGGTGAAGGCGGAGTTTGCGGCGTGGAGTTCGACGTGGGCGTTGGCGATGGGGCGATGTTGCGGGTCGTGAACGACGCCGTGGAGTTGGCTGAAGATGGTGGCGCGTGCGGCGATGACGCCGAGGAACGACAGAAGACAGAGTAGAGCAAACTTGCGCATGGGCTTTCCCTCGTCAGAGAGCTGACGGAGTTGAAACTGCAGAACAGGACGGCAGAGCGACGTGCTCTCGTTCTAGCGGCGAGAGGTGAGTCGGTTGCGGGTCGGGTCGCTTAGAGGGAGTAGGAGGGAGGGCCGCGTTTTTGGCGGGAACGATCGAGGGCCACGCGGGCGCGGGCCTGGGTCTGGGTTTTGACGGAGGGATGGCTGACGATCTCTGCAAAGATGAGCGAGGCAGTGTGAAGCGACAGATCTCCATGCTGGATTGAAGTGACCGCTGCTGGGTACGAGGGGCACTTCTGCGGGATCGTAGAGACGTGGATGCCCGAGCTGGAAGACTCTGCCTGATCCATGTTCATCATGCAGTGATGCGCGCCGTTCCGTCTGCAACAGGCCGGCAGATTCGCAGTACTGGTGGCTGTAAGAGCCAGCAGAGGCGAGATCAGCGGTGAGCTGAAGAGGAGAAGTAACGTAAAGGCGATTAGGCGTCGCACGGTTTCATTGTAGCGGAGGAGTGTTGGTGGAGTGTCACTGCGATGTCATGTCAACGACGTCTGCGGGTTCGGGGTAGAGGTACGAGATTGCAGGCGTCTCGCTTTGAGAAGGCTTATGAGAGTGAGCGCTACGACAAACAACAGCAAAATGTCCAAGACAATGTGCATCGCATCGGGTGCGGGATGGTTCGGAAACGATGGGAGGATCTTGTAGGTTCGCTCGAGGAATTTCTGGTTTTGGATTGCTCTTGCGTCCGCCCCGAAGAGGTATGGGATCCACCAGCTTTGAATTTGCATCGCGAGCCAGACGATGTTGCCGCATAGACATAACCAGATGAGCCACAACCAACGTCTCCAGTAAGCAAGTGCAAACAACAGGCTAGGCAGAAGCATGAGCGAGGCGAAGGTGATCGCGGCGAGGGGCGCTTCTCCTGATTTGACGACAGCGAGCAGGCGGTCCCCTGGCTGATCGTTCCACGCACCCAGGGGGAACCAGAGGATGGCCTGGAAATAAAATGCCAGAATAAATTGAGCTATCAGCGCTGGTTTCAGATACTCCATGGGAAGAGAGCGTAGCACACGAGATCTTACCTGCTCAGCGTGCGTGAGGACCTTGTCGGCTAATGATTCAGCGGCGGTTGTCGGTGGCGGGTTCGGGGTGGATGAGGAGGCGGGAGACTTCGGGGCAGTCTAGTTTGAAGGCGTTCTCGAGGGCGGTGATGATCTCGTGGACCTTCGACATGGGGAGGTCGTCGGGGAGGGTGCAGTGGCAGTTGACCTGGATGCGGTCGGCTCCGTTGTTGTGAGCACGGGTGACGAAGACTTCGTGAATGTCGAGAATCTCGGGAAAGGCCTGGGCGCAGCGGCGGAGGCGGACTTCAAGCTGGCGGTCGCGTTCGAGCGATGCGGGCCGCTCGATGGTGGCGGGCTCGCTTTCGATGTGGGTGAGGATGGTGGAGATTTCGGGAATTTCGCGGCGGATGTCCGACTCGAGCTGCGTGACGAGGGCGTGGGCGGCGCTGAGGGACATGTTCTCCTGGACTTCGAGATGCTGCTCGACGTGGAGCTCGTGGTTGAACTCCTGCACGGCTACGTCGTGGATGGCGAGATTGGAGCGGGCGGCTACGGCGCGGATGCGGTCGTGAAGGCTTTCGGCGGTGGAGGCGGTGGGGATGGAGTGGACGACGACGTCGGCGCCGGGGAGATGGCGACGGACGGCGGCGGTGGCAGCCATGGTGATCTGCTCGGAGCGCTGGAAGGTGAGGTTGCGAGGGAGGCCGAGGGTGAGGTCGGCGAAGTAGTTGGGGCCGGCGCGGCGGGTGCGAATGCGTTCGACGGAGAGGACACCGTCGATGGCGGCGATATCGCGGGTCATCTCACGAGTTTGCGCGCGGGTTTCGATGGGGGTGGCGTCGGTGAGGGCGTCGATGGTGCGGCGGGCGAGGTTCCAGGTGACGTGGAGGATGATGCCGGAGACGATGATGGCGGCGATGGGGTCGGCTAGTTCGAGCTGAGCGATGTGGTAGCGCTCGCCGATGTAGCTGGCAGCGAGGCCGAGGAGGACTGCGATGGAGGACCAGATGTCGGTGCGGAAGTGAATGGCGTCGGCTTCGAGGGCTTCGCTTTTGGTTTCGGCGGCGATGTGGTGGAGCCTGCGGGAGCGGGTGTAGTCGACGGTGATGGAGAGGAGCAGAACGAGGAAGGGCCAGATGGAGAACGTGAGGGAGAGATGCTGTCGGTGGGCGATACGACGGATGGCTTCGGTGAGGATCCAGACGCAGGAGCCGAGCATGAGGACGGACTCGATGCCGGCGGAGAGGCTTTCGATCTTGCCGTGGCCGTAGGTGTGGTCGGCGTCGGCGGGTCGGTCGGAGACCTGTACGGAGAAGAAGGTGATGGCGGCGGCGATGAGGTCGATGCCGGAGTGGGCGGCTTCGGAGAGCATGCCGAGGGAGCCGGTGAGGAGGCCGGTGAGGAGTTTGAGAAGCGTGACGGCGAAGGCGGCGAGCACGGAGAAGAGCGCGGCGGAACGCTTGGCGCTGTGAGGGGTGGCGGCTTGTTCGGGCTGGGCCGTTGTGCTCATGTCTGGTGATGGTACAGGGTGGAGTTTCGAGTGGCTAGGGCTTGGTGGCGTGGTAGAGGCCGACGACGCCGAAGGTGTAGCTGGTCCAGGTGGCGTTGGTAAAGCCTGCGTCTTTGAGGAGCTGGAGCATGCGGGGTGGGCGGGGGAAGCGCTCAACCGAGGCGTTGAGGTAGCTGTAGGCACGTTCGTTGCCGGTGATGAGGCCGCCGAGACGGGGCAGGATGGACTTGAAGTAGATGTTGTAGAGGGCGCCGGTGAGGCCTTCGGGCTGGTTGCACTCGAGGATGCCGAGCTGGCCGCCGGGGCGTAGGACGCGGAGGATCTCGGTGAGACCTTCGTGGTAGTTGGCGAGGTTGCGGAAGCCGAAGGCGGAGGTGACAAGGTCGACGGAGGCGTCGGCTAGGGGGAGGTGGAGGGCGTCGGCTTCGATGGGGGTTACGTTATGTGCGCCGAATTTCTTGATGCCGAGGGCGAGCATCTGGTGGGAGAAGTCTACTGCGAGAATGGGCGCTGCTTCAGGAGTGGTTGGGCGGTGTTTGAGGAGGGCCATCGTCATGTCGCCGGTGCCGCAGCAGAGGTCGAGGGTGACGGCTTCGGGGTGCTGGAGGATGGGGCGGAAGAGGCGGGCGGTGCGGGTCCACCAGGAGCGATCGATGCCGGCGGAGAGGAGGTGGTTGGCGCGGTCGTAGGCGGGGGCGATGGTGTCGAACATCTGCTGGACGGAGGTGGCGGCGGCTTGCTCGGTGGTGATGCCGGCGGGGCGGGCTCCGGTGGAGCGTTCGTGTTCGGGTTTGGTTGAACTTTTTTCCAAAATATTCCTGAAATGTGGCTTGGCCGATTCTACATAGAGGTAACTACATCAACTGTCCAGCCGCGCCATGTCAATGCGTCGATAATGTTGCAGAAAATGCGCATTTCTTGATCTGCACTCAACTGTCTACTCTTCTCCGCATTTTTCTTTTGTAGAGAACTGTGATCGATGGTTAAGTACCTATCTCCGACATCTATATCTAAAATTATGGATAAGTCGCGGAACTGATAACGCAGAGTACCTCTCGTTAAGAATGTAACTTTGAAGCCCTCATCTGAGACTGTTGTTGAGCGATGGAGGAGGGGTACTTTGAAAGTCATCGTGTATCACCGCAGATGCATGAGGGTGAGCATGGCGTTGGTGGCGGCCAGCAGCTCGGGTTCGGTTACGTTGTGAACTATCTCTACTTTGCCGATGGCGGTGGGAAGAACGAAGGAGCGGATGCCGCTGCGGTTTTTCTTGTCGCGGCTGGTGAGGGCTACTAGTTTTTCGGCGGTGGCTTTGAATGCGGGCAACGGGCCGTAGCGGAGGATTAGATTCACGATGCGGTTGGCATCTTTTTCGCTGATTGTGTTGCGAGCTACTGCTACGCTGAGTGCCGCGATGCTGCCCCAGGCTACGGCTTCGCCGTGGAGGAGCTGCTTGTAGTTGGTGGCGGCCTCGATGGCGTGGCCGATGGTGTGGCCGAAGTTGAGGATCATGCGGAGGCCGGACTCTTTTTCATCCTGACTGACTACTTCGGCTTTGACTCGGACGGAGGCGGCTACTACTTTGGCCAGGGCTTTGGTGTCGGCGTTTCGTTTTGTGGGGTCACTTGCGCTCAGGATGGCTTCGGCGTTTTGTTCCATGTAGCGGAAGAGCTTTGCGTCGTAGATGACGCCGGCTTTGATGGACTCCTGCAGGCCGGCGCGAAGTTCGGCGGGGGGGAGGGTGCGGAGAAGGTCGGTGTCGGCGAAGACGGCTTGTGGGTGGTGGAAGCTGCCGATGAGGTTTTTGCCGGTGGCGAGGTTGACGCCGGTCTTGCCGCCGATGGAGGAGTCGACCTGGGCGAGGAGGGTGGTGGGGATCTGCACGTAGCGGATGCCGCGCATGTAGATGGCGGCGAGGAAGCCGGTGATGTCGCCGATGACGCCACCACCAAAGGCGAGGAGGAGGGCGTCGCGGTCGGCCCCTGCGGTGGAGAGTTGCTGGGCGAGGGATTCGACGCTGGCCATGCGCTTGTGGCGCTCGCCTGCGGGGTGGAAGAGGACGGTTGGGGGTTCTTTGAAGCTGGCGAGGAAGGGCTTGGACCAGAGGGCCCAGATGTTGGGCGAGGTGATGATGAAGGGGCGGAAGGGTTTGCCAGGGTTTAGTTTGCGGAGGCGGGGATGAAGGGTGGGGAGGAGGTTTGGTGCGATGGTGACGTTGTAGGTTGCGGAGGGCGTGTTGATGGGGATTACGGGCACGGTTTCTTCATCGTATCGTATCTATTCTTTTTGAAGGGCTTTGTCCTGCCGGACGGGCCCACTGCGCGTGGGGCGGTCACTTCGTGACTTGTATACCCCTTCGGTGGGCGCTCCCGTTGGTCGCGAACTGGATCTTGTGCCGACCAACGGGAGGACCTCGCGAAGCTTTTAAAAGGCGTGCGAACGCCCGACCTCCGCGCAGGAGGCCCGTCTGGCAGGACCTATCTTTTCAACTCCGGTAGCATTGAGAGATGGAACGGTTTGATTTTTTGGTGATAGGGGCTGGGATTGCAGGATTGAGTGCGGCGATTCGGTTAGCAGAGACGAGCACGGTACTGGTGGTGACGAAGGAAGAGCTGGCGGAGTCGAATACGGCTTATGCGCAGGGTGGGATCGCGGTGGCGATGGGCGGCGAAGAGGATGTCGCGCTGCATCTTGAGGATACGATGGCGGCCGGGGATGGGCTGGTGAATCGTGAGGCGGCAGCGGTGCTGGTGACCGAGGGGCCGAAGCGGGTGGAGGAGCTGTTGGAGTGGGGGACGGCGTTCGATCGCTATCCGAAGAAGAATGGCGTGGAGGGCGAGTTGATGCGGACGCGCGAGGGGGCGCATAGCCTGTCGCGGATACTTCATGCGAATGGAGATGCGACGGGGAAGGAGATTGCGGTGTCGTTGCTGCGGCATGTGCGGGAGATTCCGGCGATTGAGTTGATGGAGTGGACGACGAGTGTGGATCTGATTGTTGAAGGTGGGCGCGTGGTGGGGGCTACGCTGCTTGATGGTGAAGGTGGATTGAGGGTGGTTCGGGCTGGGGCTGTTTTGCTGGCGAGCGGTGGTGCGGGACAGGTTTATAGCGATACGACGAATCCGGCGGTGGCTACAGGCGACGGGATTGCGATGGCTTACCGGGCCGGGGCGGCGGTGAGCGATATGGAGTTTTACCAGTTTCATCCGACAGCGTTTAGTGAGGTCGGTGCGCCGAGGTTTTTGTTGAGTGAGGCGCTGCGCGGTGAAGGTGCGTATCTGGTGAATGCGAAGGGTGAGCGATTTATGGAGCGGTATCATCCGCTGCTGGAGCTGGCTCCGCGGGATGTGGTGGCGAGAGCGATTACGCGCGAGGGGATGGATGGGCCGGTGTACCTGGATATGCGGCATGTGGCTGCGAATCCAACGGCAAGCGATTTGCATGCGAGGTTTCCGGGGATCTCGAAGTTTCTGGCGAAGTACCGGTTGGAGTTGGGGAGGGATCTGATTCCGGTTCGACCGGCAGCGCATTATTTGATGGGTGGAGTGAAGACGGATGTGCAGGGGAGGACGTCGCTACCAGGTTTGTATGCGGCGGGTGAGGCAGCGTGCACTGGGGTGCATGGAGCGAATCGGCTGGCGAGTAATTCTCTGCTGGAGGGGCTGGTGTTTGGTGCGCTGGCGGCGGAGACGATGGTCGGTGAGAGGCGATCGGATGAAGCCTGCTTGAGTGTTGTGCCAGAGGCTGTGAGTTCAGGTGTGACTTCGGAGGCCACGACCGAGAAGTGGATCAAAGAGTTGCGTGATTTGATGTGGAAGTACGCTGGCCTGCTACGGGACGCGGATGGGCTGCAGCAGGCTAAGCGGGGCTTGGCTGCGCTGGGCGCGGCAATGCCGAAGGGGCTGAGTCGGCGCGCGGTGGAGGCACGGAATCTGCATGTGGTGGCAGAGCTGATTGTGGATGCGGCGCTGGGGCGGGAGGAGAGCCGGGGGGCGCACTTTCGAAATGATTTTCCGCTGAGGGATAAGATCGCGCGGCACTCGGTGATGCAGCGGGGGAGGCTTGAGTTTGTTAGTTGAGTTACGAATGTTTCTAATTTGGGGGTTGTGGTTTGAGCAGTGATCGAGGGCTTCAACGCTTTGTTGGATCCATCGCGGGGGCGGTGGTCAGCTTTTGCGTTGTGGCGATGGTGATCTACTACAAGATGGCGGACGTGAGGGTGAACGGGATGTTCCATGGCGGCCCTGAGTCGCTGGCAGCCGCCATGGCTGGATTGTTTGGAGGCGGGATCGTCGCGGTGGTGGTGCTGGTGTTGCTTTTGCGGAGGGGGAGCCGCCGCGATCACCACGAGTTGGAGCCTTGAGGAAGGCACCGACCCTTTGAGAGCGTTTCGTAAAGCACGCTTGATTTAGAAGATCGTCAAGAGCACTGGAAGGATGATACCGCCGATGAGCAGCGCAGTGATGAGGACTCGGTTGCGGATGTACTTGTACGACATATAAATGCCCGAGATGGTTGAGAGGAAGAGGCCGATTGTAACCATAAGGAAGAAGATCTTCAGCGGCAGGGCATTGTGCGGTTTTGGGGCGGCCGCTTCGGCCGGTTTTTGCGAAGGGTTTTGCGTTGACTGTGGTGCGGCGGCGGCCGATTGAGATCTGTCGGCAGGTTTGTCAGGCGATTTGTCTGCCGAGCGGTCTGGTGGCGGCTGTTTTCTGACTGGGACGATCGGGGTTTGCTTCTTGTGGATCTGGCCGAGGGTCACGGCCCAGGCAGGTGGTTTGTAGCTGCTGCCGCGGGTGGTTTCGTGGAGACTGAAGGTCTGGAGCGCTCCGGTGAATGCGAAGAAGAGCAGGGCGGGCGAGATAAAGACGCCAAGGTAGAGGTGGACCAGGCGGGTGTACCTCAGAAAGGTGTGAGAAGAAGACATTAAGTCTTTTTTACACAAGGAATTGAAATACGACAAGTTTGGTCTTATTTCCCTAAGGCAGCGATTTGCTCGATATAGTGTCGGTTTGCCAGTTCGGTGGAAGGGTTAGGCGGGTTTGAAGGTTTGATCGCGGCACAATGACAAAAAAAGTGGGGTCGCCGGATTTTGACGACCCACAAGTTGCCTTGAGTTAACGATTGTTTTGCTGTCTTGAATATCTAGGCTGCCGCCGCGAACTTGCGTCGGAGGACACCAGCTGCGCCGAGTAGGCTTGTAGCCATCAGGCTGAGTGTGGCGGGCTCTGGGACGGGGCTGTTGGAAGGCGAACCGGGATTTGTGAAGCTGAAGGAGCCTGAACCGGTGCCGATGCTTCCGTCAAATTTGATGCCGGCTACATCGCCATTGGCGTTGGCACCGAGCCCGAGAAAAGTTCCTACTGTGATGTCGCCGAGGGTTGCGTCGGTGAAGGAGAACGAAAAGCTATTGCAGGGCGCGACGTTACGGAAGACGACCGTAATTGCGACGCAAGACTCCGTGACCGAGAGCAGGCCGAGCGCTCCTGAGACATCGGTGTAGGTCGCGGTGACGGATTCCAGGCTCGTGCTGAAGAGATCTGTGTTGAAGTTCTTGAAGCTGAAGACTTCGGCATCTCCAATCAAGATTGGGGTGATGATTTGGGTTCCAGAGCCGGCGTTGATGGTCGCTGAGATTGTGTCGGCGTGAAGAGCAGATGGGAGCAGGGCGAGAGTAACCAGAGCAAGAAATGCAGCAGGCAGTTTCATAGGTGTGGCTCCTAATGCCTGGAGTAAGTGCAAGTGCCAGGCCAAAGGAGTCCAAATCTTCAAAAAAGCTTAAATGGTGGTTTTGCGGAGATTTTGGATGGTTTTTCGAAGATATGTAAAACGACTGAGAGCCGAAAACGGATTTAGACTTTTCGAAAATTAAGATGAGCGAACGATCTTCGCCGAGTACAAGGAGAGAAAAGTATTTCCACTTTGTGCAGGGAAATGCTCTGTCCTTTTCGCTCGATAGGTTTGAGAAGTCAGCTGTGCAGGGCCGTTGCGTGGCCTTTTTTTGAGAGGAGTGAGAGACCGATGGTAATTCCAAGAATGATGACTATCGTTGCGAGAGAGATGAGGGGGCCGATCTCGAGCCAGTGGGCAGCCAGCATTTTGAAGGCTGCGAAGGCGAGGACTGCGGCGAGGCCGTAGTGGAGGAAGCGCAGTTTGGCGAGCAGGTGGGCGAGCAGGAAGTAAAGCGAACGGAGGCCCATGACGGCCATGATGTTCGAGGTGTAGGCGAGGAAGGGCTGGCGGGTGATGGAGAGGACGGCGGGGATGGAGTCGAGCGCGAAGACGACATCGGTGAGTTCGATGGCGATGAGGGCCAGAAAGAGAACGGTGATCATGCGCTGGCCGCTTTCGAAGACGAAGAACTTGTCCTGACGGAGGCTGACGGGGTGGAGGCGGGAGAGCCACGCGATCCATCGCGGAGTGTGGGTTTCTTCTTTTTTTGCGCCAGGAAGGACCAGACGAATGGCGGCGATGAGCAGGATTGCGGCGAAGACGTAGCTGACCCACTCGAATCGCGCGAGGAGGCCGAGGCCGGCTGCGATGAAGGCTCCACGCATGAGGATGGCGCCGAGGACGCCCCAAAAGAGGGCTTTGGGCTGATGGGCGGACTCGATTTTGAAGAGTTTGAAGAGGAGGAGAAAGAGGAAGAGGTTGTCGATGGAGAGCGACTCTTCGATGGCATAGCCGGCGAGGTACTGGGTGGCGGAGAGGCTGCCCATGGAACGGAAGATGAACAAAGCAAAGGCGAGCGCTGCGGCGACCCAGAGAATTGTGGCGACGACAGAGGTTGATTGAGTTTTGGACGGTCCCTGGTGGCGTACGTAGAGGAGCTCGGCTCCGAGGAGGACGAGGATGAACAGGTGAAAGCCTATCCAATGGCCAATGGGGGTCGCGAGCATCTCACTTGGATGCTACAGGGGTTGATCAGGAGACTGTTTATCAGGGAAAACTGGGCCCGGGTGTTGCTAGCTCGTCTGGGGAGGTTTGACGGAGCTTTCTACGGTTGAAGCTTACTGCTTTGACGATTCAGACCGCGTGGCTAGCGTGCGCCGGCGACCATAGAGTAGACCGTGTAAACGATGACTGCGAGCGCCACCCACATGAGGGAGGAGACGAAGAGGCTGCGCGCAATATCGATCACATGACGGGTCTCGAGGAAGCCATCTGTATTGGTTTGACGAGCGGTGCGGTTGGTTAGATCTCTGTATCTGTTGTGTATGTCTGCGTACGATGGTGTCTGCATGGTCCCTCCTATCGGCCAAGACTAGGAGGATCATTAGCCAGGTACTATCCCTCAAATGCAGTAGTTTGTAACTCGTTTGGGTCACAATAAGGGTAGTTTTTGGTGTTGTGGTACGGGTTTTCCCGGTTTTTGATGACACTGCGGACCAGATGGGGTACGATTTGGCGGTATTCGGGCCACCTAAATTCAATCATTGGGAGAGTTTATGAAGATTGCGATCTGTTTGATGGCGGTTGCGGCTGGTCTTGTTGGCACGCAGTTGGCTGTGGCCCAGGCGGCGGCACCGGCTGGATCCACGGGAATGTGCAAGGACGGAACATACTCGACGGCTCCAAGTAAACAGGGCGCCTGCCGGGGGCATCAAGGGGTGAAGGAGTGGTATGCGGCTGCTCCGGCGAAGGCTGCGGCTGCTACGGCACCGGCGGCTGCTCCAGCTCCGGCTCCTGCACCAAAGGCAACTGCTCCAGCTCCAGCTCCGGCCCCTGCTGCTGCTGCAGCTCCTGCTGCAACGGCGAAACAGTCACCATCGCAGAGGGCCGCTGCTATGCCGCAGGCCGCAGGCGGTGGTCCGGGACTGGTGTGGGTAAACACGTCCAGCAACGTCTACCACTGCTATGGTTCGGACTACTACGGCAAGACGAAGGCCGGCTCCTATATGTCAGAGGCGGATGCGAAGGCCAAGGGAGCACATGCGGACCACGGCAAGGCCTGCACCAAGTAGGTTAGAACTGAACTGCTAAATCGACCGGCGCCTCTGACAGCCGTTTGCTGGGCTTCAGGGGCGCTGGTTGATTAAGCGGATCATCTCGAAGAAGATGTCTCCGGAGATCTGCAGGGAGTGGGCGCTGATCTTGTCGAGAGTGTCTTTGTCGGTATGGTGGTAGCCGTCGGGCATGGCGTCGGTGGTGGGGCCGTAGTGGGCGTCGATGACATCCAAGACGGGTACTCCGCGCGCCGCAAAGGGTAGGTGGTCATCTTCTTCGGCTTCGCGATATTTGAAGATGTTGGCGGAGTGGCCGGTGTTTTTGGCGGCGACTTTGAGCAGGTCGAGCAGCCATGGGGTGGAATTCTCTACGTAATCGATGTTGAGGTCTTTGTCGGCGATCATGTCGGCGACGAGAAGGGCTTTGATCTTGCCGAGGGTGCCGTCCTGGGACCATTTGGCGGCGAGATGGCGTGTGCCGTAGAGCGAGTCGGAGCTGGACCACTTGCCGCTGACGGACTCTTCTCCGTCGTCGAAGACCAACCAGACGGAGTAGCCCTCAGGCGGATGGGTGCGAAGGATGGTCCCGATCTCCATCAGCAGGGCTGAAGTTGCGGCACCGTCGTTTGCGCCGTAGAAGTTGATGTCGCGGAGGTAGTAGTTGGTCTCGTAGTGAGAGGCCAGGACGATGATGCCGTCCTTTTTGCCGGGATATTTGACGATGTAGTTGGTCATCGTCTGGAGGCCGGCGGGAGTGGTGGCGGTGAAGGTGTCGGCGATGAAGTTGCCTTTGGCGACTTCGGGGGCAAAGTGCTGCTTGAGGAACTCTTCAGCCTTGGCGTGGCCAGGGGAGCCGTTGAAGCGTTGGGGAGCTATGTCGAGGAGCTGTTTTGTGAGCGTGTAAGCCACCTGTCCGCTGAACTGGGTGGAGGCTGCTCTTTGGGCGTGAACCGCCGGTGGCAGGAGGACCAGAAGCAGGATGGCATAGAGGTGCTTACAGGACTTTGAGGGTTTGAGGGGGATCATGCGGCTTTATTGGCCTCTTTGGCTTTACGGCGGGACGGATGGACGAAAAACGCGACACCCACGCCGAGGAAGTAAAGCACGAGCATAGGGCTGGCGAAGAGGATCATGCTGAATGGATCAGGCAGCGGGCAGATGATGGCCGAGATGAGGAAGATTACGAGGATGGCGTAGCGGATGTGTTTTAGAAGGAACTTCGCGTCGACGATGCCGAAGAGCGAAAGAAAAAAGATAAGGATGGGCAGTTCAAAACAGATACCCAGGCCGAGGATTACGGCAAGGAAGAACTGCGTGTAGTCCTCGATGGTGAGGATGGGGTTGAACTTTTTGCCGAAGTCCAGAACGAGGACTTTGATGGCGCCGGGAAGGACCCAGTGGTAGCCGAACCACGCTCCTGCGAGGAAGAGGCCGATGGTGGCAGCCATGAAGGGGACGACATACCGCTTCTCGTTGGAGTACATACCTGGCGAGATGAAGAGCCACAGTTGATAGAGGATGAAGGGCGATGCGAGGATCGCGCCACCAAGCAGGGCGGTCTTGAGGTAGAGGTTGAGGCCATCGGTGGGGTGGGTGAAGTTGAGGGCGATATGGAGGTCGTCGAGCGGCTTCTGGACGAAGCCATAGAGGCGTTCGTGGAAGGCGTAGGCGACGGCAAATCCGATCAACAAATAGACGGTGGCGTGGATGAGGCGCTTGCGGAGCTCGGTGAGGTGCTCCATCAGGCTCATGCCGGGGAGCTCGACGCGGTCGGTTACGGCAGCGCGGACGCTGTCGACGAGATCAGCCATGGTGGGTCGCCTCGCTTGAGGCTACTTCGGCCGTTGCTTCAGGCTCCAGCGTGTGGGGGATGGATTCGAGAACGGGTGAAAGCGCCGAGTTGCTGACAGGAAGTCCGGTGGAGGGTGGCATGAGATTGAGTTCGCCGGAGGTCGCGATGGGAAGGGGCATAGGCACGGTGGAGTGGTCTTCCACCAACTCCTGAGTCAGCTGGGCGATCCGTTCGGGAGTTACGTCCTGGGTTGCATCTGAGGTTGCCGAATCGGTTACCGCTGGTGGTGCGATGGTGTTTTCTCCCGCGGTTATGGCTGGTGTGACAGGAGCTGCGGCCTCCATGGCGGCAATCTTCTTGCG